>Ga0129313_1002069_pt1 | contig 11231 bp, 8 predicted proteins | sample O1105metagenome_FD_94436 | JGI IMG/M metagenome (GOLD analysis project Ga0129313, IMG submission 94436) | Orangutan group fecal microbial communities from fecal samples from Wisconsin, USA - O1105 metagenome | ecosystem: Host-associated > Mammals > Digestive system > Large intestine > Fecal... | reverse complement strand
TTTGTATGCGGTAATCCCTGTTACCTTTGTTTTTGTCAAACTCTAGTATACAGGTAAATCCACGTTGCTACAAATGTGAGGTCACTTCATATTATCTATCGGACACAATCTTTATAAATATCACAACAAACAGAAAAAAGTTACAGCTGCCGCATAGGAGTTCATAATAGCATTCTTATGGGGTAAGGGGAACTATACCCTTTTTTATGCAATATAACTATTATCATAACCATAAGCAAAAGGACGCATGAAAAAACTCTCGTTTTTTCACATGCCCATTTTTACTGATAATTCATATTGTTTTTTGTGAAAAGTGTTGAAAGAAACTCTCGTTTTCTTTTGAAACTCCGGAAAATCAGGAAAATCAGGTCTGATTTTCAGAGTCCGAAAGGTCTGTTCCAACAAGGCGAAAGCCGAGCTTCATCTCGATTGGAATCTGTTCTCCTCTTTCAATACTGTCAAGAAGCAGCTCTGCACCGCGGATTCCACTGGTTTTGTAGCCAAAATGTATGGTCGGGATTCCACCGGTGACGGCTTTTAACATCTGGTTGTCACCAAATCCGGTTACCCGGATGGACGTATTTTCAAGGATATAGCGCATTCTTGCACCTGCATCGGCTGCATTTGCCGGAACCTGCTTTTTTAAGTAGGTCTGAATGGCTTCAATTGCTCCCGCTGCTATGGTATCGGTTGCGCATGATATGACATCGATATCACATTTGCTTTCCAAAAGATCCAGTGCAGCCTCATATCCGGATTCCAGCGTGAAGGCTGAGGTTCGCTTATTTTCCTCGAAAAGCGTAACACCTGCATTTTTCAGTCCGGCGATAAATCCGTCCTCTCTTGCGGCACCTGCAGCTTTGTCATCACGGGTAACGCCGATGTAAGCAATTCCTTTTTTACTGAATCCGGCAACGACCTGTCCCATTGCCTTTCCTGCACCGTAATCGTCATGGTAAATGCAGTTGGCAAGGTTGGTGTGCTGTCCGATCACAACAACCGGAACCTTTGTCTCTTTTAAAAATTTCCGGTGACCGGCAGTAAACATGGTGCCGACAAGGATAATTCCGTCCACCGGATAGTTTTCAAAGAGGCGAAGATATTCCACTTCCTTTGCCGGTGTGTTGTCCGTTCCGGCGAGAAGCATCTGATAGCCTCTCTCGGCGAGAACACTTTCAATGCCTGCTGTGATCCGGCTGATGGATTCGGAATTGATCTTCGGGACGACCACGCCCACCAGGCTGGCCTTTTTGGTACGAAGCATACGCGCCTGGGCGGATGGCTGGTATCCGGTCTCTTCGATTACTTTACGGATCTGTTCTTTTTTCTCTTCACTGACGTAGCCGCCGTTTAAGTATCTGGATACAGCTGCGCTGGAGACACCGGCGAGCTGTGCGATTTCTTTGATGGTCATAATCTGGTAAATGAAACTCCTTTGTACTTGATACTCTTATTATAGTGGAAAGCAAAATAACAGACAAGACCGGAGAGAGGAGAAAATCCAATCTCTGGTCTTGCCTGTATTATTGGAGTCATATGTTGTTAAAATAACAGATGCATAAAAATTGCACTTACCGGAATGGCAATCAGTGTTCTCTCAAAGAAACATATAACCAGTTCTTTTAATTTAACCGGAATCTTGGTAGAAAGCATTACTACGATTGTTTCTGAGAAGAAAATGATCTGTACCATTGATACGGTGACAACCATGTAGCGGGCGCCTTCGGAAAGGAGAGATACCTTATCTGCGATCAGCAGAACCGGAAGGAACATTTCAGCAATTCCAACCGGAAGAGAAGGCGCGATTACAGCGGCGTCAGGTACCTGGCAGAGCCATAAAATAGGCTCAAATAATTTTCCGATCCAGTTAAATAACGGTGTATAAGTTGCAATGATCATAGCGGTAATTCCAGCTGCGGTAAGGAGCGAAATAACCTTTGGAAGTACGAAACAGCTGTCCTTTAAGCTGCCTGCGATTTCTGTGAAAAGATTTGGTGCTGTGGCTGCTTTTTTAATTGCTCTTGTACTGCCGATTTTGAGCATATCTTTTGCAGGTACTTTTTCAGCTGCGATTTCTTCAGGTGTCTGTTCGTGACCGTCAATGTAAACGGATTCTTTCTTGGAAAGAGGCGGTATACGACACATGAAAAAGCTTACGAGAAGAGTTACGAGCATTGCAATAAAGTAGATTGGAAGAAAGTGATCAGAAAGATCAGCTGTCTCGATTACTTTATATGCAAAACCGACACTTACAGCGCTGAATCCAGTTGCGATAAGGGCAGCTTCTTTTTTGGTATAAATACCTTTTCGGTATTGTTTACTTGTAATAAGAACTCCAACAGATGCTGAGCTTACAAATGCGGCAATCGCATTTACCGCACTTCTTCCAGGAACTTTGAATACGGGGCGCATCAGAGGTTCCATAAGACTTCCGATAAAATCTACGATTCCATAATTTAACAGGAATGGCATGAAAATTCCACTTACAGGAATGATCAGTGCAACGTCCATTGCGATTGAATAAACAGTTCCTCCAATATCTTCATTTACAATAAATTCAGGTCCATGGAATCCAGGAAGTGTGTAATTCAGAAGTATGATCAGGGTACAGATGCTGCCAAATAAGTAAAATACAGGATGAATTTTTGAGTCTTCTGCATAATATTTATAAATGGCAGAATCTTTGTTTTTGCAAAGGTATTTTCCGTATACGCTGGCAATACCATTTCCAATAATGATTACGCCGCCAATCCAGAAGCCAACTAGTCCGAGGGCAGATTTGATACTCTTATAAACAACTCCGAACGGCACATCAGATTGACCATTTAACGTGATCGGTACAAAGAATACAAAAACTGCGATCAGTGTAAAAAAGATAGCTTTGATAATGCCGCCGGAAAACTGTTTTTTATCCAGAACGAGAGCATCAAGGACAGCGTTGTCATTTAAATTTTCAGTGTTTATGTTTTCTTCATTTTTAATAGTAGTGTCCACTTTGGTAGCATTTTCCACATCATGCCCTCCTTTATTCTGTAGTATTATTTTGCTTTTTTCTTGAGTGCAAGAATAGAAAGATACTCAAATACGATATTGGCTGCAAGGTAAGCAGTGATCTCGCCGTGATCGTAAGCTGGGAGAACTTCTACAATGTCAAATCCGACAAAGTTCAGATCTTTCAGTGCTCTTACAAGTTCAAGACCTTCCAGAGAGGTAAATCCGCCAACCTCCGGAGTACCTGTTCCAGGTGCGTAAGCAGGATCGATAAAGTCGATATCGAAGGTAAGGAAACAAGGTTTATCTCCTACTCTCTCGATTGCTGTTTCAATCAGAGCCGGAAGTCCCATTTCACGTACTTTATGTGCCGGGATCAGCTTCATGCCAAGTTCTGCAGCCATCTTGTGTTCATTCGGATCATAGAGAGAACCTCTCATACCGATCTGAATAGAATGGGAAGGATCGATAAGACCTTCTTCAATGGCTCTTCTGAAAGGAGTTCCGTGATTGTATTTCTGTCCAAATACTTCATCACAGAGGTCGGAATGTGAATCAAAGTGAACGAGTGCAACAGGTCCGTATTTTTTCGCTACTGCGCGGAGCTCAGCGAGTGTGATCGCGTGGTCGCCGCCAAGAACGATCGGACAGGCATTCTTTTCAAGGATTCCGGCAACGCCTTTTTCGATTGCGTCATAGCTTGGATGGATATAACCTGGTGTAATGTTGAAGTCTCCGATATCTCCACCTTTTAAGCTTTCCATGATATTAACCTGCATGATAACGTTATTTGGTTTCATCATTGCAGAAATGTTACGGATGGCGTTCGGACCAAATCTGGATCCTGAGCGGAAAGAACTTCCTGTATCAAATGGAGCACCTGCGATTGCAAAGTCAAGACCTTCTGCGGTATCTACTTTTTGCATTCTCATAAAGGTTCCCATATTACAAAATCTTGGTGATGATAAAGCACTTGCAGGTTGTTTGATTTCAGACATATTCATATCCTCCTTTAATTAAAAAAATAGGTTTTAACTGTATCGAACGTTCGCTTATCTTTGTTGGATATAGCATATCATTTGTTTAAAAAAAATAGTTATATGGATACTTGATAAGTTATATGGAAAAACATATAACGAAGAATATGGATATTGAAGAAATTTTGTGCTAATATATAAAAAATACCAATAAAATTAAGAGATTCAGAGAATAAAAAAATAAGGTAGTGAATTGAAAAATGGATACAAAATGTTTTCAATATGTGATGGAAATCTGTGAATGTGGTTCGATCAACAAGGCGGCGAACAAGCTCGGAATCTCACAGCCGAACTTAAGCGTATGTATCAAAAATTTTGAACAGGAGCTGGGATTTGCGATTTTTAAACGGAATAACAGCGGAATTCAGCTTACGAACGAGGGGAAAGTATTTATAAAATCAGCGAAAAAGATTGTCGGTGAGCTGGATACGATCGGAAATATCCCTTCGCTTTTTGCAAATAAGGGAAATATTTCCATATCAAGTACATATTCTTTTGATTTTATGAATCTGTTTATGAAGTTTAAAAGAAAAAATCCAGCGCCTGGTGTGGAGGATTCCTTTAAAGAGACCGGACTGATCCAGACGATCCGCGATGTCATAGAACAGAGATACCGGATGTCACTTTTTTACTGCTTCGATACGATCAGTGACACTTATGAAAAGATTGCGGCGCAGTATAATCTGAAGCTGGTTCCGGTTGCATGTAATATGCCGCTGATCCTTCTGACTTCCAAGCGGAATCCACTTGCGCTCAGAAAAGAGATTGATTTTTCTAAGATAAAGGATCTCAGATGTATTATGTATGAGAATTTTAAGTTTGATGAATGGCTTCGGATTCTGGGATTTGAAGATGATAATAAGATCCTGTATGTGTACGACAGAGGCGGTCTGCTGGATGCAGTTAAGCAGAGCAATTATTCAACGGTGATGATGAAACGGTTTTCAGAGGCCTCATATAGTTCGGAGTGTGTGGAAATTCCGATTGTTAATGCGCCATGTAGGATGAGTGCATACCTGATGTACCATTCAGCATACGTGCCGAATCCGCGAGAGAAAATCTTTATCCGGCAGTTAAAGGAATTGTTTAAAAACTAAAGAAGAAGGATAGAAATAAATAATAAAACGGGGATGCAGATCTGTTATATGATCTGCATTCCCGTAAATTTTGGATGTTAAATAAAAGGCACTGCGTGCCGTGACGTATTCTGTTTTACGACACTGCCTGGAACTGACTATTATACAAATGACTGTAGAAGCCACCCTCTTCCAGCAGTTCCTCATGGGTACCCTGCTCGATGATCTTTCCGTCTTTCATTACAAGGATCAGGGAAGCGTTGCGGATCGTAGACAAGCGGTGTGCAACAACAAAGCTTGTACGACCTTTCATCAGGTTATCAAATGCTTCCTGTACCTGCAGTTCGGTACGGGTATCGATACTTGAAGTCGCTTCGTCCAGGATCAGCATCGGAGGCAGGCAGAGCATAACTCTGGTGATACACAGGAGCTGTTTCTGTCCCTGGCTGATGCTGTCCTCATGCAGGACGGTATCAAGTCCCTGCGGAAGTCTGCGGATGAAATCCCAGCTTTTTGCCTCTTTTGCCGCCCGGATGATTTCTTCATCCGTGGCATCCGGTTTTCCGAAGCTGATATTTTCACGGACAGTACCGGATTTGATCCAGGTATCCTGAAGCACCATACCGAAGCTCATTCTGAGCGAATGTCGGGAAATCTCGTCGATCGGTTTACCGTCGATACAGATCTTTCCGGAATCCACGTCATAGAAGCGCATCAGCAGGTTGATAAAGGTTGTTTTTCCGCATCCGGTAGGACCTACGATCGCAATACGCATACCAGGTTCAACCTGAAGGTTAAAGTCTTCAATCAGAGATTTGCTCTTGTCGTAGCTGAAATTTACGTGGTCGATATCCACATTTCCATCCACCTTCTCAAGTACTTCGGAAGAATCTTTTGCTTCTTCCGGTTCTTCTAAGAGGTCAAAGATACGTGTCGCACATGCAAGGGCGTTCTGCATTTCCGTGATTACGGATGTAATGTCGTTGAATGGCTTCATGTACTGGTTCGCGTAAGAAAGCAGTACGGAAAGACCGCCGACCGTCAGAGTTCCAAGTGGAATCAGGAATGCGCCCACAAGTGCTACCGCAGCGTAAATAATGTTATTTACGAAACGGGTGGACGGATTGGTAAGGCTGCTGTAAAATACGGCTTTCTGACTGTATTCTTTGAGTTCTTTATTGATCTCATCAAAACGCTTTGAAGCCTTGTCCTCATATCCGAATGCCTTGACAACCTTCTGATTTCCGATCATTTCCTCGATCAGAGCAGTCTGTTTTCCACGGGTTTCACTCTGCTTTTTAAACATGGTAAAAGAGCGTGAGGAAATAAATTTTGCCACCAGGAAGCTGAGTGGTGTCAGAAGGATGACCATCAAAGTGATCCACACGTTCTTGGAAAACATGAAGATCAAGGTTACAACAACGGTCACAACACCGGAAAATAACTGGGTAAATCCGAGCAGTAATCCGTCAGAAAGGATATCGGTATCGGCAATGATACGGCTTACAATATCGCCGGTGCTGTGCTGATCCAGATAAGAAAGCGGAAGCTTCTGGATGTGGCGGATTGCCTGGGATCGGATATCCTGTACAATATGATAGGTCATGCGGTTATTGACAAGGTTCATGATCCAGATTGCGGCTGCAGCGATCACTACGAACAGAAGAATCTGCTTCAGATAGATCCACATCTGGGTAAAGTCTACATTGTGCGCTGCTACGATCTCATCGATCGCATTACCGAAGAGAACCGGCACATAAAGCTGAAGAATCACTGATATTCCGGCAAGGATGATGCTGAGGATCAGGAGGATCCAGTATTTTCCGATATATTTAAAAAGCTTTTTCATTACACTGTCTTTTTTCATACCTACATCTCCCCTCTTTCATATTTTGCACGGTCTTCCGGGAACTGTGAGAAATAGATCTCACGATAAACTTCGCAGGATTTCATGAGTTCATCATGTGTGCCGGCCCCGGCGAGTTCTCCATTATCTAATACTAAAATCTTGTCTGCCTGGCGGATGCCTGCAACCCTCTGGGATACCAGGAAGGTTGTTGTCTCTCCTTCCAGTCCTGCGAGGGCTTTCCGAAGTGCTGCGTCCGTTGCAAAATCCAGTGCGCTTAAGCTGTCGTCGAGGATCAGGATCTCCGGTTTTTTCACAAGCGCGCGGGCAATGGTAAGACGCTGACGCTGTCCACCGGAAAGGTTCTTTCCGTTCTGCTCAAGCATGAAATCAAGCTGTCCGTCTTTTCCTTCTACGACTTCTTTTGCCTGTGCAACTTTCAGTGCATCCCAGATCTCGGAGTCAGATGCATTTTCATTGCCCCATTTCATGTTATCGCGGATGCTTCCTTTGAAAAGGACGGAGCGCTGCTGTACGATTCCGACTTTGTCGTGGATTTCCTGATTGGTAAGCTCTTTTACATTTCTTCCGTTCAGCTTAACAGTTCCGCTGGTTGCATCATAGAAACGGGAAATCAGGCTGACCAGAGTGGATTTTCCGCATCCGGTACCGCCGATAATGCCGACTGTCTGCCCTTTTTTTACAGAGAAACTGATATCGGAAAGGCTCGATGCACCGGCACCTGCATAAGTGAAAGATACGTTGTCGAAATCAACTTCATTTGCAGAAGGATCTGCTTTTGCAGAAGCAGTTTCCGGGTAATGCATGGTGGTCTGGATATCCAGGACACCGGCTACACGGTCAGCACATGCCATTGCTTTGTTCAAGGTGATGATAAGGGAAGCAAGCTTGATCAGCTCGACGATCATCTGCGCCATGTAGTTGTAAAGTGCAACTACCTGTCCCTGCTGCATGGTTCCAAAGTTAACCTGAACTCCTGCTCTTGCGATTAGAATGACGGTTGCAATGTTGATGAGCACATAGGTAAATGGATTTAAAAGGGCGGAAATTCTTCCGACGAATTCATTTAATTTTGTCAGTTCGGTGTTGCTGATCTCGAATTCATTTACCGACTCTTCTTCGCGGCAGAATGCGCGGATGACGCGGACACCGGTCAGATTTTCACGGGTAAGACCTGTGACGCGGTCGAGAGCCGCCTGTACTTTTTTGAAAAGCGGGATGCTGACCAGCATAATGAAAATGACGCCGACAAATAAAAGCGGGATAGCCACTACGAATACGAGTGCACACTTAAAGTTGATGGTAAATGCCATGATCATGGAACCGATGACGATGAACGGGCTTCGAAGAAGAAGGCGAAGTCCCATGTTGATCCCGTTCTGCACCTGGTTGATATCGTCGGTCATTCGCGTGATCAGGGTATCGGTGCCGATCGTATCCAGTTCGGTAAAGGAAAATCCCTGGATGTGGTCGAATACGGCCTGTCTTAAATTGGTTGCACAGCCGACACTCGCTCTTGCAGCAAAATACTGTGCGGTAAAACTGCAGCTAAGACCGACTGCAGCCATGAGGATCAGCACCAGGAACATCTTTACGATGTAGCCGTGATCATTATTTGCAATACCAATATCAATGATCTTGGCGACAACTACCGGAACCAATAGGTCAAATACGACTTCCAGCAGTTTGAATAATGGCGCGAGAATACTTTCCATTTTGTAGTCTTTCAGGTAACCCCAAAGTTTTTTCAAACACACTCACTCCTGTTCTTTTTTGTTTTTCTTGACCTTCTTATTATAGTGCGTTACCATCAATATGAATAATATTGTTTTTATAATAGTTTAATATAAAAAATATATAACAGGAGAAAAGAAAATGGAACTCAGACAGCTCACTTATTTTCGGGAAATTGCAAATACAGGCAGTATCAATGAAGCAGCAAGAAAATTGAATATGTCCCAGCCACCGCTCAGTTATCAAATCCGCCAGCTTGAGGAAGAACTAAACGTTCAGTTGTTTGAACGGACTCATAAAGGTGTGGTTCTTACCGCGGCAGGTAAGCTTTTGTATGACCGTGCGGCGAGCCTTCTGGACTATGCAAAGTCCACGGAACTGGAAGTGTCCCAGACGGGTAAAAAACGAGTGCTTCGCATTGGAATCACACCGACAACAGTAGGGACGATCATGCCTTATATTGCAGATTTTTCCAGAAAAAATCCCGACGTGAATTTTGAGGTTCACGACGGGATCACATATACGTTATACGATTATCTTCAGGAAGGTATTATTGACATTTCCGTTGTCCGGACGCCCCTTCGGCTGGACGAGGTCGAATCTGCGATTTTGCATGAGGAGCCGATGATTGCTGTATCAAATCCTGCAATGTCAGAAAATGCAACAGACTCTCTTACACTTACCGATTTGGTACACAAACCACTGATTCTTTATAGACGCTATGAAAAGCTGATCATGGATGCGTTTCATGCACAGAATCTGGTGCCGGAGGTATTTTGTCTTTGCGATGATGCCAGAGGCGCTACTCTTTGGGTAAAAGAAGGGCTTGCCACAGCAATTTTCCCGCAGTCTATGCAGCCTCTCTGTGAAGGACTTACCTGTCAGGTACTGGATGAGGTCGATCTGATGACAAAGATCCTTCTTATCTGGAAAAAAGAACGTAAACCGTCTGCACTTGTGCAGGAATTTATGAAGGTCTGCCTGAAATAGATAGCTTTGCCTATCTTCGATACAGATTTTTATAGCGTTTTTTGTCCTCTTTCGTTAAGATAACAGCCAGAAGCATGAACGCGACTCCTGTCAGAAGAACGACGATCCAGGTAAAGGTCGGCGTATGATTTGTGTAAATAAATCCGATCAGAAGCTGGTACAGACTCATAAATCCGATACGGATGATCTCCATCAGCCCGTGGATCCTTCCGCGGTGGCTGGATGGGATACGTCTGGTCATGTACGGGCTTTCCGCCAGCATGTAAGAAATCTCACCCCATGTCAGTACGACCATTGCCGCATAATAGAACGGGATGTGCCCGGAAAAGAGGATGAACATTACGTAGCCGACCAGGGTCAGCAGAAATCCGTAGATCGTCTTTTTCGGCTCGGAGGATCTCTTCAGGATCTGGGTGATGAGTGGTGTGAAGAGAACAACGATAAAGCAGTTGATGCTTGTAACTGTTCCGAAAATCACCGCACCGGTATCCCCATGCAGACGGATCAGATCCATTGGAAAGAGATAATTATACATCTGGTAAAGTGCCGTGTATCCGCTGGTGATCAGAATGAACAGCAGAACGAGCCGGTTTTCCTTAAGGATCGTCAGCAGGCTTTCCCCGTGGCGTTCGACCTGATAAATGGCGTTGTCATCACTTTCTTCTTTTTCCGGTGTGATATTCTGTACAAAGAAATAGATCAGCACAGAAGAAGTGCCGATGGAAATTCCACTGAGCAAAAATGCAAGCCATAAGTAATTGCGAAACATAAATCCGGCTACAGCAGAAGCCATCACGCCGCCGAGATTCGCTGTCAGATACTGGAGGGAATACCCTCTCTCCCTGTCCTTGCTGAGGGTGATATCCGCAGTAAGCGAATTGTAGGACGGATTTTCCATGTTCTGGCAGGTCGATGCGATAAACATCAGCACAATGGATTTTGTCGTCAGCGGGATCAGTCCGCAGATGATATAAGAAATGACGGAAATCATATCCAGGTAGACGATATTCATTTTCTTATTAAAACGATCGGCCATCTTTCCACCGATCAGATTTGCCGGGATCGTCAGGATCCCCATCAGCGCCGTGATCCAGGCAACCTGCACGGCATTCATCCCCAGCTTCTGGCTTAAGATCATCGTCAGCATCGGACGGACCATTGCCCCCATGGCCGTCACAAAGCGTCCGAAGCATAAGACATAGTTTTCTTTTCTAAGACCTTTGTATTGCGAAATTAGATTCATGATACTTTTGTTTTCCCCTTTGCATATTCCCCATTTTCAAACTACTAATAATATACAATGCGGGCACTTTTTTGTCTATCTTATTCCGCCGGGTTTCAGCAAAAAATGGTGGTTGACAGAAGGTGGAAGAATAAAAAAAGACGATACTGCAGAACTCCATTAGCATGAGGTTTGATATGCTCCCTTTTAAGTAGACAAGTGAAATAATAAAACTTGCTGCTTGAAAGGGGGCATTTTTATTGGAAAGAAAAGTAAGAATTAGTCCAGACCAGCAAATTAATGTGGTGAGAGCC
>Ga0129313_1002065_pt1 | contig 11259 bp, 12 predicted proteins | sample O1105metagenome_FD_94436 | JGI IMG/M metagenome (GOLD analysis project Ga0129313, IMG submission 94436) | Orangutan group fecal microbial communities from fecal samples from Wisconsin, USA - O1105 metagenome | ecosystem: Host-associated > Mammals > Digestive system > Large intestine > Fecal... | reverse complement strand
AGCGGAGATTCCTTTTGAAGTGTTGCAGAAGGTCATGAGCAGAATCATCAATGAGGTCAAGGGGGTCAATCGGGTATTCTATGATTTGACCAGCAAGCCACCCGGGACGATAGAGTTCGAATAAATCGAGTTGCTTAAAAAAGCCAGTGTTTATGCGGGTTTCAGCGATTTCGATTAGTCTTTTGATAACAAATTGATAACAGTCATAGCAAGTGCCATTATTCTTGTTATCCAGTGGTTTATGGGTAACGGAACAATTAACAGGTGGCTTGCAGACTAAAGTTCGGAGCTTGGCTCTGAACAAATTCCATATTATAAACTAAGCCCTTAGCTGTGGTTAATAACCATAGTTAAGGGCTTTTTTGTCGTTGCCAAAGCATCTGTAGGGAGCTGCCAGTGGCAGGTCCTGTAGGTGCTTATTTATCTTTCAAGTGGTCTTTGAATGCTTCCACGAGAGCGTCACTTAATTCCTGTGATGGAACTTTTGCCCAACGCTGTGTGGTGTCGAACTCTGGATAATGGTAACGCCAGTTATCGTATTCTTCTCTGTTGATTTCTTCGGAAGATAGCTTGTCTGCCTGTTCTTTCCAAGCATACAGCATTTTGAGGAGTTCATATGCTTCTCTGCCTTTGTCCTTGTTGACCTTTAAGCATACCTCTCCGTCTGCTTCACTGACAGTAAGACCGTAAATATCTTCAAGGGTAAACAGAGTGTGCATAAGACCGATATAGCTGTCTATGTCAGGAACATCAAGAGCCTGTGGAGAAACATCAAGCACCTGTGCCAATGCATTTGTAAGGTCTGCTTTCGGTTTGCGTGTACCAGTTTCGTACTGTGCCAAACGCACATCAGCACTCTTTTCTGGAAAACCGATTGCTGTACCGAGATACTTTTGTGTCATACCACGCATTAGTCTGAAAAAATGTATTCTTTCGCTGATAGCCATAATGATACGCTCCTTTTATATTTAGTGAAATAAGTATAGCAGAAATGTTTAGTGGAAGTCAAGAAAAACCGAAACAAAAATGTTTAATATTTTCTTTGCAACCACTTGACAATAGCAAATATGTTTAGTAAAATAAATTACGAATTAAACAAATATGCTTAATGCGACAACTGAATGACCGTCCGAAAAGCCAAACCGCCAAGACCTCGTCGGAGCAAGTTCCGTATCGTTCGCTTGTGTGCAAGCACAAAAGCTCATTCGCTGCACTGCTCCTCCTCTTCCCCAAAAGTCTCCGACTTTTCGGGAACCCCTATACGAGCGAGCGCCTGATGTACTGCGGTGCATTGGGACAGCACAGCGCCTGCCGACAAGCAGGAGTGCCTGTTGGAACTTTAACACGGAGAAAGCGGCAAGCAAAAAATTATTTTAAGAAAGGAAGAAAAAGGATATGGAAAACAGATTTATCCGAGCCGAAGATGTGGCTCAGGAACTAAACGTATCAAAACCTTATGCATATAAACTCATCAGACAATTAAATGAGGAATTGAAAGCAAAGGGCTTTATTACGATTGCAGGGCGTGTAAATCGCCAGTATTTTTACGAAAGGCTCTACGGAGCAGGAAAGGGGGAAATGTAAATGCCGGTATTTAAGAATGAAGATAACGGTACTTGGTATGTGATGGCAAGGTATGTGAACTGGAAAGGGGAACGCAAGCAGAAATGCAAGCGTGGCTTTGCTACCAAACGAGAAGCACAGGAATGGGAAAGAATGTTCAAATTGCAGACTTCTTCAGACCTTGATATGAGTTTTGAAGCCTTTACGGAGCTTTATATCAATGATGTGAAGAACCGTTTGAAGGAAAACACGTGGCTTACCAAAGAGCATATCATACGCACAAAGATACTTCCGTATTTCGGGAAACTGAAAATCAGCGAGATTTCCACAAAGGAGATTATTACTTGGCAGAATGAAATGCTTGCCTATCGTGATGAGAAGAAAAAGCCTTATTCACAGACGTATCTGAAAACGCTGCACAATCAGTTGTCCGCCATTTTCAATCACGCTGTCCGCTACTATGAACTGCGTTCCAATCCTGCGGCAAAGGTGGGAAATATGGGACGTGAGGAACACAAGGAAATGCTGTTCTGGACAAAGGAAGAATACAAGAAATTCTCTTTTGAGATGATGGACAAGCCTGTTTCCTTTTATGCGTTTGAAATGCTTTACTGGTGCGGTATCCGAGAGGGCGAGCTGTTAGCTTTGACTCCGGCAGATTTCAACTTTGATAAGGAAACAGTCACAATCAATAAATCCTATCAGCGTTTGAAAGGGCAGGATGTGATTACTTCTCCGAAAACGAAAAAGAGCAACCGCACGATTAAAATGCCGAAGTTTCTGTGTGAGGAAATGAAAGAATATCTCGGTATGCTTTACGGATTGAAGAAGAAAGACCGTATCTTTACGGTGACGAAAAGCTATCTTCATCACGAGATGGACAGAGGGGCAAAGGCGGCAGGCGTGAAGCGTATCCGCATTCACGATCTCCGTCACAGCCACATTTCACTCTTGATTGATATGGGCTTTTCTGCGGTGGCGATTGCTGACCGAGTTGGTCACGAAAGTATTGATATTACTTATCAGTACGCACACCTCTTTCCGTCAAAGCAGATTGAGATGGCAGAAAAATTAGATGATTTAGGGAAAGGAGATTTTGAAAATGTCAGCTAAGAACAGAGATAACAAAAATCGTTGGAGGAATATCACAGTAGGGTTTCGAGTATCGCCCGAAGAAAACGAACTCATTAACAGAGCTGTAGCTCTATCAGGATTGCCAAAACAGGAGTATTGTTACCGCCGTTGCTTAAATCAGGATGTGGTGGTACAGGGCAATCCGAGAGTGTATAAGGCGTTGAAAACGGAATTTGCCACAGTCCTTGCGGAACTGAAAAGGATTGAAGCAGGAAAAGGTGTGGATGATGAACTGCTGAGTGTAATAGAACTGATTTCCATTATTCTCGGCGGTTTGAAAGGAGAGGATGCGAATGGAGAATAAAAAAGAAATGACTATTCCAAATGTATCTGCGGCAACAGATGCGGAACAGTCACTTTCCAAATGTACTGACAATAGTATAGTCAATCAGGATACGGATTTCAAGGGGTACGAGCAATCTTTTGAAGAAATGCAAAGGGAAATACTCAGACAGTTAGACCCTTCCTATCTGAAAACAGTATCAATGACAACGCTGTATGATACGGTGTTTGAGGTTCAGACACCACTTATCGACGGTCTGCTCCAAAGGGGAACTTACCTTTTCGTAGGTTCCCCGAAAGTGGGAAAGAGCTTTATGATGGCACAGCTTGCCTATCATATCAGCACAGGCACACCGCTTTGGGAGTATAAGGTGCGTAAGGCAACGGTGCTTTATTTTGCCCTTGAAGATGATTACCCACGTTTGCAGAAGCGATTGTTTCAGATGTTCGGTGCAAAGGAGACAGGCAATCTGTATTTCGCAACGGAATGTAAAACGGTCAATGGCGGACTGGAAGAACAGATAAGAGGGTTTATGAGGGAACACCCAGACACAGGCTTGATTATCATAGACACCTTAAAGCGTGTGCGTGAAGCAGGCGGAGCAGATTACAGCTACGCAAGTGATTATGATGTTGTGGCAAGGCTGAAAGCGTTGGCAGACAGTTACAAGGTTTCAATGCTTATTGTTCATCATACACGCAAACAAAAATCGGAAGATATATTCGATATGATTTCAGGCACGAATGGTCTGATGGGTGCGGCAGACGGTGCATTTGTTCTCAGTAAGGACAAGCGTACTTCCAACAATGCCACACTTGATGTTGCTGGCAGAGACCAGCAGGATATGAAAATCCATCTTGTAAGGGACAGCGAGCGATTGGTGTGGAACTTTGCAAAATCGGAAACGGAGATGTGGAAAGAACCGCCCGAACCTCTGCTTGAGAAGATAGCGGATACGCTCTTTTCGGAAAGTGACAGATGGGAAGGAACTGCTTCGGAACTTTGCGAAAGGCTTGCGGTGGATATAAAGCCGAATGTACTTTCTTTAAGGCTCAGTATCAACGCAAGCAGGCTGTTTCGTGATTACGGTATCCGTTATCAGAACAGCCGCACACACGACGGAAGAAAGGTTTCACTTTGGAAAGAAACCGAGCAGACGGCGTGACAAACGGTGTCAAAGGTGTCAATGTTTTTGAGAGCAGCACGCTGTGAAAAACATTGTCACCATCGTCACACTTTGACACCGGATAAAGTTTAGGGGAGTGTGCAGAGAGTGCCTTTTCAAAGGCGGCTCTTTGGTCTCGCCTGCTGGCTCGGTCGGTTCGCAGGCGTGTGTGCCACCGGCACACGCTCACCCCTCGGAGAGCCTTCGGAGAACGCAAAACCTGTTTACAGGTCGCATTTTTGATGGGTGTACCCGTCAAAAGTGCTTTTGCGTTACTTTTGACAAAAGTAACAAAACCTGAGAATGTTGAAATTTACAGATGGGAGATGAAAAAATGCAGAGAACGATAAGTGCAATGGTCGGTAAAGGCTCGGTCAATCACAATAGCCGAAAGTTCCGAGCAGAAAATGTAGACGGAACTCGTACTCATCTCAATATCGACTACTGCAATGAAAATATAAAGACAGTTTATCACGAATTGTTTGATGAAGCATTGGAAAGATACAATGCCAAGCAGATAAGGTCAGACCGAAAGATAAAAGATTATTATGAAAAAATCCGAAGTTCCAAGCAGGAAAAACCGTTCCACGAAATCATTTTACAGGTGGGCGGTAAGGGAAATATGAACGCCGATACGGAAAACGGAGAACTGGCAAAGCAGATTTTAGATGAATACTATCAGGGTTTTCAGGAGCGAAATCCACAGCTTCGGGTGTTCTCGGCTCATCTGCATATGGATGAAGCTACACCACATCTGCACATAGATTTTGTACCTTTTACCACAGGCAGCAAGCGTGGACTTGATACAAGAGTGTCACTAAAGCAGGCTCTTGCAACGCAAGGTTTTAAGGGCGGCAGTCGTGGCGATACGGAGTGGTCGCAATGGATACAGTCCGAAAAAGAACAGCTTGCGGCGGTGATGGAACGTTATGGGATTGAGTGGGAACATTTAGGCACACACGAAAAACATCTTTCTGTTTTGGATTATAAAAAGCAGGAAAGAGAAAAAGAAGTGGCGGCATTAGGTGCGAAAATCGAGCAGAAACAGATTGAATTTGATGTGTTGTCGGAACGAGTATTGAACTATGATAAGGCAAAAGACGAGCTGTCAAATCTTGAAATAGAGCTTGATACTGCACCGAAATATCAGTTGCCAGAACCAGAGAAATTTATGACTGCAAAGGCATATAAAACCAAAATGGCAGAGCCGGTTGTAAGGAAATTGAAGCAACTTGTCAAAACGGTGCTTGCCCGCTGCTTTGAGGGGTGGGACAACTATCATAGGCTGAATACAGCGAATGCACAGTTATACCGCACCAATCAGCGTTTGGAGAAAGTCAATGAAAGATTGACCGAAGAAAACAAAATCCTAAAAGCAGAAAATAAAGATTACAGCCTGCTCCGTAAGGTTTTTGGTCGCAAACAGATAGATGATTTGTTGGAGCAGGCAAGAACAGTTAAAGGTCGCAAGCGTGATAATACACGATCACGATAGACAAAAATCACAGGAGGAAAAGGAAAATGACAAAGACAATTTTTGAAGAAATGGGCGGAACTTATAGACAGGTGGGTGATTATTTATTGCCGAACATCACAGTACCAGCCGAAGAAGAAATAGAGCCGATTGGTTTATGGGGGAAACGACATGCAAGGCATTTAAAGGAACACTATAAAGTGTTATATATGAACCTGCTGACAAGCGGAAAGCTGCATAGTTATCTTGCAGAAGTCGATAAGCAAGCAGAGGATATGTTTCTTCGACTGGTAAAGGAATATGCCGACAGACAAGATGTGACGGAACAATTAAAGAAAGATAATCCCTACGAATGGATTGGAAGAATGAATAATATTCAGGCTTGTGTGAGGGAAGTTGTAGGAACGGAGTTGATTTACACATAAGCGTTTTACGGTATGGTGCTCCTGCGTTTGCTGGAGTGCTGTGGTTGTGGTTGTAAAGAGGTTGTGAAAGATTGAATTTCGTAATGGTTGGATGTATAATTAGGAAGTGAAAATTTTAATTTGCACTTCCATAAGGTGAAATGTATTGACACAAAAAATACAGTATGATAGTATTGCCATTAGAAGAAAGAAAGGCACATTTTGTGTAAGGTGAGGAAATGATTAATAGATAATTTGATTTAAGTAAGACACATATAGTTATTGAGCCTGTAGAGAATAGGTTTGTTTTGTGTACGCTTAAGTTGGATTATCGCAAGAGGCATTTCCTTTGTTTTCCTTTTGGAAAAGAAATAAGGGTCTATTTAGCGAGTCTATTTTTGCGTATGCAAAAAAGACTCGTTTTTGTGTGTTCAAAATAATAATTGGCTCAGACTTCGAAAAGGAGAAACTTTAATGTTGCAGATAAAAAAATTAAATTTAACACATAAAAAAGACCTGAGAATAATTCTTAATGATTTCAACCTTGTGCTAAATGATGGAGATAAGGCAGTTATTATTGGAGAAGAGGGAAATGGGAAATCGACATTAATGAAGTGGATATACAATCCGTCGCTTGTAGAAAACTATATAGAAGCAGATGGGGAAAGGATAATGGGACACGAACGTCTTGGTTATCTTCCGCAGGAGATGCTCGATGAAGATAAGGAAAAAACAATATACGAATATTTTTCTGAAGAGGAAATATTCTGGGAGAAAACGCCTAAAGAATTGTCTGTTATTGCGGGAAAATTTGGAATGAAAAATGATTTTTTCTACAGTAACCAGACAATGGGTAGTCTTTCAGGAGGCGAAAAAGTCAAGACACAACTTATGAGGCTTTTCATTCGCGATGTTTCTGTGCTGTTGTTGGACGAACCTTCCAATGACATCGACATTGCGACGCTTACATTACTGGAAAAAATCATAAATGACTGGAAGCACATTGTGCTTTTTATTTCACACGATGAAACGCTGATAGAGCGTACTGCCAACATGGTGATACATATCGAGCAGATTATACGAAAAACAAAGGCGAGATATACCGTGGCAAAGCTTCCCTATAGACGCTATGTGGAAGAACGGCTTCATAAATTTGAAATCCAAAAACAGCGGGCACTGAGTGACCGTAGGGAGAAAAAGATTCGCGATGAAAAATATCAAAGAGTTATGCAGAGTGTACAAGGTGCATTAAGAAGTTGTACCAGACAAGCACCGTCTGTTGCCAAAAACTTAAAGGACAAAATGCATACGGTTAAGGCAATGGAACGAAGATTTGAAAAAGAAGATGAAAATATGACTCAGATGCCGGAACAGGAAGAAGCAATCTTTGTCAAATTAGGGGATGAAAACTCACACATTCCCGCAGGAAAAACGGTCATAGAATATGAACTTTCAAAGCTTGTGACTCCGGATGGCAAAAGAATTTTAGCAGAAGGAATTCATTTAAAAATAAAAGGTTCAGAAAAAATCTGTATGATAGGAGCCAACGGGGCAGGAAAAACGACTCTTCTAAAAAAGATAGCGGAAGAACTCCTAAATCGGAATGACATTAAAGCAGAATATATGCCTCAAACTTATGAAGACCTGCTGGATTTGGATGTTACACCGGTTGATTACCTTGATAAAACAGGAGATAAAGAAGAGCGTACAAGAATTAGAACATACCTTGGTTCACTTAAATACACACCAGATGAAATGGAGCATCCGATTCGGGAGTTATCAGGCGGACAAAAGGCGAAAGTGCTTCTCTTGAGGATGAGCTTAAGTGGTGCAAATGTTCTTATTCTGGATGAACCGACAAGAAATTTTTCACCATTGTCCGGTCCGGTAATAAGAAAAATGCTCCGAGAATTTCCGGGGGCTGTCATTAGCATTTCTCACGATAGAAAGTATATTGAAGAGGTGTGCGATAAAATATATCAGCTAAATCCTAATGGATTACAGCTAATTGGTGATTGATAACAAAAAGGATGAAAGACTGACAAATTTCAGGCTTTTAGTGAGTTGGAAAGCATACAAAGATTTGAATTTGGAGGATAGATTATGGTACGTACAGAAGATGCATGTGAAATTATAAAATATGCTTTGCAAAACGAAATTAAAGTATATTTAGATGGCGGATGGGGTGTTGATGCACTTCTTAAAAGAGAATCAAGAATACACAATGATATTGATTTGTTTGTTGAACTGAAACATTATCATGATTATATTTATGTGATTAAGCAGCATGGATTTGAGGAAGTAAATACTGATTATACAACGGATGGTCATACTGTCTGGAAAGATGATAAACAAAGAATCATTGATTTACATTGTTTTGAATTTACAGATGACGGAATTGTTTATGAGGGAGATATATTTCCATCAAAAACTTTTTCCGGTATTGGAAAAGTTGGAGATATAACTGTTTCTTGTATTGAACCATTGAGTCAGGTAATGCTTCATTTGGGATATGAACACGATAAAAATGATGTGCATGATGTGATGCTGTTGTGTGAAACATTTCAAATAGCAATACCAGATGAATATAAGGAAAAGTAAAATTTCAGTCTTGTGGAGAGATTGAAAGTATGCATGAATTTGAATTTTCTTCTTTGAAAGCTCTTAGCAATCTAGTAAAGATTGATACTGTTTAAATGCTATTTGAGCAAGTGTATGTGAGGAGGTTTTACATCCGTCCGTTAACCAATTATATGCAATAGATTTCAGCCCAGCCATTAAGAAAATCATCATATAATGGATATGTTCTGATTTGGCAATATTTACGGTGTGAATAAAAGTGTTCATTAAATCGGTTGTAATATTTCCATTGGTGGAGATATCCAAGTACGCAACATAAAATGATTTGTTGTTCTGCAAATAATTAAAGTAGGATTCGAATGAATCGACAGTTAAGCGATTAGCAGAAATCAGCATTTGCTTGATAGGTAAACTTTTTTCTAATTCTATTTGATTCATCATATCATTAATATCTTCATAATGAGCGTAAAAGGAAGGCCTTGAAATCCCAGCTTCGTTGCAGATGTTGTTTACGGTAATTTCATTGAAACTTTTGACAGACAGTAATTTTTCAAAAGCAAGATGGATTCTCGCTTCGGTTTCTATGTAACGTTTGTTGTTGGATATATTCATGGTAGCCTTCCTTTTTATTATCTTTACAAAATATGAATTTTTGTAGTGTTCATTCAATGAAAATTATATTACAATCTTATTAACTTAACAAGAGTAAAGATAAAGGAGAGAAAAAATGAAGGCTGCTTTATATCAAGGAGTTTATAATATCGAAATAGCAGATTTGCCGGATTATGAATGTGGTGATGATGCAATTATATTAAAGAATATATATTCTAGTATTTGCGGAACAGATGTTGCAGTATATCACCATGGTCTTGGAATGGGACATCGTATTACCTTGGGTGGAGAATTTGGACATGAAACAATATGCAGAGTATCAGCAGTTGGCAGAAATGTAAAAGATGTAAAAGTAGGAGACAGAGTGTACCCATATCCTATATTGGTAACAGGCGATAGAAAGAGAGCGGGTACAATCGGAGGATTTTCGGAATATATTTACTGCCCTTGTCCGGAATGGGAGAAGTCTATCTATCACATTGATGATGCTATTACTGATAAAATGGCAGCTTTAATAGAACCATTTACTGTAGGTTGCAGAGCCGCCAGAAGAGGTATGCCACAAAAAGGAGAAAAAGCAGTTGTATTTGGAGCAGGAACCATTGGTATTGCTGCGGCAATCGCACTGAAATATTTTGGATGTGAACAGGTAGTAATCTGCGATTATTCCGATTTTCGATTAGAGATTTGTAAACAGCTTGGATTTGAGATTTATAACAATAAAAAGGATGATGAACTCACTGGACTGCTCAACATATTAGGAAAAAATGTCGGAATAAATGGGGATGCCATTGAGTGCGATATATGGGTAGATGCTGCTGGTGCAGATAGTGTTATGACAGCATATGAAAAATTCGGAAAATATAATAGCCGGATGGTATTAGTAGCAGTGGGAACAAATAAAAGGGAAATTGATGTATTAGGACTTACTTTTGGGCAGAAATCTATAACAGGCAGTGGAGGTTATTCTCATGAAGATGTGATGGACGTGATGAAGATTATGAAATCAAAGAAGTGGGACATTGAAAAACTGATAACACATGAATATCATTTAGAGGAATTGTCTAAAGCAATAGAAAAAGCAGCTGATGTAGATAATGCGTTAAATGTTATTATCAAATTTGAAATATAGATAAAAAACTAATATAGTAATGAGAAAGATACTTTCAGTCTTGTGGAGAGATTGAAAGTATGCATGAATTTGAATTTCATGGAGTGAATATTATGTTGAAAAAATATAAGATTGGGTTTGATATTTGGGGGATAATAGTCTTTTTGATTATTATGATACCAAATTTCATATGGTTTGTTGTTCCTGCACCTAATGATATACTTAGAACAGAGTCGGTTACCGTAGTAATAGATGCAATAGGTTCAATTTGCCAAGTACTAATGATATGTGCATTATGTGTATTTATAAACCCCGAGAGAAAAAAACTAAGTTTCACAAAGATAATAATTGCGATGATTTGTTGTTGCGTGACATATTTTGTAAGTTGGTTATTCTATTATTGGGGAATAACCAATGCAGTCGTTATTCTTGGATTAACGATACCACCATGTATGGCTTTTTTATTTTTTGCTATTGATAGAAAGAATCATATTTCTATTGTTCCAATCTCAATTTTTACTATATGCCATTTTATATATGGTGTAGTTAATTATATTATTTGATAATTTAAATTGCGACATATGCGAAAATTTCAGTTTACGAATGAGATATGGAGGGAATAGAATGAAGCAATTTTTTGATGAAATCCGTTTGGAAGTAATTAAGGCTGTAAAAAAAGACATCAAGAATATCTTAAAACAAATTGGAGAAGAGAAGGCATATGGGGCGGCATTAGTGACAGACAGCGACTGTATTACTTTGTATTTGGCTGTAAATACTTATGAAAAAATGAGAGAAAAGGATTTGAAGTTGCATATTCCGCTCCATCGGGAATCTAATTCCGCTTGAAACGGGATAAGTCTTTCCGCCCGTTCGGGAAGACTTTCCGCTCCGAACGGGAATTGTTTTATATTTATGATATAGTTCTTTCGT
>Ga0129313_1002064_pt1 | contig 11259 bp, 10 predicted proteins | sample O1105metagenome_FD_94436 | JGI IMG/M metagenome (GOLD analysis project Ga0129313, IMG submission 94436) | Orangutan group fecal microbial communities from fecal samples from Wisconsin, USA - O1105 metagenome | ecosystem: Host-associated > Mammals > Digestive system > Large intestine > Fecal... | reverse complement strand
GATAGCTTTATTGCTTCATCTTTGAATGATTTGTCGTATTGCATTTTTCTCACCTTCCTATGCATTGATAATATCATAGATTTGGTGAGTTTTGCGACTCTACTTTAATGATAGCACTCCAAAAATCTCTGTAGACCGGCTCATCATAGAACGGCGGGTGGGTGTTGTGTGTGCAGTCGAGAAATTGAATACGGGGGGATAGCAGAAAAAAGGGCGCATGAAAAAACTCTCGTTTTTCACACGCCCTTAAAAAGCGTTTTCATTCAGTTCCGAAGAACCTATTCGGTTTGAGGTTATCGCATAACCCAAGGTCAGGCTCTACAACCGGCTGCATGCCGACACAGTCAATTGATTCAACACCACGATAGCTGGTCAACGCCGCTATCCTCTAAATATCAAAAAAATACTCGTAGTCAACAGAAAACGAGTTTTTGAGGAACACTATTTGCTTCGTGTTCTTAGTTATTATATGTAGAAATAATGGTTTTGACAATAGAAAATATTGGAATTTGAGAAAGGAAAAAATAAGTGATTAAAGTATTATTTGTGTGCCACGGCAGTGTTTAAGGGACGGAGCAAAAGCCTTGATTTTATTGGGGTTCTTGGATGGAAGGATAGAATTTACACCTTATTTATACCTTTGGAAGATCGGAACGGAATAGTTGAAATAATATAAAGGCGTGGGAGGAATCCAGCGCCTTTTACATATGATCGCACAATTTGAACGATTCGTGGACAAAATGATATGGGCAATTAATTGAAGAAATTTGGAATGAGTAATAACACAATCTGTGTACCTTTTTTGTCTCATCAGATCCATTAAGATAAAGTTAGTAAAAATTCGTAGTGGAGGAATGATAGATGGAAAATAATACAAAAGGTGAGCAGGACAATCTTTGTTTGGCACTTATAAATCCAAGGCTATGTAAAAAGTTAAGTATTAAGGTTGCATTAGAGCAGCATGATACAGAGACAACAATACCATATCTGCATGTATTCTTGGATAATACATGGAATCTGAAGAATTGTGCATTCATTCGATTGGATAAAGCGGAGTATGTTCCGGAAAAGAATTCTATAAGATTGTCAACAAAACAAAAGGAAGAGCTAATCTATATATTGACGAGTGAATGTGATGGAAATTGGATTACATCAATTATTGATAAAAGTAATATTAAAGCAGCGATAGGATATGAAACTGCTGTTCAGACATGGATAGATACTTATGAAGGAAATAATAAAATTCAATACGATAAAAACGGATTTCCTATTATGCCGGATTATACAAAATTATAGAGTCGAAAATTATGTACAAGAGATGAGATGTTGAATGATATTTTACTGGTCGGTCTTTTTATGCCCATTGAAATCTGTGAAGTGTAGGCATACAATGATACTATATGAACTGCACAGAACGGGGAGCAAAAAGTATGAGTGATATACATCCAAAAAAATTGTTGATTTTGTATATTTTAGATATCTTGCAGAAATATACGGATGAAGAACACACGCTGAGCCAGAAAGAAATACAGGATATCTTGAAAAAAGAGTATGAGATGCCGGTTGACCGGAAAGCTGTAAAGAGAAATCTCTTAAATCTTATTGAATATGGCAGTGATATTGAATATAGAGAAGTACTTAGGAAAGAAATATTCAGAAAAAAAGATTTCGCATCAGATGAAGATACCGCAGATTTTATGGAGAAAGAAAGTTCAGAAGACAATCTGTTATGGACGGATTTTTACCTAAAGCAGAAATTCACGGATGAAGAACTGAGATTATTAATAGACAGTTTGTTGTTTTCGAAACATATACCGTATAGTCAGGCAAAAGATTTGATTACAAAATTAGAATCGTTATCTAATATATACTTTAAATCACGTTCGCAGTATATTTACCCGTTGCCGGTTGACCGGACGGACAATAGGCAAGTGTTTTACAATATTGGCATATTGGATGAGGCTATTCGCAAAAAGAAGAAAGTATCATTTGAATATGTGGAATATCATACGGATAAGAAAATGCATTTGAAAAAGCGAAAAGACGGAAGTGTGCGGGAATATATAGTTACACCATATCAAATGGCTGCACAGGAGGGAAAGTATTATCTGATCTGCAATTATGATAAATATGATGATATCTCGAATTACCGTGTAGACAGAATTCGAAATATACAGGTTCTTGAGGAAAAGGGAAAGCCATTTGAAACATTGAAATGGTCTGGACATCAGCCAATGAATCTGAATGAGTATATGAAAGAACATGTGTATATGTATTCCAGTGAAAATGCATTTGTTAAGTTTCGAATCGTAAAAGCGATGATTTCAGACATGATCGATCTATTTGGAAAAGGTGTGAAATTTTCGGAAGAAACGGATACGCATGTATCAGTGAGTGTGCATGTAAATGAACGGGCAGCAGAACAGTTTGCAAAAAATTATGCACCGGATGTGATGATATTACAGCCGAAGAAATTGAGAGATAAATTACGGGATGATTTGAAAAAATCATGGGAAGCGTATGAAGATTAAAAGCGAGGCATAAGAAATGAAAAATCATTTTTCAAAGTCGAAATATTGCAGGTTGTGGCAATGTCCGAAGATACTGTGGATGGATAAATATAAACCGGAAGAGAAAGCCGAAGATGCCACAGATGATTCGCGAATGGAAGCAGGAACAGAAGTAGGGAAGCTGGCCAGAGAATTATTTGGAAAGTCGATAGATGTAACAGAGACTGTTAATGGTCAATTGGATTTACCTGCAATGATAGATCGAACACAAACGGAAATAGAACACGAGACATCTGTCATATGTGAAGCATCTTTTTCCTATCAGGGGTGCTATTGTGCGGTAGATATTTTGAAAAGAGAAAATGACGGATGGGCAATATATGAAGTAAAAAGTTCGACGGTAAATGAGAAAAATATGAAAGCAGTATATGTCGCAGATGTTGCTTATCAGAAGTACATACTGGAACATTGCGAAGTGCGGATTACAGGAACATATATCGTTTCTATTAATAACAATTATGTATATGATGGGAAGTTGGATTTAGGAAGATTATTTCAGATTACGGATGTGTCGGAATTTGTGAAACATGAAATTGTAGAAGTAGAGACCAATTTATTACAGGAAGATACATTGTTGGAATCAGAGGATGAGCCGGAGCGGGAACTGGGATTATATTGTAAAGATCCATATGGATGTCCGTATTGGAAATATTGTGCAAAAGATTTGCCTGAACCGTCTGTATTTGATTTGTATCGGATGCCGTTGAAAAAGAAATTGGAGTATTATCGGGAAGGAATTTCTGATTATAGACAATTAAAATCCTGCGGGAAGATTAATAATGCGAAGCAATTAAGGCAGATAGAATTTGCATTAGAAGATAAGGGTGCATATGTAAATATTGATGGAATTCGAGAATTTTTAAGTACATTGTCGTATCCGCTGTACTTTCTGGATTTTGAGACCATGCAGCCGGTGATACCATTATTTCCGGGAACCAAGCCGTATCAGCAGATACCGTTCCAGTATTCTCTACACTATATAGAGTCTGCAGATGCACCGTTATTACATAAAGAATTTCTTGCAGAATCTGGAGAAGATCCATTGCGAGTAATTGCGGAAGCTTTGTGCAGGGATATTCCGATGAATGTATGTGTAACGGCATACAATAAATCGTTTGAGTGTAGCAGAATTAAGGAACTGGCGGGATTGTTCCCGGATTTATCCGAACATTTATTGAATATCAGAGAGAATATCAAAGATTTACTGGATCCATTTCAGGCAGGGGATTATTATAACCGAGCGATGGGCGGTTCCTTTTCTATCAAAAGTGTCCTGCCGGCGATATTCCCGGATGATCCGGAATTGAATTATCATAATCTGGAAGGTGTGCACAATGGATCGGAGGCAATGACGATATTTCCGAGGATAAAAGATATGTCTGTGGAGGAACAGAAGAAGGCAAGACATAATTTATTGAAGTACTGTGAGTTGGATACCTATGCGATGGTGAAAGTGTGGGGAGAACTTGTGAGAGTTGCGGAAGGAGATGCGGAAGATGGAGAAAACTAAAGAAGAAATAAAAAAAGATATAAAAGACTCGGTAGATGATTTTATTGGTACAATAAAAAAAGAGCCGTGTTGTAAATACTTTTCATTAGATGAAAATAAAAAGGAGGAACCAAATTGGGAAGATGAAAAAGTCTATAAAGATGCTTTGTATCAAGGGTATTTAGATACTTGCCGGACAATTCATTGGAGTACTGAGGTAAAAGAGCCAAGTGGAAAAGATTTATTAGAGAGAAAAAAGGTGTGGGATAAAAATAAACCTGATAAAGGGGAAAATCCTATGAGAGAGCCGTTAACAAGTGTCGCACGAGCACTTAGATATTATTTTAATGGTGATGAGGAGTTTGATGATAAATATTCAGATTGGTGTGAAGTGTTAATAAAGTCCTATGAGGAGTATCTTGAGAGTAGAATTACATATGGTCAGGCCCAAAAAATAATAAATATGGCGTTTAAATATTTATATTGCATATGCGATAGATGTGAAGGTGGAGAAAAATATAAAAAGAAGTTTGATAAATGTCATATGCCGTTAGATAGTTTTAGTCTGGAATGGTTCAAAAGGAAATTTGGGGAAGATGATTTTACAAATTTTGAGAGGTATTCTGAAAACCACAAAAAACTACCAGAAAATTTATTTACCCAAAAAGGTGGAAAGAAGAAGTTGAAAGCGGCATCAATAGGTTCGTGGAGTTCTATGCAAACATGGAAAGAGGATTGTAAAAAACAAGAATATCCATACGAATTTTATGCTCATGTTATAAAGCAATACTGTAAGGAGAATTCAATTACACCATTACAATTGGATTTTATTGTTTGGTCTAAAATGCAGAAAATTATGGCTGCAGAGTCATTTATAAAGACTTTTAAAGACGATGATGAAGAGAATAAAGAAGCTATAAATTCAGAAGAACTAGAGCCATATGATATACTTAACTTGAAAACGACGTTAGAAAATAGATTGAGTGAAATCAGACCTTTAATATGCAAATGATTTACTTATAGAATATACAAAGCAAAAACAGTGTTTCGGCACTGTTTTTGTTTTATATAGAACTCATGTACCCTTTTTGCCCCATACAATCATATATCCTATTATTTATCAAGAGCAGATAGGGAGTGAAAAAGTTGAAAATATCCATTTATTCAAGAAAATCAATAGAAAAATTATTGGAAAAAGATTTCCCGAAAAATGCAGCAGTAATCAGTTTCTATGATCCGCCAGGAAAATTTCGTGATGCGGAATACAAGCCAGTCGATTATTCGGCAAAAACAAACTATGTATTCCAAGTGGCACTGCACGACATTGATCTGGCAGTACTACCGAAATATCATTTGACTTACGAGACATATTTTCCAGAAGCAGATGATCTTGCAGAATTTATTTTCAGCGCAAAAAAGGAAGGAAAAGATATTATCTGTCAATGTGAATATGGTGAAGGCAGAAGTTCAGGATGTGCGGCGGCTATCCATGAATATTTCTATAGAGACGGTATCAAGATATTTGCTGATTATAGATATTATCCGAATCAGATGGTGTATCACAAGGTGTACGATGCGCTTGAAAAATATGGAATTGAAAATGGTGTGATAAGAGAAGGTGGAGAATAGATTTATATGACGATAGAATTAAAACGAGAGATTTTGGATTTAATCGAATCACCGGAATTACATACGTATTTAATGGGACATACAGAACGACTGAAATTGAGAGATTATGTATCAATTATTGCCGGAGCACCAGCCAGTTTAAAAAGAAAACAAGGATTGCTACATAAGCTTATGGTAACAACAGATTTAATACAGAGAAATATGGAGTATATGAAATTATGTTGTGAGTGTATGGATCAGGCAGTAAGATATTTAACTATGGAAAGTGAAACGATTTTTCTTATACAACTGATGGGATATGACGATGATAATAAAAGTGATATTATAGATGGTCCATATATTATGACATCTCTTGAAGATATGAAAAAGGCAGTACAGGAATATTATTGGAATGATCCGGATTCTACATGGGAGACTTTATACTGGAGGGTTGAATTATATCTTGACGGCAAGAATGAAATCAAGAAAAACGAATTTTTATCACCGATGTACACATATATTATGGATAAAGATGGAGAGATTCAATATTTTATTCATGAAAAGCTATCGTTAAATTATTTGAAAGGGTCATTAGGGAGTATGGTAGAGAGGCAGTTTTATTCCGTATGTCCTGATTTAAACTTGCCTGTTTCATATCAACCAGGTGATGTCCTGTTTATAGACTGCAGACCATATGCACCGGATGCTTTTTATTGTCGGCTCAAAGAAGTAGGAGATGATTGTTGTGGAATACAATGTGAATATGTGAATTCGGATGGAGAGATTGAAACCGGTGCGTTGAAACATGGCGATTATTTCTTTAATCATAGAGAAGTGTATCAATATTTATCACCGCTATATAAGGCAAAGATTGTTTCAAAAGATGAATTGGGTTGGGAAAATTATGTCAAAGGAAAACGAAAATGTTAACAAGACCACATAAAGGAGTGTTCTGGCTAATAGATGGAGAAATCTTGGCAGTTCCATTTGATGAGCAAAAATATGAATATGGAATTTCAAAGTCGGGAGATTCTTATGTGCATAGAAAAATCTGGAAGGAAATAAAGCCTCGAAAGTGTAGACATCCATATAATTATTACCCTCGTGGGCGGGTTGAAATTACCTCGAAAAATCTGTGTATTCTATATATGAATCCCAATATAGGTGAAGAATACATTGATGAAATAATGAAGAAATTTGCCCTGGTATCCATAGCAAAAATAATTTATAATAATAGCAGTCATTATAGATCATATTTGGATATTGGATGGAAAGCAGATGAAAAATGATGACTATTTATAAGGGGAAATGTATGAAGATATGGCTGGATGATATACGACCTGCTCCAGAAGGATATGTATGGTGTAAAAGTGTTAATATTGCAAAGAGAACAATCGAATCAGCGGAGGAACCCATTTTATTAATTGATTGTGATCATGATTTGGGAGATTATGCTTATGATGGCGGAGATGGTATTAAATTATTGGATTGGCTGGTGGAGAATGAACGTTTTTATCCAATTAGCCTTCATACGATGAATCCCGTTGGCAGAGAAAATATGTTGCGGATGATTCGGAGATATTGGTAGGAGCAGAGGAAAGAGATATTCGACGAAGAAAGAAATGGTCTATAAAAAATTGTAGAGAGCAAGATCCACTCGTGTAAAACAGTATTGTCATTTTGACAATTTAGTATTACTTACGAGTAGCAGACTTGATGGGATTGCGTCCCCATATCTACGTGAAAATATAATTGCGGGCAATTACATTTTGCGAATAAGTTGAATCTTACAAAAACATCCGTTACAAGAGCGACGGCGCAATTGGAGGAAATGGATTTTATTGAGCAGCTTAAATCAGGAACAGAGATTTCCATTAAAAGGAATTATTCACGCAAAGAGTATTATGAAAAGGCAAAAGCATATTTGATTAATCCGGTGCAGAAAGTGATTACAATTATGCGATGTGAAGCAACCTTTGAATCATTTGGCGCAGGAGAAAGTGCACTTAGTCAAGTGTCAGAACTAAATCCACCTAGAATAGAGGAACGCGCAATCTACAAGGGTGAGGAAGTTGTTGATCTTGTTTCACTTGTTCCATTCAAAATGTATGCATGGAGTAATCTTTTGGATAGAAAGAGAGCCGGAGAGCATGTAAACGAAAAGGATTTAAAGAAGCACAAATATGATGTGTTCCGATTGCTTCAGATTGTTACTACCGGAATAAAAGTGGAGTCGGAAGGACTTGTAACAGAGAGTATACATAGATACATCGAGGAAACAGGAGATGGAGTTATGCGAGTACTTGTAATACCGGATATTCATCTGAAAACATGGATATTCGACAGGGCAGAGAAAATTTTAAAAGACGGTAAGGCAGATCGGGCTGTATGCCTAATGGATATTCCGGATGATTGGAATATGGAATTTCAGATAGAGCGATATAAGGAAACATTTGACCGGGCAATCACATTTGCTGTGGACTATCCGGATACTCTCTGGTGTTACGGTAATCATGATGTTAGCTACCCGTGGGGCAGACTTGAGACCGGGTATTCTCCTTATGCTGAGAGGATGGTTATGTTAAAGCTTGAAGAACTTGAGAACAGCCTTAAGAGTCCAACACAGATCGACATAATGCATCGGATTGATAATGTGCTTTTCTCACATGGAGGGCTTACGGCTGATTTCCTGAAATGGTTAGACGAGGATTTGCTGGATGCCGAGATAGATGATGTCATTGCAGCGGTGAACGATGCTTCCCATGATTTTCTCTGGAATAATGAATCACCCTTATGGTTCAGACCACAGTATGAGACCAGAGAGATATTTAGACCAGATACCTACAAACAGGTGGTAGGGCACACTCCGGTGGAGAAGATATTTGAAAAAGAAAGCATCATATCGACAGATGTGTTCTCTACCTATAGAGATGGAAGACAGATTGGAGAATCTGCGATGATCGTTATTGATTCGGAAACCGGAAAATACGAGAAGATAGAGGTTATGGGGAAAATGGGAGTGTGATAGCGATGAACGAACAGACACAGTAATATTCAGATTTAATTAATTCGTTACAATCCAGGATACAGGCATTGGAGGATGAAAACCGACTTTTGAAAGAGCGTTTGGATGAAGCCGGTGTTTCCGTATGCGGATATTGTGTCTGGCGACGCTGAAGGAGTTGTGGAATTGTATGACCCAGATCAGGGTGCTCGTATAAAGAAATTTGATGTACGAGAATCGAATTAGTAGCGCATCGGAAATGACAAAGAGTCAATTCGTAAGATTTGAGTCATCAAGCTACATAGCAGGAGATATTTTTCAAGAAGAGAAGAATTAAAACTTACAAGGGATCAAGCAAGTGAATTACTTGAATCAATTCCACCAGAGAGAATTGAAAAAATAGCCATAAAACAATCGTAAAAATTTACGATTGTTTTTTCGTGCGTTTATGCATATAATATAATCAATGAAGTTGGAAAGGATGCGATCATTATGCGTGAAACGAGAATATTAGAGTTCAAGGAAACGATTACGAATACTTTTTTAAAAACAGTCAGTGCCTTTTCGAATTACGATGGTGGAACAATTTTTTTTGGAGTAGATGATGATGGAAATGTAAAAGGCTTGCCGGATGTAAAGCAGGCGTGTCTGGATATCGAAAATAAAATCAATGACAGTATTTCGCCTCAACCGAACTATACACTCGAAATACAGAATAATGATCAGATGATAAAACTCACTGTAACCAGTGGCTTTCAGAAGCCATATTTATATAAATCAAAAGCATACAAACGAAATGATACAGCGACGATAGAGGTAGATACTCTGGAATTTTCAAGACTTGTATTAGACGGCAAAAATATTAGATTTGAAGAATTGCCTTGTAAAGATCAGGATTTGTCTTTCGAAGTTTTACAGTGTAAGCTGAAAGAAAGTATTCAGATTGAAACTTTTAATCAAGATACATTGAGAACATTGAACTTGTATGATAATGTAAATGGTTTTAATAATGCAGCAGGGCTTTTGGCGGATAAAAATCATTTTCCGGGAATTGATATTGTCAAATTCGGGGAAAATATCAGCATTATTCAAAAGAGAACAACGGTTGATAATATATCCATTTTGGATGCGTATGAAAAGGCACTTGCTGTATTTAGGGACTATTATCAGTATGAAGTAATACAAGGTGCTGACAGAAAGAAGATGGAGAAGATACCAGAAGCAGCCTTCAGAGAAGCGATTGCGAATGCTCTGATCCATAGGGTATGGGATGTGGATTCACACATCAGAGTTTCCATGTTTGATGACAGAGTAGAAGTTGTATCTCCAGGTGGATTGCCGTCCGGAATAACAGTAGAAGAATATTTGTCAGGTAAACTTTCCGTTTTAAGAAACAGAAATCTTGCAAATGTGTTTTATAGATTAGGATTTGTCGAGATATTTGGAACCGGAATTACAAGAATAAAACAACTGTATGCAGAAGGTCTGATGAAACCGGATTTTGAAGTGTCAGAGAATGCTATAAAAATTGTGCTTCCTTTATTTGAAAAGGATGCTAATTTAACCGAAGACGAAAAAGTAATTTATAAACTCTTAAGCAAGACTATGCTGAAACCAATAAGTGAAATTGCACCATATGTACCTTTTGGAAAATCAAAGACAACAAAGTTGCTGAAAGATATGGGCGAAAAAGGTGTGATAGCAATTGAAGGTAAAGGCAGAGGCACGAAATATATAATTAAGTAATTGGGGATATAGGAGATTTTAAATTTATAAGAGAGGAAGTAAAATTGCATGATAAAAGTGATTTTTATCTGCCACGGCAATGTTTAAGGGACGGAATGAAAGGTCTTGATTTTATTGGGTTTCTTGGATGGAAACATAGAATTTACACCTTTGGAAGATCGGATCGGAATAGTTAGAACAGGGAAGGCGTGGGATGAATCTTACGTCTTTTTTCTTGGATTTTATGTAAGCATATATTACTTGAAAAATCAAATAACATATGATAAATTATAAATGTGACGTAAAAAAAGTCACATTTATAAAAAGGTGATTGATATGAAAGAATTTTTGGAAAAAACATTACGGCAAAATGTAATAATGACGGAGAATGAAGAGGTGTATAAAAAGCTCCCGTTAGCATATCGTGGAAGATATGATATTTTTACGGTAGAGACGAATGGTGTATTATGGATGGCTATTCACCCCAAAGATGATGTCGGACTTGTTATGTTACGTAGAGACAGAGCTGGCGTGGAAAAAATGACAGGATTAAATTGTGCGATATTTCTTGATCGAACAACATTTTATATAAAAGAAAAGATGATGGAAGAAGGAATTCCTTTTGTAATAGAAGGAAAGCAGGTATTTCTCCCGTTTATTGGATATTTGCTGAGTAAGGAAAATGAAAGAGAGCTGGCACCAGTTTATCTGATTTCATTTTTGACGCAAAAAATGCTTCTGATGGCTATTTATGAACGATGGAATGAAATGAAAGTATCTGATGCAGCGAAACGATTGGGAGTGTCAACAAAATCTGCAAGCCGGTGTTTTGATGAACTGGAATATTTAAATATTGATGTGTT
>Ga0129313_1002063_pt1 | contig 11260 bp, 14 predicted proteins | sample O1105metagenome_FD_94436 | JGI IMG/M metagenome (GOLD analysis project Ga0129313, IMG submission 94436) | Orangutan group fecal microbial communities from fecal samples from Wisconsin, USA - O1105 metagenome | ecosystem: Host-associated > Mammals > Digestive system > Large intestine > Fecal... | reverse complement strand
TCCACGATGAGCGTGATTGTTTTCGCTCGCCGGTATGTCGCTTTCAGATGTTTTAACAGACTGATAAATAAAGATGAACTTTTGCTGTTGCCGCCCACATAGCTGACTTTTCCTGTACCGCTGTGCAGCGCCCCGGCCAGATAATATTTCTCATTCTGCCCCGGGGTTACTATGCGTTTTTGATGCCCGCGTAGCTGCCAGTCCGCGCCGATTTTTGGATTGAGATGGATATCCACCTCATCCTCATAAAAGACCGGGTGCTCTGCGCTGCATTCGTCCAGCGCTTTATGGATTGCGGCCATTTTTTCATCTTTATGCGGGTCACGGATACACAGCGTCGGTGCCGCTCTGCGCCAGCAACAACCCAAATATAAAGTACTGATGACAATACCGGGGATTGGCCCACTTATTGCGGCAGCTTTTCTGAGTGAAGTGAATGCGGAGCAGTTTTCTAACGGGCGACAACTATCCACCTGATGTGGTCTGGTTCCCAGACAACGTAGTTCAGCTGGGAAAAGCAGCCTGTCATCCATGACCAAAAATGGGAATCGTGGCCTCAGAACCTTAATTATTCATGGTGCCCGCTCGGTTATGCACTGGGCGATGATGCATTGGGTATATGGCTGAAGCACCTCACCGATCGAAGGGGAAAAATGAAAGCCACGGTCGCGCTGGCCAATAAACTGACTCGCATCGTCTGGCGCTTACTGACCGAATCAACAAGTTTTAATATCAACAGGGCTTTCGCTATGAGCTAAGCATTGTTGTATCCGTAGAGACAATTCCTCCTGAGTTTGCAGATACTGATGAGAGAACGGTAAACCAACCCTGTAACAGCCTGAACTGTGCCGAGGTAGTAACATACCGATGTAGTGATTAGGAAACAGGGTGCGGATGACATCATGGCGCGGGTCATCAGACCCACTAACGACGCCGGATATATTGCAGCAAACCGTATCAACTCAGGGCTTGCAAAACGCGGGACGTCCATATATGGCACAGTAAATTTGTGCCACTACAGAAAGCATAAAATCCTTATCTTCGCCACATCACTATTTTCCCTGACGCCCTGCTCTTACGAGCAGGGCGTTTTCGCTTATGTCATCCATAAAGGTAAACCCCATGAAATTAGCCAGCCGTTTTGGTCGCGTTAATCTGATACGCCGCGACCGCCCCCTTACCCATGAAGAACTGATGCAGCATACCCCCAGCGTGTTCGGTGAAGAAAAGCATACCTCCCGCAGTGAACGATATGCCTATATCCCCACCATCTCCCTGCTCGACAGCCTGCAGCGGGAAGGCTTCCAGCCGTTCTTTGCCTGTCAGACCCGTGTTCGCGATCCTGGCCGTCGTGAACATACGAAGCACATGCTGCGCCTGCGTCGGGAGGGGCAGATTACCGGTAAGCAGGTGCCGGAAATTATCCTGCTCAACTCCCATGATGGCACCAGCTCTTACCAGATGTTGCCTGGCCTGTTCAGGGCTGTGTGTCAAAACGGCCTCGTCTGCGGTGAGTCGTTTGGCGAGGTACGTGTGCCACACAAGGGGGATGTGGTGAGTCAGGTTATTGAGGGGGCGTATGAAGTGCTGGGAATTTTTGACCGTGTGGAGGAAAAGCGGGATGCCATGCAGTCGTTGCTGTTACCGCAACCTGCACAGCAAGCACTGGCAAAAGCCGCGCTTACGTATCGCTTTGGCGAGGACCACCAGCCAGTTACTGAATCACAGATACTCTCCCCGCGCCGCTGGCAGGATGAGAGCAATGACCTGTGGACCACTTATCAGCGTGTGCAGGAAAACCTGATTAAGGGCGGGCTCAGCGGGCGTAATGCTAAAGGTGGACGGACGCATACCCGTGCCGTTCGTGGCATTGAAGGGGATGTGAAACTTAACCGTGCGCTGTGGGTGATGGCAGAAACACTGCTCACGCAACTGCAATAGACGCTTCATGTTGCCATATTGTTAATATCGGACACCACCTGTCCGAATTGCTGCGTGCTCGTGTGCCTCCGTCTCCCGGTATTAGCCTGTAACCCCCGTTACATCTGACTTTTGCAGAAATAAAAAATAGTTTCTGCATTGTCCATACCCTGTCCGCCCCCCTCTTTAAAGTAATCACATCATTTTCAGTTAGTTAACTTTCCTGGAGAACCTCTCATGACACAGGCAGAACGCCGCCATGACCGGCTGGCTGTCAGGCTGTCACTGATAATCAGCCGTCTGGTGGCGGGTGAAACGTTGAGCGTGCGCAAACTGGCCGTTGAGTTTGGCGTGTCAGTGCGCACGCTGCGGCGTGATTTTCGTGAGCGACTGATGTATTTGGATCTGGAGTATCAGTCCGGATACTGCCGCTTACGCACTGCTGGCAGTGAAATGCAGATGGTGCCCGACGTGCTTATCTTTGCACACCGCAGCGGGCTGGCCGGACTTTTTCCCGGCCTTGACCGCCGTCTGGTGAACGCACTGCTGATGTGCGATGAGTCTCCCTGCGTGATAGTACCAGCCAGTCCGGTTCCTTCGCCTTCAGGAGCATTGTCTTTCTGGAGACTGATTCAGGCCATTACCGGGCGCAGGCGGGTGACGCTGATTGCGGAGGGGCGACGCTGTGAGCGCCTGGCTCCCTGCCGGTTACTCATCCACCAGCAGACCTGGTATCTGGTGGCTGAACACGACGGACATATCGCTGTATTCACACTTGATGAAATCCATCTGATTCAGCCTTTGCAGGAGACTTTTCGCCGCAATGACAGTCTGTGTCGCCTAGTTGAAGACCCGGTCTTCATTCAGGCCTTACCCCATTTTCGCTTTATCCAGCAGTCACTGCTTACGTTTGTTCCGGCTGACAGCCCACCGGAATAGCGCAGGCGTTGTAATCAACCCGGCAACAGGGAGGAGCCCGATGCCCGTTATTGCCATTATCGCCATTGTTGTCATCGTCATCATTCTGAACAAAACCGGAGTGTCCGACAGCCTCACGTCCCTGACACTTGCCACCGTTGCCGCACTACTGACGGGAGGTGGCGCAGCCGGTGCTGCCAGTGTCGCGCTGACGCCATTCGTCGGCGTGCCGGTAGGTATTTTTGTGGGGATTTATGTCTTTGCCAAAGTGGTTCGTCTGATTTCAGGGAAAAAATAATGAAACGTAAAACACTAGCTCTGCTGGCGCTGGTTGCCACCTCTCTCTTTCTGAGCGCCTGCGATGACAGGAGTGATGACCTCAAAGCTATCAGTAAATTTAAGGACCTCACGCCTCCGCGCTTCAGCGATGTGGTGAGCCGTCAGGATGATGTCAGGGAAGAGTGGTCGCAGATTGCTCTTTCTGGCCCCACTCTGCAGGTCTTACGTACCCGCCAGTCGCCCGATGGTTGCGAGGGTGGCAGTTACTACTACCTCGTGGATATGGAGGAAAAAACCGTCCAGCCGCTGATGAACGCGCTGTGTATTGCCGACAACATCAGTCTGGAATACCACGAGAAAACTGACTCGCTCACTCGGGAGCGTTTCCTTGAATATTCCCATGACGGCAAACTGATGGGACGGCTGCTGATCCCCTCAAATCCTGATAACCGGGAATAAATACAAAGACAAAGGAGACAGAAATGAAAATACGTTCAATAAGCCGGTTTGTGCTGGCTGGTGTACTGCTCATGAGCTTTAATGCCTCTGCGGTCCCGGGACTCTGGCAAAAGGGGTACGGTCAGGGCAATGCGGAATACAGTGTGACGAATAGCAGCGGAAAGATGTTCACCATCAACTGCACGGAAAATCCGGACCAGAACGGTATTTACCAGCACTCGGTTTTTCTGACCCTCGCAGGAGATAAAACGATCAGCTCGCATGATAACAGTACCGACATCACAGTGGTGATGGACCATAAGCAATATCCCATTCCCTCAACCCTTGGCTGGCGTAACGGGGATAATGCCTGGTTTAGTTTCATCATGGATATCCGCAAGGCCAGGCTGTTCGAAGTCTACGTCAATGACCGCAAAGCAGGGACCTTCAGCGTTGACCTGACGAACGCTACGAAGGCACTGCCAACATTAGCAGACTGCACTAACGAGTGACTGTTGTGCTTTCCATCCATAACAACATACCTGGCTGCCAGAGGCAGCCAGGGCTTATTTTTTCCTTTTTATTTCCACCGATTAGTCCAGGCACTTCCGAATGATGAGCGCAGTGGCCAGTTTTAGTTGACCATATAGAAATGATAAAATAATCACGTGTTATGTTGAGATTGTTTATTTAACGGTTGAGAGAAGCTATGGGTAAAATTTGTGATAAGTGTGCACACATGATGAGTTCATGTATTTGTGGAACTTGTGAGAACTGTGACGAGAAAGAGTCGGACTGTACCTGCAAAAAATGTAGCCAGTGCAATAACCTTGAGGACTTCTGCTCTTGCAGAATTTGTGAAGAATGTAGTGAAAAAGAAGCAGAGTGCTGCTGTTAAAATGTTAACAATACTGGCTGCAGGAGCTACCTGCCTGCAGCTTCGATTGCCGACGTACCCCGCTCCCAGTTGGTTAGTGTATTTCGATTCTTGCAATAATCGCTGGACTCACAGCACGAAGCGGACAGACTTACTGGATTGAAGGTCCGCTATGAGCGAGAAGCGGACATTGCAGACTGCCCAGTAGAAAAAGTGCTATCAGAATTATCTAAAGGAAGATCGTATTTACCATGTCTCATTCTAACTGTTTAATAAATTACAAAAATTAAAATTTCCATTTAATATCATCGCGTTAAGCAAGAGAATTAAACCTCTCATTTAATTTATGATTCTTATTTAATTCATGAGTTGGTGTAAAAATAGGTTGCCGCACTATAGAAAGACACATATTTAAACCCAGCAGGAAATCATATTTGAAAGTAATGTGTTTAAGGGGCTGCGTAACAAGAACAGCAAGTAAACACATAGTAATAACAGTTACCATTCCCATTTCGCAAGTGGCCATATCAGAGGTGAACTAATGCCTGCTGCAATTTTAAGAATTAAGGTTATCCTAATAATTCTTTTGTATGATTAAGATCATCGATAAATTTACTAAGGACTCATTAATGAAATTGCGACTCTGGAATCTATTACCCCATGATTACGCTCCTTTTTTTCGTATTCTTCACATCATTGTGGCATTTCTAATATTATCACAAATTATTAACTCTAATCTGACAGAGACCGAAGCAATTGGTGAACATAGTCTTGAAGGAGTTATAACCTGGATGCACATTATTTCAGGGTTAGGACTGATTATTTGTGGTTTTATTATGTTAAGTTGGATGCTTACTCAAAGAGGTTTTACTTATTATTTTTCATGGGTAGGGCTTGACTTTAGTGGTATTAAGCAAGATATAAAAACGTTGACTAGTTTCCGACTGCCCGATGCACATTCGGGAGGTATTGCCAGTACAATCCAAGGATTTGGAGTTCTAGCATTGCTAATTGTAGCACTTTCAGGTGGCCTATGGTTCTTGTTGAATACCATGCAGTCAAATCTGGCTGAAACAGTAATCCACTGGCATAAGTTCTTTACTACTTTCATTGAGGTCTATTTTTATGCACATGGTGCAATGGGAGTTTTGCATATTTTAATTGAAAAATATAAAAGCCGCTCAGTTAACCTAAGTGACTAATCTGTTGTGAGATAATATTACTTCAAGTTGAAGAAAACCCTAAAAATAAAATTTAGTTTACTAGAAGATGAAACAGCACTTGCAGAGACTTTTTAATTAAATTTAATAAAAACGAAAAAATATTCATGGCGAAATGATTGTTTAATTATCTATCATGGATAGAAATGTGAGTTAGTCGTCCTATTTTAGGAAGTTAATAATGACTAAAACAAAAGGGTTACCTCGTCCGCTGACGCACTACGCTTGGCTTTCCATTGCCACGGCTATTGCCACTATCGGACTCAAAGGTGTGGCGTGGAAAATGACCGGTTCGGTCGGTCTGCTATCTGATGCCATCGAATCCGTAGTTAACCTCGCAGGAGCCCTAATGGCGCTCTGGATGCTGACCTTGGCTGCGCTTCCGGCCGATGAGAACCATGCATATGGGCACGGCAAAGCCGAATATTTCTCGAGTGCTTTCGAAGGATTTCTGATCCTATTGGCGGCAGCCAGTATCGCCTATACCGCAGTTGAGCGGATGTTAACTCCACAGCCGCTTGAGGAGATTGGTCTCGGATTACTGGTTTCAACAGTCGCATCAATCCTTAATTTTGTGACGGCTCGCATTTTGTTAAGGGCTGGCAGGCAGCACAACTCTATCACTCTTGAGGCAGATGCTCATCACCTGCTGACCGATGTCTGGACGTCGGTCGGTGTCATTTTTGGTGTCGGACTGGTTTATCTGACCGGCTGGTTTTGGGTCGATCCGATCGTTGCATTGCTGGTCGCAGCCAACATCGTTTGGACTGGTTATCAGCTTATGAGTCGTTCAGCTGCAGGTCTGATGGACGTATCGCTACCCACGGAAGAACTCAAAAAAATCGAGTCACTGCTGGCAGGATATCGTGAACAGGGGCTTGATTTCCATGCACTACGTACACGCCAGGCTGGCGGGCGGGCGTTTATGACAATGCACATCCTAGTTCCTGGGCGATGGACTGTTCAATATGGGCACGACTGGGCCGAGCGTATAGAGAATGATATCCGCACCGCACTGCCTTTTATCCATATCACCACTCATGTGGAACCGTTGGAAGATCCCGCGTCAATGAACGACCAAACGCTCGACATTTCTGATCACTAAACTAACCACATGTCGCTGGTCGGGCAGGGTAACAAACCTCGCTCTACAAAAATTTCAGGTATTCTCTATAATTCTGAGGGTACTTGATGTGACCTGCGCCCAATTGTTGGGCACGCAATATTTTTAAAAAGTCCGCTTCTGGCACAGAACGGCCTATCAGCATTATAAAAATATTCAGATATATATCATCCCTCTGAACATACACAACTAACGGCAGAATCTCACGATTCTGCCGCTTTTTTATTATTTTTCAGGGGGGTAGCAATGAATAATTCTGAAGGTTTGAAGTCGTTTCACTAATCGCTTTATGACCTACCGTAGTGGGTATCGGCTGATTGCGCAGCAGGGCCATTGGTTCCTGCCGGTATCACCGGCATTAACATTGAAGACGACCAGGGCAGTCACGTCCGCCTGATAGTTCTCGATGCCGAAGGCCGGATGGTTGGCTGGCATGGAACTTTGAACCGGATGCCGGTGAAGGTCTTAACCGCTATACCCGAAAGCCAGGCATCTGTACGGACATATCCAACTGCTGGCTCCGCATGATTTACCAGCAACATTTAATCTTCTCGAACACTCATTATTACCGCATACGCCAGCCATCGCCGCTGGCGTTTTTTTTATTGACGGAGACATACCCATGACAACAGCGACAAAAAACAACCTCGCATCTGCTGCTAACGAATCCGAATTTGAACTGACCGTAACGCAGATACCCGACGAACAGCGTATCTGCTTCTGGCCGCAGTACTTTGGCTCTATCCCACAATGGATAACGCTGGAACCCCGCATTTTCGCCTGGATGGACCGCTTCTGTGACGAGTACAACGGTGGTATCTGGTCCTTTTACACGCTCAGCAATGGCGGCGCGTTTATGGCCCCTGATGCTGACAGTGACGATAAATGGCATCTTTTCAACAGCATGAACGGTAATGGTGCGGAAATGAGCGCGAAAGCCGCAGGTATAGCTGTCTGCCTGATTGAATACAGCCATCACGCCTGCCGTACAGAGTCTGACGCAATGACTGCGTACTATTACCGCCTGCGGGACTATGCCCTGCAGCATCCAGAAGCCCACACCATCCTACGTATTATCGACTGACCAGAGGAACAACGAATGAAACAGCTTTCCTTTTTACCCGGCGAGATAACGCCACAGGACCGGCGTCTCATCCAGCGCGCCCTCAGGGTTCTGGACCGGCATCTGCATGAGCCCGGGGTAGCCTTCACCTCCACCCACGCCGTCCGGCAGTGGCTGCGACTGTATATGACCGCGCTTGAGCGGGAAGAGTTCCGGGTGTTGTATCTGGACAACCAGAATCAGCTTATTGCCCATGAGACGCTCTTTAGCGGCACGATTAACCGCACTGAAGTCCATCCCCGGGAGGTGGTTAAGCGCGCCCTGTATTTCAATGCCGCAGCGGTGATACTGGCGCATAACCATCCTTCCGGCGAGACGACGCCCAGCCAGGCTGATAAAGCTCTCACGCAGCGGCTGGTACAGACACTTCAACTGGTGGATATCCGCGTCCCTGACCATCTGATTATTGGTGGCAGGCAAATCTATTCGTTCGCAGAACACGGTCTGCTGTGAGGTATTACATGAAAATTATCAGTAAACGCCGGGCAATGACGATATATCGCCAGCATCCTGAGTCCCGAATATTTCGCTACTGCACTGGAAAATATCAGTGGCACGGTAGCGTCTGTCATTACACCGGAAGGGATGTTCCGGATATCACAGGAGTCCTTGCTGTGTACGCCGAACGCCGCCAGGACCGCAACGGGCCTTACGCCTGCCTGATGAGTATCACCCTGAACTGACGGTAAAGGAGGTTATCAATGAGCAACATCACATGGGGCCTGCAGCGGGATATCATGCCACGCCTGGGAGCCCGTCTGGTACAGGAGGGGAACCGGCTGCATTATTTAGCTGACCGGGCCAGCATCACCGGCAAGTTCAGTGACGCAGAATGCCGGAAGCTGGATGTGGCATTTCCGCACTTTATCAACCAGATGGAACTGATGCTGAGCACTGGTGAAATGAATCCTCGCTATGCCCACTGCGTTACCCTGTACCACAACGGTTTTACCTGCGAAGCCGATACCCTTGGCAGTTGCGGCTACGTATACATCGCCATTTACCCTACTCAGCTCAACTAATTTCATGAGAGCAAACATGAAACCTCAATCTGCAACAACTTTGCGGGCGGTAAAACCCTGCCTGTCACCCGTGGCTATCTGGCAAATGCTACTGACACGCCTGCTGGAACAACACTATGGCCTGATGCTAAAGGACACACCTTTCAGTGATGAAATCGTTATTCAGGAACATATCGATGCAGGTATCACGCTGGCCGATGCCGTTAACTTTCTAGTGGAAAAATACGAGCTGGTTCGAATAGATCGCAAAGGATTTAGCTGGCAGGAACAATCCCCTTATCTTCGGGCTGTTGATATTCTGCGAGCGCGACAGGCAACTGGCTTGTTGCAACAAAGCCGTAACAACGTAGTACGGTGAATATTGCGCACAACCTTCCTGATTTAAATTTCTGAGCTTTCTCCCTTGTTTACATATTGCATAATGCGCCTGCCATTACCCGGCGGGCGCGTTTGCTTTTTGAGGACAAAATGTCATGCAAACTGAAGCTGAAGTATTAACCGATCATAGCGAGCTGATTTGCTCGACCAGTATTGAACGCATAGTGACAGGCCGCAATGCAGCACTGAAACAGATAGAACAACTCATTCAGCAGCTTGATGCCATTTCACGGTTAACCTCAGAAATTGGCGGGGGTACAGCGCAAGACTGGGTAATGAAAGCCGGGCACCGTTACGATAGCTGGCTGACTGAGAAGGTTGATAAAGCGATGCCTGCCATCATCCGCAATATTGACCGCAGTATCTGGCGCGATTTGATGCTTAAGTCCGGCATGATGGCCTTGATGGATGCGCAGGCTCGCGACCAGTGGCACAAGAACCTGGAGGAGGGCGATCTTCCTGCCATCTGTAAGGTGAATATCCTCAGTACTTTTGAGCAGCTACATCTGAACAAAATGGATGTATTTGAGCGTGGCATTATCAATGTCTTCAAAGGGCTGTCGTGGGATTACAAAACCAATAGTCCCTGCAGGTTCGGCAAGAAAATCATCGTCAACAATCTGGTGAAGCATAACCGCTGGGGATTCAGTCTTAACTGGGGCTGGCGGCGGGATCAGTTAACTGACTTGGAGCGAATGCTGTTTTTACTCGATGGCAAACCGATTCCCGACAACCGTGGTGATATCTCTACCCGATTGATGGAACATATTCGGGATAACCCGGCTAAGGATGTTTACGAAGATGATTTTTTCAGTATCCGTTACTTTCTGAAGGGAACAGCACACATCACTTTTAAACGGTGCGATCTGACAGAAAAGATGAATGATATCGTGGCGAAGCACTATCCGGGGATGCTGGCAGCGAGATGAGGAGGGTAGTGAGGTAATTCCTTACCTGACCCATTACCTGACCCGATTCGTATAAAACAAAAAAGGAGTCAGATGATTTCTCATCTAACTCCTTGTTTTATCTGGTGGCCCCTGTTGGGTTTGAACCAACGACCAAGCGATTATGAGTCGCCTGCTCTAACCACTGAGCTAAGGGGCCGTGGCGGTGGATTATAAAGTAACTCCGCGTTGCAATCCAGACATAAGCGTACGGATGCTGTTTTTATAAACAATGTATTTTCAGTCCGTTATACTTGTTCCCTTGATGTATTGTTCGGAGTAATTATGGTTAAGGACATACTGGCACCGGAGCTGCGGGTGGTATTTTGCGGCATCAATCCGGGGCTATCTTCCGCAGGTACAGGATTCCCCTTTGCACATCCCGCCAATCGCTTCTGGAAGGTCATCCATCAGGCGGGATTCACCGAGCGCCAGCTTAAACCTGAAGAGGCACAGCATCTGTTGGATTTTCGCTGCGGCGTGACTAAGTTTGTCGACAGACCAACGGTGCAAGCCAATGAAGTGAAGCTACAGGAGATGCGTAACGGTGGTCGTCTGCTCATTGAGAAAATAGAAGAGTATCAGCCAGCCGCGCTCGCTATCCTTGGGAAGCAGGCATTTGAGCAGGGGCTTAGCCAGCGTGGGGCGCAGTGGGGAAAACAGACGCTGACCATTGGCGCGACGCAAATATGGGTATTGCCGAATCCCAGCGGGTTAAGCCGGATCACGCTGGATAAACTGGTAGAGGCGTATCGGGAAGTGAATGACGCCCTGGTCAGGCGGGGACTATAAAGAAAAACGCCACCTTGCGGTGGCGTTTATGCTTATGCGGCGAGATTAATCGTCCAGGAAGCTACGCAGTACTTCAGAGCGGCTCGGGTGGCGCAGTTTACGCAGCGCCTTCGCTTCGATCTGACGGATACGTTCGCGGGTAACGTCGAACTGTTTACCCACTTCTTCCAGCGTGTGGTCGGTGTTCATATCGATACCGAAACGCATACGCAGAACTTTCGCT
>Ga0129313_1002060_pt1 | contig 11280 bp, 12 predicted proteins | sample O1105metagenome_FD_94436 | JGI IMG/M metagenome (GOLD analysis project Ga0129313, IMG submission 94436) | Orangutan group fecal microbial communities from fecal samples from Wisconsin, USA - O1105 metagenome | ecosystem: Host-associated > Mammals > Digestive system > Large intestine > Fecal... | reverse complement strand
CGGGCGCAGTGCAGGTAAACGCGGACCTTGGCGTTGTCCCGCTCGATCTCGATCTTGGGGATGCCAGCGCCGTAGAGGGTCTTCTTCAGATAGTCACGGATCTTCTTGTCCTCAACCAGCAGATCGCCCACCTTTTCGTTGGCGGCGTACCAGCGGGAGTCCCAATCCTTGATGACACCCACACGAAGGCCGTGGGGATTAACTTTCTGTCCCATATTGTTCCTCCTCCCTTAGCGCTCGCTCACCGCGATGGTGACATGAGAAGTGCGCTTGTTGATGCGATAGGCACGACCCTGGGCCCGGGGCATGATGCGCTTGATGATGGGGCCGGGGTTGGCGTAGCAAGCGGACACGTACAGCTTCTCAGGATCCATCTGGTTGTTGTTCTCCGCATTGGCAGCGGCGCTCTTCAGCAGCTTCAGAACGGGTTCAGAGGCAGCCTTGGGGGTCTGCATCAGAATAGCGGTGGCGGTGGCCACGTCCTTGCCCCGGATCAGGTCCAGGACGATCTTCACCTTACGGGGAGAGATCCGCAGATACTTCAGATTAGCAACAGCTTCCATCGTTTCTCTCCTCCTTACTTACCAGTCTTAGCGCCCGCGTGACCCTTAAAGGTACGGGTGGGCACGAACTCGCCCAGCTTGTGGCCGACCATGTCCTCGGTGACATAGACGGGCATGTGCTTGCGGCCGTCATGCACGGCAAAGGTGTGACCAACGAAGGAGGGGAAGATGGTGGAGCTGCGGCTCCAGGTCTTCAGAACCTTCTTCTCGCCGGCCTTGTTCATTTCATCGACCCGCTTCAGCAGCTCGGGAGCGCAAAAGGGGCCTTTCTTGATACTTCTGCTCATCGTGTTGCCTCCTTATTTGCTATTGCGGCGCTTGACGATGAACTTATCAGTACGGTTCTTCGTCTTGCGGGTCTTGTAACCCAGAGCGGGCTTGCCCCAGGGGGTGACAGGGCCGGGACGGCCAACAGGGCTCTTGCCCTCGCCGCCGCCGTGAGGGTGGTCGTTGGGGTTCATAACGGAACCGCGGACGGTGGGACGCCAACCCATGTGGCGCTTACGGCCGGCCTTACCCAGCTGGATGTTGGCCCAGTCGGTGTTGCCGACCTGGCCAATGGTGGCCTTGCAGTTCTCGGGAACCAGACGAACCTCGCCGGAGGGCAGGCGGATCTGAGCCATGCCGTTCTCCTTAGCCATCAGCTGAGCGGCCACGCCGGCGGCACGAACCAGCTGAGCGCCCTTGCCGGGATACAGCTCGATGCAGTGGATCATCTCGCCCACGGGGATCTTGGCAATGGGCAGGCAGTTGCCGGGCAGGATATCGGCGTCGGCGCCGGTCATGATGATGTGGCCGGGCTTCAGGCCGACAGGAGCCAGGATATAGCGGCGCTCACCATCCTCATACTCCAGCAGAGCGATGTTGGCGGAGCGGTTGGGGTCGTACTGCAGGTTGATGACCTTGGCAGTTCCTTCCTTGTTCCGCTTGAAGTCGATAACACGATACTTCTGACGGTTGCCGCCGCCGTGGTGGCGGACGGTGATGCGGCCATAGCTGTTGCGGCCGGCGTTCTTCTTCAGAACCTCAGTCAGGCTGCGCTCAGGCTTGGCCTTCTTGTCGATCCCCTCGAAGGCGGACACAGTCATGTGACGGCGGGAGGGGGTAGTGGGCTTAAAAGTCTTAATAGCCATTTCTCATTTCCTCCTTACACCATGCCCTCGAAGAACTCGATGGTCTTGGAATCGGCGGTCAGGGTGACCATGGCCTTCTTCCAGTTGGCGCGGCGGCCCTCAGGACGGGCGCCCATGCGCTTCTTCTTGCCCTGCATGTTCAGGGTGTTGACCTTGGCGACCTTAACGCCGAAGATCTCCTCAACAGCCTTGGCGATCTCGATCTTGTTGGCGGTCTTGGCCACCTCGAAGGTGTAGCGCTTCATCTCGGTCTGCTCCATGGACTGCTCGGAGATGATGGGGCGCTTGATGATATCATAAGCGGTCATTACGCGAACACCTCCTCGATGGTAGCCAGGGCAGCCTTGTCGATGACCAGCTGCTTGGCGTTGACGATGTCATACACGCTGAGGACCTTAGCGGTGGTGGTGACCACGCCGGGGATGTTGCGGGCGGACTTGACCACGATCTCGTCGGTCTCAGGAGTGATGACCACGGACTTGACAGCGCCCACAGCGCCCAGGAAGTCCTTCATGGTCTTGGTCTTGATCTCGGCCATCTTCAGCTCGTCCACGACCACGATGGCGCCTTCGGCAGCCTTGGCGGACAGGGCGGACTTCAGAGCCAGACGCTTGACCTTCTTATTCAGGGAGTAGCTGTAATCCCGGGGCTTGGGGGCGAACACAATGCCGCCGTGAGTCCACTGGGGAGCACGGGTGGAACCCTGACGGGCGTGACCGGTGCCCTTCTGACGCCAGGGCTTCTTGCCGCCGCCGGAAACCTCGGCGCGGGTCAGGGCGCTCTGAGTACCCTGACGGCAGTTAGCAAGGTGATTCTTGACCACCTCGTGGACCACAGCCTCGTTGGGCTCGATCCCGAAGACGGCCTCGGAGAGCTCGATCTCGCCGACCTGCTGACCGGCCATGTTGAACACGTTAGCTTTAGGCATGACTCAATCTCTCCTTTCCTTACTTGTTGCGGGCGGAAGCCTTCTGCGGGTTGACACGAGCGGAAGCCTTCTGCGGGTTGTTGCTGATACCGGCAGCGCCCTTGGCCTCGAAGGCCTTCTTGACGCTGTTGTGCAGGAATACCACACCGTTCTTGGGGCCGGGCACAGCACCGCGCAGAGCGATAACGCCCAGCTCGGCGTCTACCTTGACCACGTCCAGGTTCATAACGGTGACCTGCTCGTTGCCCATCTGGCCGGCGCCATCGCGGCCCTTGAAGATGCGGCTGGGGTCAGTGCCGGAACCCAGGGAGCCCTGGTGACGGTGAACAGGACCGCCGCCGTGGGTGACTCTCTTGATGGCGGCGCCGTGACGCTTAACAACGCCCTGGAAGCCGTGGCCCTTGCTGATGCCGGTCACGTCCACGCGGTCGCCAGCGGCGAACACGTCAGCGTTCAGCACATCGCCAACCTGGTACTTGGAGCAGTCCTCCAGAGGGAACTCCTTCAGGACCTTCTTGAACTCCTCCAGGCCGGCCTTCTTCTGGTGGCCCAGCTCAGGCTTGCTCAGCTTGCGCTCGGGAACGGTCTCATAGCCCAACTGAACGGCCTCATAGCCATCCTTCTCGGCGGTCTTCTTCTGCACCACGGTGCAGGGGCCGGCCTGGATAATGGTGACGGGCACCACATGGCCGGCTTCATCGAAGATCTGGGACATGCCGATCTTTTTGCCGATGATCGCTTTCTCCATTTGGATTTTTCCTCCTTAAAGGTTATTGGTTGAAAAACTTGGGCATCAGGCTCCCATTGGTTTTTCAACTTGACCCGTCCGCCTCAAAACGCGGCGGACTGCGGGTTCAACGGATTTGTTTGCGGCCTGCGCCGCAAAATGGGGTCATAGGGGCGCAGCCCCTATACCGCAAAAGGGTGGGTGGGCGGGTTTGAAATTACAGTTTAATTTCAATTTCCACGCCGGCGGGGAGCTCCAGGCTCATCAGAGCTTCCACAGTCTTGGGAGAGGGCTTTACCACGTCGATCAGGCGCTTATGAGTGCGGCGCTCGAACTGCTCGCGGGAATCCTTGTACTTATGAGTAGCACGCAGGATGGTGACGATCTCCTTCTTGGTGGGCAGGGGGATGGGGCCGGAGACGGTGGCTCCGGTGCGCTTGGCGGTCTCTACGATCTTCTCAGCGGACTGGTCGATCAGCTGGTGGTCGTAGGCCTTCAGGCGGATACGGATCATTTCTTTCTGAGCTGCCATTTGGGGTTTTCCTCCTTAAATACATACGAAAGTTGAGTCCAGCTTTCGTACGGCGAGCGCCCTTTGTACACGCTTTCGTGCGTATCACTCCAGGTCACGAAAAAACCGGCTGTGCAGACAGGCCGGTTTTCTCCGTACCCGGCGATATACGCCGCGGCACGAAGCGCTCAGCCGCCCGATTTTACGGACATACTCCGCACAAGTTACCTCGCTTGGCGAGCAATCTCGTGCATCATCGCAGAATGCGCCTTCTCAGACGCCCCGTTATCATACAACAACACTTCCGTGTGTGTCAAGGGGTTATCCAAAAAAATTTTTACAATTTTGTAGAATATGCCCGAACCTTTTTTCCGCCCCAAGCCCTTGTGGTCTGCTCCCCGTCCCGGCACAAGAGGACAACGGCCGTCGGCATCCCGCCTGTTCAAAACAAGCTGCCGTGGGAATCCGTATTCTGAAGGCCGGAGAGAACGGATTGTCACGCCAGTTTGCGAGCCGACTCACAATGACGCAGATCCGACGGAACCTCATCCTAAAAAGGGAGGAGCGCATTTTATACGCTCCTCCCTTGATTCATCCCCGCAGTCCCGCATACACCTGGGCCGCGCTTTGGGCAAACATCCGCGCCCCCGCCAGGGCCTCGGTGAGGGTGTTTCCGTGTCCGCCCACCTCCACCAGCAGGGAGCCGGGCAGCCGGTCCTGATTATACTTCCCGCTGCGCAGCACCGCCGGGCGGGCCAGGGTGACATAGTCCGCCACCAGCTCCCGCTGAAGCCGGACCGCCAGGGCCAGATTGTCCTTCCACCCATCGTGCCCCGCGCCCACCACCAGCATGACCTGAGCCGCCCGCTGCCCGTTCTCGGTGGTGATAAACTTGTAAATGGAGCCGTCCTTTCCCACCAGTGCATCCCGATGCACATCCAAGGCCAGTTTAATCGTGGGATATTGCTCCAGCCACCGCTGCACCGCCGCCCCGGAGCGCTCATAGGCGCCGCTGTAAGCGGGGTAGTCGTACAGCTCCGTGTCGTGGATCACCTGAAATCCATAGGCGCGGAGCACCTGGGCGATCTCCTCTCCCACCCGCACCACATTGTGGGTGCAGTCTGTGGTGCGGTAGGCGTCGCTCTCGGTGTAGGTCTCGCCGTCGCTCTGGATATAGGCCTCGCTGCCGTGGGTGTGGTAGATCAGGATCTGGGGTCCCTCCCCCAACGTAAACTTTACACTTCCCTCGCTCAGCACCGCCGGGGTCAGCTCCAGCTTGGTGCGATTATAAAGGTATAGGCCGTCCTGCGAGAGATACTGCGCCCCGTCCTTGCCCTTTCCCGTCATCTCCAGCACCCCGTCTTCTCTCACCAGGGGCTGAAGCTCCGGCGGCTGGATATCGTCCCGGTCCTCCGGCGGGTCCTCCGGTTCCTCGGTCTTTCCCTGGGTCTGTCCCAGCTGCCAGACCGCCTGCCAGCTCTGCGCCAGCAGGGGGGACCCTCTCAGCAGCAGCTTTCCCGGCCCCTCCGGTATCTCTTCTGTCCGGGCGGGCACTCTGGTCTGCTCCGCCAGCAGGGCCACCGCCGTCCGGCCGTCCTCTATCCGCCCCAGCTCCCGCTCCGCCGCCGTAAAATCCGCTGTGATCCAGACCCCCCACAGCGCAATGCCCGCCAGCGCCAGTCCAACGCTCCGCCGCACCGCCTGTAAAAGCTCCTTCTTTTGTTCGTTCACCGCGCCCACTCCTTGTCCCTCTGGGATACCTTTACTATATGAGGGCAGGGGAGGGGGTATGCGGCCCCGTCAAAAGTGCCCGTCCGACACAAAATCGAACGGGCGCTTGCTTTTTTATGCTCTGATTCAGTCCTTCACGGTACCGTCCGGATTGAACAGGGGCAGCTTCTCCAGATAGACGATGTCGCCGCGGTTCTGGGCGTCGCCCTCGGCCAGGATGGACATGCGGCCGGCCACAGTGCCGCCCACCTTCTCCACCAGGGTCTCCAGGGCCCGCATACTCTCTCCGGTGGAGATCACGTCGTCCACCAGCAGGATCCGCTTGCCCCGCATCATGGCCGCATCCTCGCCGGACAGGAACAGCTGCTGCCGGTGCTGGGTGGTGATGGAGTTGACGTCCACCCCAACGGAGTCGGGCATATAGGTCTTGACCTCTTTCCGCGCAATGAAATAGGTACGCGCTCCGCTCTGCCGGGCCATCTCGTGCACCAGAGGGATGCCCTTGGTCTCTGCCGTCAGCAGGTAGTCGTACTCCCCGGGTACGCGCTTGAGCAGCTCCGCCGCACCGGCCACGCAGATCTCCTGGTCGCCCAGCATGACAAAAGCCCCGATATACAGGTCATCGGAGATACGGCACAGGGGGAGGCGCCGGGTCAGCCCGGCGATCTTCATTTCATAGGTCATGGATCTTTCTCTTCCTTTCCAAATCGTGGTCACTCCTCCCGGTCCGGGCAGTTCTGCATCGCTGACGGGAGTATTTGTTCGCTTTCTATAAGGAATATTGTAATCATACAAGAATCAATTGTCAAACCGCACGGGAACTTTATCTTGTCTTTTTCAGAAAATTTATATAAGATAGATACTGTTGTGTGTGGGACGCCCCAAGCGTTCAAAAAAACAAACAAAAAATGGAGGAGATCTAATGGAGAAGCTGTTTCACCTGAAGGAAAACGGCACAAATGTCCGCACCGAGATCCTGGCCGGTCTGACTACCTTTATGACCATGGCCTACATCATCGCACTGAACCCCAACCTGCTCACCGGCTTTGGCGCCAACGGCCAAGAGCTCTGGAACGCCGTATTCATGGCCACCTGCTTTGCCTCCGCCGTGGGTATGTTCAGCATGGCCTTCCTGGCCAACAAGCCCTTTGCCATGGCCCCCGGTATGGGCCTGAACAGCTTCTTTGCTGTGGTGGTGGCCAATATCGTGGCCATGACCGGCATGAGCTATGTGGCCTCTTTCCAGGCCGCCCTGTGCATCATCCTGGTGGAGGGCCTGGTATTCATCGTCCTGTCCGTCCTGAACATCCGGGACAAGATCGTCCAGGCCATCCCTCTGGGCGTGCGCTACGGCATCGCCCCCGCCATCGGCCTGATGCTGATGAACATCGGCCTGGGCTCCAACGTAAGCATCTACGCCGAGGGCAACGGCTTTACCTCCCCCTTCTTCATGATGCGGGACTTCTTCGGCGCCCTGACCCCCTCCGTCATCCGCGACTCCATGGGGCAGGCCGGCTATAACCAGATGGTGCTCACCGTGGTCACCGCCTTCATCGGCCTGTTCGCCATCATCATCCTGTCCAAGAGGGGCGTACGCGCCGCTGTGCTGCTGGGTATGCTCATCGCCTCTGTCATTTACTGGGCCGGGGATATCGCCTTCCTGGGCGGCGACCCCTTCGCCTCTCTGGCCACCGCAAGCTGGGCTCCTCCCGTGGCCGACATGGTGGAGATGACCCTGTTCAAGTTCAACTTCGCCGGATTCATGGAGCTGGGCTGGTTCACCGCCCTCACCCTGATCCTCACCTTCTGCATGATCGATATGTTCGACACCATCGGCACCCTGGTGGGCACCGCCTCCCGGGCCGGTATGGTGGACGAGAACGGCAATATGCCCCAGATGAAGCAGGCCCTGCTGTCTGACGCCGTGGGCACCGTGGTGGGCGCCTGCACCGGCACCTCCACCGTCACCACCTTCATTGAGTCCGCCTCCGGCGTAGAGGCCGGCGGCCGCACCGGCCTGACCGCCCTGACCACGGGCATCCTGTTCCTGGCCTGCATGTTCCTGTCCCCCATCGCCGCCATCATCCCCGGCGCCGCCACCTCCTCCGCCCTGATCTATGTGGGCATCCTGATGCTCCAGGGCCTGAAGAACGTGAACTTCGAGGACATGGACCAGATGGTCCCCGTGGCCCTGATGCTGATCGCCATGCCTGTATCCGGCTCCATCGGCCACGGCATCGGCCTGGGCCTGATCGCCTATACCGTTGTCAAGGTGTTCACCGGCAAGGCCAAGGAGGTCAGCGTCCTGACTTATATCATCTCCCTGCTGTTCCTGATCAAATTCTTTGTGGTCGCCTGACCCCGAATCTGCGCCCCGCTCCGGCTCTGCCGGGGCGGGGTTTCTCATTGCCGCTTTACAGAATCTAAATTTTTTGGCCGGAAGACGTATTTTTTCCTTTACAGACGAAAAAAAATATGCTATGCTGGCTTAGCATGAGTATGTGCGACCCTGCCCATCATCTTCGTTCCGGGGTACAGCCCGGGCAACAGTCCGGGGCTTCACCCGCCCGGTACGCAGAGACGGGGCAAAATTTATGAAAGGTGGAAACACACATGATCCGTAAAGACGAAAAGACTGCCGTAATCGAGGCAAACCGCACCCACGAGACCGACACCGGCTCCCCTGAGGTGCAGGTGGCTATCCTCACCGCCCGCATCAACCAGCTGACCGAGCACCTGAAGGTCCACAAGCAGGACAACCACAGCCGCCGCGGCCTGTACAAGATGATCGGTAAGCGCCGTAAGCTGCTGGATTACCTGATGGAGAAGGATATCGAGCGTTACCGCGCCCTGATCGCCAAGCTGGGTATCAGAAAGTAAGTTTGCCATCATAGGGCAGCGCGTATTCCGTGCTGCCCTATGTTCGCATATAAAACCAAACAAAAATCCGGGCCCCCGCCGCTTTTTTAGCAGTTGAAAGCAGGTTTGAGCACACTTCAAACCCGGTTTCAAGTGCTAAAGAGTTGGCCTCCGGCTCCGGAACCCTATCAACACATTAAGAAAAGGAGTAAGGTTATGTCAACTATTATCAAGCACAAGCAGTTCCCCAACTACAAGACCTGGACCATGGACCTGTGCGGCCGTCCCCTGACCATCGAGGTGGGCAAGGTGGCCGAGCTGGCCTCCGCCTCCGCCATGGTGCGCTACGGCGACACCTCCGTGCTGGTGGCCGTCACCGTGGCCCCCCGTCCCCGTGACGGCGTGGACTTCTTCCCCCTGTCCGTGGACTTCGAGGAGAAGCTGTACGCCGTGGGCCGCATCCCCGGCAGCTTCATGCGCCGTGAGGGCCGTCCCTCTCTGCCCGCCGTGCTGGCCAGCCGCCTGATCGACCGGCCCATGCGCCCCCTGTTCCCCTACGACTTCCGCAACGACGTGTGCATCCAGTGCACCGTGATGAGCGTGGACTACGACTGCAGCCCCGAGGTGGCCGCCATGATCGGCGCCTCCGCCTGCGTCAGCTACTCCGAGATCCCCTTCGCCGGCCCCATCGGCTGCCTGGAGGTGGGCTACTGCGACGGTCAGATCGTCCTCAACCCCACTCAGGAGCAGCGCAAGACCAGCCGCATGGACGTGACCGTGGCCGCCACCCGTGAGAAGGTGGTCATGATCGAGGCCGGCGCCGACGAGATCCCCGACGAGATCATGTACGCCGGCATCGTGAAGGCCCACGAGGAGATCCGCAAGCAGATCGACTTCATCGACCGGATCGTCGCCGAGATCGGCAAGCCCAAGATGGAGTACGAGCACGCCCAGTTCAACCAGGAGCTGTTCGACAAGATCACCGCCGAGTTCATGGACGAGGCCAAGGCCGCCATGGATACCGACGACAAGAACGTGCGCGAGCAGCGCTGGAACGCCATGATCGACCACTGGCACGAGAAGTATCTGGAAGAGTATCCCGATATGGATCAGTACCTGGAGGAGTTCACCTATAAGTTCCAGAAGAAGATCGTCAAGGCCTGGCTGCTGGAGGGCCACCGGGTAGACGGCCGCGCCAAGAACGAGATCCGTCCTCTGGCCGCCGAGGTCGGCGTTCTGCCCCGCGTTCACGGCTCCGGCCTGTTCACCCGCGGTCAGACTCAGGTTCTGTCCGTTTGTACCCTGAACACCCTGGCTGCCACCCAGAAGCTGGACACCATCTGGGAGGAGAGCGAGAAGCGCTATATGCACCACTACAACTTCCCGCCCTACTCCGTGGGCGAGGCCAAGGCTCCCCGTTCCACCAACCGCCGTGAGTACGGCCACGGCGCTCTGGCCGAGCGCGCCCTGGTGCCCGTGCTACCCAGCGTAGACGAGTTCCCCTATGCCATCCGCGTCGTGTCCGAGGTGCTGTCCTCCAACGGCTCCACCTCTCAGGGCTCCATCTGCGGCTCCACACTGGCTCTGATGGACGCCGGTGTGCCCATCAAGGCCCCCGTGGCCGGCATCTCCTGCGGCCTGATCCAGGACGATGACGGCTCCTTCCAGACCTTCATCGACATCCAGGGCGTGGAGGACTTCCACGGCGAGATGGACTTCAAGGTGGCCGGCACCAAGTCCGGCATCACCGCCATCCAGATGGACCTGAAGAACGACGGTCTGACCCACGAGATCATCAAGCAGGCTCTGGAGATCACCAAGGACGCCCGCTTCGCCATTCTGGACGAGATCATGCTGCCCTGCATCTCCGCCCCCCGGGCTGAGGTGAGCAAGTATGCTCCCAAGATGATCACCATGAAGATCGACCCCGATAAGATCCGCGAGGTCATCGGCAAGGGCGGCTCCGTGATCCAGAAGATCACCGCCGAGTCCGGCGCCACCGTGGATATCGAGGACGACGGCACCATCCACATCGCCTCCCCCAACGCCGAGTGCTGCGACGCCGCCAAGAAGATGATCGACACCATCGTGTTCGTCCCCCAGGTGGGCGAGCTGTACTACGGCAAGGTGGTGCGCATCCTGCAGTTCGGCGCCTTCGTAGAGCTGGCCCCCGGCAAGGACGGCATGGTCCACATCTCCAAGCTGGCTGACCACCGGGTTGAGAAGGTGGAGGATGTGCTGAACATCGGCGACATGATCTGGGTGAAGGTCACCGAGATCGACGACAAGGGCCGGGTCAACCTGAGCTATAAGGACGCTCTGAAGGAGATCCAGGCCAAGAAGGCCGCCGGCGAGCCTATCAAGTAAGAACCTTTTTTAAGGGCCGGAAGTAATTCCGGCCCTTTTTTGTGAAAGAGGGCAGGGGAGGGGCAGTTCCTTTGCCCGAGCCTTTGTAGGGGCCGCCCCATGTGGCGGCCCGCAGAGTGTAGGGCGCGACGACTCGGCGCGCCGCAAAGCCCCCTCATCCGGCCCTGCGGGCCACCTTCCCCCCTGTGTGGGGAAGGCTTGTTGGGCGGCGTTTTATAGGCTTCCCCCCTTAGGGGGGAAGCTGGCGAGCGAAGCGAGACTGATGAGGGGACTGACGGTAGAAGGACGGGGGATATTTCGCCCCCGGGCGAGGTACTTTCCAGGGATGGAAAGTACCCAAAGATCCCCGGGTCGTCGTCCTCACAAAGTCCGCTGCGCTCAGGACGCCCAGGTGTGGGCATCCCTCGCTGCGCTCCCTTGCTCGTCCTCTCCCAACCACGACCACTACGTTGGGTCGTGGT
>Ga0129313_1002056_pt1 | contig 11300 bp, 8 predicted proteins | sample O1105metagenome_FD_94436 | JGI IMG/M metagenome (GOLD analysis project Ga0129313, IMG submission 94436) | Orangutan group fecal microbial communities from fecal samples from Wisconsin, USA - O1105 metagenome | ecosystem: Host-associated > Mammals > Digestive system > Large intestine > Fecal... | reverse complement strand
GGATTATTTAATCCAAACTTCGCATGGTATCTTGAAAAAATATGGTTTATTCGGACTTGACAGACTTGGAAAGCCCCTTAGTCATGTTGAGAGCTTTCTGGAAAAAGTTCTCCTTTCCGAAATTACCGCTTTTTAGCACCAGACGTAGACTCTGATTTTCTACTGGTATCATGATAGGGACACCAGGTGCCACGCTTTCTCCGATTAGATAAGAGCTATAGCCCAAAGCTTTAGCTACGGCTCCGGAGGTTTCGCCTCCGGCAGATATAACTCTGGTATACCCAGCCTGAACCGCTCGCCGAGCGATGTATGCAGTTGCACCTTCTAGAAGATCAGCGACTCGTTCCTTTCCGTACTTCTGGTATTCTTTTACCTTTTCAGGCGCATCGGAACTGTAAATAAGCACAGACTCTCCAAGCGCTTGAGCTTTCTCCCACAGGCTTTCTGCAGTATCCTTTCCCTCTAAGAGTGCTAGTGGATCCATTTTAAGGCTAGGCATTCCTAGCTGTTGATAATATGCCACTTGAGCTAACGTGGCTTGTGAGCAGCTGCCGGAAAGAAGGACAGCCTTTCCTGCCGTAAAACTGTTTGGAATTTCTGCATGTGAGCTCAATTTGGAAGCCCAGATAGCACCTAGATGTTCCAGAAGCCCGCTGCCCCCAGTTAAAAGAGGAAGCTCGAAAAAAGCTTCTGCAATATGACGGCCATCCTCATCAGTTTCATAATCTGGAATAAGATAAAATGGCTGATTATCGTAACGTTCTATGGTTGATATCTTGCCATCCGTAAGCTTTACAGGATAGGAAGTATATTTGCTTTGTGGCGACATGAGACGTGATAGATCGGAGTCAAACATAGGCGTAAGAGGATGATTTTTCATGGGACTTTCATTCAGTGGTATGCCATTAACATAAAGATTTCCATTTTTAACAACTCTGCCATTTACTGGCAGAGAAGGGCAGAGTACGGAATATCTGGCATGCATTAATTCAAGCAGAGCATCCGCTACGGGACCAATGTTTCCTTTAGGAGTGGAGTCGAAGGTAGAGCAGTATTTAAAGTAAAGCTGCTTTACGCCGGAACGGAGCAAGAAACGGGCTGCAGAAAGGCTGTCTGCAACGGCTCCGGATACCTCTTGAGTCCTGGACTTGAGCGCAATAACTACAGCCTGCACATTGCTCGGTATTTTTTCTAAATCCATATCTTCAGGAACCCCATTGAAAAGTTGAACGCTAAGTCCTCCTTTTATGAGAAAGGAAGCGGCGTCACTGGCTCCGGTAAAATCGTCTGCTATACATCCGAAAATAGGCATTTGGGTTACCTCCGTACTATAAGAATAATGCTATAATAAATGCCGGTAAATCGGTGCCATGAGATAATAATCATCGCAATACCGGCAATCCATCGTTCTATAAGTTTAAGAAAGCAAATAACATGCCAAGTGATTACGCCAGAAAAAATTCAATTCATATTTTATTTATTGTTCCCTACCCTGAACTTCGCGAAAAGGTAGAGCTTATACTAGAGCATTTCCCAGAGAGGGAACGGCTTGATGTGGAGATTCGGGTAAAACGAGTAGAGGAAATAGAAGACATTCAGGATATTTCGTTTGATCTCTATGATGTGGTCATTGCTCGAGGTTATTCGGCTATTGTTCTGTCACGGAAAATAAATAGAATTCCGGTGATTCGTATCTCTGTTTCAGCTTATGATGTCATAAGTGCCATTTCCGAGGCTATGCAAAGATATTCTCCTAAACGCATTGCGCTGCTTGGGACAGAGTACAAAGTTTATGAGACCGAGGAGATCGCGCAGATGCTTCGCGTGGATCTGAAAGTATATGATTCTGTGCGCCATGAAGATCTTGGTAAAATGACGAAGACGGCTAAAGCCTCGGGGTGCGAGTGCATTATTGGTGGTTATTCTGCGGTCATAGCTGCAGCGGAGGCAAGGCTTCCAGCTGTAGTTCTGAAGACGGGAGAGAACGCGGTACTTCAGTCACTGGAGGAGGCCGTGCGTACCGTCGACCGTATCCATCAAGAGCGCCTTTGGGCGGAAATGTATAAGACTATCATCTATTCTTCTCAAGATGGCATACTCTATGTGGATCAGGATGGTATTATCCGAGTAAGAAATCGAGTCATACGAAGAATGAATGGAAATAAAAGCTTGGAAAATAAGCCTATCAAGATGGCAGTTCCTTATTTGTACGAGCTTTATAAAAAGACGTTGGAAAGTCGTGCAGCTCAGCCCGCGGCTCTTATTCCCATACCCGATACAAAGACCATACTATCCGTACTGGCGGTACCTGTAATCGTGACAAATGAGTTGTCTGGCGTAGTACTATGCGCTACGGATATTACAAAGATTCAGAATTTGGAGGGACAGATACGTAAAAGCCTTAGCGAGAAAGGCCTCAAGGCCAAGTACAGTTTTTCCGATATTCTTCATCGGAGTGACATCATGCAGAGAACCATAGATATGGCCAGGCAGTTTGCACGTTCTGATTCCAATACTATTATTGTTGGGGAAACCGGTACCGGAAAAGAGCTTTTTGCTCAAAGTATCCACAACGAGAGTGCAAGAAGGAATGGGCCGTTCGTGGTAATAAACTGTGCTGCTTTGCCGGAAAATCTATTGGAAAGCGAGTTGTTCGGATACGCCGAGGGCGCCTTTACCGGTGCCAGTAAGGGTGGAAAAATGGGGCTGTTTGAGCAGGCTCATAATGGAACACTTTTCCTTGATGAGATTGGAGAAATTTCTTTATCCACTCAGACGAAGCTTCTTAGGGTACTTCAGGAAAAGCAGGTGAGACGGATCGGAGATAATCGACTTATCAATGTAGACGTGCGCATCATTTCTGCCACTAATAAAAATCTGAATACTCTTTGTAAACATGGACATTTCAGAAGAGATCTCATGTATCGTTTGGATGTACTCCGGCTTTTTGTGCCGCCTCTTCGAGAGCGGGGAGAAGATATAGAACTTTTGTTTCGACATCTTATAGAAGACTTTTGCAAAAATCACAGGGAACAGATTCCGGAAATCAATCCAAGTGCACTTTCTCTCCTCTATGACTATCCCTTTACCGGAAATATTCGTGAGCTCCAGAATATTGCTGAACGTCTGATGGCGTTACGGCGAGGAAAAGACATCACGAAAGACATGCTTTCGGAAGCTATCTATCCTAAGGATCTTGAGGTGGAAGATTCTTTGCTTCTTATAAGTAAGAAGGCTGTATATGAGAATGAGAAGACTTTTGAGACCGGACATCCGTATAGAACGGCTGCTGATATTCCTGCCTCAAAAGCTCTTCGCTCTGATTTAGAGAGTGAAGAACTTCACAGAATATTAGATGCTTTGAGGATAACTGGAAATAATCAGTCTGAGGCTGCTAAGCTGCTAGGGATTAATCGGAGTACTCTGTGGAGAAAACTTAAAAAGTTTCAGATCAAATGATATTTTTGAGCCATTTTTGTAAAACGCTCTACACAAAATCGTTGCACATGATGCGCAATGTTGCAAAAATGCAACAGCATGCATCGCATGCAACGATTTTTGCATTAAGAGAAATGAATTAATCCTATTCGAAAAAACGTAATCTTTGAAAATTTTGTTGCCCTTTCAAAGACTTGGCACACGCATTGCTTTATACAAAAGTAAAATATGAAAGGGAGGTTGATCGTATGTCAACAGCTTATGTACTCATTGTCTTTGCATTGGTCATCGTCTTTATGATCGTGCTCATTTCCAAGTTTCATGTGAATGCTGGTATCGGAATCCTTTTGTCAGCCATCATCCTAGCTATCGCCTTAGGAACACCATGGCAGGACATAGAAGGGACCATCAACAGCGGTTTTTCAGGCACGATTAAGAGTGTAGCCATCGTTATCTTCTTGGGGTGCACTTTAGGTACGGTGCTGGAAAAAACCGGAGCAGCGCTAACCATTACCAAGTGGGCGCTAAAGGTCGTAGGTGAAAAGAATGTCATTTGGGCTATTGCCCTGTCGTCTTTCATCTTAGGCATTCCTATCTTTGCAGATACTTGCGTAATCCTGCTCATCCCTATTGTTTCTGCTTTAGCTGTTAAGACGCAGAAATCCATGATGAGTTATGGTACGGTCCTCTATTTGGGCGCACTAGTCACTGCATCTCTGGTTCCGCCTACACCAGGTCCGGTGTCAGCAGCAGCACTATTACAAGTTCCTCTTGGACAGGCTATCCTTTGGGGGCTTGTGATTGCAGCACCTAGCGTTATTGCCGCAACATTATATTGTATGACTTTAAAGGAAGATGTACAGCCTAAGGAAGAGTATTTAAAAGCTGCCCAAGATGCGGAGGGCAAAAAACTTCCAAGCCTTGGACTTTCCATGCTGCCTATCCTGTTTCCGTTGTTCCTTATCCTTTGCAACACTGCTATTTCTGTAGCACTTCCTGAAACTCCTGTAGCTAATTTCTTTGCCTTTATCGGAAGCCCACTGGCTGCTCTTCTGACTGGCTGTATTCTTTCACTTCTGCTTACCGGTGAGAAGTGGAAAACACCTGAAGTTTTGGATAAGTGGGTCAATGAAGGTATTCTTTCCGCAGCTATGCCTATTATTGTGACAGGTATGGGTGGTGCATTGGCAACCTTTGTAAAAAATGCAGGCGTGGCGGATCGTATTGCTGAGATGATTATGCAATCTAATTTTCCGCCTATTCTCATTCCTATCATCATGGCTTGTATTATTCATGTGGTAACCGGCTCAAATGCTTTGGGTGTTATGACTGCAGCTGCTTTAGTACAGCCTATGCTTGAAACTCTTGGAATCTCTCCGGTGGCAGCTTTCCTTGCTTGCGGTACGGGGGCTCTGATGTTTAAGCACGCTAACTCCTCTGGCTTCTGGGTTACGGTTTCTATGTCAAACATGGACGTACGTCAGGGCATCAAGGCAGTAGGAGGTGCATCCACTGTTGCTGGTTTTACAGGTGCCATAATCACCTGCATTTTAGTTATGCTGCATGTAATCTGAATTATTTGCCTTTATTAAGAAATTCTTGGCTAAAACCGGAATATAAACACTCGAAATACAAAACAAGAGGAAATAAATATGGAAAAATTTATCACGAGAGCAGCTAGACTCAATGGACCTTATGACATTGAACTTATTGAGAGAGAACTTACATGTGGAGAGGACGATATCATTGTTAAAAACCATGCTATAGGTATTTGTGGTTCTGACAAGAATTTCTATCGTGGCTTTATGCCACCTCAGACATCTGAATTTAGACAGGATCCTTCATTTCCGTTTCTTCTCGGGCATGAGAGTGGCGGAACGGTCGTAGCGGTAGGAAGCCGTGTGTCAGAGTATAAAGTAGGAGACGAGGTTGTTTCTTTCGGTTGGAATAATAACTACGCCGACTACTTTAAGGCACCAGCCTTTATGCTTCAGCATTCTCTGCCTGGCCTTGATCCTGATATTCAGGCTTTGGGAGAGCCAACTGCCTGCGCCATGTTCTGTGGCCTCAACAGCGGAGTACAGTTAGGCGATATCGTAGTAGTTATGGGCGGAGGTTATGCAGGACAGATTGCCGCTCAGTGTGCCAAGCTGAAGGGCGCTTATCAGGTAATCGTGGTGGATGTGCTGGATGGTAAGCTGGACCTCGCTAAATCTTTAGGGGCTGACATTGTTATCAATTCTAAAGAAGAAGATCCGGTGACAAAAGTGAAAGCTCTGACTGGTGGCGTTGGATGCGACGTGGTGATTGAATGTGCCGGTACTGCAGAGTCATTCAATGCATGTAGCGCCATGCTTCGCCATAATGGAAAGTTTGTATTCTATAGCTGGGTAACCACTCCGATTACACTGAATATCAGCCGTTGGCACGATGATGGATTCGAGTTTATCAATGCTTGCCTTGTGCACCATACGTGGAGACAGCGCTATGACTGGTTCCCAGAGTGCATGCGTCCAATTATTCAGGGTTCTGTAAAGATTAAGCCGCTCATCACGAATGAGTTTAAGCTGGCAGACTTGAAGGAAGGTTTTGACTGTGCTGACAAGAATGATGCAGCCATCAAAGTACTTTTCAGACCGTAAGACATCAACTATTTGGAAAGGAATAGAACAATGGATTTTACTAATTTGTTAAATGATACCAGCGGAAAGGTCTCTAAGGTGGGGGTAATCGGTGCTACAAAGGGCTATGGTTATACTCTGTTGGCTCAAATTCTCACCACCGCACATATGGAGCTCCGGTGCATTTGCTCACGGCACACAGATGAGTGCTTCGCAGTGCTGAAAGAGATTGGTTTTGATGAGAAACGTTTCCTTCTCTGCGAGACGATAGAAGAAATCCAGAAGGCTCCAAAAGATGCGATTATTATCACTCCGGATTATAAGATGGTGATGGAGACTGATATTACTGCCATGGTAGAGTGTACTGGAAATACCAAGGTAAGCTCTGATGCAGCACTTATTGCTCTTAATAAGGGCATTAATGTATATATGGTTTCCAAGGAAACAGACTCGGTATGTGGTCCGATCTTAAACCATATCGCAGCAGAGAAGGGACTGGTTTATTCGCTGGTAAACGGTGATCAGCCAAGAAATCTTCTGGACTTGATTTCTTGGGCTCGCATACTGGGACTGGAAATTATTTGCGCTGGAAAATCTTCTGAGTATGACTTCGTGCTGGATTGGGAGACTGGAAAGTTCCTTTATAATGATGGAACCCATGAGTCAGAGCCGTTACCAGAGCTCAAGGAGTACTGGACATACAAGGGTGTCGATACTCTGAAGAGTAGAGATAAACTTCTCCAAAAGTACAGAGAGGTAATTTCCGCAGACCTCTGTGAGATGAACTTAGTTTCGAATGTAAGCGGATTTACCCCATCAGCACCTTTTATGAATTATCCTATTGCAAAACCAAATGAACTTGCCAATATCTTTATCCCTAAGGAAGATGGAGGTATTTTGGAAAAGACGGGTGTAGTAGATGTATTTTATAATCTTCGAGAGACTAATGAGGCGAGTTTCTGCGGCGGCGAGTTTATCGTGGTGCGGGCAAAGGATCAAAAGATGTGGGAGATACTGGCTGGTAAGGGTCATGTGATGAGCAGTAATGGTAAGTACTGTTGTATCTATTATCCGTTCCATTTTATGGGATTGGAAACACCAATCTCAATCCTGCTCGGAGATTTCATGGGTATTGGCACACATGCAGAGTGTCGTCAGGTAACAGTGATGGCTGGCGTGGCAGAAAAGGACCTTCCTGCCGGAACCGAGCTGAAGGTTTACGGACACCACCATCAGATCGATGGATTGGTTCCTGAGCTTCTGGAAAAGTCTGTGACAGGAAATGCCGCACCATTTTATCTTTTAAATGGTGCAAAGCTGCTTCGGGATGTTAAGCAGGGAACGCCGGTTACTCTTGATGACGTAGACCTGTCTGGCCTTTCTACTTTCGAACTATTTAAGAAGGGACTGGAACTGGGCTGATACTTTTTCTGATGAATACCCTGATCTGGAGATGAAGGATTTACGGATTTTGGGGTGAATGCATGAATATTTCTTTTGAGATAGAGGGCTTCTATTATGGAAGCCCTCTATATATAATTGATAGAAAAATTTAGCACGCATGGTAGGCGTGTGTACGTTAGTATCTTATTTCCGGCTTGGATTTCGGCTTATGCCAACCTGATTATAAAAATTAATGATGGCAGGAGCAGAGTGAAATAGTGCGGAAAAAACATTATTAATTTAGTATGATGATTTCAATATATGGAGTGTGAAATGGACTTAGGTGGAAAACTTATATTGGAACAGCAGCAGAGACTTTCACAAAATCAGATATTATCGCTTTCAATATTGGCCTTTGATACGCTTGAGTTAAAAAAATTTATTAAGAATGAATATCTTGAAAATCCTATGCTGGATTGCAAAGATCCGAATGGAACTGATACCTCTGTTTCTACAGTTACCTATCAGCGGAATTATAAGGATTTGACTCAGCCGGAGGAATGTGGTTATGACATACCGGACCAGCGAAAAAACGGAATCAAAGAATATATTTTGGATCAACTGCCGCGTCATACAACAGAGCAGGATCAGCGTATCGCAGAATATCTCATCGGATGTTTAGAGCCGAATGGTTTTTTTACTATCCCAGTTACAGATATTGCTGTGACGCTGGACGTTTCCGAAGCTTCTGTGAAAAAGATACTTGACCTTCTGAGAGAGTTAGAGCCTTGCGGGATTTTTTCAGAAAATTTGAGTCAGTGCATACACCATCAGCTGGTAAAGGCGGGGGATACAGATGCCCTACTTTACGAGATAACTGACCATTATCTTGAATCATTTCTTCATGGTCGGATTAGTGAAATTACTAGAAATGTAAAAGTATCCACGGCAGAGGTGAGAAAGAGGCTGGAACGAATAGCTGAGATGAATCCGAATCCACTATATGGTTTTTCTGAGGATACTTATGGATATATCGAACCGGATATTCTTATTAAGAATGGAACGAATGGCAAGTGGAGCATTGAGCTAAATGATGGCTGGACAGAGAATTATGGCCTTAATGATTATTATCTTTCTTTGATGCAGCATATAGAAGATCCTGAACTTCGGGAGTATTTTAAGACCAAGCTGGATCGGGTTCGCTTCCTCATGGCTAGTATACAACATAGAAGGAAAACCATTTGCTCCATTATGGAGACTATACTAAGATTACAGGAAGATTATTTTGAGAATCAAGGGCCGTTAAAACCGATGACTATGGGATGTGTGGCTGAACTTCTGTCCATTCATGTATCGACCGTCTCGCGAGCGCTCCGAGGGAAGTATATCCAGTACCCTAAGGGAATCATCGAGGCTAAAGATTTGTTTGAAACTGGACTTGGTGGAGAAAACGCTGTGGCTGTATCGATGGTAAAAGAAAAGATTAAAGCTCTGATTGAAGCAGAAAACCCAAAGGTTCCTTTAAGTGATAATAAACTTGCGGAACAACTCAAGAAATCTGGCATTTCTGTATCAAGACGAGCAGTAACGAAGTATAGAGAACAGCTCTCCATACCAGGATCCTATGATAGGAAGGGATAACGAAAGCCGACTTTGCAGTGTAAGCGCTCAGCTAACACTGAGCACTTACACTCTGTCATGCTCTTGGTTGAAGGGCCAATTATCGACAGCCTTCTATTTTGTTTACATCCATCCGCATTTGATCAGTGATTTTTATAGTTTTGTGATTTGTAATCGCAAAACTATTTTATTTCCAGAAACTGGATATTCTCTTCGGACAGGCGGTGCTCTATACTAGGGAAAGTAAAAAGTCTATCCTGTTGTTTTATAGGGCGAGGTGATCGATATGACAGATTCTGAATTACATGAAATCGAGAGAGAAGCGTCGCAGGTGATCCGTGAGCTGCTGGAGCAGACGGAGCTTCGCGAGCACAGTGTGCTCGTGGTGGGGTGTTCGTCGAGTGAGATCCTCGGCGGGCACATCGGGAAGATCGGCAGTATGGAGGTCGCGGATGCGGTGTATCAGGGCATCGCGCCGGTGCTGCAGGAAAAGGGCATCGATCTCGCGGCGCAGTGCTGTGAGCATCTGAACCGTGCCGTGATCGTGGAGCGTGCATGTGCGCTTCGGAACGGATATGAGATCGTGTCGGTTTGCCCGTGGCCACATGCGGGCGGCAGCTGGGCGACGACCTGCTGGCAGCACTTCGAGGACCCGGTAGCGGTCGAGGAAGTGCGTGCGGACGCCGGGATCGATATCGGCGATACGCTGATTGGGATGCATCTGAAGCGCGTCGCCGTGCCGGTGAGACTGCGTATTTCACAGATCGGTGCGGCACACGTGGTCTGCGCGAAGACACGCCCGAGATTATGGGGCGGCGAGCGCGCACACTACACGCCGTACGTGGGAGACCAGGCATGATAGAGAAGATCGCGGCACACGTGGTCTGCGCGAAGACACGCCTGAGATTATGGGGCGGTGAACGCGCACACTATACGCCGTATGAGGGAGGACAGGCATGATAGAACAGGAACAGATGGAGCGGATGCAGCAGGCGGTCGCGGAAATCCGCCGCACGATGGCCGAGGCGGCGATCCGTGCAGGACGGAAGCCGGAGGAGATTCTCCTCTGTGCAGCCTGCAAAACACGTACCGTCGAGGAGGTCAGGACGAGCGCGGAACTCCCGATCGACATCTTCGGCGAAAACCACGTGCAGGAGCTCGTTGAGAAGACGGATGCAGGCGCCTACCTCGGGAAGCCGGGCCACTTTATCGGCCATCTTCAGACAAACAAGGTGAAGAAGGTCGTCGGCCGTGCGTCGCTGATCCAGAGCGTGGACAGCGAGCACCTCGCCCTCGCGATCGAGAAGGAAGCCGCGAAACGGGAGCTGCAGCAGGATATCCTCCTGGAAGTCAACATTGGCGAAGAAAGCAGTAAGAGCGGGGTCAATGCAGACGGCCTCTGGTCTCTGTTTGAGCGCCTGCTCGCGACGACCCCGCACCTCGATATCCGTGGTCTCATGGCGATCCCGCCAGCGGACGCCAGCGAAGACGAGACCCGCCGCTTCTTCGCGAAGATGCGCGGACTCTACGAGGAAGCCGCACAGCGCTACGCCGGCAGCGTCAACATGCAGTACCTCTCTATGGGTATGAGCGGCGATTACCCGCTCGCCATCGCGGAAGGCGCAAACATCGTCCGCATCGGCACCGCCATCTATGGCCCGCGCGATTACTCAAATTAATGGGGTCTGACCCCATTAAATTTTTCTAAACAGAATCTAAACTCGAGTTTATGGGGTCTGACCCCAATGTAGTCAACCTAACGTCAACTTAAGATTGGTTGCTAGAAGGATGATATCACAAAGGCAACGAGAAATTTGAATGCCAGCGAAAAATCTTTAAAGAAGGCGCACTTTAACAGAGCTTCGTTAAGAAGCTCCTTCAGCGTCATTGATTTTGAGCAGAATTAAAACGCTACCTTTTTGTTGTTGAAATGCTTTCGGCACACCAGTTTGAGTTTTTTCCTCGGATAGGATCTTCCTGGCAGCACCTTTCCTTTGGTTCGGAGCGTTTCTTTGTATAATCGATCGATACAGGTCGGTTTGAGAATGCTGCACAGAATCTTAGGAAGTAAGCCTTTGAGACAGCCGATGATAAAGGACCTGTTCGATTGATATCGGTGCTTGTTGGCGCTTTCTGCAGGGATTTGCAGATTATTGTCGGCCTCGTTTTTGATAAGCGATGCAAGATTTGAGAGAAGAACATTGATATAGAATTCCTGCATGATCGAGACGGCAGTTG
>Ga0129313_1002054_pt1 | contig 11303 bp, 6 predicted proteins | sample O1105metagenome_FD_94436 | JGI IMG/M metagenome (GOLD analysis project Ga0129313, IMG submission 94436) | Orangutan group fecal microbial communities from fecal samples from Wisconsin, USA - O1105 metagenome | ecosystem: Host-associated > Mammals > Digestive system > Large intestine > Fecal... | reverse complement strand
TCCATAATAGTAACAGGCTTTTTCATCATCACGGAGCATATTGTAGGACTGACCAATCTGAAAATAGAGATAGGGATCATCCGGTGTTTCCTTGAGCATCTTAAGAAGCAGCTCATTGTTTCGTTCCGCTTTCTTGCGCAGATCTTCGATGGTGCCGTTATATCCGCAATGATCCACAGTGAGAGGAAGGGCGATTCGTTGATAGTCGCTGCCGTCGAAAGCCCGGACCTGCTCATGGATGATTGCTTCATAATGGAAGAGCTTTCTATTAAAAAAGCGTTCTACATCATCGGTATAAACACTGTCTGTATCATTCATTTCATAATGATTTTTACGGGAAAGCATGCCTACGCATTGTGGATAATGCGTGATCATGGCATCAAATCCGCGTACATCAAGGTCTATAATATATTCATCACAATCCAATACCAGGATCCAGTCATGGGATGCACACTGCAGGGAGTAATTTCTTGCAGCGCTGAAATCGCCGATCCAGTCAAAATGATAGATTTTATCGGTGTATTTCTGCGCAATGGCGAGGGTGCGATCTGTGGAACCGGTATCTACTAAAACAAGTTCGTATGGATAATTTTTGAAATGTTTGCGGATGGCAGATAGGAAGTTATCCATATTTTTCTGCTCATTTTTCATAATTACACATATTGAGATGGGATGCATAATATTTCCTTTCATCTGGTAGTGGTGTTGGATATGGATTATCGTTTTGTCGTGTCGAACAAATGAAGGTTTCAATTGCTCATAAAGCCGGATGCTATTCTGGTTCATCAATCGGCTCAGATATCAGGGCTGTGCAGGAGCATGATCATTTCCTGAATACGATGCTTATAAGTGTGGTATTTTTTTGTTTTTTCGAAGCCGTTATGAGCAATGGCTTTCCGTTCCTCTTCGTGGGAGAGATAGTATTCAATTTTATGCAGAAGATCTTCTTTACTCTCAAAGAATACGAAATCTTCATCGGGAGTGTAGCAGTCTGCAAAATCAGCCTGATAATTCGTAAGGAGGAAACCACCGGCACCGAGAATATCAAAGGCCCGGAGAGGAATACCGCTTTTAATACTGCGCAAAGTAATGTTCAGATTGATTTTTGCATTTTTAAACACATAGGGAGCCATGTCGTAATAATCCACAGGTCCATGATTAATACACCCGGGAAAAGTAAAGGTTTGATCCGGGGTGTATAGATCCAGGGGATACTGTACACCAATGGCAGCTAAAAGGTCGGTGCGCTCGATAGCCGTAATCTGGCGGTTAATCACATATTGCGCATAAAGGTATTCCACACTCTCAACGCTGGTAGGATCCGGCTGCATGGGAAGGGATTTCTGCAGATCCTCAATGATGGGAGGAGGCAGAAGCTCCTGAATGAAGTTATAACCATAGACCTGCCGCTGGGCGGCCATGATGCCTTCCAGATAGCCTTTGGTGTAGGGCGTGATGTCATGAAGTCGCTGGTAAAACTGGTGCTTTTCTGTATAAAGGGCACCCACAAAAGCGATCTGGGCCTGATTCTTCCATTTACTGTTGTAGAAATCCTTCAGCTGCGGGGCAGTATCCATTGCCTGCAGACGATCAGTGTTCGCAGCAAGTGGCAGATAATATATGGTCTGGATTCCGGCTTTGTGAAATTCCAGATAAAGTTCTTTGTCAAATACAAAAACATAGTTGCAGGGATTGATGATGGTATAGGAATACAGCAGAACATAGGGACTGTCATAAACCCATGATACATAGCGCATCCCGGCCTTTTTACATGCCAGAGACACAATGGGAAAATAATTGAATGAAAATACGAAGTCGGGACAGTAGCTGGACATTTCGTGAATCAGCTTTGTCTCTTCGGTATCATCGTGATGAAGTTCATCCTTGGAAAAGGGAATGGCTTTTACATCATGTCCAAGCTCCTTAAAAGCAGAGATGATGTCTTCGTTTCCAAAACTTTTCCATTCTAACATTAAAATTTTCATAGGTCAATTACCTTATATATTATGTGTATATATGATATCCATCATGTATCTGTGATAGGAAGAATTTCCGATAAAAGCTGTAATCAGGTAACTATCTAGTACAGGTCGAAGCATTGCTGTCTAGACCTGAGAATTTGATTTGGTAATGCAAAATCCCATCGGCAAAGTCGATTGGGAATGGATATCCCGTATAAGAAGAGTATAGCATCTGTGCACAGAACAGACAAGCAAAGAAGCTTTTTAGTCAGCTTTAGATTTGGGTTTGATTTTTGTGAATTATGACGGAATATAAAGGAAATATCTTGAGAAAATCATGAAAAAACAAGGGAATCTATTGAAATTTACTAAAAACTCTGTTATGATTGTTTTACAAATCAATGGAAAACAGAATAGAAATTGCTATCAGGTCAGTAATCTATATTTCTAATTCAATGACAGGCACTTATTTCGTGCAGATATCACTTTTTTACAATTTATGAGTTTATGCTTTTATACTTGGATAGTCACGTTGTCTTTTATTTTGCGTGAATGAGCAGGAAAGCAGGACGAACAGCACAGCTGTATTTGGATAAGTATGCAGGTTCAGAGAACGAAAAGGAGGAGATTTATGGGAAAATATGATACATGTATGCAGGAGTATCTGCAGAATAAGCAGTACTTTGCAGATTTATTTAATGGCTGTTTCTTTCATGGGAAGCCCGTAATCTGTGCGGATGAGCTGACAGAAGCCGCGGAAGGATATGTGGTGGATCGGGATGACACTGTTACATCTAAAAAGCCCCTGGCTGCTGTGAAGGTGAAGAAGGACGGGAATGAGGAACAGTTTCAGTGCTCTTGGGATAGGACTCTCGATCAGGCAACCGTTTCTGATGCCGCTGGAACAGAAATTCAGATTGAGAAGAGCAGACCCCGGCCGGGAAGAAGACGAGACACGAAAGCGAAGTTAATGAGAGATGTTAAGATGCAGTTACGTTCCGGAACCGTCTTGCAGGTGCTTGCTGTTGAGAACCAGAGTTATATTAATTATGGAATGCCGGTCCGGATCATGGGATATGATGCGGCAGAATATAATCGTCAGATGAAAGAACGTAGACAACAGGTGAATGCGTTATGGAAGCAGGTGGAAAGCTCCGGGCAGTATGATATGCTTGCTATTCCGGTTGCTTATGCAGAGTATATGTCAGGAATTCTGAAAACAGACCGGCTGCATCCGGTGTATACGATCTGCCTCTATAGTGGGACGGAAACCTGGGACGGCCCCAGAACGCTGTCGGATATGATGGAGTTTCGTGCAGAGACGGATCCGTTAAGGGAATACTTTGCAGATTACCCGGCGAATTTATTATGTGTAAACGAGCAGGAAGAATTCGAATCCTTTCATACCGAATTGCGGGAATTGCTCCGTGCAATGAATTACCGGAAGGATAAGAGAAAATTTCTTAGTCTGGAGAAAGATGAACGATATGCACATTTATCCAAAGAAACCTGGGAGGCAATTGCAATCATGACGGGTCGTAGCTTTTTTGAAGAAAACAGAGAAACATATAAAAGTCAGAACGGAGATCAGGAGGAGTACAATATGTGTCAGGCATTACGGGAAATAAGAGAGGATTTTTTTAATGAGGGAAAAGCAGAAGGAAAAGAAGAAGGAAGAGAAGAGGGACACGAAGCAGGAATAAAGGAAGGTCGTGAAGAAGAGCGGGAAGCAGGAATCAGACGGTTAATTGAAGATAACCTTGAAGAAAAGAAAACCAAAGAGATCATTATTCAGAAATTGATTCGTTGGTTTTCTATGGATGAGCAGACAGCACAGTTGTATTTGGATAAGTATGCAGGTTCAGTAGTTTAGGCATTTCCCGATCTCACGAACCATGGCAGCGATCCTTTGGTCATAGGTGTGAAATTGTTTTACTTTTTCATAGCCGTTGTGAGCAATGGCGAGGCGCTCTTCCTCGTGGCTTAAGTAATAGGCACACTTATCCGCAAGTTCCTCAAGGCTTCCGTAGGCCTCCAGATCCTGACCAATGGTAAAATATTCCGTCAGCTCCGATTGGAAGTTTGTCATTAGGAAGCCACAACAGCCCATAATGTCATAAACACGTAAAGAAAGCCCGGTCTGGATGGGACGCATGGTGATATTTAAGTTAATTTTACTGTCGGCAAAAACAAATGGCATCTCAGTCAGGGTCTGTACGCCATCTTTGATCTGAACATTCTTTAGGGAACTGGTATCGCTTCTGGTATATAAGGTTACATCAAAATGTTCAGCAAGCAGGTTAAGAGTGCGGATTCGTTCGGTTTCTGCCAGCTTGAAGCCAATATAATCATGGGCAGCAACAAAGGAGTCCGTATTGGTAAAGGCGTTGTCCGGTGCATAGAAATGCCTGTCAGCAGTCTTGATTTCCCTGATAACCTGTGGAGTGAGCGCGCTTTCAATAATATTGCATCCATACAGGCGAAGCTGAGCCTCCATTAACCCGGTGAGAAAACCTTCCGTATAAGAAGAAAGTTTCAGGTTGTTGTATTTGCACTTTTCAGTGTATAAGGATCCGACAAAGGATATTTGATCCTGAGGATGTTTGCCAAAAGAAGAGGCTAACACCTGATCCCAGCGGTTTACATTCGTAGCCAAAGGAAGGTAGAAGATATGATCCGGATTCTGCGGCTGGAAATACTCGTACTGGGCATAATCAAATAGAAAGATAAAGTTGGTATCATATTTGATAGAATTTGAAAACAGCTCCAGTACCGGACAGTCTACCGTCCAGCAGACATAGGGAATCTGTACAATATGACAGAATTCAGCAATGGCCGGAAAGTAGTTTACGCTGAAAATAAATAGGAAGGGCTCTCCAACCGGGCAGGCTTGATACTGTTTTTGCAATAGATCTACCTGCTGACCGGGAGTCAGAGACTTATTGCTCATTTCAGTGCGTTCTTCACATACGTCAATATTCAGTTTTTGAAAAGCTTCTATAATATCCGGTTCACATATATTTCCATAACGGTAAAATAATAATTTCATGGTCTGCTCCTGCAATATGATTAATTATATTTTGCCGTTTTTTTATATGGGTGTCAATTTCATTTTTGCTGGAGAAATGTTGTTGACCTCATGAACTGTCACGGATTTGCTCACATGAACTGTCATCAGATTGACTGGTTTTCTGCCATCAGCCAGCCCCCAGGGCTGCCGCCTGTAATCAGGTAGCTGTTTAATACAGGTCGAGGCATTTGCTGCCAAGACCTGAGAATATGATTCAGTAATGCAAAATCCTATCGGCAAAGCCAATCTGGAATGGATATCCCGATATCCCGTATAAGAAGAGTATAGCATCTGTGCACAGAACAGACAAACAAAGAAGCTTACTGGATATCGGATTAATTTTTTGTGAATTATGACGGAATATAAAGGAAATATCTTGAAAAAAGAGCAGAAGGAAGAGCAGAGGGAAGAGCAGAAGGAATAAAAGAAGGAAGAGAAGAGGGACACCAAGCAGGAATAAAGGAGGGTCGTGAAGAAGAGCGGGAAGCGGGAATCAGACGGTTAATTGAAGACAACCTTGAAGAAAAGAAAACCAAGGAGATCATTATTCAGAAATTGATTCGTTGGTTTTCTATGGATGAGCAGACAGCACAGCTGTATTTGGATAAGTATGCAGACTCGGCAGAGGAAATGGTGTTCCAGATGGTGCTCGATTGATAAAAATGGTTTACCATGTCTCAATATAGGGTTATAATGAAATAACACAATGGATATACGACAGTCAAGGGGAAAGAGGAATTACAGGAATGACCATTTACATCTGTGATGATTCTAAAAGTGACCTGCTGCGGCTGAACCATCATCTGCAGGAGTATCTGTCACATCAGGATCAGAAGATTACGATAGAATCCTTTCAATCCGGAGAAGAGCTTCTTCGGCGATATGGGGAAACCATGGAGAAGCCATCGCTTATCTTTCTGGATATCTATATGGATGATCCGGATGGTATGAGTGTGGCGCATACACTGCGTGAGGAGCATTATGAGGGCGGACTGATTTTTACGACAAGCTCGATGGAGCATGCCATGGACAGCTATAATGTAGATGCCCTGTATTATCTGCAAAAGCCCTATGACCATGAGGATTTTATGAATGCCATCCGCCGCTGCACATCCATCTTTGAAGGAACCTCGAAGCAGTACCGGATCAATGTGCAGGGGAAGGAGCTGCAGATTCCGCTGAGGGATATTCTGTATTTTGAAACAGGCCGCCATGTGACACTGATCCATACGCTTACCGATACCATTTCCATAACGAAAGTTCTGTCTGAGGTCTGCGAAGACTTTGAACAGAATCCGGAGTTCCTTAAGGTGGGACGCAGTTATCTCATTAACCGTTTGTATGTCCGGAATGTGGACCCGGCAGAGATTGAAATGATGAACTCAGCGGTGATTCCGATCCCGGTCCGGCTTCAAAGAGAGATCCGGCAGCAGCTTAAGGAAGACAGGTTCTCAAAGACGTAACGACATGCTCCCATAGATCCAGTGTATCCGGAAAGAGAGCCATCAGGGTATCCTTCTGGTGAGCCCTGGATGCCATTTCCAGTTGATAAAATTTCTCTCCAAGCTCCATGTGCCCGATTCCACGGGACTCGCCCTTTAGCTGGTGAGCCAGATTGGTGAAGGCATCAAATTGGCTGCCTTCGGAGAGATTTTTCCTGCGTGTAAGCAATAAATCCCTTTTAACATCATATTCTTCTGTAAAGCACTTCAATACTTCCAGATAAAAGCTCCAGTCATTGCCGGCATAGGACAGTCCCTTTGCTACATCAATCCCCATGCGGGAAAGCTGCCCGGTAAGGAGCGCATCCCCTGTTGCGGGAACATTTTCGGCAGCTGCTTTTGTTTTATAAGAAATCCCGGTTTCTTTCCGGATATTTTCAATATTTTCATCGGCGAACCGGATGAGATTTTTGGGAAGATATTGATAAATAATCGCTTCCAGCTGCTTTCCTTCGACCGGCTTTTCGAGAAAATCATCAAATCCCTCTTTAAGATAAACATCCCGTGCACCCGGATAGGCATTGGCGGTAACGGCAATGACCTTGCTGTCTGTACAGAGATGTCCGCTGCGCTTTTTCATAATATGAAGTGTTTCGATTCCATCGAGCTCCGGCATGAGATGATCCATAAAGATCAGGTCAAAATGCCCGGCGGCAATGGCATTTAAGCATTCTTTTCCGCTTTCTGCAAGGGTGACCTGTACCTGCAGGTATTTTAAGAGCCTCTGGAAGACAAAGCGGTTCATCTGATTATCATCGACTACCAGAATCCTTGCCTCCGGCGCGGTAAAGCGGGGAGGCGCAGGAGAGAGCGTTTCCGGATCTTCCCCGTCTTCTTCCGAAAACCGGGAAAAGCCTCCAAGCTCTGCAGGATCTGCAATCTGTTGGAGCAGCTCAAAGGAAAAGATCGAACCCACACCGTATTCACTGTCAATCATTAATTGGCTTCCCATCTGCTGCAATAGCTGGCTGGCAATCGAAAGACCAAGCCCTGCACCTTCTATATTCCGATTGCGCTTCTCATCCACACGGCAGAAGGCATTGGTGAGGTGGGCAATATCCTCCTTATGGATTCCGATACCGGAATCCTCGACCGATACGGTAATGGATACGGAATCTCCGAGACGCTCTTTCTGGATAATACATAAACGGACATAGCCTTCATTGGTATATTTCACCGCATTCGTCAGCAGATTAAACAGAATCTGCTGGAATTTCAGATCGTCACCAATCAGTTTTACGGGAAGATGTTCATCAATAAAGATCTCCAGACGGAGATTTTTGTTGTTTGTCTGCAGCCGGATGACATCCAGCGTATTGCTTAACAGCTTACCCGTTTCATACGTAACAGGCTGCAGCTTCTGGTTTCCCTGTTCCATACGGGAATAATCAAGAATGTTGTTCACAAGAGATAACAGGAGGTTGCCGGATTTCTTGATGTTTCCGGCATATACACGGATCTGCGGTTCGCCGGATTCACGCATAATCATCTCGTTCATACCTAACACGGCATGAATCGGGGTGCGGATTTCATGGGACATATTGGCAATAAAGGTGCTCTTGGCGAGATTTGCCTCTTCGGCCTTACGTGCCATTTCATTCAGCTCCTGAATATGGAGCTGCTGGTTGGTATCATCAGTTATTTCGATGAGGTAGCCTTGAATGTGGCTTTGTTTTCCTATGGTAAAATAACTGAGCCGGCATTTGAGAATGCGGTCATTTCTGGTATAATAACGGGTTTTACCGGTACTGGAACCAAAATGGGTTACCCAGTCGCCGAATTCCTTATAAAGAAATTCCTCTTTTGGGGGAATCTTATGATCCATCAGGAGACGTTCAAGCTCCGGAAAATATTTCCGGGCCACTTCATTGCTTCCGATGTATTTTCCATGGCGGCTGAACGATACATAACCATATTCGCGGCGTTCCTCCCGGATGTGTTCGGCATTAATAGACAGGTCATAAAGATTTGTTCTGCGGAACAGCACAAATAAAAGCACCATATTCAGCACATAGGCAAAGGGAAGAAGCTGGATTTCGCATATGGTAAAGCTTTCGATGGCATACACAGCAATACAGAACAGCTCCGTAGCCAGAAGGAAAAAGGTATTGATATAAGAGACCTTATTTTTATTTCGGAAGGCATAGACCATAACGCCGAGATCAATGACTACATAAACCACAATCAGGCAGGTATAAAGAATATGAGCCGGTCCATCCTGTGTAACGAGGAAGGTGACACCATGGCGCCGGACAATGGAGACATTGCTGTAATAAATGGTGCTGTAGCCGCCGGTATAGGCAAGCCCGAGAACCACAAATCCGGCAATGGACATGGCAGTAACCATAGAGGCCGGAACCCTGATCCGGCAGAACTGGGCAACCGCAAGGAACATAAATAAGGTAAGGAAGGTTCCGTCCAGATAGGCAATCCGGTTTGCTAAAAGAGCCTCCTCCAGATTGTGTGACATGGCAAGCTGCCAGTAACCGAAGTTGACAATTGCGGTAGTCATGGTAGAAAGTACGTGATAATTTCCGCGATACTGGCTGGTTGCGACGAGAGTCAGAATTAACAACAAAACAGAGAATGCAAAGGCTGCAAAATACAAAGCGACCATGAAAAAGTTTCCCTCCTCATTTTCCTGCGTATACTGGTATAATACAAAAAGGGAGTACAATTACTCCCTTTTTGTATATGTGGTTTACAGATAAGCTGTGAAATAATTCTGCATTACTGAATAATTACATATAATTATATGCTTATGTGCTTAATTACATTGCATCAACAACAGAGTCAAGAACCTCTAACAGAGCAAGAATGGAATCATTTAATACTTCAGCATCCTCTTCTGTGATGGTGTCCTGGGAGATTTCACCCATCTGGGTCATAATATCCTGAGTTTCGTTCAGAGCTGCTTCGATGTCATCGTTCTGTTCTACTTCGTCAGACATATAAGCGTCTGATACAGCATCATAGGCTTCGGATAATGCAGCAAAGTTGTCCTGTAAGGTAGCGAAGGATTCATCGGAGCATCCCTCGGAAGCTGCGTCAGCAGAACCGTCTGTTTCAGTCATACCATCAACGAGTAAGGATAAAGCATCTAAAATGTCAAGCATTGCGGAATTCAGAGTTTCAGCATCTTCTTCGGTAATGGTATCCTGGGAGATTTCACCCATCTCATTGATTACATCTGCAGCCTGGTTCATTACCTCCTCGATGGAAGCGTCAGCTTCAATTTCATCGCTTTCATACAGATCCTTAACAGCGTTGTAAGCTTCTACCATGCTTGCGTAATTGTCCTGTAAAGCGGAGAAGGTTTCATCGGAACACATTCCGTCTGCTGCGGAATCCTCTGCGGTATCCTCTTCCTCTACAACTTCCTCGGCTGCGGTGTCGGTGCTGGTCTCTTCAGAGCCGCCGCCACATGCGGTAAGCATGGACATTACCATAGCTCCTGTCAATAATACTGCTAATAACTTTTTTTTCATATTATATTTCTCTCCTTTTCTTTTCGATTGCCGCCCCTAACGGCACTTTTTGTATTTTAACCGCATCATCAGGAAAAAGCAAGTGCATCTGCCAAATTGTAATCAAAAGTGCCAAACTGTGTAACAGTTCAGCCATGCAGAAATGATTGTATAAGATGACCGTGGGAGCTTGCTCACGAAGGACAGCTTATGCTTATGAATGAGCATGGCTGAACGTTTACACGGCCTGTAAACCATAAACCCAGATAGATATCGACAATTTCCGGAGCGCTTTTTTATAGTTTCCCAACCACTGCTATGCTATAAACTTCATAGAAGAGGAGAGAACTTTATGAAAAAAACATATGTAACAGACATGACAGTAGGAAAGCCTTTGGGATTACTGGTATCCTTTATGCTTCCGTTATTAATAGGAAATATCTTTCAGCAGTTGTATAATATGGTGGATTCTATCATTGTAGGACAATATGTCGGTGCGGATGCGCTTGCTGCCGTTGGTGCAACGGGATCCTTGAATTTCCTGATCTTCTCCCTGTGCGGAGGTATGGCGAACGGCACCGGTGTGGTTATTTCCCAGCATTTTGGCGCAGGAAAGAACGATCAGGTGAAGAACACCATCATCAACGCGGCTTATATCATGCTGTTCTGTGCGGTCCTGATGGGAGGCATTGGCGTCATTTTTGCAAGAAAGATTCTGAGCTTTTTAAATACACCGGATAACATTCTGGACAGCTCGACCTTATATATGACGATCATCTGCTGTGGAATTCTGGGTGTGAGCCTTTACAATGCGGTATCTGCTATCCTGCGTGCGGTAGGAGATTCCAAGACACCGTTGTATTTTCTGATGGTATCGAGTGTGGTTAATATTGTACTGGACTTATTGTTTATCCGTGGCTTTTCCTGGGGGGTGGCAGGCGCTGCGTTAGCAACCATTATTGCGCAGCTGATCTCCGGTATCGGAAGCCTGATTTTCGCTCTGGTAAAGAATCCGTTCTTCAGGATTGAAAAGAAATACCGTTCCCTGAACCGTGAAATTATCTGGCAGTGTATCCGTATGGGTGTGCCGCTGGCCTTTCAGAGCTCACTGATTGCGATTTCCTGTGTGGCACTGCAGAGCGTTGTGAATACCTTTGGATCAATCGTGGTTGCTGCCTTTACTGCTACAAGCAGGATTGAACAGCTGGTACAGCAGCCTTACAATTCCCTGGGTATGTCGGTTTCTACCTATACCGGACAGAATATCGGTGCCGGTCAGCTGGAGCGTGTGAAAAAGGGCTAC
>Ga0129313_1002053_pt1 | contig 11306 bp, 8 predicted proteins | sample O1105metagenome_FD_94436 | JGI IMG/M metagenome (GOLD analysis project Ga0129313, IMG submission 94436) | Orangutan group fecal microbial communities from fecal samples from Wisconsin, USA - O1105 metagenome | ecosystem: Host-associated > Mammals > Digestive system > Large intestine > Fecal... | reverse complement strand
TCTAAGGACAAAATAATCTCTTTCGATTCTTTATATGTAGCCCATGTCTAATGGCATGGGAAGAGAATTCACATATCTGTCTTCACATGCAACTAATCGCTATTTTATCCCGAATTGAGGTAGTTTTTTTGACTATTTATGATAGAAGAGGGAGAAAAGTAACCATTCCTATCAGTCCAACATCACAAATGCAGCCCAATAATATGGATCAGGATGCTTCTTGCGGATGATTTCTTTGGTCTGTTCAAACGCTTTGCGCTTGTTCCAGTTATTAGCCTTATCAGTAAGCTGCCCATAGAAAGCAACCATAAATTCTGAAGTCACTTTATCATCTACATTCCACAGCGACATGATGATGGTACCAACACCAGCTTTTTTGAACGCACGCTGCAAACCAAACACCCCTTCTGCAGTTACTTTACCTTGTCCTGTCTTACATGCAGAAAGAACCAACAAATCAGTTCCTTTGAAATCAAGATTTGCAATGTCTTTAGCAGTCAGTACTCCACCAAGCACACCATCTACATTCTTCTTACCTAACCAAGCTGCATTTCCTCCTGCAAATACCAACCCGGATAATGACATAGCATCGGTATAACCACTAAGAAAATCCTTGTCTTTCGCCTCATCTGGGGTATAATAGAAACCATGTGTAGCTATATGCACTATAGATGGAGACTTGCCATTTAAAGCCACAAAAGACTCAGCATTTCCCTTAGAACCTAAGTAAGCTTTAACACTAAACCCGTTGTCCATCAAAGTTTTTTCAATCTTCTTTACTTCATCTTTCGTATTGCGCAAGTCCTTAAATCCTGATTCTCCATACTCTGAACGTACCAGCCCTGCCAAATCAGATTTTTCATACACCTTACTCTCTTCTTCCATCTTTTGTGGAGCTAAACTGTATTGCAGTCCTCCGTAAAGTGTAGCAGTTCTATTGATTTTGTTAGAATGGTGAGCATTCACAATTTCTCTTGCAGACGTCAGTCTTACAAAATCATAATGCTGCCCTAATGTCGTTCCATCAGAAAGAGGTAGAGCTTCCAATGCGATGCCGTGCATGACACCCGATGGAATATAATACACAGTACTTCCTTTGGCTATGTTTGCTTCAATAGGTTTCCATATCAAGTTTGCAGCCCCATCCTGCAATTGCTCAAAATCATAGAGTGTAAAGTTTTGCATACCATCCAGCATAGCACCCAGTTGCTGTTGGTCAAAACACTTCACCAAAAGAGGATGGCTTTTATCTTTATCATAAATATATGCTACATATTGGCGGACAGAATCTTCCGCTTGATAATCAGAGAAATCTATCACTACTTCATTATTAGCCAGACTATTTCTAACCTTTTCATAGTTTATGTCAAGGTATGTCTCATATTTACTGTAACTCTGGCACTTGCGACTTAACCGTTGTTCCAACTCTCTTTGCTGTATCGTCAAACTGTCTATTTCAATCTTATTATATTCATAGTTGTTTTTCAATGCCAGAGTTCTATTGTTTACAGCCAACAGATTACGATAGCAGGCAATGTCGTCATCAGTTCCTTCCATTCGGATGACATCAACAACTGACTTCTCGGTTTCAAGCAGCAAGGACTTTGAGAACAACAAGGCATTATAACATGTTTCTATCAAATCATTGTTATTGATTCCGCATTTTATTGCAAATGCTGCCATTCCACTAAGATTATTCAGCGTTTCTATCCAGAACTGTTCTCTTTGCGAAGGAGTTGCGTATCGCCATAATTGTTTTAAGTTGCCAATTAAGTAATTCATAGAAACCCGGAACAGACGGTCTGCCTCTGTTATGTTTCCTCGAGCACCTTCAATGTTGGCCAAAGTGAATAGTGTCTGATAATAAGTACCTGATGTCTCTCCATATTTATTCTTGCATGCTTTTACATATCTGCTATAGGTAGCAAAAGCATCATTATACCGTTTTTGTACGAAGTATACTTCTGCTTTGTTCAATAGACTTGTGAATTTTGAAGGAGAATCCTCTATCATTTTACCATCGAGAGAATTGTATGCTTTATTGAAATACTCTATCGCTTTCCCGTATTTCTTAAAATCGGCATAGCAACAGCCTTTTATATTATAAAAGTTGGCAATTACCTCCTTGTCTTGATATGAATGACCAACTCCACGCTCCAAACTGTCCAAACATGCAAAGGCTTCTGTGCTGTCATTGTTCAAGGCATAGAGTTTACATAAATTACTGTAAGAAAGGTACTGTAGATCACAGTTTCTGCCATTCAATATTTTAGTCTGTTCTATATGATTCTTTGCAAATCTGATAGCATCTTTGTATTCCTTTTGTTGTTGCTTCAAGTTCATCATGTTGCTGTAATAATCAAGTTTTGCCTGTTCCCGGTCAGAGAAAGACAAATCTTGCATCACATTCCAACATTGCTGCAATTGAGTCTCTGCCATGGCAAACTCTTTTCGGGCAAAATATTCCTTTGCCCAATATATATGATATATGGTTTTCAGTTTGGCAGAATTGGACACATTATAAAGAGAGTCTAACTCTTTTTGATAATGGTTGTAGCCTACTATGTCGCCAGTAGTTCTATACAAAGAAATTAAATTAGCCACAATTTGGGCTTGGACAAAGTCATCTTTGTATTCTACAGCCATTTGCAAAGCATCCTTATAATGATTGTTAGCTTTTTCCCATTCGCCCAATGCCACGTTCAATGTTCCCATTGCTTCTTCGGCTTGAATCAGGAAAGCTATATCACCAACTTCGCGGTATCCCTTTTGCGCTTTTTGCAAATGTTCGTAAGCAATGTCAAATTTGCCTGCGTAAATATCCAAAGAACTTTGTGCCATCCAATAATGTGGACTTCCGTATCTGTACGGATTTGTCTGCGCACATATACAACAGGTAGATATAAGCCATATAACAGCAACAGATATATAATGTTTATAGTTCTTCATACGACCTTTTTCTATCATTTCTACAATATCCGAGAATAGCAAGCTGCGGGACGATATCTTAGCTGTTACAAAATGTTATTGCCAAAATTTTCCTCAAACTCTGTAACAACATTCTTAAAATGTGGAGTTAAGCGATTAAAAGCTTCTACATAGAGTTCTTCGGGTACTCCAAAATAAGCCTCAGCAATAGAGCCTGTAATACAGGCAATGGTATCACTGTCGCCACCTATACTTACAGCGTTACGTATGCAATCTTCAAAGTTTTTTCCATCGAGGAATGCGACAATAGCCTGTGGCACTGTATCCTGACAAGTACCTCCCCATTTATACGTGTTACGAATTTCGTCACAAGTAAAGTTTAGGTCGTAGCCAAAACGTGCTGATATTTCACTCCTTATTTCTTCCTTGCTTAGCCCTTTCCTGCCCATAAGCACGCAAAGTGCCGTAGCCTGTGCACCTTTAATTCCTTCAGGATGATTGTGGGTACACTCTGCCGAACATTTTGCATACACAAGAACATCTTCTATGGTATCAAAAGCCCATCCAACAGGTCCAACACGCATTGCACAACCGTTACCGCAACTTACATATGGTTCAAAATCTCCATTTTCAGCTTGCCAAAGCCATTTCTGAAAACCGTTGCCATATCCGCCCAATGGATGTGGATAGTTTGTACCATATCTATAATAATACCTACCGCTATTACTTTTGCTCGCACCTTCAAGAATCCACTTTGCAGTAGCTATCGACAAAATGCTGTCATCCGTATAATCAGACCGGTCTGAAAACAAAGTGAATTCCTTCGTCTTTATATTGTGGAACTCATATATGCTTCCCACAATGTCTCCTATAATACTTCCTATCATAATTTTCACTTGTTTACGTTATCAAAGTCACAAGAAAATCTCATATCTCAATACCCTTATCCGTGTCGGGCACAACTTTTAAGTTTGTTATTTTGTATGTTTATGAGATATAGAGTTGGAAAGTAAGAATTTGCTATCAGATTATCAACGCTGATTCTTGTTATTGATGAATCTCATTAGTGTTCCATTAAAATCGGGACACTAATGATTCCACTTAGTTATTCGGAATAAAGAAATCCTCTGGCGAGAAGTCGTCTTTTGTCTGGTTTGCTCTTTTGGGAGTCCATGTCCTAACATGAATCTTCGGACTGCCTTCTTCTTGGAAATCCCAAAGCAGGAATACGTATCCGTCATCAGAGTATTGTCTGCCGTTGTATTGCTGACTGTTCCATTTCTGGCGTAGTCTCACACCGTATATGTTAGGATTTGAACCATGTCGCATCAGTTCAATGTCCGAAAAGTCAACATTTATGAATTCATTGCCTTTGAACAGATTCCTAAGATTATTGATATACTGCTGCTTGTTTTGTTTACTGTACACCACTTTCTCATTCACCTTTTGCGAGACACCGTCAATGTTGTTTTTGCCTAATGTTCTGATAACACGACCAGTAATGATAAGAGCATCGTCGCTAAAGATTTCTTGCAGAGCATTGATGTTTTTCTCCACATAGTAGCTTCTGAAGTTCTCCACAAAGTTCAGAATCTCTCTTCTCATTCTAAGGTCAACGTTAGAGTTGCTACCATGCAGAAGAGCTACATACGAGTTGTTGTCGATGGCTGTTCTAACACCCGTGATAACACCTTTTTTGTTGAAGCTGATAGTCAACTCCTTATGTATCTCACCCTTGTAAGTATTGTCGATGGGTTTCATCTCCACAGGAATCTGTCTTATCTCATATCCAGTGAAGTCCTTCAGGCAAGACTGCACATTATTGTTCCACTCACAACGAAAATGAATGTTTGTCCAAAGGCTTTTCAATCCACTTGCAGCCATTTCGTCGATGTCAACATTAGTGAGGTTCAACTGGCGATGGTTGGCTTCCGCCTTGTTTATCTCGCTCAGCAACGTCGACACGTTTCTTTCAACATTCACCTTAAGCGATTCATTGTATATGCCGTCGCTGAACTGGAACGTCACCTGAGCAGACATCAACGATGAAACCAATGCGACATAAAGTAAAAGAATATATCTTTTCATAAAGCTTTGATTATTTTATATGCAGATTATTTTACACGCACACATATAGGTGCACAGTTTTTAAATGATTTCATGCCTTCAGAGTCAACAACCATTCCAGTCTTCACGTCCGTTCTTGTGCCATTTTTCACTGGTGAGAGAACACCCACTATTTGTCGGTCAACGTTCATCATCACAAGATAACATTCGTTTTGATTGAGCATGGAATTGAATTTGCCCCACGAGTCAATAAGGTTGTTGTCCATAGCCATGTCAAGTAAGTACTGCAACTGTACGAAGGAGCTCACGTCACAAACCTTCTTGATTATGTCAGGCCAGTTAGCCGCCCCCAATACTGGAGTTGTATTTGTATTATTGTTGTTAGTATTTGTGTTCACGCTTGTGTTGGGATGGAAAGTCATAGTCTCTTTCTTCTCAACAATGGTTTTAGCCACATACACCAACACCATTATAGCATCGCCACGGTTTACGCTCTTTTGTTGCAAGTTAGCCATTATCTTGTCCTCGCCAATCTCCTCTATCTCCATTTCCTCACAGTAGTTGGAAATATTCTCCTTAAGATAACTGAACGCAATGTTCTTAGCTTCGTCAACACTTGCGGCAGTAGCCTCAGCAGTAAAATATTTGCCCGACAGTTTTATTTCGTTGATAGCCTCAACAGTATCTTGTGCAAAGCACGACAGAGCGCAAGCAGCTAATGCCACAACAAATGTGCATAATCGTCTTAATGTCATTTCGCTTTCTTTGTTTTAATGTCGTTGTAGAGGTTCTTCACATTTGTCGTTGGAGTGTAGAGATATGCTTTGGAATTAATCATCAACTTGTTTGTGGCAATATCCTTCACATCACATTCCAGACTAAAGATATGGTCGTAGCCAGTCTCCTTATTATATATAAACATGGCTCCATAAAACTTGCCATCCTTCATCTCCTCGAAACTGAAATAAGGAATGCAACCCTGACTCTTTACAAACTCCATAAACTGTCTTACACTGACGGTAGCAGTCTCGTTTTGCTTGTCGCTTGCTATCATCGTAATCGACATCTTGGCTTCGGGAATACTCTTGCAGTTAAGCAACATAGTGTTAGCAATAGTCTGCACAGGATACTTTGTGTCGATCACTGGCACATAGTCCTGCTTTCCACTAAGCCTATAATATGTTGTGTTGGTTACGGTAGGCAGTATATAGTTCTTGCCAGGCAGAGTATACAGAGTGTCCTCAAGATCTCTAACCGTTCTTAGGTCAGCCACGTCAATGTCGCATTCTGCAGGTTGCTGCTTAGGCTTATACGCTTTCATGTCGCGCATAAAGTTATGCTCAAGTTCTTTGCGTGGCGTACTCAGCAAGAGGTCGTATTTTATGGGTATAAGCATGTTGACAACTTCCGTCTTGCCCTCTTTCCATACTGCTTGATACGCCTTGTTGTCTATCTTGCCTATAGTGAACGAAGCCGAGTCGGTAATGGCGAGCAAATTGCTCCATCCACCCTTAACAAACTTAACGTCCATATACTTCAGATTGTTTCTTGTCAGTTTAAATGTCTGGCACAGCAGTCCGCTCTCTATGAACTCAAGCACAGCATTGTTGTCCTTCTGGCGGTAGGCATTGCGGAACAGACTTAATCCTATATGCTCCACCATACCATTGTCATTCTTCCTGACAACAATCTTATACTTGTCCTTTGGGAAGACAGAATAGCCAACCTTAAGAGTGTCCAGACCGTCCAGCTTCAGTTCCGCAGCAACCCTTTTAAGTTCTTCCGTCTTAAACGACATGTTTTGTGCCATGCCTTCTGTTGCAACACACAACAGAAGGACAATGGCAGATAAAATGGTTCTCATATATGTTTAGTTTTTTTATTCAAACGTTATGCCACGCAGCAAAGCAGTCCAGGCGTTGCCCACTTTTCCGCGCTTGGCAATCTCTTTTGCCGTCTCGGCATCTTTCTTCACACCGCCAAGTCCCTGCTGATAGCAAGAAGCAAGATTGTCGGCAGCCTCCTTAGAGAGATAACCGTTTAGCAAGGCATCATTATAATAAGCTATCGCCTTCGATATGTCCTTGTTGACAATCTTTCCAGTGAAATACAAGTTGCCAAGTTCACATTTTGCAGGTGCATATCCACCCTCAGATGCCTTTTCGTAGCATTCCACCACCTTGTTCTTGTCTGCCTTCACTGCATTACTTCCTTCAAAGTAGAGTTTTGCGAGCAGATAGTTTGCATAAGGGTCATCAGCCTTTGCAGCCTTGTCGTAATAAGCCATCATCTTCTTCTCGTTGGCTTTTTTCCACGACTTGTCGGCATAGCAGAGTCCGAGCATTGTTGAAGCCACGGCAATATTTTTCTTTTCGAGAAGAGTAAGCTCCTTCACAGCCGTAGCATAATCGGGTGTAGTCGATTCCATAAACGTCATGGCATGTACAAACGAGTAGAAGTCGGTGTTCTTCCATCCGTTCTTTATCTCCACATTAGGTTCGTTGAGAAGCTTTTGGAAGTTGGCTTTCATTCCCTTTGAGGCAGCATCGGCAAGCCATTGTAGTGCAATGACATAGTTCGGCTTCACGCCCTGTCCGTTCTTATACATTATTCCCACATTCCATACTGCCACAGGATTGTTCTTGGCAGCCGCAAGCTTATACAAACCCATAGCCTTGGCATAGTCCTGCTGAATGCCGTCGCCCTTGTACAGCAAGTCACCGAGCATCATCATCGCATTAGGCACATTCTTTTTAGCAGCCTTGTCGAGATATGCCGCAGCCTGAGCCTTATTCACCTTAGTGCCTTTGCCATTGCAGAGATAATCGCCACATTTATATTCCGACACAGCGTCGCCTTTGCCAGCAGCCTTTTGGTAGTAAGGCAAAGCCTCGGCATACATCTTAGCCTGGTCGTAGATGGTTGCCACTCTTACCGCAGCCTCAATCGAGTTGTTGGCTGCTGCCATCTTCAAGTATTTCAGTGCAAGCTCATTGTTCTTTTTTACAGTGTTTCCACATCCATTGTAGTAGATGTCGGCAAGCAGGTTTATGTCGAAAGCCGACTTGTTCTTTGCCACATTCTCTTCGCGTTGCTTCACCAATTCGGCGTTGCCAGCCTTTATCGACTCCTTATAGAGTTTTACAGCCATCACAGAGTCTTGCTTAATGCCACGTCCAAATTGGTAGCAGAGTCCCATGTTAGCTATAGCCTTCACATGCTTCTGCTTGGCAGCCATACTAAACCATTTCAGAGCCACATCATAGTTCTGCTTCACTTTCTTGCCTGAGTAGTAGTAAGTGCCGAGAGTGTTTTGAGCCTCGCTGTTGCCCTTCTTGGCTGCATCGGTCAACTTTCTCACCTCTACAGAGTCAGCATTCACTGCCGTAGGCTTTGCCTGTCTGTTCGGGGTTGTTTTTTTCTGAGCTGTGGCATTATAGACAGTAAATAAAGCCATTGCCACAGTCAGCATTATACATTTATATCTCATAGTTTTTGTTGGTTTTTTGATTTAACATGCCTTTATTATCCAAGGTCCACGACGTCGTCCATAGCATTGTCCACAACAGCACCCGTAGCGTTGTCGCTATCGTTCTGTGCCAAATAGCCATAGTCATCATTGTTAGTGCCAATGATGCTTTCGGTGTCGCTCACAGTGAGAGTAGAAGGCACCTCAGCCAACACATTGCCAGTATCGTCGGTAACAACATCATACGAGCCATTTCCGTTTACGTCCACCATATACAGGGTTTCGCCATTGTCACCTACAATCTGTGCCGCTGTCAACACCTCGCCGTCAACGGTCTCCACTGTTCCCACCGCTGCAATATCCATATTCTCCATGTCGATGTCGGTAGGGTCAACCATTATAACGTCGTCGGTCAGGTTCTGTGCCACGAGGTTAGGGTCAACATCAGGAATATCGTCTACGTTGACTTCTGCGTTCACCTCATTAGTAGAAGATTCATTAGCCGATGGCCCATTGGTTTGAGCAGGTTCTTCTACAGTAGCCTGTGGTTGTGGCTCTGTGGTAGATGCTGTTGCAGCTGGTTCTGCTGTTTGTGTTGTTGCACTTGCGGCATTGTCTTGTGCTGCATTGTGAGTGTCTGTAGCCTGTGTTGTTGCATTGTTGGCATTCGTCTCTCCTGCAATAGGGGCAGTAGGGTTGTCATCTATAGAATCCACAATATCTATGTCTTCCTCACCTCTTATAATATCGGCAGTTACCATAACACCTGCACCAGCCATAGCTGCTCCAGCTAATGCTGCACCTTTCTTCAAGTTCTCTTTTGAGTTTTCGTTGATGTTCAAAGCCTGTGTCTCCATAATCAATGTTTTTATAGGGTTTATAATTCCGTTTTGTTTTTATTTCTGATGCAAAGATAGGACTTATTTATATCTCAGCCAAGTCTTTTTCTTCATGTTGCTTCAATGGCTAAGTTTCTTTGACGAAACCAAGGGTTTCTCTGACGAAGTCGAAAAATCGGCTTTTTATTGTTTTCCTTGGCTTGTTTATTGTGTAGGTTATGTTCTCTTTCTTGTCTGTTCCGTCATCGTCAATGCCATCTATCTCTATGATATAAGCCGTGTTGTTGTCGTGGCTGTTCCTGCATATAGTCGCCAACTCTTTTGTTCTCTCTTCAAGAGAAATGTCGGATGTCAGTATCTCAGCCAAGTCGTCGTTGTCGACCATACCATATACTCCATCTGTACATAGCATAAACACGTCATGTGGCTTTATGTCACGTATCAAGGTTATTGTCGGAGTCATATAGCGGTCTTTGTCATCGGTAACGAACAAGCATTTTGTTATGACATTACCTTTAGGATGATTCTTGACTTCCTCTGGCTTTATCTCTCCATTGTCGAGTAAGTCATTTACGAGCGAATGGTCTTTAGTTTGAAACACCACTCCCTCTCCCTTGCGTATCTGATAGATGCGACTGTCGCCAAGATGTGCCAAGAGCATTCCCTCGTCGGTCTTCGCCATAAAAGCAAGTGTTGTGGCCATAGATGCACAAACAGCCCTGTTTTTGTATAATGTCTTGTACGCCTCGTTTGTAAGACTTACAATGTCTGCTGCTTTTAAATTGCTGCAGTCATTGTTAGCAAGATTATGTTCGAACGATTGACAAACAAGACTGCTGGCTATCTCACCATGGTCTCTGCCACCAACACCATCGCAGACAACAAAAAAAGAAGTATTGGCTGTTGGCTCTGTTGGTGAAAGACAGTCTTGTTGAGAAGGGCGGTTGCCAAGCTGAGAGAAAAAACAATGGTGTAGCATAGAAGAAATTTTAAAATGAAAAATGGAGTGGGGTGTAATGGATGTTAATTTGACGGTTTTGAGGTATATGTGTTACTCTGTTAATACTAACCTAAAGCCAATGCCATTAGTAAGGTTCCAATTACTAAGAAATTTACGGTTAGATGACCGACAGTCTTTAGTATAACTGTTCCAGTCTCCACCTCGGAGTTCATCAAGAGTATTCCTTTGTTTTTTACCTATAGGGTCTTTTTGTGGCTTGTGTGGATATTTCCCCATTGGGAGTAAACACCACTCCCAAACATTGCCAGACATATCATATATACCTAATTCATTTGCTTGTTTTGTACCCACGGGATGCATGGTGTTATTACTGTTAGCTCGATACCATGCTACATCAGAGAGGTTGTTACTTCCACTATATTGATAGCCTCGACTTTTGCTTCCACCTCTGGCTGCATATTCCCATTCTGCGACTGTTGGTAGACGGAAATTCTTGCCTGTAATCTGATTCAATTTGCTTATAAATTTCTGACAATCAGTCCAACTGACTTCGTCTTTAGGATATTGGTCGCCCATATAAAACCCAGGTATAGGTTCTTCTTCCATTATAGCATACCATTGGGCTTGAGTTACCTCATACTTACCGATATAAAAATCTTTAGTTATTGTAACTTTATGTGCAGGCTTTTCATCGTCTGTTGGAGATTCCATTTCAGCAGTAGCTCCCATAGTGAACGTTCCTGCCTCTACCTTTACCATTTCTATATTTATACCATCTTTTACGTTTATAGATACAGTTTTTACTGGTGGTTGGGCAAATTGTTGGTTAGACGATAGTAGGGCTATCAACCTCTCGTCTATTTTGTTATTGCCCAAAAGCGTAAGCACATACGTGCGGTTGCTCTCCAATTTGTCCACTCCGTAGTCTTCAAATGTAACCATAAGCGGAAGATAGTCTTTGGTTGTGAGTTTTAATTGCCGTGATCTCTGTGGCATATAAACCCAAGTCTCATTCGTGTACTTAACAACAGGCTTGACTATA
>Ga0129313_1002049_pt1 | contig 11319 bp, 14 predicted proteins | sample O1105metagenome_FD_94436 | JGI IMG/M metagenome (GOLD analysis project Ga0129313, IMG submission 94436) | Orangutan group fecal microbial communities from fecal samples from Wisconsin, USA - O1105 metagenome | ecosystem: Host-associated > Mammals > Digestive system > Large intestine > Fecal... | reverse complement strand
GATTATACCATGTGCATAAAGAGTTCCTTGAGGCAGCTTTGTAAATGGTTGCTCCTGTCAGAGTCGAGAAGTAGGGAGGTTGAGTCTCTTTTAGAGGCTGCTTCTACGGGATGTGTCTGCCTTACGACGATTCATTCCGATGATGTGAGGAAGCTTCCTGATAGAATTCAGAACATGATTGGTGAGAGAGGCTATGAAAAGACCAACGATATTTATAATTTTTTCGATGTAGGTATAGGGGTCAGGGTTGATAAAAATTCTGACGGAATTCATAGGCAAATTGATCAGATTTGTACTTTTGACAGAGAGGGCAATTCTAACAGCATTAGGATGATTTATGAGGACGGGAGTTTTACCGGTGAAAATTTGCCTGAAAATATCAGAAAGAAAACCGCTAGAGCGGGGATGAAGAATCCTTTGGATGTTTTGGAGGTGAAATCTTGAGAAAGTTAAGAGGAATATTTAAATATGTGTCCTATTCGCAGTTATCGAGAACTGTTGCAGGGTACGGATATGAGTATTCTATAAAAAATCATATGGTCGCTGTGGCTATATCGCTATCTGCTATGAGCCTAGCTGGGCTACTGTTTTACCTTAACTGGCCTAAAATCCTTATTTTAGCTTTGGCTTCTATAGTTGTTACTGGGATTATAGTCGTTTCACAGTTTGCTTATATGGCTAATAATGCAAGGTTTGAGGCTTTGGCTAATTATATGGAAATGATGATTTTGTGCTTTAAACGTAAGCCTAAGATTTTGGCTGCTTTGGAGCAGACCTTGGAATACGTGAGGGGGCACCAAGAAATGGAAATGGCTGTAGAAAGAGCCATTTCGGTTATTAAAGATGATTACGCAACGGATGATGTGTATAGAAAGGCCTTTGATATTATTGAGACAGCTTTCCCTTGTAGCAGACTGCACACTTTGCACAGTTTTCTATTAAGCGTTGAACGGGAGTCCAGCATTGATTATCAGGAAAGTTTGGACAATATATATTTTGATATAAGGTCATGGATCACGAGAACTTATCAGTACCAGGCGGAGCTTAAATCACTGAAGCGTAAGATTTCCATAATAATATTTTTATCAGTGGGAATTGCTGCATTTTTCGCAAGGCTTTTGCATAAGGCCGAGGTCAGTATGTCAACAGAAACTACAAATGTAATTACAGGAGGAGCATTGTTCCAGGTAAGCACCCTGGTATTTATGCTCATTTTTATTGTCTTGTATTCTGTTTTGCAGTCCAAAATTAATGGTCAATGGTTGATTAACGATATGGCTTCGCGAGATGATGAGAAGATTGAAAGGTATTTGACCTTCGTTGATGGTTTTGATCCTAAAAGAGAACGAAGAAAATCCCTGGTGGCGGCACTTGTTTGCAGCCCTTTATTAGTTGCCGGAGTGCTTATGAAAAACGTCATACCTCTGAGCGTGGGGGCGTGTATGATTCTGTTCTGCTTAATGAGACCAAGCATGATGTATAAATCTAGAAAAAAACAAATTGAGAGATCGCTTATAAGGGAATTTCCAATGTGGCTTCGAGAGATATCTGTAAAGCTGAATAATACAGTTGTTGTAAGGGCTATAGAGGAATCTGTTGATGATGCTGCAACTGTTTTGAAAGGCTTTCTGAAAGGTTTCGTTGAAAAAGCCAGGGCAAATCCTACATCGATTACACCGTATAATGAGTTTCTTGGTAAATACTGTGGTGCGGAGATGTCCACGGCTTTTAAGACCTTGTATGCAGTACAGTCCTTGTCGAAAGACGAGTCACGAAAATATATTAATGACTTAGTTGAAAGAAATCAGACCTTAATTGAAAAGGGTGAGCGAATGAGAAATGAGGACAGTCTGGCAGGAGTTACTTTCATATCCCTAATGCCGATGCTGGTAATGAGCTTCAAGCTGATTTTGGACATGGGGCTGTTAGTAGCTGCATTTATGTCATTTAGTGAGGGGGTTGTTTAACATGAAAGAATACGTTGAAGATTATGGTGAATTTGTTATATTGTTTCTGTTTTGCCTGCCTATAGCAGTGGCTCTGTTTAATCTGGCTAATACTGTTTTAGAGCTGATTTAGGAGGTGTTTTGTATGAAGGGTGTTTTTTCTGAATATGGGATATTTATAGCAGAGATTATTGTTGGATTTACGGCCATTGGACTTTTAGCACTAACCTTTGATGAACTTCAGCCTGTTATCTCTGCGGGAATGTCAAGGTTAATCGGAGGATGATGGCATGAAAGGCATAATTGAAGAATTTGGCATGACAGCAATTTATGTAGTAATAGGAGTGGCTTTAATAGCGGCAATTCTAAGTTTTTCTTTAACAGATAATAAGGCAGTAAAGGAACTTCCCAGCAATAACGTTATCGAAGCTGTTAATCCTAAATACACCAGTGAAAAACCGCCAACGCTTAAGGTCTCTGGAAACATATATGTTAAGCAAGGAAAGGCTTTTTATCCTTTATTGTTTGTTGAAAAAGCGGAGGACAGTATGGGAAGAAATATAAAAAATAGAGTTCGTATATTTGGAGAAAGGGGACAGTTTGTTCCTGCAGATATTGACACAAGTGTTATTGGAAAACATAAGATAAGATACGCTGTACAAGATGAAAATGGCCTGTGGGCCTGGTCCGAAAGCGTAGTAGAGGTAAGGGGGGAAGAGGATTGAAATCAACAATTCCTACAGTAACCATTGTTCTTGGAGTTACTGTTATGACTTGCATAGCTGTTTGTATAATTTCGTTTCAGCTTCAGATTACTGGCGCAAGAGAGTTTCATGCAAATTGTATAAACAGTATAGAAGCCAGCTATGGAAGCAGGCAGGTAATTAACGATTGTATTAGCAAGGCCGACGACAAGGGATACAAACTTAGTGTAACGGAGCACAGTATTTATGATGATCGCCCAAGTTATAAAGTTGTTCTTGAGTATAATGCTAAGGCTTTGTTATTAAACATTAATCAGGACACTAAGATTGAGGGCTTTGCTCGATGAGATCGGGTTATCCATGGTTTGGTTAAAAAAGAGTGGCAGCCTCTTTTTTATACATATTAGTTATAGTTATTAGTTAAAGTGTTGTTTAAATCATTTAATTTGTTTAATTAAGAAAGGAAAAATAGGGATATGAAAACATTTTTAGAGGAATACGGATTAATTATCGTTGCAGCAATTGTAGTACTTGCAGTTATTGTATTTGCATCAACATTTAGCAGTACAATCGTTACAGCTATCAGCAAACTGATCGAGACATTTACTCAGCAGACTAATGGAATTCTTCCTAAGGCCTAAGATTTAGTTATTAAATAAGTAATAATATGAGAGGAGAAAAAATGCAAGGTGATAATAAGATTCTGGTTGCAATTCTATGTCTAATGCTAACCGTTCAGCTTATGGTACCTTCTTTTGTATCTGCTGCCGATACGAAAGATCATTCCCACTCCTCTCGTAGTTTAACTGAAACAAGTGATGCTTCGAGAGAGTTTGAGGAATCATATGTAGAGGAACACTCTGCTTATCCTTTTTGGAGAATTAGATTTTCTTGGAAACTTATTTCTGATGAAAGGCTTAATGAATACATAAAGAATAATAACATGACTGAGATTGCAAAGTTCTATTACTCTTTATCAGAAAGAGACAGAGCTAAGTTGTTAAAAAGAAATACTATGCTTACAGAGATAACCGAGTATGAGGATGAAGAGGGAAAAAGAAATAAAACTCCATACTACAAGTTAATTCTGAAGCAAGTACCAGAGATTCAGCTAGCTGCATCTGGATATACAACAACGTCAGGATATTGCTATTATGCTTTTTACTATTCGTCAAGCGATTATGTTAGATATAAGGTGGACTTTTCTATTTTGTCTCCATCTAAAATATCTGCTTCAACGGGACCAGGGTTTACCATGAACTATACTGTTGCTCAATCATCAGGTTCCAATATGAAAAATATTGTTAACGCCAGGTTTTCAAAGAATATGAGCACTATGCAGCGAGCTTTGACGAAAAATGCTAAATATGGTTCTAGCACTAGTAAAACCAATAGCAGAGGAGAAAGAATTTACAAAACTAAGTATAACGAGGTTTTCGTTCTAGATGTTTCTTATGTTAAACCAGCATGCATGTATTATAATGCTGAGTTTGACAGTTGCGTCTCTAATCAGAGATTTAATTTTAGAAATTATAGCTGGGATAATGAGAGTTCATCAACCTTAGAAAAAGGCGTATATCACTCTAACCACCGTGAAACTGTTACGTCTCAGGTCAATATGAGAAATACTGGAATAGATACGGCTGAAAATCGTGGTGGTACAGCACACGGAGTCGGAAGACTTGTATTTGACCATCCTACTTTGAATATCAGATACAATAAAAATTCTGCTTCTGCCACTGGTTCTAGTCCAGTGACAGGCTCCAGACCTTATGATAGGACTAAGAGAACACTTAAATCGGTTATGGCCAGTTGCGGTTTCTCTTGGCCGGGACATTATATTGATGTCAGTGCTGCCTGGAAAAATAGCGGAGCGTACTGGGGAACAGATCGGGATTACAGAGCTGATGAAATAGAGGATTTCTATGATGGGGAGTACTTTACTTCTAAATCGAAGACCCTTTATGCTAACTGGAAGAAAAAAGATACCTCGGGTCCGACACCTGAACCAGAGCCTTCACCGAATCCAACGCCCGGGCCGACGCCATCACCTGATCCTGATCCAACACCGGATCCAACGCCAATTCAGCCGCCAGCGCCAGGACCTTATGACGGGTTCTGGATTTTCTTTAACGCCAATGGAGGAGATGGAGTGCCTGGATTTATCAGGACATATAGCACGGCTAATCTTTCACCTTATGTACCGAAACGAGAAGGGTATAGGTTTATGGGGTGGAGCGGAAAACCAGAATGGTCAACAAAAAGAGCTGCATATGCAGGTGGGATGGTTGCAAAGGATGGCTCGGTTACAACAACTAGTGGAGATTGGACAAGACGTCATTATGAAATCTTTGCTGATATGACATTCTATAATGTTGGCTCCGATCCAACGTATGCTGGATTTCTGTATGCACAATGGGAAAAGGACGATGAAAATGAGCCACCGAAAATTGTGGCTCCCGACAGAACTTTTTTCTTACATGAAACTGTAGATGAAAAAGAATTGTTGAAGAGGGTAAAAGTTACAGACAAAGAGGACGGTGACATTGATAGCTCGAAATACACTGAGCTGAAAATTACTACGATAAAAAAAGATGGAACCAAGTCAATCTTTGATCTGAATAAAAACGGGCTCCTTGACACATCTGATGAGAAAGTAACCTATGAGGTTTTTGTGAAATATAAGGATTCCGGAAATGCTACAGCGGAGAAAACATTTAAGGTTTCTATTTCTAAGGCGCCGAATTCTGCAAAAGAAGCAAAGACGTACCCAAGATTTATCAACCTTAAAATGATTAATACTTTAGACGCTCATTCAATATGGAGGGTTAATAGTAGGTATAATTCTACATTAACCGATTCCCTTGAGAGAGAACAAGTTCTATATAGCTATGACTTGTTTTCCGGAAAGAAGAGCTAAGTAAATAAGGAACAGGAGAATCAAAGATGACAAGAAAAATGATTTTTACATCTGCTCTGCTAACTGTTGCTGTGCTATTAAGTGCATTTACATGTAATCTTACATGGGCATATGGCGCTGAGAAAGAGGACGGACAGATAGTCACAGGCCAACGATATTACAATAAGGACCGCACTAACCTAAAAAAATGTGATGTTGTTGATTATATCGAGATTGATATGCTGCCTTTTGGAATGAGTGTTCAGACACCATCAAATGTAACGAGTCGTTATCCAGGGTACAGAAATCACAATGCCTTAATTCCAAACGGCAATATTGAATACAAGTTTCACAAAGATGATAAGATATTCTCTATAATTAGAGATAAGCATGATCCTAAGAACATGACAAAAGCAGCTATTCAGATAAAAAAGGCAGGTAAGATTAAAGTAACTATTACAAAGCCTGAAACTAAGAATGAGAAAGCTGTTACAAGAGACATCGTTATAACTGTAGTAGACAAGAGAGAAAAAACAAAGATTAGCGGATTAAAGCCCAAATATGTGAAAAAGGTGGGTAGCAAATCATTTAACCTTAATGCTGTACAGTATTCCTATAGTTTGTACTATGGAAAATTCATGACATACAAGGATTGGGTTAAGGCCATAAAAGAGGAATACGGTGCTTATAACAGTCAATATAGAGGGTATAATGAGCTGTTCCCATACTCATATTTTAAATCCGATAATCCAGCTGTAGCTACAGTGGATTCTAAAGGAAATGTAAAACTTAAGAAGCCTGGAAAGGCTACAATAACTGCGCAGGTTCATTTGCGCAAGCAATTTGGATGGGCAGAGGCTGACGGCGATCCAGGCAGAGTGTTCAATAAGCCGGTAGTTAAGAAAACTGTGGTTATTGTGAAACCCAATAAGTAAATAAAACTAGATAAGTAAAACAAAGAAAAAGGCTGTCGCCCTAACAATTAGATGTTAGGGTGACAGCCTTTTTCCCTTTTGCTTTGCAACTCGAGTGTGCTGAGAATCAATGGATTTTACAGTTACTGTATTGACTATATAAGGTTTCTCCGCAGGACTTCTTATATCCTCTTATGCGGACAAAGTTGCAACTTCTAAAAGCATCTGCCGTCAACTTACAAATCTTTGAATCCGCAGATGATTTTCCTATTTTGAATTTAGCCGAAATCTTATTAAAGTTACGATTAGGACTGAATTCCATTTCATATCCTGAGCAAAATCCACTGCTGTCCCAGCTTACTGTAACGGAATTTCCTTTAGTCTTGCTGGCAAAGAGGCCTGTAATCGGTGCCGGAGTAACATATACCTTTACGCGCTCCTGGGAGCTTTGATATATATCGGTAGCCGGAGTCTTTAAGGTGACTTTTGCAATGCCTGTACCCTTGATGGATGCTAGTGAAGAGGTTTTGTTCACTGTAAGTATCTTAGAACTTGACGAACTGCACTTAAGTGTAAGATCTGAAGGCAATAAACTTACAACGAAAAAGTCCTTATCACCGAAAGTCTTCTTAATAACGGGGGCTTCGACTAAAACCGGCACTGGTTTTTCCTTAAAGCGAGCGGTAAGATTAACATTTTTGTTAGGCAAAGTATATATAGTTTCCTGTCCCTTAACTGAGTACCTGGAAGTGTTGTAAAGGCCTTTAACATATTTTTTTACCATCTCACCATATAGCGGCTTCGTTATTGCTGTAGCAGGCCCCTCCCCGTAAGAAGGAAAGTGCGTGTACACGTAAGTACCACCAACTTTGACCCTAAGAATGTCCATTTTCACAGCTTTCAACTTGACTTTCTGCCCTCCGCTACTAAAAAAACCCTCAAAGGTGCTGTTTTTATCAGGACATACAATAACCCCACGCTCAACGACTGTGGAAAGCGAATAGCTTCTTCCGGATGTAATTTTGCACGCCTCACTGAATTCCTTGTGGCTGTCGATGTGGCAAGATTCCAGCTTCGGCCCCAAATTGAAGTACAGGTTGCCGTTACCGTTAACGTTGAACTTTATCTCGCGGCTTAGGGCACCAGCCCACACAGTATCAAAACCAGCAAAGACTGTAATCAAAGCTACAATCAAAATTGAACAAAGCATTCTTTTTCCTTTAAATTTCATGTTTTCCCCTTTCTTTTCAGTGCCGTAAATCCTATGTCAGACACATAGATTGAAAGAAATGGGCATATGGAAGTAAATGTAAATATAATTATAAAAGCCTTATTTGGGGAAAACAAGGTTTTTTCTGCAAATTATTTGACTAATTTAACATTGTTAAAAGAAATGCGTTAATTTCCATGTAATTAATTCTGCCGTTGTCATTGACAATGAGATAATCATTTACAATGGCAGGATAGGCTTCAATTTCCAGAACCTTATCTCCTAGAATAGCGCCTGCATCAAAATAAAATGCTCCAGCTGCTACTTCGCAAGGAATTATGATTTCTGCATCACCAGAGGCTTTGTTCATAATAATTGAACAAGGGTTATCCAATGTAGGAAAAGCGATATAGTCAACAGGATTCTTGTACTGGTTCGCCTGAATATGTAGCTCGTGGCCCTTGAACAATATTTTAGAAATATTAAGGTTGCCGGCCTGAAATCCCAGTTTAAACATAGCCGCATGGAAATCAGAGGCAGCAATAACGGGGATAAGATGGTAAAGCTGAACCAGATCGTCGTAATTATGGAGAAGGATTTTCTCCTCTAACTGAAAAGATTTGGTATTCATATACTGCTCATATAGCTTTACGCTTTCTCCTCCTGATATTTCATCATCACGGGAATCAGACAGACCCATATACCTTTCCACATTCTTTTGGCTAAGACTTGGAAGTACTTCTCTAAGTCCCGAATGGCCATTTAGAACGAGGTATAAGTCGAGGTCATAGATTTTATTAGGAAAATCAATATGATGTTTCTCAGCTCGTTTCAGGACGAAGGGAATATCAAAGTGTCTGCCGTTGAAGGTAACAATAAAATCTATATCTGCAAGAAGCTCCGAAGTCTTTTCTAGAATTTCTTTTTCATCATCAGGCTTATCGGCGAAAAGCTGAATTACTTTCGCATCATCACCGCGGCCTGGATAGAAGAGCATGCCTGATATTATAACCTTGCAGTAAGCAGGGGACAGGCCTGTGCTTTCAATATCATAGACAGCAAAGCTTTTTCCACCGAAGTACATGTTAAATATTTTGGAACTATATTTATCAACTTTTATATCTTTTTCTATTGTCTTCATAATTCCTCCGGATTCTCCCTATAAAACAAAGTAGACCGCAGGGGTGCAGTCTACTTTGTTCAAAAGGGGTATTGGGATTAGAGATTATTGAGGCTATCAGGGGGATAACCTCAATAAGATTATACAAAATTTAATCGAGAAATGCAATAATAAAAAAACAATAATTAAAATAATACGTAAATAAAATTTCAAAACCTCTAGTTTTGACACTAAAACTACTCTGAAAGGTTCTAAATCCGTGTAAAATACCTTATTATGCTTCATTACAAGTTGATAAGAGCGAGAATTTTCGATATAATTTATATGTGGTAAATTATATATAAAGAAAATAATGACTAGAAAGAGGTAAGGGTTTTGATTTTTGAAGAGAGAGTTTTAGAATCTGAAATGATATATGAGGGCGCAATCCTCAATTTGAGAAAAGATAAGGTTACTGTTCCCAATGGAACGTCATATAGAGAAATTGTTGAACACAACGGTGGCGCAGTAGTTGTAGCTATAACTGACGACCATAAAGTAGTTATGGTAAAACAATATAGAGCAGCAGTTAAAAGGGTTGTTTTAGAACTTCCTGCCGGAAAAGTCGAAGACGGAGAAGACCCTATGGAAACTGCCATAAGGGAACTGAAGGAAGAAACCGGTTATACAGCAGGAAAAACTGTACATCTTATTAGCTCATACCCAAGTATAGGCTATACTGAAGAAATGTTGCACATTTATCTTTGTACGGAACTTGTTCCAGGGGAAACAGATTTTGACGAAAATGAGGCTCTGGACATTTATGAATACGATTATAAAGAACTTATGGAAATGATTAGAACTGGGGAGCTTTTGGATGGAAAATCACAGCTGGGACTTCTTATGGCTGGTCTAGTGATTGGAAGCAGCTTATAGCGAGAGAGGAACGCCATGGATATAATAAAATTTATTACTTACTTACAGAAAGAAAAGAAAACATCGACAAACACCTGCGATGCATATACTCGCGATTTAACGGCTTTTCAGGCCTATTTACTTGAAAGGGGAGTTCTTGATGCTGACAAAGCCGGAGGAGCCGACGTTGCTGCATATATGATGGCACTTAAAAATGAAGGTAGGAGCAAGGCCACAGTTAATAGAAAGCTTTCCTCAATAAGAAGTTATTACAAATATTTGCAAAGACAGGGTACAATAAAAGAAAATCCTGCGGAGACCATTAAGACACCTCGCATAGAGAAAAAGCAACTGAAATACCTGACAATTGAGGAAGTAGAACGGCTACTAGAAACTCCTGACGATTCAATTAAGGGAATTAGAGATAGAGCTATTCTGGAGGTCATGTACGCTACAGGAATTAGAGTTTCAGAGCTTATCGAGCTAAAACTTAAGGATATAAACTTCCGAATGGGTTTTGTTACTTGTAATGGAGGACATGGAAGAGCTCGAATTGTGCCTATGGGTGCCATTGCGAGACGCGCTCTTGATGAATACATGCTAAAGAGCAGAATAGTATTTATGGAGGGTAAGGATGAAAAGAACCCAGACGGTCCGCTGTTTGTGAATTATCAAGGAGAGGCCTTTACCAGACAAGGCCTTTGGAAGGTCCTGAAAAAATATGGGGAACTTAGTGGCCTGGATGGAAAACTTACGCCTCATATCCTAAGAACCAGCTTCGGGGTGCACATGGTCCAAAATGGCGCTGATCTGAGGTCTTTGCAAGAGCTCATGGGAAATGAGGATATTATGGCTATGGAAATTTTCCTTTCGGTTACAAAAAACAGAATCAAGGATGTTTACGATCGCACGCATCCTAGGGCGTAATGCTTTCTATCAAAACAAACAGAGAAAACAGAGAAAATATTCATAGAGAAAATATTTTGCGTGTATATGAAAATAATGCTTGCATAGGACGCGTGAATGTGGTAAAATCAATGCGTTGTAAATTTCGGGCGGTCCTCTGTGAAGGCATTAGGGCATTTACAAGAACGCTTCGTAGGGTAAGGAGGATACTATACAATGAACATTTTAGATGCTGTTGCACAGGATTATCTGAAGAAAGAAATCCCTGCTTTTAACGTTGGTGACACTGTAAGAGTACACGTTAAGATTAAAGAAGGAAACAGAGAAAGAATCCAGAACTTTGAAGGTTTCGTATTAAAGAGACAGAACGGCGGAATCGCTGAAACTTTCACAGTAAGAAAGATTTCTTACGGAGTTGGAGTTGAAAAGACTTTCCCTATCCACTCACCATGGGTTGAGCAGATTGAAGTAATCAGAAAGGGTAGAGTAAGAAGAGCTAGACTTCACTACATGAGAGGAAGAACAGGAAAAGCTGCTAAAATTAAGAGCAAATAATCTAAATTTAGGCACACACGGAGGATTGCAAATGCAGTCCTCTTTTTTTTTAATAGGAAATATCGGCATTTCCTATTCCTAATAAAAAACTGACATTCTTTTCCATTAAGAACGTCAGGCAGTGATTTGTTGCACACTAAAATAGGGAATGCTTAATAGTATAAGCTCCTC
>Ga0129313_1002042_pt1 | contig 11369 bp, 9 predicted proteins | sample O1105metagenome_FD_94436 | JGI IMG/M metagenome (GOLD analysis project Ga0129313, IMG submission 94436) | Orangutan group fecal microbial communities from fecal samples from Wisconsin, USA - O1105 metagenome | ecosystem: Host-associated > Mammals > Digestive system > Large intestine > Fecal... | reverse complement strand
CGTGGGCGGAGCCTGTTTTGCAGCAGCTCTTTTCCGTCACGTTCTCCGGCGTTTACGGCAAGGCGCGCTACGGCAATTCGCTCTATCATCTGCCGCGCTTCAACATCAGTGATAGCCACCCCGCGAGCGAATACATGCGCCGCGCTTGAGATGATTTCCTTCGGAGTCCTCGTGTCTTAAGTCTCGGCGCTTTTGCGCCGTAAAATGCTTTTGCTGCGCAAAAGCATTTGCGCAGGGGCAATTCACTTGCCCCTGTGCTTTTTCATGTCCTACAGGTTCCAAAAAATGGAGACACACCGTGTGGTGTGTCTCCATTTTTTGGAGCAGGGTACGGGAGTCGAACCCGCCTTAACGGCTTGGGAAGCATCGTTACGATTATTTCCTCATTGGCACAGGGCCCTTGAAATCCCTTTATTTTCAAGCCTTTTTCGAGTTTTCTGACTCTCGCCCTTTTGTGAATTTTCGCAAATTTTTGCTCGTTTTTCAAAAGAATAGAGTGACAATAGAGTGACATTTTTGTTGACACGCATCTCCTACCTCGGTACAATAGAGCCAAGAAAAGAGGTGTCTGTATGGAGCGCAGAAAAAAGGGCAGCGGGCGCATCACCTATGTCGAAGATAGAAAATCCCCCTGGCGGGCAACCGTCACCGACGGCCGGGGCAAGCAGAAAACGCGGTTCTTCAAAACGGAAAAGGAGGCGAAAGCATTCCTTCGAGACATCAACGCCGACGCAAGCAAGCTGAAGGCTCTAACGGAAAGCGGCGTAACCTTCGCCGCCTTTTCGCAGATATTTCTTGACGAAAAGAAAAAAGGCAACATGAAAGTCCTCGCCTACAAAGCCTTAGAGGATCAGGTCAAGCGCGTCTGCTCTTTCATGGGAATGTCAAAGTTGAACGACATTGACAGCGATATGGTGCAGCAAATGGTGTTCACCTTGGCGGAGCAGGGTTACTCCGAAAGCGTTATGACAAAGGCGAAAATCGCCGCTTTCAGCGTTCTGAAAATGGCAGCGGCAAAGCACTATATCGACACGGTTCCGGTCCTCAACATTACCATACCCCGCGCGAAAAAGCAAGACGATGACCGGCAGGTAAAAAAGAACTGGCTGCGCGACGATGAGCTTGCCTTATACGAGGCAGAATGCCGCCGCACCTATGTGCCGAATAAATACACAAAGTATGCTGGACAAACGCTCATGGTCCATCCTGCAGGCTATAAGCTGCTGTTTATCCTCCATACCGGCCTGCGGCTGGGTGAGGCTCTGGCTCTGACATGGACGGACTATGACGAGTACAGCAAAACGGTGATGATCGACAAAAACACCGTCTATGCCGATGGTGAAAAAATCACGCAGATGCCGAAAACGGAGTCCGGCGAACGGCTTATCATTCTGAACCGTCAAGCGGTGCAGGACTTGGAATATTTGCGGCGTCAGTTTGATAAGCAAAGCCAAGAGATTGAGCAACGCAAGGTCGAAGAGCTGCGGCAAGCCGAGTTGAAGTATTTCGGACCAGAGCAGAAGTCAGCCAAGCTGAAGATCAAGGAGAAATACGCCGCCATTGAACGAGAGCACAAATACATCTGCGGCTCGTCTACCTTTCCCTACGGCAGCGGCGGACATTCCAGCACCTTGCAAACGCATAAGAAAATATGCAAAGTCATCGGTCTTTCCCATGCGGTCACGGTACACGGCCTCCGGCATACCTATGTAACGCATTATTATCTGCACCACAAGAACGATCCCGATTTTGACCTTGCCACCTTTTCAAAATCCATCGGTCATTCCAGCATCCGAACAACAATGGAGATCTATGCGCATTTGGATATGACGCAGAATCGGTATATTCCCCGCGCGATGGAGGATTTGAAGGAATTTTGAGGAAATATAATTATCCCCCTGACGCATGAAATTATGTGTCAGGGGTGATCTTATAGAGTTGCCTTCCCTTTCAGCATATAAAACTGAGCAGGAGTATCTGATATCATTCTATGTCCGCTTTTCGAAGATTGTCCTTCAACGCTCTCATCGTTCCTGTGATAATCTTCAGTTCTTTGTGGGAGCAATCGGATAAAATCTCGGAAGCCTCCCGTTCAAAAGAAGCTCTTGATGTCAGCAAACTGTCACAGAGCAGGTCATCCACGGTGATGCCTAACGAATTAGCAATGTTAACAATGGTAGGCAGGCTCAGCTTTGTGGCTCCCCGCTCAATGTGGGAGATGTTAGAGGGCTCCTGATTAGAGAGTTCAGCCAAAAGCTGCTGTGTTAGCCCTTGTTCTTTGCGGAAACGTCTGATACGAGTACCGATAGCCTGATAGTCAAGTTCCATTTTTCCCATTTTTTCACCTCTTTTTACAGAAAGTTATTGTATATCCCATTCGGTCATGATAGAATAAATTCAATGTCCGTATAGGATATACAATAATGTTTTGGAGGGAAGAAAATGAGCAGAAGAATATGTAGTTTGTTTTTGGCGTTTATATTGACGTTGACACTGCTTCCGGCGACAGTGTTTGCGGCATCGAGTACGTCAGGAAAGTGCGGAACGACCGCGACGTGGTCTTTTGACTCAGCCACCGGTACGCTGACCATAGCAGGCTCCGGCAGGATGGACGACTACGATCACGAGTTGTATTTCCCACCTGATCCTGATTATGATACGCATGCACCTTGGCTAAACCTGGCCGATCAGATCACAAAAGTCTCTATTGGCAATAAGATTACTTATATCGGCAAAGAAGCTTTCAGCGGCGGCGGTTACAGATCTTTCGCTTATCCGAATTTGGAAACGATCACGTTTGAGTCAAAAAGCAAGGTAACGGAGATTGGAAACTACGCTTTTGCGGAAGCGAATGCCGTAGAGAGTATCACCCTTCCTGCAAGCTTAGAGAAAATTGGATACGAATCGCTCCCGGTCAGGGTCTTGGAGGCGGTTTATGTTGAGAGCGGTAACAAGACCTTCTATACAGATAATGGCGTGCTTTATCAGGGGAAAAAGCTGCTTGTTTATCCCGCATGCAAGGAAGACAGCAGTTACGCAATTCTTAACGGCACAGAGGAAATTGCAGACGGCGCCATTTCCGGTGATGTTTACGGGAGCAATAGTTTTCTTACATCCATATCGATTCCTGGCAGTGTCGAGAAAATTCCTAATTCAATGTTCTTTTGCTGCGAAAACCTGAGTCAGATTGATTTTGCGGAAGGAATCAAAGAGGTCGATTCCGGTGCATTCTGGCTGTGTCCCGCGTTAAAGCATGTGGAAATTCCGGCATCTGTCACAAAGTTTACGACGGAATATACTTCGGCTGATTATTGGCTGTCAGGTGACGAAGGTTCGTTGGATATTTATTTTCGAGGTTCTTCGGCGCCAGAGTTTGATGACGGTGTTTGTGATACACGGCATGGGAGTGGTGGGAAAGTCATTGCCCACTATCCTGTGAGCGCTTCCGGCTGGGATGCGGTTCAGGCACAGGAGGATGTCAAGGCGGCCGTTGCGGATGGTCGCTTGGAGTTCAAAACATGGGAGGCGACTCAAACAGAACCAGATGATACTCTGCATGTGAAATTCGAATATCCGTCCATGACTACGGATGGCTATGCAACCTATACAGATTGCATATATAAAGATAGCTGGTTTTTTCAGGACTCCTATACTTATAACCATGAGCTTGCCACTATGAGTTTGGGTCTGGCAATGTCAGGGTGTGACGGAACAGCGAAAGATGAAAAAATTAAAACGTTGCTTGCAGACCTCGGTTTCGATAATGACGAGTATTATGATATGGAGGGCTACGGTTTAGAAGACAATGACAGTGTTGCATTTGTTATGAGCCGAAAGGAGATTACGAGCCCTAATGATGGTAACGTAACTTCCTTGTTGACTATTTGCCTGCGCGGCAGTGGCTACGGTGACGGCGGATGGGCTGGAAACTTAGAAGTCGGCAGCGGCGGCAGTTATCACGAAGGGTGGAAAAAAGCAGCAAATGCGGCGTTCGAATCTATTCAAGCGTATTGCGATAAGCACCCTGACATTGATCCATCTACCGCACGGGTTTGGCTGGTTGGGTTCAGCCGGTCAGCGGCAGTCGCAAATGTACTGTCTCAAAAGCTTCGGGCAGAGTTGTTCAATGGAGATAATATCTACACATATACATTTGCTACCCCCAGCGCCACAGATATTAGTGTTTTGCCGAACAAAGTAGAAACTAATAATATTTTTAACATCATTAGTGCCAGTGACTTAGTACCCAGAGTCCCCCTGCGGAAATGGTACTTCTGGAAGACGGGCGTGACAAAAGCGTTTACTGGGAAACTTGGCACGTTCAATTCTCTTTCAAACCCCTGTCTGGTATGGCTGGAGGACACCTTGAGCGAGGCCATTCCTACTCGCAAACTCTACCATATAGGATTTCAAGATGCCTTAGTGAGCCTTAAGAAGGATGAAATGACAGAGGACGAACTCTTAAAAGCGTTACTTGTATCCTTGGTTCCGAGTGCCCTTCCCGCGCAGATCGAAAACTTTGTCCGTGCGTTGAAAGGAGAAGATTATCAAAAAGTCGCCGATTTGTGTGCTACATGGATAAAGCAGGGTGCCAATGGAGATACAGGCTTTACTCCGGCATTGATTCTACTAAAAAGCCTACGAAATATTGCACTGGGAGCTGTTTGGGAGCAGGGAAATCCTATGTGCGGAACGCGAGACAACACAAAGACTTTTAATGCACTGTTGGATTTTGTTCATGATATTGTGAATGGCCACGGGTTAGAATCTAAACTTTTTAAAAATCATTGGCCGGAAGCATATATGGTGCTGATGAAGTACATTGACGTCGGTGAATATTTGAAGGATGCCTCTGATCGAGAATCTAAGGCTCTTATTGTCGCTTGCCCTGTGGATGTGGAGATTTATGATGAGAGCAATGCTCTCATAGTAAAAATTGTGGATAATGTTGTTGTAGAACCAGAGTCGGATTTGGATACGGTGTGCGCGGTTATGGGCGAGGGAGAAAAAGTAATCCTTCTACCAGAAGATCATACCTACACAGTAAAGCTTACTGCCACAGATGAGGGAAGCATGGATTATACTGTGCTTGAGAATTATGTAGATGGTACGATAGCACGGTCGGTGAGGTTCCACAATGTACCACTGACCAATGGCAAGAGCTTTATAAGTACGGTAAATGATGTGCAAAACACCGCCAAGGAAACCTACGCATTGACGACCGGGAACGAAGTAATTTATCCTGACTACGACAGCAATAATACGCAGCAGCCGAGCCATTCCGGTTCCAGCGGCGGTGGCAACAGCAGTAGCAACAGTAGCAGCAGTTCTCCCAGTTACTCTGTTTCTGTGCTTGGCGAGCCGGAAAATGGCACAGTAACTGTCAGCCCACGTTCTGCGGAAAAAGGCGACACAGTAACCATTACTGTCAAACCAAACAGCGGTTATCAGTTAGACAATCTCATTGCGACTGATAAGGACGGCAACGAATTGAATCTGGCCAACAAGGGTAGCGGTAAGTATACATTTACTATGCCTGCCAGCAAGGTCGAGATCAACGCCACTTTTATCAAGGAGGTTGAGATAAGTCCGTTCGCGGATGTTGCGACCGACGCTTACTACTATGAAGCCGTGAAGTGGGCCGTCGGCAAGGGTATCACCACCGGCGTGGGCGATAATCTGTTCGCGCCTGAACAGCCCTGCACCCGCGTGCAGATCGTCACCTTCCTGTGGCGTGCTGCTGGCTCTCCAGAGCCGAAGGGCACCGCGGCTGGCATGACCGATGTGGTCAGCGGCAGCTATTACGAAAAGGCGGTTGCGTGGGCCATCGAGAATGGCGTCACCACCGGCACGACGGCGACCACGTTCAGCCCTGATGCGACCTGCACCCGCGCACAGGCGGTGACGTTCCTCGCCCGCGCTCTGAACGCGAAGGCGGCGAGTGCGGCAGAGTTCTCTGACGTTCCGGCCGACAGCTACTTCGCGAATGCAGTCGCCTGGGCGTCGGCCAACGGCGTGACCGAGGGCATCGGCGGCGGCCTGTTCGGCTCCGACAACGACTGCACCCGCGGTCAGATCGTCACATTCCTTTATAGGGCGTACAACAAGTAAACGCCGAGCAGGGAACCTCGAAAGAGGTTCCCTGCTTTTTGTATGGTGGTACAGAATAGCACCAGATAGCAGCAGATAACACAACATCTTGATTTGTTTACAAATTATTCATCAATATATAGTTGTCTTTCTGCCTTTCGTGTGGTAAATTATTATTGCTCTTCAGCCCGTTTTAATAGATCTCCACCCATTATTAAGCAGTGAATTATTTTGAAAAGAAAAAGAGTATCAGCAGAAAAGAAGTCTTATGAACCGCCGCCCTGTGCGGCAAAACAACGAGCAGTCGTTTTCTAACGGCACAAGAATCACCGCGGATGGGCGGAATCGCCCGACAGTATCCCAAATGCAGGAGGGAAAAGGTTGCTGCACTTGCCACCCCAGTGCCTGCGGGAGCAATTGTGAACGTGCGGCTTTCTGCCGCGCACAATAACCTTAATTCGTGAAGCGGGCTTTGCGTCGGAGGTGGATAATCGGATTATTCACCAACAGCGTTTCACGGAAGGAGGTGGTTGCTATGGATATGACCTTTTTAATAATATCTCATAGCATTCGCAAGTATCAACACTTACAGACCATCTCCGGCAATAAGCCCACATAAATAAACTATAACCAGAGGGACAAGCTTTGGCATGGAAACAGCCAGAGCAAAGCCCATGTTATAGAGATGATGCATCAACCCCGGCAAGGTTGATAAGGAAACGCATGAAAGAACTCGGCATAACGCAAAAGTTCTTGGCAGAGGCAACAGGTATGTCCGAAGCTAAGATCAGCCGTATCATGCGAGACAGTACGGAGCCCGGAGACTCTTTTGAGTGGACAGAGCCGGATATAAACAAGATTTCCATTGTATTGCAATGGGGTAAGCAAGGACGGGACAAGCTGCGCTATGCCATCTATCCCGAACTGGCCTGTTACGATGCGGCATTGGAAAACAGAGAAGGCATTGTTCGCTTGAATTGTCGGTTAGCAGAACACGGGTTCCCATTGATAGAGACGAAAATATGATGAAATACCGCCGTTCCCGGCAGCAAGGGGAACGGTGGTAAATTTTTTTGAAAAAGTTTTGCTGGAATTTCACCGGTGAAATTCCATGGCATTCTGGGATGCTATGATAGGTCCATCACAGGAGCTTGTGAGAGCCGCAGCCGTTTGCGGTCAGGTATCCGGCAGACCGAGGAGCAGGCCGCTTCGGGAGCCCGGATCAGTAGGACAGGGACGCCTGTCCGTGCAGCCTTCCCGCAGATGGAGCATAGCAGTATAGGGCCAATACTGCGCGGCACATTTATGAAAGGAACAGGTATTACCCATGTTGAATATTCGCGATCTTCGGATCGACCCCGCCTCGCTGGGGGCGAAGAAGCTGTTGGTGGATGTTGCCCCGGCGTATGAGTATAAAGATGGCAAGCGCACGGATACCGTGACCGGCTATCGCTATATTGTTGCGTTGCCTGCACATAGCCTTGAGAAAATCGGTGTCCGCATTGACGGTAAGCAGCTCGCGGAAAAGCCGGAAGGCTTTATCGAGGTTGAGTTTTCAGGCCTTGAAGTGGCTGCTTATGAATCTCAGGGCCATGTCCAGTTCACCGCCAAAGCCACCGGCATTTCTACCGTCAGGAAAAATTGACGGTCGCAACCGGGCGGCCAGGGCGCAGCAGACGGGGAACCGATATTTTCCATCAAGGAAAATATCCCCCGGCGGCAGCGCCAGCGCCGCCCCGCTGCCCCACGGTAAGTATTACCGTGGGGCAGCAAGGTAGCGGTAGCAAAGAAAGGAGACCATGACATGGCTGCACAAGACCCACAAAGCCGCAGATGGTCGTTGACCATCAACAATCCAAAAGACTGCGGTCTTGACCATGATACGATCATCGAAAGGCTGCATCTGTTTCATCCAAGGTATTTTTGCCTCGCAGACGAGATTGGTGAGAGCGGAACCTATCATACGCATATCTATCTGTTTTCCCATTCTCCGATTCGATTCAGCACCGTAAAGAACCGTTTTCCGCCCGCTCACATTGAAAAGAGCATGAAAGGCTCTGCGGCAAATAGGGATTACATCACCAAAAGCGGAAAATGGGCTGACACGAAAAAGGCGGAAACCTCTGTGGAGGGGACCTTCCTTGAGTTTGGCGACATTCCCACAGAGGCCGAAGAGGATTCTCCCTCCATGTATGCCCTCATGGGCTGTGTGGAGCAGGGCATGACCAATGCAGAGATCATCCGGCAGAAGCCGTCTTATGCGTTCCGAATCAAGGGAATTGACGAGATGCGGGACACCTTGCAGGCAGAGCGATATATGAAAGAGAACCGCGCCGTTCAAGTGCTCTACTTCTATGGTGACAGCGGAACCGGAAAGACGCGAAGCATTTTCGCATCCCATAAGCCAGAGGACATCTGTCGCATTACTGATTATGGCGGCAAAAATGGCACGAAATTTGATTCCTACCACGGACAGCCTGTGTTGGTGTTTGAAGAATTTCACAGTCAGATCCCAATTGCCGCTATGCTCAATTATTTGGACATTTACCCCTTGCAGCTCCCGGCGCGATACCACGATCGCACCGCCTGCTATACCACCGTCTACATCACCTCCAATATCTCTTTGGACGAACAGTATACGGAGGTCCAACGCTCTGAGTTGGAGACGTGGCGGGCATTCCTGCGGCGTATCGGTTGCGTGAAGGAGTTCCGTAGGGGTAGACCACCGAGGGAGGCACCGCTCCATGACAAGAGAAGATAAGAAGAAAATCGAGCGCCGTGCCTATTTACATGACCTCTTTCGTCAGCTGCGCAGTACCCCTGATTTTTCGCTCAAACTTTTCGCTCTTGCACTTTTCTTTGTTGGCGCTGTGTACGTTACCACAAAGCAGGCTGCATTGTGCGAACAGGTGAAGCACATCGAGTTAATTTCTCCCATTCTCAAGGCGGCGATGGAACACGCCTTGTTTGCCTATCTGCTGGTGGGTGCTGCGGTGCTGCTGGCGCTCCTGCTCTATCCCTTTGGTAGACAGGCAGCGAAGGACCAGCTTCAATGTATCGGTTTAGTAAACCATGCGGGGATGCCGCCCGATTTGCTCCGCAAGCACCGCGACAAGGATAATCCCCGCGTCACGGTATGGGAGTTCCGCAACCAGAGCATCCCCCTCCAAGAATGGGACAAGAAACGACTTGCCATTGAAACCGCATTAGGAATCACCATTGTCAAGCTGGCTTATGCCAAGGGCAAGAGCCGTGTTCTGGTGTATGCCGTTTCTGCCGGAGACGATTTGCCGGAAGTTCTGAAATGGAAAGACAACTATCTTTCCCCTAAGAGTTTTGTGCTGGTGTTGGGGGAAAGCTACACCGGTCCTGTGACGGTCAACCTTGCCCACATTCCGCATATCCTCTTAGGTGGCTCCACGGGCAGCGGAAAAAGCGTACTTCTCAAGCTGCTGCTCATGCAGACTCTCCACAAAGGTGCGGAGGTCTACATTGCCGACTTCAAAGGCGGAGTAGATTTTCCCAAAGTCTGGCATGAGAAATGCCAGATGTGCTTCACGGAGGAAGATTTGCGAGATACCCTCGACCGGCTTGTGGAAGATCTGGAACGCCGCAAGAGCGCGTTTAAGGCGCTGGGCTGTCCAAACATTGACGCCTATAACGAGACTACGGAGCAACCGCTCCCACGGCTCATATTCGCTTGTGACGAGGTGGCGGAGATGTTGGACAAGACCGGAGCTGATAACGAGCGGAAGAAGCTGCTTTCCCAAATCGAAAGTATGCTCTCCACCATCGCGCGGCAGGGGCGGGCGTTCGGCATCCATCTCATTCTTGCCACGCAGAGGCCGGATGCGACCATCATCCCCGGTCAGATACGCAACAACATGGATTTCCGTGTTTGCGGCAGGGCGGACAGCGTACTTTCGCAAATCATTCTCGACAACACCAGCGCCGCCGATCAGATACCCAAGGATGCACGGGGCCGTTTCATCACCGGAGATAGCACGGTATTTCAAGGCTATCTGTTCGACGAGAATGCTATGTTCGAGGATGAGGGCAAAGGAATTCTATAGCGTTGGACCGTTATTGAGGTGTTGCACATGGTAAATTCCTCGATAAAGTTGCCTCCCTCATCCGAATATGGCGCATTTCTGACGGTCAGCGATATGGCGGAGCTGCTCAAGGTCTCTCGCTTTGTGATCGACCGTATGCTGAAAACAGGGCGGCTTCCAGCTGCCAAGCTCGGAGGTCAATATCGTGTCCGCACGGAAGATTTTTTCAAATGGTGGGAGAACGAAGTCAAACAGGAGCAAAAAAATATTTTGAGGGACTGTCTGAGGTAGCAGGCAGTCCCTTTCCCTTATACATGAATGTCACGCTATCCGCTCCCCATAGCGTGACATTTTCAAGCTCAACAATCAAGCAAAATCCATTAAAATAAAAAAATTAGTTGCAAAATCGGGCGATTTTGCAACTAATCATTGGAGCGGATGACGGGAATCGAACCCGCGTCGCCAGCTTGGGAAGCTGGGGCCCTGCCATTAGACGACATCCGCATATAAAGTTCATAGAGTGACATTTAGCGTGACAATTTTGAAAATTCTATTTTCAAAAACCGCGAAACCATTGAAAACAAAGGGTTTCTTTGCAAACACATCATTTGCTTGGGAAGCCGCTGTAATACCGATATACCAACCCTGCGAACACTGGGAGTATATCATATCTTTCATGTCATTTCAAGGCGAAATATTCATGTTGTACCAAATCCTTTCATATTCTCTGCTGAACGAAGAAAGGAGCCTCGCCATGAAACGAATCTTTCCGATGATCCTGCTGTTTTCGCTGCTTTTGTGCGTGCCTGTGCGCGCCGACGAGCTCACGCTCGACGCCCCCTCCGCTCTCTTGATGGAAAAGCAGACCGGCACCGTGCTCTACGCCAAGGACGAGCACACGCCGCGCGAGGGCGCGAGCATCACGAAGGTGATGACGCTGCTGCTCACGATGGAGGCCATCGACTCCGGCGCGCTCTCGTATGACGATACCGTCACAGGCAGTGCGCACGCAGCCTCGATGGGCGGCAGTCAGATCTGGCTCAAAGAGGGCGAGCAGATGCGTGTCGAAGACCTCATCAAAGCCGTGTGCGTCGTTTCCGGCAACGACGCAGCGGTCGCGCTCGGCGAGCATCTTGCCGGCAGCGAGGAGGCCTTTGTTGCGCGCATGAACGAGCGGGCGAAGGAGCTTGGCATGCACGACACGCACTTTCTCAACTGCACGGGGCT
>Ga0129313_1002040_pt1 | contig 11375 bp, 8 predicted proteins | sample O1105metagenome_FD_94436 | JGI IMG/M metagenome (GOLD analysis project Ga0129313, IMG submission 94436) | Orangutan group fecal microbial communities from fecal samples from Wisconsin, USA - O1105 metagenome | ecosystem: Host-associated > Mammals > Digestive system > Large intestine > Fecal... | reverse complement strand
GAAGTCCCACATGGCGGATGTCCGGAAGCTCTTCGTGATCTGCCTCGTCGTCCGCTCCCTCGCGATCCTCAGCTGCATCGCCATCGCCGGCTTCCTGATCGTCGTCGCCGGTCCGCGTGCTGCGCTCGGGTATCTGAGCCGCGGTTTCATCCGTGCCTGTCTGCTGATCCTCGGGCTCGTCGCCGTCATCGCGTTCCTCGCCATGCTCGACTTCACGCGGGTCTTCACGGTCTTCCACGAAATCTTCTTCAGCCAGGGCAACTGGATGTTTGACCCGCGCGAGAGCCGTATGATCAACATGCTGCCGGAGGGCTTCTTCTCCGACTGCGCACTGCGCATCGCCTCCACCTTCGTCGGGGCAATGCTGGCGTTCCTCGTGGCGAGTGGCGTCGCGCGTCATTTTACGAAATCATAAAACAGCATACCCACGCCGCGCGCCGGACACTCGTGACGGAGTGGCGACCGCTGGCCGTGTGCGCAGCAGGCCTGGGACCGACGTGATCGCGCGCCGGCGACTGGCAGGTATCGCATGGGCCGGGACAGCATCATGCACACCGGCCAGCATCAGCACATACATTCATCCGAGATAGAGGAGACATCTACATGTACGAAACAGATCAGAACATCAAGCGAAGAAAGACCATCCTGGTCGGCGTCTGCCTCGGCGGCGACGACGGCTTCGAGGTCTCCATGGAAGAGCTCGCAGGCCTCGCCGAGGCGGAGGGGCTCGAGGTCGTGGCGGATGTCACGCAGAACCTCGCCTCGCAGGACGCCGCCTGCTACATCGGCTCCGGCAAGGTTCAGGAGCTGAAGGGGCTCGTATTCGAGCTCGACGCAGACCTCGTGGTCGTCAACAACCAGCTCTCGCCGTCACAGCTTGCGAACCTCGCGCATGACCTGGAGGTCGAAGTCATTGACCGAACGAACCTGATCCTCAACATCTTCGCGGACCGCGCCCGCACGAAGGAAGCGAAGCTTCAGGTCGACTACGCGAAGCTGCAGTACATGCTCCCACGCCTCGTCGGTCTCCGCCAGAACCTGAGCCGGCAGGGTGGCACCGGCGGCTCCATGTCGAATAAGGGTGCCGGTGAGACCCAGATCGAACTCGACCGCCGCCGTATCGAGAAGGACATGTCCGAGCTCCGAAAGCAGCTCCGCGAGATCACGAAAAACCGCGACACGCAGCGCCGCAAGCGCCAGGCCTCCGGCATCCCGCAGGTCGCGCTCGTCGGCTACACGAACGCCGGCAAGTCGACACTCATGAACCGGCTCCTCGAGGCCTGCTGTCCAGATGAGGAAAAGGAAGTCATGGTGAAGGACATGCTCTTCGCGACTCTCGATACCACCGTCCGGAAGATCACTCCGGGCAGCCATCGCGACTTCCTCCTGTCCGACACCGTCGGCTTCATCAACGACCTGCCGCACGACCTCGTCGACGCCTTCCGCTCGACGCTCGAGGAGGCGGTCAATGCCGACCTGATCCTCGAGGTAATCGACTGCTCGGACCCGAACTACCAGATGCACATGGACGTCACCGCCCGCACCCTGAAGGAGCTCGGTGCCGGTGCCATCCCGGTCATCTACGTCATGAATAAGGCTGACCGGAAGTACCCGCTCTCGGAGCTTCCGATCGACCGTGGCGATAAGATCTACATCTCCGCCGCCAGCTGCCTGGGCCTCGACCTCCTCCTCGAGAAGATCGAAGAGAAGCTCTTCGCCGGCTACATCACGATGGACCTCATCATCCCGTACACCGCCGGCCAGGTCGAGCACGACCTCCAGGAGCGCGCCCGTGTACACAAAACGAGCTACGAAGACGACGGCATCCACATGACGGTCGACCTCAATCAGGAGCTGTTGCAGCGGTATAAAGCCTACCTGCAGTGATTTCGCCCGCTCATGCCCGGGCCAATGCTTCCGGCCGACAGTATGGGAACCCGCCCGCAGCAGGCGATTTCTCGCGAAGGTATATGCTGTCGGCCGACTGCATTGGCCTCACGTACAGTAAAACAGAGAAAGACTTATGGATCAGAATTCACTTCTCGAGGGCCGCATCCGCGACCTCTCTGAAAAAGCCTATAACAGCAACTACCTCACGCACAGTTGCTTCCTCGCAGCGTCCGAGCTCGCGCAGTTTCATGCGATCCTCCGGAAGCAGGGCATCAGCAGCAAGGTGCACGCGGTGAATGGTGCGCCGTACCTTATCTATGGCGGGCGTGCAGATGCCGACCGGAACGTCGTCGTGTTCCTGCCGGACTACATGACGGAGGAGAGTTTCCTCGCCGAAGAGCCGGCACAGGGGGATGTCATCCGCTGCCTGCATGTGACGCCGCTCAACCGGAAGTTCACGGATGCGCTCACGCACCGCGACTATCTCGGGGCCCTCATGAACATGGGCATCGAGCGTGACCAGATCGGCGACATCCTCTGTGGAGATGCCGAAGCCTTCATCTTCGTGCTCAGCGATATGGCCGACATCATCGCCCGCGAATTCACCCGCGTGAAGCACACCTCGGTGAGCTGCGAGGTCGTGCCGCCGTCCGCCTGCATGCTCGAACCTGCGTGGGAAGAGCTGTCCGGCTCCGTCGCCTCTGAGCGCCTCGACGCCGTACTCGCGATGGTCTACCGCCTGAGCCGCACGAAAGCGCAGGAGCTGATCACCGCGGAGAACGTCTTCATCGACGGCCGTACCGTCACTGACACCAGCTACACCCTGAAGCCAGACGAACGCATCTCCGTCCGTGGCCACGGCAAGTTCATCTTCACCGGCACCGGAAACACCACGAAAAAAGGCCGCGTGTACGCGCACGTGAAGCTGTATAAGTGAAGCTTTGACAAAACATGGCAACATTTTTCTCGTGCCATTATATTTTTCGGATTTTGGAACAAACAGTAGGTTTTCAGCCAGAGTGCCATTAGATGATTTTCGCAAATTAAGGATTACCATGAGGAGTGCCATTAGATTTTCTGGAGTTTGTAACAAACATCCCTGTTCTGGATTTTGTGCCATTAGGTCGCTTTCATAAAATATGACTTCAGGCTGCCTGCGACATTAAGTATTTTCACAGAACGATGAAGCATCGGATGTATGACATTAAGTTTGGGGCCTTCAGGCATGCTTTATTGACCGTTAAGAGAAGAAAAGTATGGACGGAGATAAAGTCATAGCTTCAAATATCGCAGGTTTTGCGTCAAAAAACGAAGATTTACTCGAATAATGCAGACGGAAGGCGACTGCACTTAATGTCATCACCCTGTCCTGAAAAGAAATTGCGAAAATACCTAATGGCATATGAAGGCGAAATATATATTTTGCGAAAATAGGTAACCCAGCTCAGCGGCGATATGCCTGAACTGTTATATCAAAAAATATATTATGAAATACAATTTCGGAATGCCATGGTACACTGGAAGTAAGATCTATATTATGAGAGATGTTTGTAAGGCAGGTGTATATGGACGAAAAGAATGGACTGGAAAATCATGAGCGAATAGAGACTCTTTTGCATGAGATTTCTTCGCTGAGCAAAGAAAATCAGCGACTGCGTAAGTTACTCGAAGATAATGGAATCATTCTGAAGGAAAAAGCCCGTGAACCAGTGGATCCAAATCAGGGTGCCAGAATCTTGAAGTTGACGATAAACGAAAATGTTGCGAATCACTTTTTCGCCAGATTCTGGGGCCGAATGGATGTGTACAGCCAGAGAATCGTTAGCAGGAATGGAAAAGTCGGATATTACACACAGTGCTGGAATTTCTGGAAGAATGGTTGTAAACGTAAACAGGAGCAAACGTCCGGAATCAAGAAGAGTGGATTATGTAAGGAGTGCCCACTTAAATCATGGAAACATGTAGACGCAAATACCATTATAGAGCATTTGGAAGGTGAAATTACGATCGGCGTCTATCCGATGCTTTCAAATGGAACCTGTCGCTTTTTAGTCTTTGATTTTGATAATCATACGGAAGGCAGTGCACAGACTGATTTTGCAAATACTGATAATAAATGGCAGCAGGAAGTAGAGGCACTTCGGGAAATCTGTGCGCTGAATCAAATTGATGCGCTGGTGGAACGGTCTCGATCAGGACGAGGTGCCCATGTGTGGATCTTCTTTGATCAGCCAATCGCGGCTAAAAAAGCCCGGGACTTCGGCAAGGCACTTCTTCAAAAAGGCGCAGAAGCGGTAGATTTACAGAGCTTTCAGTACTATGACAGGATGATTCCGACACAGGATGATCTAAAGGATGGTGGGCTGGGGAATCTGATTGCTTTACCACTGCAGGCAGAACCGTTAACACAGGGGAACAGTGCATTTGTAGATGAAAGCTGGAATGCATATCCTGATCAATTAGGCGCATTGAACGCCATTCGAAAAATCAAGCAGGATGCGATCGATTTATTTCTTAAAGAAGCTGCCAGAAATAATCCATTTGAAGGGATGGAAAAGGATGAGCAGACATTCGAAGAAACAGGTGAACGAAGCAAGCCATGGAAGAAAACGGAGATACTACATCCGGAGGATGTTCACGGAAAGCTTAGAATTACGTTGAGTAATCTGGTGTATGTTGACGGGATTAATCTGATGCCTAGAATCAGAAATCAGATACGGCGTCTGGCAGCATTCAGTAATCCGATTTTCTATAAAAATCAGGCGATGAATTTATCTAATTTTTCGCAATCACGTTTCCTCTATTTGGGAGAAGAGGAGGACGGGTATATCGGACTTCCGAGAGGACTCCGAGAAAAGCTCGAAACGGGCATACAACAGGCAGGCATTCCATATGCACTGACGGACGAAAGGCAGAAGGGTAGGCATATCCAGGTTTCATTTAATGGTGAACTGCGTGAAAGCCAAAGAAAAGCGATAGAAGCATTAATGCCACATGAAACAGGCATATTGAGCGCAGCTACAGCATTTGGGAAAACGGTTGTCTGCTGTGATTTAATTGCAGAGAGAAAAATAAACACATTGATCCTCATTGAATCATCCGCACTGATGGAACAGTGGCAAGCTGCGATTGAAAGATTTCTGAATATCGATGAAGAACTTCCGAGTTATCAAACGAAAACCGGTAGAACCAAGAAAAGAAAGAGCGCTGTCGGTGTATTACAAGGTGCGAAAGATACGCTGACAGGCATCATCGACATCGCAATGGTAGGTTCTGTATTTTCAAAAGATGTATGCCATCCAAAATTAAATGAATATGGCATGATTCTGGTCGATGAATGCCATCATGCCGCCTCAGAAACTATACAGAAGATATTAAGAACGGTAAGGGCAAAATATGTATATGGTGTAACGGCGACTCCGATGCGAGAAGATGGGCTGGAAAAAATCAACTATATGCTTATCGGGCCGATTCGTTTTCGCTTTACTGCAAAGGAAAGAGCGCTTGAACAGGGAATCAGGCATTTGGTATATCCGAGATTTACTCGGACGCTGTGCTCAAGGGAAGATAAGCTGAGTGTGAATGATGCTTATGAACTAGTGCGAGATGATCCTGCCAGAAATCAAATGATCATTGAGGATACAAAAAAGTGTATCGAAGAGGGGCGATGTTCGGTTATTCTGACTCGATATACTGCGCATGCAGAAGCACTCTATGTAGCGTTGCAGGGCTCTGAAGCTCATACATTTCTACTTCTCGGAAATAAATCTGCGAAGGAAAAGAAACAGATCGTCTCTGAAATGAAGACAATTTCAGAAACAGAACCGGTTCTCCTGATCGCGACAGGAAAGCTGATTGGTGAAGGCTTCGATTTTCCACGGCTGGATACGCTGATTATGGCGACACCAGTTGCTGGACGTACCGTGGTTGAGCAGTATGCAGGAAGACTAAATCGAGATTATCATGGAAAACAGGATGTGATCATTTACGATTATATCGATGTTCATATTCCGGTTTTTGAAAGAATGTATGGAAAACGATTAAAGGCTTATAAGAAAATCGGATATCAAATCTATCAGCACGAAATCGGAAGTATCGAAGCCGGTGTCGGATTTATCTATGATAGTGAAAGCTACCTGGATACGTATAGAAAAGATTTGATGGCTGCGAGAAAAGAAATCGTCGTTTGTAGTCCTGGGCTTCGAGCAGGCAGGGTTCAGGAATATATACGCTTTTTTATGCCGCTTCTCGAACGAGGTGTAAGAATTACTGTTGTTACGTGGCAGATGGATTTTGATCGATATGGGAGCAGTGAAGCAAGAGCAGAGCTGCTGCATGATTTGAGAACAGCCGGCGTTGATTTACGTCTTCTTGAGAATATAAGTGAGCACTTCACTGTCATTGATCGAGAAGTCGTATGGTATGGCAGTATGAATTTCCTCGGTAAAGAAGACATCGAAGATAATCTGATGCGTATTTGCAATTCAGAAGCTGCTGCGGAACTCCTGGAAAATGTATGTACATAAAATTTATCTGCTGCATTATCAGAAACTGTGCAGATGCACATAAAATGGAGTGCAATGATGGCGATTGAAAGTCTCTCATGTATATGTTAATATTAAGTGCTTTGTAAATTACATAGCACGTTTGCGTAGCTCAGCTGGATAGAGCGTCCGCCTCCTAAGCGGAAGGTCGCGCGTTCAAATCGCGTCGCGAACATTTTTGAGGAGCAGAATCCGTTAGTAGCGTTAGCAGAAACGGGATCTGCTCTTTGTTTTTCACCAAATTCGAAAAAGCAAAAAATCTGCTCTTTCTGCTAACCAGAAGCTCTATGGTTAGCAGAATTTCTAACCGGCGAGGTCGTTGTTCTAACCGGTTGATTTTCGGGATTCCGCTAATATTGGGAAGTTATGCTTCTAATAGATGTGAAAGGTACAAATACCGCTTCTGTCTGGCTGCATCCCATCAAGTCCAGCTGTCACATCATATTAATCAGGTTATGTCTGCTAATTGTAGTTAGCAGATCCTGCTAATTTCAAAAAACTTTTTTGACACCCTGATCAGTCATCGGCATGTCATCCGCTGAAATTAGCAAAACTTCGTCGTCCACTTACATAAGCGCCGCATGAAAAATCATTCAAAGGTTCCGCTGTGACGCTTTTGTCGTTTCCGGGGCTTCTCCCGGTACGTATACTCACATCGGACAAGGAGGATACCCATGAAAAAGAACAGACCATATTGGAGAGCGGCATCCGCTATTACGAGAGTAAGCCTGCAAGTTGTCGTCGGTGTCATTTCTGGAAGAACTGCAAGGCTGGCTGCATCTTAGGTAAGGAGAACTGCTATTACCTAGCGGAGTCACCGAAGAAGTCACTATGTGACGGATGCTGCTACGGCCACTATGTCAGTTTCTGTATGAAGAAGATGCTCGGACAAAATGAGGTGCCGACCAATGCGTAAGATGGATGAGAACCTGAACCGCTGCAAGAACCTTCAGATGCTGAAGATCAAGGTGGACCGAAATAGACAGCCGCCTAAATGCAGCAGATGCCCTTATTTCCAACCAAACTTCCGTTATAGGAGCTGCCTGAAAGCTAGATGTCCTTTCGGAAAAGGCGAAGATTCCATCTTTCGTAAGCATCCCCTGAAGAAGGAGAAAATCTGCAGGCAGGAGGTGGTGAGATGATTGTTTGATTATATCTACGAAACGGAAGCCGAGCAGTACAGCTTCTACCGGATTCCAAAGGTGATGTTTGAGGCAGACATCTTCATGCAGGTCTCACCAGAGGCCAAGATTCTTTACGCAGTTCTATTGGACAGGATATCTATCTCTCTCAGAAATGGTTGGAAGGATGAGCAGGGACGTGTCTTTATCATCTGTACTATAGAAGAAATCTGGAAAAGAATGAGATGTGGCAACAAAAAGGCCATTGCTCTGCTGAACGTACTGGAGAATAAGATCGGCCTTATCGAGAGGAAACGCCAGGGATTGTGCCGGCCCAACCTGATTTATGTGAAGAACTTCATACGGATTGTGGATAGTTCAGGGCAGCGACATTTCCTGAAGTGTCAAAACGACATTTCCGAAGGTGTTCTTTCGACATTTCCGGAGGTTCCAAAAGCACACGCTAATAATACTAATAAGAATAAGACTTATAAGAGTGAGACAGACAATCCTATCTATCTGGATAAGGATGGAATGGACAATCGCTCAGAGCTGAGAGCGTATTTTAAGAAAAATTTGGAATACGAATCTCTGTATCAGATTTATCCCTATGACAGGGAAACACTGAACGGAATTCTGGAGCTGCTGGTTGACACCTGTTGTTCTAAGAGAAAGCAGATCCGTATCGCTGGTGATGACAAGCCGATCGAGGTGGTAAAAAGCGTCTTCATGAAGATGAATTCTGATCATATTCAATATGTGATGGGGTGTCTGAAGGAGAATACCACCAATGTAGGCAATATCCACCAGTATCTCCTGGCGACTCTGTACAATTCCTATTCGACCATTAGCCCATATTACCAGGCAAAGGTAAATCATGATCTGTATAGAGCCAGAGCAAGTCCATCCTAGGGGTATGATTCCAGAGCAGGAAACGGCATTAGGCCTGTCTTCCAGAATTATAACTATGACGGCGATGACAGTTTATAAGGAGGTGATCTTATTGTCAACGAAAGCCGTGATTACGGCAGTAACCAATCAGAAAGGTGGCACCGGCAAGACCACCACCTGTGAGAATCTTGGCGTGGGGCTGGCCAATGAAGGGAAAAAGGTTTTACTTGTGGATTGTGATCCGCAAGCCAGCCTTACCATTGCATTAGGGAATCCAAGGCAGGATGACCTGAATGTGACATTGTCGGATCTGATGAGCAAGGTTATGCAGGATCAGCCGATCGTACTGGGAGAAGGGATCCTTCACCATGCGGAAGGAGTGGATCTGGTACCAGCCAATATTGCTCTGGCAGGTACGGAGGTCTCTCTGGTTAATGCTATGAGTCGTGAGACAATCCTGATTAACTTGCATACAATATTGACATAGGCAAGATGTGTTGATACCATATTCATGGATATATGGATTCAGAAGCTTATTAATTTATAAAGGAGGGATAAGTGATGCAGTACACTAAGCCGGTAGTATTAAAAGCCGAGATTGTGAACTCCGCAAAGTGCGGCGATGGTCCGTGCGGTAGACCTTGTAGTGTTAATAAGGCCTGAGACGAAATACATACTGAGAAACAACGGACGCAGGTCATTGTGCCTGCGTCTTTTTTATTAAATGATTTTTTTCGGAGGTTGGTAAAATGTATTACAAAATCAGAAATGATATTTTATTTCGCCAATACAAAGAATATGGATACATTACTGATAACTCCGAGTACGGATATCAGTTTTTAAATAGTAATCGTAAAAATCCCGGAGAGAATTATGTTTCGGAGAGTGGCGCGGTAATGTTAGCTGCATTAGGAAAGACTCCCCGAGATATTGATGAGATAATCACCGAATTAATGCAGATATTTCAAGGTGTTGATTTTGACACCTTGAAAGCAGACACAATTGAATTTTATCAGTGGTTATTAGATCAGGGATATTTAAGTTGCGGAGATACCTATGAATCCTGTGTAGATACAAATCGGGCCGCCTCAATAGAGGATACAGAACAAAAAAACGGAATAGCTGTCGTTTCAGCCGATGAGTGCGAAAAGAACGTTATTAATTCAAACGATTTTCTGCGAAGCATTCACTTTGATATAACCAGTATCTGCAATGAAAGGTGCGTACACTGTTATATACCCCATAAGGAAAAAACTAGAGCTATTGATTCAGCATTGTTCTACAGAATTATTGAGGATGGAAGAAAGCAGAACATAATTCATGTTACATTATCCGGTGGTGAACCGCTCTTGCATCCTGACTTTATAAGCTTTCTTGCTCGTTGCAGAGAGCTTGACTTATCAGTGAATGTACTGACAAATTTAATATCACTGACAGATGAAATGATTTCCGAGATGAAGAAGAACCCTCTTCTTTCTGTGCAAACATCAATTTATTCCATGGACCCTGAGGTCCACGATGGTATAACAGGTGTTGCCGGAAGTCTTAAAAAAACAACGGAAGGCTTCGAAAAGCTCTTGACTGTAGGAATACCATTACAGATTTCCTGCCCGGTGATGAAGCAAAATAAGGAAAGCTTTTGGGGCGTTATACAATGGGGGAAAAAGCATAATGTTGCAGTTGCCATAGAGCCGGAAATTTTTGCTTCATATGATCATTCTGGAAGCAACTTAAAAAACAGATTGACATTAGAGGATCTTGAAGCAGCCATAGAAAAGGAATTATCTGAAGGATACGCGGAGGTCTTCTTGGATTCTGCAAAAACAAAAGAAGCTTTAACTGAAGATGATCCAATTTGTTCTGTGTGCAGATATAGTTTTTGTGTGTCTGTGGAAGGCAAGGTTTTTCCCTGTGCTGGATGGCAAGCAAATACTATCGGCGACCTGAATCAGAACACAGTAGCAGAGTTATGGGAAAACTCACTTGCAATAAAAGAGCTACGCAAAATTAAGAGAAAAGAGTTTTCAAAGTGTGTGTCGTGCGAAGATAGAGGTTATTGTACGGTTTGCATGATGAGCAACGCTAATGAAAACTCTGATGGCGATGCATTCAAAATCAATGACTTTCATTGTAAGGCATCAGCTATTGTTCATAAAAAAGTTTCTGAATACAGTAAGACGCATTAATACTTACGTTTTAAGAAAGGAGGATGGATGCATAAATGGAAAAAATAATTATCCGAAATGCTTATGAACATAATTTAAAGCACTTGAATCTTGAAATACCACTGAATTCCTTCACGTGCGTAACCGGGTGCTCCGGATGCGGAAAGTCCTCATTGGTTTTTGACACTATTTATGCGGAAAGTCAGCGCGGATTTCTCGAAGGAATGACAGGAAATCTTTATGGTCAAAAGCTTATGAATAAGCCGAGAGTTGGGTCTATTGAAAATCTCCAACCGGCGCTTAATATTTCTCAGAATTACTACAATGTAAATCCGCGTTCAACGATAGGAACAATTACAGAGATTTCTTATTATTTAAGATCTTTGTTTGCAATCTTGAATAGCAGGCAGTCTCAAAGCATATCAGAGAACATCTTTTCCTCTAATAATCCCAAGGCATTTTGCCCGCAATGTTCCGGAATGGGTGTCGAAATGATAGTTTCAGAAGAGTTGTTGATCCCAGATCCAGAGAAAACTTTACGAGATGGCGCAATATTGTTCTTTAAAGGGGCGCCTGAAAGCAAAGAACAGAAATTTTTGGAAGCTTTATGCGATCATTACGGGATTGACATCGAGAAGAAAGTATCTGAATTAAGCAAACAGGAACTGCATCAGCTTCTTTATGCGGATGATCAGATACGCTACAAGCTTGCTTACAAAGAAGGAAAACGGAGAAAGCAGCATTATGTAAATTTAAGGGGAGCT
>Ga0129313_1002039_pt1 | contig 11376 bp, 10 predicted proteins | sample O1105metagenome_FD_94436 | JGI IMG/M metagenome (GOLD analysis project Ga0129313, IMG submission 94436) | Orangutan group fecal microbial communities from fecal samples from Wisconsin, USA - O1105 metagenome | ecosystem: Host-associated > Mammals > Digestive system > Large intestine > Fecal... | reverse complement strand
TCCACCAGGCCAGATAGACAATCTGCCCCTAAAACAGCCTTGCCAGCGGAACGAATGGTACCATCAGCCTCGCAGATAGCTTCCTTCCCCTTGGCTGGCTCCACTGTATCCATATGAGCAGAAAACAGCACTGGCTCCTTGTCCAGCGGGCCCGGCAAATAGCCATAAAGATTGTGTACCTTATCCTCTATTACCTGAAAGCCCAAAGCCTCCAGCTTTTTTCTTATCACCACAGCCATCTCAGCCTCTCCCCAGCTAGGGGAATCTATAGCCACCAGCTCCAAAAACTCCTGCTGCAGCTGACTCTTTACCTTCTCCACATCTAACTCTGACATCAATATCACTCCTGTGAAAACCCATAAGAATTATTTTCTATTTACAACGAATATTATAACCCCTATATTAAGCCCTGCCAATCCCCCTATACAGCAAAAAGCCGTCCCTGAAATTCAGGGACGACTCCTTGTGTTAATGTTAAGTTAGGTTGATATTTATCAGAAGTAGAAGTTTACCTTGCCAGCAGCAGTCCAGCCGTTGTAATCAGCAAAGGTCTTTTCCATGCTCAGGTCAAGGAATACATTTCTTGACATATTAGCACGGTAGCCAAGGCTCATATAGAGTACATTGGCATTGTTGTCCTGGCTAGGCATAGGTACACCGTTGATATAAGCATTGTAGCTGCCAGACAGGCCACGGCTATAAGCCAAACCGCCATAAAAACCGCTTACATCCAACAGGTTGATACCCAGCTTAGCAGTCCAGTTGTTGGAATCATCACTGGCAATGTAGTTAGCACCAGCCATATAGCTATCAACACTTACCTTATCGTAAGCCAGCTGAATATATGGATTCCAGGTCAGACGGTCATTCTGGGCAATCTTGGCACCATAGCCAATCATAGCACCAGTATCCTTGGTTCCCCAGGTTACACCATTGTACTTGCTGTCAAATTTGCCAGTATGAATCATATAGTCAATATACTGGTCAGATGGCAGCATATGAGTACCATAGATACCGAAGTCATAAGCGTTATCAATATCGGTTCTGTCAGTAACGGCAGGAGCATTGAACTCCACATTACCAGTGGTAGTGCCGATATAAGCGCCCAGATAATCATTAGGGCCTACCTTGGCATCATAACCCAGCTGATAGTTGTTGGTCTTAACAGTGGACTTGCCGTAAACATCACCATTGTCCACATCCATATCAGTATGCTTGTACTGGAACCATACATTGTCAGGAGCTGGACGACCTTCGTCAACTGCTGAAGCAAAGCCACGCAGCTCACTGGTACGACCGGTAACATTGGCAGTCATAACATTGGTTACAACAGTAGCAGTACGAGCAGAAGCTACACCAGGAGCAGCAGCGGTCTTACCTGCCTGCTGTACAGCGGCAGTCAGCTCTGCAGCCTTAGCCTGCATACCTTCAGCGGAGCTAACATTATTCAGCTTGCTCTGCAGCTCTGCCTTCTTAGTCTCCAGCTCTGCCTTTAATTCAGTATTTTTATTACTTTCTGCCTTAGATATCTCACCATCCAAAGTGCTAATAGCACCCTCCAAAGCTGTTGCTGTAGCTTTCACAGCATCCAGCTGAGCAGTTGATGGATTTGCTATAGTGGCAATATCACTGGCACTAGGCAGCTTGGTTGTAAATGGATTAGCCTGAGCTACCTCAGCTGCATCCTTAGCTGCAAACTCATTAACCTGCTCCAGTGCCTTATCTGCAGCTGCAACAGCCTCAGTCGCAGTAGTCTTAGCGGCTTCAGCATCTTTACTGCTTACACCGATATTAACCTTCTCCTCGCCACCAGCAGCCTGTGTAATTGCATTTTTAATTTCATCACTTGGTTCACTACCATCGGCAGTAACAACTTTTACCTTGACAGGAGTCCCATCTGTTTTAGACTCAATTTGTAATTTGGCAATCACTTTTCCAGTCTCTGTACCTGTTGCATCAATAGTGACAGAATCGGCCTTTATCTTGGTATCGGCATTAGCAACAGTAGCATTGCTCTTCAAGGTAACTGAATTGGCAGATACCTCTTTAGCTGTTAACTTACCCCCAACCTCAATCTGACCATTAGCATTAATGTTTACAGCAGACAGATTATCAGCCTTTATAGAGCCATCTACCTGTACATCGCCAGTGGCACTCAGAGTTCCTACATTCAAATTAGTATCACTGGTGAGATTACCTGCTACACCCAATGTACCAATAGCAGTTTCACCATTAACCTTGCAATCTCCAGATGTACCTACAGCAGTGATACTTCCTGCTCCACTTACATTTACTGTGGCATTGTCTACTCCTACAGATACAGCCCCCAGTGTTGTACCCTCAGCAACATCCAAATTGATATTAGTATTGGCACCATTTACACCAATCGCCTGCATATCGCTATTTACCTTGATGGAGCCATCAGCACCAATATTAACCTTGCCATCCGCGCTGGCTCCTGCATTGAGAACTACCTGAGTGCCATCTGCCTGAGTAAAGCTTACAGCCTGATTTTTTACAATTGTTACCTCCTGAGAAGAAAGTGCCTTCTGGAAATCAGCTATTTTAGCAGAAGCAACCTCTTGATTTATATCAACCCACTTGCCAAAATCAATGGCACTACCAGATGTTTCTTTCGCCAGAGATTCCAAGGCTGCTGCTACAGCTTTATCAGCATCTACAAAGGTTTCTTTAGAACCATCATTCTTGGTAACAGTATAAATACCCTGTACCCACTGATTATCCTCTGGGCCATTCATAAATTCAGAATATCCAACACTGGTAAAAGCATATGCCTCCATAGGGCTTACTGCCATACTGGTTCCTACAGTTAATGCCATGCTTACCAACAAGGCAAGCTTCTTCTTACTTTTTACCCGCATACAAAACATCCTCCTAATTTTTGGCTGATAGCGGGACACTCTGCATTTTTTTATGTTATAATGAAATGTATGGATTACGCCAATAATCCATACATTCTTATACGCATTTGAGAGTATCCCTAGCTAAGCCAAACGCTTTATAAACCATAATTACAACTATGCGTTTATTATACTCTCATTTGCGTACATTTTCAATAACTACATAGGAAATTATTCCGATTTTTCAGTTATTTTTCACAAAACAGTATGAGGATGTGAGTATTTATGAGTATATGCACACGCATTTTTGAACGCATGGGGCAGGATAAATCTCATTTGCGGGCACTAGCTCACAAATTGAGTATTGCTCCCAGCACTGTTACATCCTGGAAAACTCGTGGCAGTGATCCCCCTGCCAAATATATTGTTGCCATTGCAGATTTTCTAGGAGTTTCCCCCCTGTGGCTATTAACAGGAGAAGATAATTCTGATAAACAGAAGGAATTACCAGCAGATAACCAAGCCCATCAAGAGGTTATTGAGCTATTTGATTCCTTGGAGCGCCCCGGCCAAACTCTCATGCTGGCGGCAGGCTATAAAGAGCAAATGCGGCAAAACGACCTACAGCATAATAATATGCGGCAATCTGCTCCCTGTCCCTCTATATGCACTTTAGGAGACAAGCTTCTAACACAAAAAGGATAATTTTGCCCAAGAGAAAAAGACTGAGGCAAATCAACTCAGGCAACACCTGACATATGATTTGCACACAGTCTTTTTTATTTTTTTATATAATCTGCAAAAATCCGGCTTCGCTGTCTATAAGTCAAATGGTTACTATCATAGGGAATTTCTCCATATTTGCTGCGCAATTTTTCCCACAGATTAATTGCCACAGTCAAATCAAAATCATTGGCTGATAGCAGCTCTGCCGCCCATATATCTGCGGCTTTTTCCTCCTGCTTCCGTACCACAGACATCTCCATAGCTTCCCAATAATCTGCTGGTGAATATTCCTTGCCGGTGTCTTTTTGCTTGCCAGCCCGCCGCAAATACTTCATAGACATTGGCGAGCGTTTAATAGCCGCTGTAGGATGCCCCAGCATTTCATGGGCCAACTCGTGAGCCAAAATCACCTGCATTTCTGCATCTGTCAGCTCATCTACAGCCCCTTGGGTTATAACAAAGATATATCCCGGCAAGGCATAGGCATTAAATTTGCTATTATCCGACACCAATAACCGCCAATCCTCCGTAGACAAACCAGCCATATTGGCAACCTGTTGCAAATTCCTCTGCACCCTTGCCTTATCACTATCCGAAGCCTTATCTGCCCCCAGCTTTGCCACAGCAAATTCGTACAGCTCCTGCCTACCAGAAGTATTTGCCGAAAAATAAGCCAGCACCTCATCCCCGCTGCCAGCTTGACAAACACTCCCCCCTGCCAGCCACATCAGCAACAAGGATAATACCCATCCACCCCATTGCTTTACAGAAATTATTTTTCTCATATACATTTCCTTTATAATAACCACTATATCGTAGCATTGTTTTTAACACTATGATGCCCCTCTTGGCTATTTCTCCCTTGCTTTTCTCTTTGCCGTTTTTGCCAAGTCTTTAATTGTATTTATATATATTTCTTCCACCACCTTCTAACAATTTTCGATTGCCAGAAGCAAGCACTCGGTCAAGTTGCTCTACATAGTCACTCATATACATAGGTTTATGTTCAATCGCACTGATTTCTGCCAAATCAAAATAACCAGATACCAAGTTATTCAAGACTTTCAATTCCTCTTCGCTCAAATAATTTTTAGCAACGCTAATATCCTTTAAAACAGGAAAATCGCCAGTAAAGGTCGTCAAGCCCATAAACGGTTTATCTGCATCTGCTCGTTCGTAAATAACCTCAGCAGCGGTGTGACCATGTGCAGCATAATGAAGTTTATTCTGCACCATCTTAAAGAACGCAATAGATTCGGCACTTTTCGGATTATAGTCTACGCTCGTAGCATAAAGGTCAAGTACCTGACGATACATAACCTTTTCAGAGGAACGAATATCCCTGATACGGTCTAAAAGTTCCTTCCAATACGCGCCACCACCATGTCCCTTTAAGCGCTCATCGTCCAGCGTGAAGCCTTTTATCATATACTCTTTCAAGCGCTCAGTTGCCCATCGACGAAAATTAGTAGCAATCTTGGATTTGATGCGATAACCCAGAGATATAATCATATCTAAGTTATAGTGAGGTATTTCTCTGGCAACCCATCTATTACCCTCAGTTCGAACCTGTCGGAAATTCCGACAGGTTGAAATTTCATCCAATTCGCCCTCCATGTATATGTTTTTTATATGCTCTACTACATTGGTTCGAGAGGACTGAAAGAGTTCTGCCATCTGTTGCTGTGTAAGCCATACGGTCTCATCTACAAAATGGACATCAATTTTAGTATTCCCTTCATCCGTTTGGTAAATGACAATATCCCCTTGGTTAAATTCTTTACTATCAGACATACTCAATCCTCCTCTTCCTCTGATATATCTTCCGATTTGCTATCGGCAGATTCGCCCTTAAATCCTTCATATCTAATGGCTTGTGAAAACCAACTAAATGGTAAAAATACTCTGGTAAGAAGAAATAATAAAAAAATTTTTCAAGACAATTTCTGCCAGATGGTCATTACCACATACACTACTCCGGAGGCAATTAATGGCCCTACAGGTACTCCCCGGAAGAAGAATACACCTATCATAGTACCGATAATCAAGGCTGTAGCCACCTCTGGAGAGGCTTTCATATAATCTACTCCCAGATAGCCAAAAATCGCCACACCGGCACCTACAATCAAGGAAACAATGCCCACTGGACTCTGGAAGCAATGCAGAATATCCACCCAGGTAATCTTTCCTGTGGCAATAGGCACAAAAATGGCCGCCGTCAGCAGAATAATCCCCCAGGTAATGCCCTTGTCTCCCAATACATCTATAACCTGATTCAGCCCCAGCACCTTGAGCAGGATAACTGCTCCAGCCGCATAGGCCACCGACATATTATGTCCTACTACGCCACAAATCAAAATTGCCAGCATAATAATATATTCCTGCCCCATGTAATATAAAACGCCTCATTTCCTCACAATCCAAAAACTTCTTTGCTTACATACAAAAAAATGCTATAATAAAAGCAGGAGGAGCACCGATAGACGGTTGCCCCAAAGAACAAAAAACGAAATTGTAAGAACTCCGCCTTTACTCGTCCAAAGCCAAGGCGGTTTTCTTATGCTTTAATTGCTTCAATAGTTAGCAATATAATGGTCAATATGAGTATATATAAAAATTCATACTTTCCCATCAGCAACGCCCCTTTCAGGGGCTGGATTAACCGCCTACCGTATTGGTACGCCTCCTGCACTGCTATTATAGCATATATACATTTATCTGCAAACCAAAATAGCCTCTGGTACATAGTTTCTTGATTACTCCTTCTCAAAGCAATCTAAGATTCAAATTAACTTCAATAACTACTTCAAGATAACTTCAACAACATCTTGAAGTACTTCAATAACAACTTCAAATTAACTTCAGTAACATATCGAAGCACTTCAGAGAAAGCCATTGCGTAGTAATTTGCCCATAACAAAAGGCTGGGGAGATTTGTCCTTCTCCTCAGCCATTCAAATTTCGCTTAAATTATTTCTTTGCTTACATACGAAAAAATGCTATAATAAAAACAAGAGGAGCACCGATAGACGGTTGCCCCAAAAGAAATAGCATATTCATAAGAAAACCGCCATTACCGTTCCGAAGCTTTGGCGGTTTTTCTTATGCCTTGATTGCAACAATAATAAGCAACACTAAGACCAGTGCGAAATATAAATCGTACAAAGTCATAGGCAACGCCCCCTTTCAGGGGCTGGATTAACCGCCTACCGTATTGGTACGCCTCCTGCATGGTTATTATAGCATATATACCTTCATCTGCAAATCAAAAATAGCCTCCGCACCTAGGTATGTATATTTCTCTATTAATCCTTCTCAAATCAACTTCAATGTATGCTTCAAATTAACTTCAATAACTACTTCAAGATAACTTCAACAATATCTTGAAGTACTTCAATAACAACTTCAAATTAACTTCAATAACATCTTGAAGCACTTCAGAAAAAGACATTGCGTAGTAATTTGCCCATAACAAAAGGCTGGGGAGATTTGCCTTCTCCTCAGACTTTTAATTTCAACCTAAATTATCTATTTGCCAGCTTGTAAATAGCCAAAGCATTTTCATAGTCTATTGACCGGAAGGTGGCTACCTTCTTGGTGCCATTAGCAGTACACATATTAGCCAAATACTCCAGCACAGACTCATCCTGTACCCCGATTTCGGATTCAGAGAAGCAAGTTGGCAGTCCCAGCTCCTTTTTGAAGAATTCCTCATTCATGCGGATACCGGCTCTGGCTCTTTCCTCCACAGTACCGGAATTAACCCCCCAAACCTTTTCTGCATACTGAGCAAAACGCTCTGGCTTGTCCATATATACATGCTTAGCCCAAGCAGGCCACATAATAGTCAAGGACGCACCATGAGTAATATTAAACTTACCGCTTAGCTCATGGCCCAGCTTGTGAGCTGCAAAATCCATAGTTCTTCCCAAACCAGTAAAGCCAGTATGGGACACACTGCCACACCACATCAGCTCGCTCATGGCCTCATAGTCCTTGCGGTTAGCCAAGGCCTTGCGACCAAACTTCATCACGTTCTTAATCAATTCCTCAGCCACTCTATCTGTGAAATTATTGCCCTCAGTATGAGTCATATACCGTTCCAAGGTATGCATAATAATATCTGCAGTACCACAGGCAATCTGATAAGGAGGCAAAGTATAGGTCAGCTCTGGATTCATAATAGCAAATTTAGGCCGGTTCAAATCCGTATTGGTGCCACATTTTTTGCCTATTTCATCATTGGTCAGCACTGCAGAATTACTGGTTTCACTACCTGCTGCAGAAATAGTCAGCACCGCTCCTACTGGTGTGCTCTTGGTAATAGGCAATCTACCACTCCAATATTCCCAAATATCCACATCTGGAGTAGCAATACCATGAGCAATAGCCTTGGCTGTATCCAGCACACTGCCGCCGCCTACACCTAGGATAAAATCTGCCTTGAAATCCAGAGCCTGCTGAATACCCTCTCTAGCCTTGGACATCAAAGGATTTGGCTGTACTCCACCAATGGAGTCATAAGGCAGTCCCGCTGCCTCCAGCTGATTCTGCAATCTGCCCAGCAAACCGCTTCTTACCACGCTGCCGCCACCGTAAACAATAAATACCCGATTTCCACCATGCTTCTTAATTTTATCTGCAACCTTGCTTTCAGCACCCTTGCCAAAAACAATTTCTGTTGGGCTATAATATTCAAAACTCTGCATAAGAATCCCTCCTGCTATTAAATTGCATCCTCTAGGGGATAACATCTGCTGCCAGCTTATTATCCCTCTATTCACATATACAAATTGTATCACAAACCAAGCAAAAATAATAGATTATTTTTTATTGTTCAATAAAAAACCACGGCAAACTGGCTCTACATTCCAACTTGTCGTGGTATTTTTATTTCCTCGGCTATGCCAAGATATTTTTTGTACTAATTAAAGAGTACCAAAGATACGGTCACCAGCATCTCCCAGACCTGGTACGATATAGCCATGCTCGTTCAGCTTTTCATCTACAGAGGCTACATATACAGGTACATCAGGATGCTCATCGTTAATAACCTTTACGCCCTCTGGAGCAGCTACCAGGCACATGAGAATCAGCTTCTTGGCGCCTTTCTCCTTCAACATGGTAATAGCTGCTGCGGCAGAGCCGCCAGTAGCCAGCATAGGATCTACCACCAGCATAGTACGCTCTGCAATATCGCTAGGCATCTTGCAGTAGTATTCCACTGGCTTCAAAGTCTCTGGATCACGATAAAGACCGATATGACCAATCTTAGCCGCAGGAATCATATTTACCACACCGCTCTGCAGCCCCAGTCCTGCGCGGAGAATAGGCACTACGCATACCTTGCGGGTATCAGCCAGCTCCTTGCCTACGCACTTGGCTACAGGAGTTTCAATCTCCACATCCTTCAAAGGGAAATCCCGGGTGATTTCGTAGGTCATCAGCATGCTGATTTCCTCCAACAGCTCACGAAAATCCTTGGTTCCTGTAGTCTTTTTACGCATCATGGTCAGCTTGTGCTGAATCAATGGATGGTCAATAACATTTACTTTCAAATCAGACATCATATACTCCTTTTACCTTTTACCCCTAGTAGGAAATTACTCGTAGAGAGGATATTTTGCACAGAGAGCAGCCACACGCTGGCTGGCTTCCTTACGCGCCCCCTCATCCTCTGGATTATCCAATACCAGAGCAATAATATTTGCAACCTCTACCATATCCTCCTCCTTGAAGCCACGAGTGGTCAAGGCTGGAGAGCCCAAGCGGATACCGCTGGTTACAAATGGGCTTAGCTTCTCAAATGGAATAGTATTCTTATTGGCAGTAATACCTACCTCATCCAGCAAGTTCTGAGCCAGCTTGCCGGTAATATTCTTGCTGGTCAAATCCACCAGCATCAGATGGTTGTCAGTACCGCCGGAAACAATGCGGAAGCCATCTGCCTGGAGAGTATCAGCCAAAGCCTTTGCATTCTTCACAATCTGCTGAGCATATGCCTTGAACTCTGGAGACAAAGCCTCCTTCAAGGCAACAGCCTTAGCAGCAATAACATGCATCAAAGGGCCACCCTGAATGCCAGGGAAAATAGCCTTGTTGAACTGCTTGCCAAACTCCTCATCCTTGCAGAGAATCAAACCGCCACGAGGACCGCGGAGAGTCTTATGAGTAGTAGTAGTAACTACATCAGCATATGGAACTGGGCTTGGATGGAGGCCTGCAGCTACCAGACCAGCAATATGAGCCATATCCACCATGAGATATGCACCTACAGAGTGGGCAATCTCAGCCATGCGCTGGAAATCAATAGTTCTAGCATAGGCAGAGGCACCAGCTACGATCAGCTTTGGCTTGCACTCATTGGCAATTCTTTGAATCTCATCATAATCCAGCATCTCGGTCTTTTCGCTAACACCATATGGCACGATTTTGAAGTATTTACCAGACATATTAACAGGTGAGCCATGAGTCAAATGACCACCATCAGTCAGATTCATACCCATAACAGTATCACCAGGAGTCAACAGGGCAAAGAACACTGCCATATTGGCCTGAGCACCAGAATGAGGCTGTACATTGGCATAGCCTGCACCAAACAGTTCCTTGGCTCTATCAATAGCCAGCTGCTCTACCACATCTACGTATTCGCAGCCACCATAGTAACGCTTACCTGGATAGCCCTCTGCATATTTATTGGTTAGGACACTGCCCTGAGCAGCCATAACAGCCTTGCTGACAATATTCTCAGAAGCAATCAGCTCCAGCTTGTTTCTCTGACGATTCAACTCCTGGTCAATTGCCTTGGAAACCTCTGGATCTACAGTGTTCAAATCATTCATCAATGCCATACAAATACCTCCTGATACTTTTAACCAAATGAGAAAAATGCTTAGATATAGCTTATTTCTCAGCCAAAGCCATCATCTTGTCAATGCGACGCTGATGGCGCTCATCATGGGAAAATTCAGTAGTAACCCAGGTGCGGACAATCTCGCCGGCAGGGCCAAAACCGATTACCCGGCCACCCATAGCCAGCACATTTGCATCATTGTGCTCTCTGGACATACGAGCAGAGAAAACATCATGACACAGTGCAGCACGGATACCCTTTACCTTGTTAGCAGCAATGGAAATACCCAAGCCAGTACCGCAGAGCAAAATACCTCTGTCTGCTTCCCCAGCAGTAATCTTGCCACAAACCTTCTCGGCAATGTCTGGATAATCTACAGAAGCCTCTGTATATGTCCCCATATCCTCTACTTGAATATCATCAAATTCTGCCAAAACCTTTTTTACTGCTTCCTTCAGCTCCAAAGCGCCGTGGTCGCAGCCAATAACCAATTTCACTAGAATAGCTCCCTTCCATTTAGCAAATATCACATTCTTATATATTTTATCATATAGAAGCAAAACCTGCATAAAAATTTAAACACGGGCATAACTTTTAATATTTTATAACCGGCAATTTCTTAGTCGCGGCAGGAGCCACCACAGCGGGTGTCTCCTGTCGGGCAACATGTCACTGGCATGTTGCCCCTCCCAGGCGTCCCAGCCATAATGCTTGGAGACTTTTGCACATAACAAAAGAGACTATCTCTCGATAGTCTCTAACTAACCGGCGATTTTCTATCCTCCCAGCTCGTCTCCAAGCAAGTACTTTCGACGTTTATGTGCTTAACTACTGTGTTCGGAATGGGAACAGGTGGAACCACATAGCCAACATCACCGGATTATATAATTGTACTGATGTACAATCAAAACTTCACAGAAACAACCCTGACATTAG
>Ga0129313_1002037_pt1 | contig 11391 bp, 12 predicted proteins | sample O1105metagenome_FD_94436 | JGI IMG/M metagenome (GOLD analysis project Ga0129313, IMG submission 94436) | Orangutan group fecal microbial communities from fecal samples from Wisconsin, USA - O1105 metagenome | ecosystem: Host-associated > Mammals > Digestive system > Large intestine > Fecal... | reverse complement strand
TGGAATTTGACTACGATTTGACTACGTTTCATTGCCGCAATTTGTAACAATCTGCCGCGTTTTGCAAATTAGTGTAACGTTTCCGGGTGTGCAGATTTTTAGGAGTATATGCAAATCACGGCAAAGCAGGCCATTTTACGGCTTTTCAGGGAGGATTTTGATATGATGAAAATATTATTTGTGTGCCACGGCAGCAAATGCCGCCGTCCTGTTCGGAAAACTCTGCCAGCTGGAAACGGCGCGATCTATACCGATGCCGGAGAGATGGTGGAGATCCATGACCGGAAGCTTGACGCATTGGAAGATATCATCGAAAGCATGAATGGGAAACCGCTTCTTGTGGCCTACTGGTATAAGCATGATTATGACCGGATCGTAAAACGGCTGAATGAGCGGGACATTCCGTACGAGAAGCTGGATTCGGATGATTCTATCAGGAAATGGAACCGCGGAGAGATTCCGGTTGCCCTAATCCACCCTGCTTCTGCGGGCCACGGCCTGAATCTTCAGGACGGAGGCCATGTACTTTGCTGGTACGGGATCACCTGGTCTCTGGAACTTTATCAGCAGACTGTCGCGAGATTGTATCGGCAGGGACAGTCCTCCGGAACGGTTATTGTACAGCATATTGTAACGAAGGGAACCATTGACGAAAAGATCCTGAAAGCCCTCGAAGGGAAGAATACGACACAGGCGGCACTGATCAATGCGGTGAAGGCTGTTATCAAGAAATGAATATCCTTAAGCGGAAAAAGCCTCTTTTCAATTACTTATCTGTCAGAAAGGAGGCTTTTTTCTTATGGACGGATATCAGAGCCTGGCAAATAGTGGAGCTTGCCGCAAAGATTACAGGAGATCGCTGAAAGCGCTGAAGAAAAATCCGAGAAATCGGGAAGCAATGTCAATGGCGATGGAATGTGAACGATTTTTCAAGTCGGAATGGATAAAGGCTCTGACAAGTGTCGACGGCGAATACATTATGAACAGATTACGGGAGGAGGCGAGAAGCCTATGACTGCGAAAGAGTATCTGAGTCAGGCGCACCGGCTGGATATGCGGATTCAGAATCTGAACGATCAGATCGAGAGCATGAACGCGCTTGCTACGAAGGTGACATCGACCGTGAGCGATATGCCGCGTTCAGCATCTCGAAATGTCCACAGGACGGAAGATATTATCGTGAATATCATGGAGTTTCAGGATGAACTGGAAGAGGCAATGAATAAGCTCGTGAATCTGAAACGGGATATCTGGAACACAATATCGAAGCTGGATAATGACGAATACCGGGTGCTTTTGGAGAAGCGGTATCTGTCAAGCGAGCGGTGGGAAGAGATCGCCGTTGAGATGGGTTACAGCATCGACCACATCTTCCGGATGCACCGCGAAGCCCTTGATCTGATAAAGGTTCCGAAACATAACAGTAAATAACAGAGATTAACAGTAAGGTCATGTGTTATTGTTATGTTGTCGAAATTGAAAATGATGAAGCCTCGATGGGAGCAATCCTGCCGGGGCTTTTCTTATGGAGGCGCGTATGAAGAACAGACAGAGGCAGCGGGAGAACCGCAGACGTTATAAGACCGATCCGAAAAAGAACGCTTCCGGGTGTACGGACATGACGGCTTACAAAGCTATCAGAAACGTAACCCGACAGGAGAAGAGGGTGAGATGTAATTGCAAGAAAGCCTGATCATCCGTGTGCCCATCAGGGCTGCCCGAGGCTTGTTCCTGTCGGACAGAAGTACTGCGAGGAGCATCGGAAGATGCATCCTGAAGATAGCCGCTCTGCTTCGGCACGCGGTTACGGAAGGCGATGGCAGAAAGCATCAAAAGCGTTCCTTGCTTCGCATCCTCTCTGTGAGGAGTGCCTGAAGCGCGGAAGATATACAAAGGCAACTGTCGTTGATCATATCGTTCCGCATCGTGGCGATCCGAAGCTGTTTTGGGACAGGAGAAACTGGAGAGCGCTGTGCAAGCGGTGCCACGATAAGAAGACAGGAAGAGAGGATTCGAATCCGTTGTACAGATACTGAGATGAATTAGTGCCTATTTGTAAATATCTGGCAGTCCTGAAAGAAAATCTTCTGAACAGAGTTTACGAACTTTTTCTGGAAGATTACTTATGTGGAATGATTTATCCAGGAATGCAAAATGATTATATACTTTGTCTGAATTTTGCTTATAGAGGATGGCTACTATATCATATGCACTTTTGCTTTTTGAAAAGCAATCTTCATCACGAAGAGATTCTACATGAAAAACTTCATTGAGAAGCGCCCCGGCAGCATCAAATTGCTGATTGAAACACAATGAGAAATTTAGGTCGGTTGTTCCGAATTTATATGTTCTGGTTGATGTTGCAATTTCCTCAAGCATAAAGCTTTCTGCCGTGGCAAGAGTTGCGACGGAATCCAAATGCTTTAGCTTCCTCTGGCAAAGGGAGAACGGATGAGTAGAAGTAAAGTAAATCTGTTTTTCAGTCAGCTTTCTACGCACAGCAAGCTTATAAAAAGCGTTGGCAGACAGATTAGACTCCACACCGGTGAGATGTTTGAAGCTGTCAGTTTTATAAATGACTTCAATATATCGATTGTCGAAGAAGTAAAGGAATTTGCGTCCGACAAGATTTGCCTTGTACAGTGAGGCTGCATGGCATACAGTTTTGGCTGTATCAATTCGATCTTGTTTTTTGCTCATGTCAGCCTCCATAGAAAAATAAAGCACTGGATAACATAAAGTCATCCAGCGCTTCCTGAACTTATAAAAAGCGGTTTTATGCTGGCTGTCAGCCTCGGCATCCTTCCGAACGCCTGAGAAGTCGCCGGAATTTAAAGTCCCCGGCGCGGACTCACCTTTCTCCCGGTGCGGGCTCGATATCCTTCCGGATATCTGGTGAGTCTTGCAATTAACCTGCGCAAGCACAGTACAGCTTTTACGTGCCGCTACACGGAACCATTTGGTTCATCTATATAATATCACGGACGTCAAGGTATCTCAATGAAAATATTAAATTGTCAGACGAATATTCGTGCCTGACCGGGGGCGGGTATGAATCCCTGTGAGCCACGGCCCGGAGACCGCCCCCCTCTCGCGTGCAAAACCGCGAAATTCAAGGGAGGGGGTCTATAGGGCAGTCAGACATAAGAAAAATGTGAAATTTACCGCAGAAATGCCGTGTTTTGGCACTTCCTGCGGTATTTTTATGCGCCGGCTTCGGCTGGCGCGGCAGTCAAAATGATATCGCTTCCGGCGGATTATCCGGCAGGAGGAGCGGATTTTCGAGGACAGAAAATGCAGGAAAACACTGAATTTGCGCGGAATGTCGCGAAACGGTTCTGTCCGTGGTGCGGCACTCCGGTCAGCTACAAAGGCAGGGGAAGGCCGCAGACCTTCTGCTCAGTGAGATGCCGGTGGGCATTTGATAAGTACAGGCAGCGGCACAAGGAGATGTTCGATGAAGACAGCAGAATTGAAGGTGCTTCCGGTGAGCGTTCTGAAGCCGACGGCATACAATCCCAGGAAGAAACTGAAGCCTGGCGATAAGGAATATGAAAAGATCAAAAAGTCCATTCAGGAATTCGACTTTGCGGATCCGCTGGTGGTGAATGCCGACATGACGATTATCGGCGGACACCAGAGATTATCCGTAGCGATGGAGCTCGGATATACCGAAGTGCCATGCGCCGTGGTCGATGTCGACAAGGCCAGAGAGAAAGCTCTGACTGTTGCGCTGAATAAGATCACCGGCGCGTGGGACGAGCAGATGCTCGCGGAACTCCTGAAGGATATCGAAGCGAGCGGTCTGGACGCTATGGTGACCGGTTTCGAGCCTCCGGAGATGGAGCAGCTGTTCAATAAGGTCGCCACGAAGGAAGTCAAGGAAGATGACTTCGATGTGGAAGCGGAACTGAAGAAGCCGACGTTCTCAAAGGTCGGAGATATGAAGACTATATCCGCTCCTCGCATGACTACTATCTGAAAGAAGTCGTCAGTAATTATTACCGAATCTGTGTAGGTAGAGGCGGTGATCCAGATAAAACGAGGGCATTTACCATCCGCTGTCCTACCTGTGGCCAGGTGATGCGAAAAGTATCTTTAGGAAGCAATAAAAACCAGCTGGCACTTTATACCTGCCAGAACTGCAATCATTAATAGGAGGATTATAAAATGATTTTTGCTATGTCCAGAACCAATCCAAAGTCTGACACGTTCAATACGATGAACACTTACTACAGCGATGAATACGCCGAAAGAATGCGCAACCTGTATCTCAGTGACGAGCTCGTTTTAGACGATAAGAACAGCGCATATCTGACGCGTTATCGTCTTCATGCAAGACAGCCGCACACGATCGATATGGCGCTTCGGTATACGATTAAGTGTCCTCACTGCAACAGCTATCTGAAGCAGATCGGAAGATGCAGAAATTCTCATGAGCTTGGCTTATATGCATGCCCTGCTTGTGATCATAGAAAGACAAATGGAGGTAGATGATGAATAACAAGTATATGAGTGCGATCAGCACACCAGAATATGACCATGCCTTTTGGAATGCCCTTAGAGGAAAGGCAGCAGATGTCACCAGGCTGGAAGCCGGTAAGCTCCGTAATGTGAATACTTACGGCCTTCCAAGCAGTGACGAGAAGCAGATGGAGGAGGAACTCAAGAAGGAGAGCCTTCCACGCCGCATCACCACGATGATCTATGCCCTTGGGAATGAGTTCACGATCATGCAGCGTGATACGGAGGATACGGCTGCCTGGGTGAAGGAAGGCGCAAGTATTCCAATCTACGATGGAATCAATGACTTCGAGCGAAACAATATCGGATTCTTCAAGCTGGCTGGTATCACCAAGTTTGATCAGGACTTTACGCGTGATGCCACATTTAACTTTCGAAAGTATCTGATGGATCGCATTGCAAAGACCATGGGTCGCTCCGAGGAGGAAGCGTTCATCGTCGGTGATGGACTCAAGATGCCGACCGGCATCACCCATCCGGAGAAGGGTGCCATGGTAGAAGTCACGACTACCGAGCTTTCCTATGATGACGTGATCAAGCTGTTCTTCTCTCTGGAAGCGGAGTATCGGGACAGGGCACGATTCATCATGAACGATCAAACCGCACTGCAGCTCCGTAAACTCAAGGATGCGGATGGCAACTACCTGTGGAGAAGTAGCGATGATACCATCCTCGGCAAGCCGGTAACCATCTCCAACTTCATGCCTAACGCGGAAGCTGGAAAGATGCCGATCGTCTTTGCGGACACCTCCTACTACTGGTGGGTGATTCGTAAAACCATCAGCATTCGTGCTCTGATTGAAAAATTCGCCGCAAATGATCAGATCGGATATCTGTCCATGGAGTTCCTGGACGGAAAGCTGGTCCGTAGAAAGGCAGCAAAGGCTATTCAGATTGGCTGATACCAGACATGAATAAATATCGTTTTTGCGATCCCCCGCCTGTGGTCCATTGCGGGGGACGCTTATATTATGACCCTACACTGAGGTCAGAAAGGAGATAACGATGGAAGACGCTCTTGCCATTCCGTTCTATAAGAAGTACGCGTTATCGCCGCAGGAAGCAGGTGCGTACTTTCATTTAGGGGAGAAGAAGATCAAGCGAATTGCGCAGGACCATCCGGATGCATCCTTTGTGCTCTACAACGGATCGCATCTCCTGATTCTTCGCACAGAATTCGAGAATTTCCTCCGCGAAACGACCTCCGTTTAAGTTTTCTTTGTATGCCAAATCCGTTGACTAATGCAGCATTTAGAGTGATGTATGTAACACGGCAAAAGCCAGAAAGGAGCTAAGTTATGCCACGAATGAGAGCGACCGTAAGGCGCGATAAGAAGAAGCGAATCCTCCGTCCAGGTGAGTCCCAGAGAGCAGATGGAAGGTATCAGTATAAGTATCAATCAGGAGGAAAACCGCACTTTGTGTACAGTAACCGCCTGGAACCAACCGATCCAATACCAGCAGGGACGAAGCCAGGTAAATCACTACGAGAACTAGAGCAGGAAATCGGCTTCAAGGAGATCTGTTGCCCTAATCACTGTGATGACAGCATGACCGTATTAAGCCTCGTGATCAGGTACCTTGCGACGAGGAAGAATGTGAAGCCCAACACACTGACAAGCTACAACTTTGTAGTAAATACCCTTAAGAAAGAGGATTTTGCAAAAAAGAGCATCGGCTCCGTCAAGCGTTCCGATGCTAAACTCTGGCTGATCAGCATGCAGGATCGAGGACGCGGCTACAGTGCGATTCACACCATTCGGGGAGTAGTCAGACCAGCCTTTCAGATGGCGGTCGATGATGAGATTATACGTAACAACCCGTTTGAGTTTCAAATGAAGGATGTGCTGGTCAATGACAGTGTAAAGCGTGAAGCCATTTCCAGAAATGACATGAATATCTTTCTGAACTACGTGAAGAACGACAAATGCTACTGTAAGTACTACGATGCAGTGAACGTTCTTTTTCATACAGGACTTCGAATTTCGGAGCTCTGCGGCTTGACGGTTTCAGACATCGACCTAGAGAACAGGACCCTCAACATCGACAAGCAGCTGCAGCGTGATCGGAGCGGTAAGTACTATATAATTAGTACGAAGACGGCTTTCGGAATGCGCCTGCTTCCGATGACGGATGAAGTCTACGAATCCTTCCAGAACATCCTCCGGGACCGTAAGAAGAAGGCGCCGAAGATCGAGCCCATTATCGATGGCAAGACACAGTTTCTCTTTTTCGATGCTACCGGCAAACCAACTGTGGCTATGCATTGGGAGCATTACTTTAAGCACATGCTTGAAAGGCACAATGAAATCTTCAAGTACCAGCTTCCGAAGATCACGCCACACGTCTGCCGCCATACCTACTGTACGAATATGGCGCTGTCCGGAATCAGCCCGAAGACTTTGCAGTACCTTATGGGCCACAGTACGATCGATGTAACCATGAACGTCTACACCCATATCAAGTTCGGTGATGCCCAGAAGGAAGTTGAAAACTGGGAAGCAAAGCAGCAGAAGGACCTCGGCAGCGCGAGAGAAGAACTCGAGCAAATGGGGAAGGCAAGCCCGAAGGTAATTCCTATAAAGAAGAAAGCGTAAAAATATGGTAATCAGAGAATGGAGCTCGTAACAATATGCTACGAGCTTTTTTTAATTTCATCAGCAAAACAAATATAAATTGTGTCGTTTTCAGAGAATAAGAAAATATATGTTGAGGGTACCGGCATTACCGAATAGAACTTATGCTCAATAATACTTTGATAAGAAATTTCAGGAATAGTATGTGTAATGGATATTTTTTCATCTGTAGTTGTTTGACAAGTAAAGAGATGAATTTTTTGGTGTGGCAAAACCGAATAGCTTAGTAATACAAAATCATGAAGAAGATCAAGAGACATTTGCTGCTCGATTTTGTCAGAAAATTTTACTTTCATATAGGTTCCTCCTTGTAGTCGTGCATATTAACTCTGACAAGCATATATATCAAGTACTGCCCACTGGAGAACGGTAGTAAAATTAGTGGGCTGCTTGAAATAAACACTTGTTTGCGCTATAAATATCTATAAGATGAAATGTATCAAAGACGATTATTAGTTGAAGATAGATGTGCATGTATAGAAATGGAGCGTAAATGACAGGAAACGAAGTAAAACTGAAGTGTTATGAGCACTTAAGAGAAGAATTAAAGAAAAAAGATATTGAAGCTGTGATGAGAGGCGATAACTGGAAACAGTTAATGTGCCTCATGGCTGACACGTTCAATACGATTGCGGCAAAGGCTGAGTCAGAGTCTGATGTGGCGACAAATATTGATGCTGAAATTCTTGCTCTTTCCCACAATGTATTAGAACCAAGTGGTGTAAAAGGATTTGAACTTAAAAAAGAGCATAAGGTAGTTATCGAAAAGTCAAGACCTATTGATCCCGATGGCGTTTATCGTTCTCAGGCGGACGGAAGCGTCGGAAGAAATGGCAGAATCGATAGTAAGTATGCGTCTGTTGTAATTGAGTATAAGCAGCCGTCAACTTACAAAAATAAAGCCGATACAGACAAAGCATATTTCCAGGAGCTGGAGTACCTGAATTCGCTTTTCGAGGAAAATGATGGTACTTACCTTGGTATTGTGACCGATGGAAAACGTTGTCAGTTTGTGTTGTTTAATAAGCATGTTAAAAAGATCTACGATTCAGACATAATGATGGTACATCCGGAAACGGATGTCTGTAAATTAAATGCTTCGATGGTTGATAGAATGATTAGATCTATTATTAACCTTCAGGTAAAAGCGCTGAATTCAGAAAACCTCATTTCAGATCTGGTGAAAGAAGAGAAAAGTGGTAAAAATGTCATTTTTCACTTGACGGCATCTTTGTATAATTCTTTGTCAACAATGGATAGTATCACCTCCGTATCTTATGGTCAGTGGATGAACAATTTTGGGCTTTCACATGATGATGCATCAAAGCAAAAGGCAATCGAGGACAGGAGAAGGGATCTTGCTGAGTTAATTGACAGAGAAAAGATTGGCACCGACGAAGAGTATAAGATTTTATTTGCGCTCCAGACATCGATTGCAATTTTGGCAATGCTTATCGCATATAGAGTCGTAATCCTTGTGAAAGGTGAAAAGCATGCATCTTTCCGCGATCTTCTTGAGATGAATATTGATCAGAGAAGAATTGAACTCGGAAAAATTGCAGAAGGAACCGTTTCAATCGAATTGAATGTATTCAACCTTCTTGAAACCGGATGTTTTTCATGGCCGTTTCATGAGATGTACTGGACAGAGTCGACAAACTTTTATGTCAAGGAAATCATTGAAACCTTGATGAGATACGAGACCATGCCTGAACTCACCGATAGAACTGGTGATTTGTTCAGAGAGCTTTATATGTCGATTATGCCGACAAGTGTTCGCCATTCGCTGGGAGAATACTATACGCCTGAATGGCTTGCAGAAAATGTAATAAACACAGGTTTAGAGTATGTCTCCTATGATAAGGAAAACATTCGCGTGATGGATTCAACTGCTGGATCAGGAACATTTATTCAGAAAGTTATTGAAAAGAAACGAGACAAGTATTGCGATAAGTCAAATGAAGAGATTTTGACAAACATCCTCAATGAGGTTGCTGCTATTGATGCTAACACACTTGCTGTAATTTTGGCAAGAATTAACTATTTCTTATCAATTGCAGATCTTATTGACGATAAGGATCATGAGATCTATATTCCTGTATTTATTGGAGATTCTTCTATTCCGACAGTTAACAAACTGAGTAAGAATAAGTCCTATTATATTGATACAATTCAGACTGGGGACGGAAATAGTATTAAAGTCGAAATACCTGTTCTTAGTACAAAAAATCAGAAGAACTTCATTAAGGAGATGCACACATTAGCTCTGTTTGGAGATTCTGATGAAGTCATGTTAAAAAATAGACTTAGTAAACTCTGTTCTAACGAAGTTGATCTGGAAGAAATCACTAGTTCATGGCAGGAATTAAAGGAAAAAGGATTAATTACTCCTGCTGTTGTGAACTCAATGATCAATAGTTACCTGCTTTGTAACATTGGCAAGTTCGACTTAATTGTGGGAAATCCACCGTGGGTTGACTGGAAAACACTTCCTTCAGTGCATAGAGAAAACAAGAAAGAAACTTGCTATGCAAGAAATCTCTTTTCAGGAGATGGCAGAACTGGAGGAAATAGTCTCAACATTTGTGCATTGATTTCTAATGTATCAGCAGAAAACTGGCTGGCAAAGAATGGTGTAATGTCAATTTTGATGCCACAGAGTTTGCTGTTTCAGCAAAGCTATGAGGGATATAGAGAATTTACCCTTTTCGATGGCCGTAAGTTATATTTCCAGGAAATTGTGGATTGGTCCAAGTCGGGGCATCCATTTTCTCCGGTACAGCAGCTGTTTTGCACATATGTTATTTCAGAATCGCCTAAGGACTATACGCATGGTATTCCATTGAAACAGGTGGTTCTTAACAAGGGAAATAAACTCGAAAATATTAAAGCACTGATCAATGATCATAATTTTTCTGATTATTTCGCGGTGAATTCAGGCGTTGTAGGAAAAGCGTCAAGTTCAAGATCAGCCTTTACGTACGCTAAAAGTACAGAGGAACTTGAAGAGTTTAATTCAGTTACAGGTGAGTCAATGTACATCGGACGAGAGGGGGTTGAGTATTATCCTCAGGAACTGCAGCTGCTTCGACTTACGAAAGTTAATACAAATCGACAGACTGTGGAACTGGAAAGTTATCAGAGCACGAGATCAAAGATTTCTGTTGGAAAACGCACCCCTGAATTGGAGACAAAATACTTGAGACCGCTGATTAAGGGTATTAATATCACCCGCTTCAATGTGGCGCCATCAGAGTTTATTGTTGCGTTCCCTTATGATAAAACGCATAGTCAAGTGCCGTTAAACAAAGAAGAACTTCTCGACGAGTCTCCAAAACTTCTGCAGTACTATGAGTCCAATAAGGAATACTTAACTGTCCAAACAGAGTATAGTGATAAAATTATCGGGAAAAAGGAAGCGCCATATTATGCGCTTGCAAGGACTGGTAAATATTGCCATGCTGATTGGTATGTAATTTTTAGGGATAATACGAAATGGGTATCAGCGGTAACTGGCGCTATTGATACAGAATGGGGTGGCAGAAAAAGGCCTGCATTCCAGAATCATTGTGTATCCATCTGTGAGAAGTCAGATGGAACATTTATTACTGAAGATGAAGCTCACTACATCTGTGCGATTCTGAATTCTCATATTGTTGAAGATTACATTTTATCAACCAGTGATAAGAGAACATTCAAAATTCGTATTCCAGTTCGCATTGAGGAATATGATAAAAAGAACGCTGTGCATTTACGACTTGTTGAACTTTCAAAAAAGGCTCATGATTGCCACAACGAGTTTGGAAAGGTTGAAATGATTAGATCAGAAATCGATAAGCTTTATCTGGAATCCTTAAGATAAAAAAGGTAACACACATCCCCGTTACTACTACAATTACTACTAATGACTGCTGTGTTATGCCGGGTTAAGCGGTTTTATGCCACATCTGCCACTTGCCCGGCATTTCTGTACTATTTGAAGAAAGCGCGCATTTCCGGGCTATTTCCGGCATACGTGCGCATGAAAGGACGAGAAAAAATGGCCACGAAGGTGCTTTTTATCTGCCACGGCAATATCTGCCGCAGCGTCAGCGCACAGTATATTTTCCAGAATCTGGTGAATCAGAGGGGATGTGCGGATCGGTTTGTGATTGATTCGGCGGCGGCAACCAGAGAGGAAATCGGAAATCCAATCTATCCGCCGATGGCATCTGAGCTGAGAAGAAGGGGC
>Ga0129313_1002036_pt1 | contig 11392 bp, 9 predicted proteins | sample O1105metagenome_FD_94436 | JGI IMG/M metagenome (GOLD analysis project Ga0129313, IMG submission 94436) | Orangutan group fecal microbial communities from fecal samples from Wisconsin, USA - O1105 metagenome | ecosystem: Host-associated > Mammals > Digestive system > Large intestine > Fecal... | reverse complement strand
CCACCGTCACTGCGGCACTGCCGTATGCCAACGGTGGCGTACACATCGGCCACCTTGCCGGAGTGTATGTTCCTGCCGACATCTACGTGCGCTATCTGCGCCTGAAGAAGCAGGAGGTGATGTTCATCGGCGGCAGCGACGAGCACGGAGTGCCCGTGACCATCCGCGCCCGCAAGGAGGGCATCACCGTTCAGGAAGTGGTAGACCGCTACCATAACCTCATCAAGAAATCGTTCGAAGACTTCGGCATTTCGTTCGACATCTATAGCCGCACCACATCAAAGATTCACAACAAGTTTGCCAGCGACTTCTTCCGCACACTCTACGACAAGCACGAGCTGGTAGAGAAGACCGAGGAGCAGTTCTGCGACGAGGTGACTGGCGAATTCCTCACCGACCGCAACATCGTGGGTACATGTCCGCGCTGCGGTGCCGAGGGCGCTTATGGCGACCAGTGCGAGAAGTGCGGTGCCACCCTCTCGCCCGAAGAGCTTATCAACCCCACCAACAAGAACAACCCGGGTCATGGACTCGTAAAGAAAGCCACCAAGAACTGGTAACTGCCGCTCAACAACTATCAGAACTGGCTGAAGCAGTGGATTCTGGAAGACCACAAGGAGTGGCGCCCCAACGTTTACGGCCAGTGCAAGTCGTGGCTTGACATGGATTTGCAGCCGCGCGCTATGACCCGCGACCTCGACTGGGGTATTCCCGTACCAGTTGAGGGAGCCGAGGGCAAGGTGCTCTACGTATGGTTTGACGCTCCTATCGGCTACATCTCAAACACCAAGGAGCTGTGCGACGCCCAGCCCGAGAAGTGGGGTCCGTGGCAGAAGTGGTGGCAAGACCCGTCATCACGCCTCATCCACTTCATTGGCAAGGACAACATCGTGTTCCACTGCATCGTGTTCCCCACAATGCTCAAGGCTCACGGCGACTATATCCTGCCCGACAACGTACCCTCAAACGAATTCCTCAACCTTGAGAACGACAAGATTTCCACATCACGCAACTGGGCTGTATGGCTCCACGAATATCTCGTCGACTTCCCCGGCAAGCAGGACGTGCTGCGCTATGTGCTCACTGCCAACGCTCCGGAGACCAAGGACAACAACTTCACATGGAAGGATTTCCAGGACCGCAACAACAACGAGCTTGTAGCCGTTTACGGCAACTTCGTAAACCGTGCTCTGCAGCTCACCAAGAAATACTTCAACGGCATCGTGCCTGAGTGCGGCGAGCTTCAGGACGTTGACCGCGCTGCCATCGAGGAGTTCAAGGACGTGAAGCAGAAGGTGGAGGCCCTGCTCGACGCATTCAAGTTCCGCGACGCTCAGAAGGAGGCAATGAATCTGGCACGTATCGGCAACAAGTACATCACCGACTGCGAGCCTTGGCACGTAGCCAAGACCGACATGGAGCGCGTGAAGACCATTCTGTACATCTCACTGCAGCTCGTAGCCAACCTTGAGATAGCCTTCGAGCCGTTCCTTCCGTTCAGCTCAGCCAAGCTCCGCGAGATGCTCAACGTGGCAGAGACAGAATGGGACCAGCTCGGCAGCACCGAACTCCTCAAGCCCGGACACCAGCTCGGCACACCCGCACTGCTCTTCGAGAAGATTGAGGACGACGCCATCAACGCCCAGCTACAGAAGCTCGAGGACACCAAGAAGGCAAACGAGGCAGCATCGTACGTGGCAGCACCCGTCAAGGAGAACGTCGACTTCGAGACATTCGAGAAGATGGACATACGCGTAGGCCACATCAAGGACTGCCAGAAAGTTAAGAAGTCGAAGAAACTGCTTCAGTTCACCATCGACGACGGTTCGGGCAAGGACCGCACCATCCTCAGCGGCATCGCTGCCTACTACGAGCCGGAGCAGCTCATAGGCAAGGACGTACTGTTCGTAGCCAACTTCGCTCCGCGCAAGATGATGGGCATCGAGAGTCAGGGAATGATACTGTCGGCAGTCAACTTCGACGGTTCGCTCAATGTGACATCAGTGCTGGGCAATGTCAAGCCAGGCTCACAGGTAGGATAAAATAAGGCAAAAAAAATGCACATTTATAGGGTGTTTGTGCACACAGTGTGTCTTTTTGCAAGAAAATATTTGCCTATATGAATAAAAATTAGTTCCTTTGCAAAGTTTTTAAGAAGGAAATTACATTATAAACACTTTAAAATTAGAAATTATGTCAGAAATCGAATCAAAAGTAAAAGCTATCATCGTTGACAAACTCGGTGTAGACGAAGCAGACGTTAAGCCTGAAGCAAGCTTCACAAACGACCTTGGTGCAGACTCACTCGACACCGTAGAGCTCATCATGGAGTTCGAGAAGGAGTTCGGCATCTCTATCCCTGATGACAAGGCTGAGAAGATCGGCACTGTTGGCGACGCTATCGCTTACATCGAGGAGAACGCAAAATAAATAAGGTTTATGGTTTATAGTTTATGGTGTACATAAACCATAAACCATTTTTTTCAACCATAACCCGAAACTATTTTAAATGGAATTAAAAAGAGTAGTAGTTACAGGTCTTGGAGCCGTTACCCCATTGGGCAACACTGCTGAAGAGACTTGGAACAACCTTGTCGCCGGCGTAAGCGGCGCAGCCCCCATCACATTGTTCGACGCTTCTGATTTCAAGACTCAGTTTGCATGCGAGGTGAAGAATCTTAAGATAAACGACTTCATCGACCGCAAGGAAGCTCGCAAGATGGACCGCTATACACAGCTCGCTATCATCGCAGCAATGCAGGCAGTCCAGGACTCGGGCATGGATCTTGACACAGAAGACAAGAACCGCATCGGCGTAATCTACGGCGTGGGCATCGGTGGCATCAAGACTTTCGAGGAAGAAGTAGGCTACTATGCACAGCACAAGGAGAACGGTCCTAAGTTCAATCCCTTCTTCATCCCGAAGATGATTGCCGACATCGCAGCAGGCCAGATTTCAATCCAGTACGGATTCCATGGTCCTAACTATACCACAACATCTGCATGCGCATCATCTACCAATGCTCTTGCTGACGCTTTCAACCTCATCCGTCTGGGTAAGGCCAACGTCATCGTAAGCGGCGGTGCAGAGGCAGCTATCACACCTGGCGGTGTAGGCGGATTCAACGCCATGCACGCTCTCTCTACACGCAACGACGATCCGGAGCACGCTTCACGTCCGTTCAGCGCAAGCCGCGACGGATTCATCATGGGCGAAGGCGCAGGCTGCCTCATCCTTGAGGAACTTGAGCACGCCAAGGCACGCGGAGCCAAAATCTACGCAGAAATGGTTGGCGAAGGCATGTCTGCCGACGCTCACCACATCACAGCTTCTCACCCTGAGGGTCTCGGCGCTCGCCTCGTAATGGAGAACGCTCTCGAGGACGCAGGCATGAAGCCAGAGGACATCGACTATATCAACGTACACGGCACATCTACACACGTGGGCGACATCTCTGAGGCTAAGGCCATCAAGCAGGTGTTCGGCGAGGCCGCTTACAAGCTCAACATCAGCTCTACCAAGTCTATGACTGGCCACTTGCTCGGCGCTGCCGGTGCTGTGGAGGCTCTTGCTTCAGTGCTTGCAGTGAAGAACGACATCGTTCCGCCTACCATCAACCACGCTGATGACGACCAGGATCCGGAGATCGACTACAACCTCAACTACACCTTCAACAAGGCACAGAAGCGTGAGGTACGTGCTGCACTGAGCAACACATTCGGTTTCGGAGGCCACAATGCATGTGTAATATTCAAGAAATATGCTGAGTAATCTCATCGACAGAATGAAGCTCCCTTTCCGTAAGGACAAGGAGCTTTATTTGTCTTTACGCCAAATCATCGGATTCTACCCGCACGACATCAGCTTCTACAAGCTGGCGCTCATGCACAAGAGCATGTTCAAGCGCAACGCCAAGGGCAAACCGGTGAACAACGAACGACTCGAATTTCTTGGCGATGCCATTCTCGACGCTACCGTGGGCGATATCGTCTACCGCCACTTCCCTGGCAAGCGCGAGGGTTTCCTCACCAACACACGCTCCAAACTCGTGCAGCGCGAAACACTCAACCGTCTGGCACAGGAGATGGGCATCAACCAGCTCATACTGTCCAACGGACGCTCTTCGTCGCACAACTCATACATGGGTGGCAACGCCTTCGAGGCTCTCGTAGGAGCCATATACCTCGACCGTGGCTACGACGCATGCATGAAGTTTATGCGCAAGCGAATACTGACACAAATGATAAACATCGACAAGGTTGCTTACAAGGAAGTCAACTTCAAGAGCAAGCTCATCGAATGGAGTCAGAAAAACCGCGTGCGCATTGACTTCCGCGTTCTGTCGCAGGAGAAGGACAAGACCGGTTCGCCCGTATTCAAGTATCAGGTGATGCTCGAAACTGTAGAGGGATGCACCGGTACGGGCTTCAGCAAGAAGGAAAGCCAGCAGATGGCATCGAAGCTGACGCTCGAACGCCTGCGCAAGGAGCCACAGTATATCGACGAGGTGTTCGCTGCCAAGACCGAGCGCACCAAGATGGAGGAAGAACCCGTACAGAATGTTCCGTCTGTAGAGCCGGAGGCTGACGAGTTCATCATCAAGAATCCGGAGGTAGAAGCCAATGCCGAAGCTGCCGTAGAGGCACTTAACAGCGGCAAGAAGGCAAAAAAAGGACGCCGCTCGCCAATGTACAGCAACGCGCCTGAAGTAGACGAGACGCCAAAAGAAACGCCTCAGAGCCAATCGTGCAATCTCGACGACAAGGAGTTTGACCTGAGCCACATCTCAGCACGCGAACAGAGCCGCGAGGACATCATTGCTGCGGCAGAAGCTGCTGCGTTTGCCGAATAGAAAGCCCCACCCCCTGCCCCTCCCCCGTAGGGAGGGGAGTAGTATGCTTTGTATACTTACAAGTCTTGATAATAAACAATGCGCCCTGTAAGCGCAAAAGCATAGACAATCAATGCTTTTGCACTTACAGGGCGTTTTGTTGCTTAATACTTTAATTGCTGTTTTCTTGCCGATATCGGCAAGAAAACGCTTGTTTTATGTCAAAATCATACATGCCGGTTAAACATTCATTACACTTAATCCGTCTTATACTCATATATGAAACGTTTTATATTATTCTTCTTGCTCTGTCTGTGTGCTTATACCGGATGGGCGCAAGGCATCGTGAAAGGCAAGATATTGGACCGACAGAAATCAGAACCTCTCGGTTTTGTCAATATCAAAGTGACTGAACAAGGTAGCGACAAGTTCGCCGGCGGTGGCATTACCGACGCTGGCGGTAATTTCAACGTGACCGGACTTAAGGACGGCAAGTACACGCTTTCGCTTACTTTTATGGGCTACAAGGACGTGACACGTCAGTTTGAGATTACTCCTGCCAAACGTGAGGTGCAATTCAAGCTGCTGTATATGGCTGAGGATGCCAAGCAGCTGAACGAGGTGACCGTAACCGGACAGCGCGCCACAATGAAACTGGAGGTCGACCGCAAGTCGTTTGATGTCGGCCAGCTCATCAGCAACGCCGGACAGTCGGCATCTGACGTGCTCGACAACGTGCCCTCTATCGAGGTTGACAACGACGGCAATGTGTCATTGCGTGGCAACTCAAGCGTAGAGGTATGGATTAATGGCAAGGCATCGGGACTGACTTCCGACAACCGTGCACAGATTCTGCAGCAGTTGCCGGCTGAAAGCATTGAGCGTGTAGAGGTTATCGACAATCCTTCGGCAAAATTCTCGGCTGAAGGTTCAGCTGGTATCATAAACATTGTATTAAAGAAAGACCGCAAGGCTGGCTATTACGGCTCGGTGCAGGCAGGTGGCGACACTCGCGGCGGTGCCAACACAAGCTTCAACATCAACTACAACAGCCGACTGATTGACACTTATCTGAACATCGGCTACCGCCATCGTGCCAACACCGGACACATGGAGAGCCAGCAGACCAGCAATACATACAATCAGACATACGACAGCGACAGCAAGCAGCGTGGCAACAACTTATTCACACGTGCCGGTGTGACGCTGCACGCTACGACAAAGGACGACTTCAGCCTTAACGGTATGCTCATGCACGGTGGCGGAAACAGCCACAGCTACACTCCGTATATGTACACTGCCGTGGCAAGCGGACTCAACGACTATCAGCTCAACCGACTCAACCGCTCACGCACTGGCATGGACATGCACTACGGCGAGTTCAACTACCGCCACTCGTTCACCGACAAGCACTTCATCGACTTCACTGCCAACCTGAGCAGCTGGAAGATGAACGGCGACAACTGGTATCAGGACTCTACCGTAATAGCCAATGTAGACGACGTGACGTACAGCTATCAGTATCGTCCGCAGCACATCAACAACCACCGCAAGGAGCTGAAACTCGAATATGAGAACCAGGTGACCAAGAACTTCAAGGTAGAAGCGGGCTATAACGGCAATTTCTCGCGCGAGAACACGCCGCAGGAGTCATACCTTGACAATTCCTCATTCGACGGAACTAACGCCTCTGAGGACAAACTGTTCTTCAACCGCTTCATCTACAAGCAGGATCTGCATGCCTTCTACACCACACTGAGCTATAAATTCGGTGCGCTGAGCCTGATGGGTGGATTGCGCGGCGAGTACTGGCGCGTCAATACCGAGAGCTATACATGGGAGCAGGAGCACGACGCGTCGCTGCGCGAACAGCCCTTCAAGAAGGACTATTTCCAGCTGTTCCCGTCGGTATTCATGTCGTGGCAGATGACCGAGACACAGCAGTTGCAGCTCAACTACACCCGTCGTCTGCGCCGTCCGTGGGGCGGACAGCTCAACTCGTTCCGCGATACACGCGATGCTACAACGGTTTCGTTCGGTAACCCGTATCTGACTCCGGAGTTCAGCAATTCGTTCTCGCTCAACTATCTGAAGCAGTGGAACGACCACTCGCTGCTCGTCAGCGCCTACTATCGTCCTACTACGGACGTGATACAGCGCATAAGCTATAAGAATCAGGAAGACGGACTGTTCTACCAGACATCTATGAACGTGGCTAAGAGTCTGTCGACGGGATTGGAAATGACCGTAAAGAACAAGTTGTGGCGCATTCTCGACCTCACAACGTCGGCAAACGCCTACTACTATCGTCTCAACGGATTCTCGTACGACATCGACGGACAGACCGTAACGGGCAATTCCGACCACAACTTCACATGGAACGCCCGCATGACGGCATCGCTCATGCTGCCATACGACATCTCGATACAGACCACCGGACGCTACACAGCACGTCAGGTCATCACGCAGGGTTATCGCAAGGCCAACTACAGCATTGACTTCGGAGCTCGCAAGAACTTCTTCAACAAGCTCTTTACACTATCAGTCAACTGCCGCGACCTGCTCGACTCACGTCGCTTCGAGACATTCACCAGCGGACCTAACTTCACACGCCACCAGATTAACCGACGCGGCGGACGACGTGTGAGCATGACGCTGACATGGAACTTCGGTAATATGAAACAGAAGAAACGCCCCAACAAGAGCCAAGGCAGCGAAAACGACATGCCAATGGACTATAATGGCGTAGAGGAATAAAAAAAGGAACGTCGGACGGGAGTTCGACGTTCCTTTTTTTAGTTATTTACGGAGAGAATGCCAAGCGGATTTGTGCATGTGGCTCGATACTTAATCAGTTTCTTGCCTTCCGCATTGATACACAATCCGTTGTTGTTGAGGTTGTACTGGCGCTTGCATCGGCTACACGACACTATGCCGTTCGACGTGAAGACAAGCTTGTTGTTGAGCATATTGGTCTCGGCGTAGCAGTTGGGACACTGCGAGTCGAAAGCATACAGGATGGCAGGCGACGAGAGATTGCCGTAGCCCACAATAATACCAGTCTTGTTATATAAGCCGATGGCACGCGTACGACGCATGTCATCGGCATTTGCTTTTTGCTTGGTCGAGAGCCCCTCATTGCTCTCGAAATAGAAGTATGTCACAGCTCCCTCCTGACCCTCACTGACACGACAGAACACGCCCGGCGACAATGGGTTGAGCACACTCTGCAGCGTAGCATCCTGGTGCTGACCGTTGTCAAACACGAAGTATGCATGAAGCGACGAGTAATCGAAGTCTGTATTCGAACATGACGAAAAAAGGAGCATGACGAATAGAAGAAGACAGGGGAAGCGGTTCATTGGAGCAGCGCTTTTTCAGCCTCATCCACGCGCTCGAAGTGGAACTCGGCGAGCGTCTGGTCCATAAGAGCCGCGATGCGGTCGTTGCACAGATTGCCCATTGAGCCTTCGTGAGTGTGGTGTATGTTGTGGTCGGCATGGAAGGTGCCGTTCTCTATCTCCAGTCCCACCTGCTTGTAGGCGTCGCGGAACGGTGTTCCGGCGGCAGCAAGACGGTTGACCTCCTCTACCGAGAACATCGGGTCGTACATCGGGTTGTCGAGTATGTGCTCATTCACCTCAATACGCTCAATGATGTAGGCTGCCATGTCGAGGCAGTCCTTCAGTTCGGCAAAGGCGGGGAGGAATACTTCCTTTATGATCTGCAGGTCGCGGAAGTAGCCCGTAGGCAGATTGTTCATGATGAGCTGTATCTGCGTGGGCAGACTCTGCAGTTTGTTAGACTTGGCACGTATCAGCTCAAACACATCGGGGTTCTTCTTGTGCGGCATGATAGACGAGCCGGTGGTGCATTCTTTGGGAAGCTTTACAAAGGCGAAGTTCTGGCTGTTGAACAGACAGGCGTCGAAAGCCAGCTTTGATACAGTACCTGCTACCGAAGCCAAGGCAAAAGCCACATTGCGCTCCATCTTGCCACGTCCCATCTGAGCATACACCACGTTATAGTCCATCGAGTCGAAGCCCAACAGACGTGTGGTCATCTCACGGTTCAACGGGAACGACGAACCATAGCCGGCAGCCGAACCGAGCGGGTTGCGATTGGTGAGACGATAGGCAGCCTGAAGAAAGAGCATGTCGTCGGCAAGCGACTCGGCATGAGCGCCAAACCACAATCCGAACGAGCTTGGCATGGCTATCTGCAAATGTGTATAGCCCGGCATGAGCACATTCTTATACTGCTCGCTCTTCTTCTGCAATTCGCGGAACAAGGCGTCAACTCTCTCTACCACCTCACGCAATTCGTGACGTGTGAAGAGCTTGAGGTCGACCAGCACCTGGTCGTTGCGCGAGCGACCCGAGTGAATCTTCTTGCCCATGTCGCCCAAGCGGCGTGTGAGCATCAGTTCCACTTGCGAGTGAACGTCCTCTACACCCTCTTCAATTACGAATTCGCCTCGCTCGCACTCAGCGTATATGTTTTTCAGTTCAGCCAGAAGCTGTACAAGCTCGTCCTTCTGCATGAGTCCAATCGATTCAAGCATGGTGATATGAGCCATTGAGCCAAGCACGTCATACTTGGCGAGGTATATGTCAAGTTCGCGGTCACGTCCTACGGTGAAGCGCTCAATCTCCTCATTAACAGAGAAATTCTTTTCCCAAAGTTTGCTTGCCATAATAATTATAAAGGTTTAAAGCCCCACCCCCTGCCTCTCCCTGCGGAGGAGGGGTCGGGGGTAGGGCTTATATTAGTTATACTGAATCATCTGAAGCACGTCGGCAATCTTCTCGATGCCTTCCTGCAGAGGTTTCTTCACCATCTGCTTGATGAACATGTTGAGTTCGGCCTTGATGGTGAGTTTCATCTTGCATGAAGTAGATGTGACGGGCAGGAGCTGAATCCAGAAATTGAACGGGATTGGGCTCTGCTCGGTCTCAAACTTGATGCACTTGGGTTCTTCGCGATTTACCACACGCAGCTTGATGCTGCCCACTGGCGGCACATTCACCGACAACGAGTCCTGGTCGAACTCCAGGTCCTTGATTTTCTCAGCCTGCTTGCGAGCCTCCTCGGGCATATTGTCCTTCATCAGCTCGTAGCGTTCCTTAAGCTTCTGCAGGTTGTTGAGGTCGCTAAGCTTGTCGTAAACGTTCTGCTGTGGGAATGGTATCTGTCGTATGGAACTTTCGAATGTTGTCATAATTTACTTCTTCCAGTTAGCGGGATCCTTGCGCCACTCAGCGAGTACTTCAAGGTCTTCCTTCTTAATATATCCTGTCTCTGCTGCGATAGCTGTGGTGTGCTCATAGTCAGAGAGTGTGATGAGGCGCACGTTGGCAGCCTTGAAAGCCTCTTCGGCTACGGGGAAACCGTATGTGTAGCTTGCCACCATACCTACTACCTCGAAGCCAGCCTTGCGGAGAGCGTCAACAGCCTTGAGCGAAGAACCGCCGGTAGAGATAAGGTCCTCTACTACTACTACCTTTGCACCCTCAGGGATAGTGCCCTCAATCTGGTTGCCCATGCCGTGATCCTTCGGCTTCGGACGAACGTAGCAGTAAGGCAGCAACAGCTCGTCGGCTACGAGCGCACCCTGTGCGATGGCACCTGTAGCAACACCTGCAACGGCATTAGCCTCAGGGAATTCCTCGTGGATGAGGTGTACCAACTCCTGCTTTACAAACGAGCGCAGCTCCGGATAAGCCAGAGTCTTGCGGTTGTCAGTATAGATTGGCGACTTCCAACCAGATGCCCATGTGAACGGGTCGTTGGGTTGCAGCTTTATAGCCTTTACTTCAAGAAGTTTTGATGCGAATAGCTTTTTAAGTGTACTCATAATTATATATGTTTTTTAGTTTTTATCTTACTTTGCAAAGTTAGTGCAAAAATCCGAGTAAGCGAGACAAAAGGACAATTATTTTCCCTACACTTTCTCTTATATCCTTGATATATCAGCGAAATCGTCGACAACGCTGTCTGCCCCTGCCTCAACAAGACTTTGGCGCGAGCCGTTGCCGTAGGTAACGCCGATAGTGGCGCAGCCGGCATTGCGACCCATGAGAATATCGAAATGGGTGTCGCCCACTACCACTGCGTCGTCAGCTGTCAATCCGAAGTGGCTTAGGGTCTTCAAAACGGGTTCGGGATGGGGCTTGGCATGGCTCACATCCTCATAACCGATGATGTATGTCACAATGTCGTCAAGAGCAAAAGAACTGATGAAGTCGGCAGCCGACTGATGGCTGCGGCTTGTAGCAATGGTGAGAATCATTCCGCGCGAATGTAGCAGACGCAACGTGTCGTCGACGTGCGGAAACATGGGCACGCCTATCTGTGCATTCACGTCGTGGAATATGCGTCGGTAGGTGGCTGTACACTCAGCCGCCATGCGCTCGTCCATCGGTTCGAGCACGGGGAAAGCCTCCATCAGAGGCAATCCGATAGTAGCCGCAATCTCGTCGTCGGTGTGCTGAGGCAGGTGCATGGCGTCGAGAGTACGGTGGAAGGTGTTGAGTATTACGGGGCGTGTATCGGCTATG
>Ga0129313_1002029_pt1 | contig 11437 bp, 9 predicted proteins | sample O1105metagenome_FD_94436 | JGI IMG/M metagenome (GOLD analysis project Ga0129313, IMG submission 94436) | Orangutan group fecal microbial communities from fecal samples from Wisconsin, USA - O1105 metagenome | ecosystem: Host-associated > Mammals > Digestive system > Large intestine > Fecal... | reverse complement strand
TGGGATCTTCCAGAGCCTTCAGAGCGGAACCCTTGATGATAGGGCAGTCATTGAAGTCGTACTCTTCCAGCTGCTCGGTTACTTCCATCTCGACCAGCTCGATCAGCTCGGGATCGTCAACCATATCACACTTGTTCAGGAATACGATGATGTAAGGAACGCCTACCTGACGGGACAGAAGGATGTGCTCCTTGGTCTGAGCCATAACACCATCAGTAGCAGCTACAACGAGGATAGCACCATCCATCTGTGCAGCACCGGTGATCATGTTCTTAACGTAGTCAGCATGGCCCGGGCAGTCAACGTGTGCATAGTGTCTCTTCTCGGTCTGGTACTCGATGTGAGCGCTAGAAATGGTGATACCACGCTCTCTCTCTTCGGGAGCCTTATCGATGTGATCGAAGTCAACCTTCTCGTTACCAGGTACTCTCTCAGAAAGAACCTTGGAGATTGCAGCGGTCAGAGTAGTTTTACCATGGTCAACGTGACCGATGGTACCAATGTTACAATGGGGCTTTGTTCTGTCAAATTTAGCTTTAGCCATTATTTAAGTCCTCCTTAAAATAATTAAACAGTTTCGTAGTTTTATTTTTTTAACTCGCTACCTCTGATTATATTAAATAATCAGAGGTTTTTCAAGTCATTTTATTGATTTAATGCTTATTTTGCTTTTGCAGCAAGAACCTTTTCCTGAACGTTCTTAGGAACGGGCTCATACTTTTCGAAGAACATGGAGTAGTTACCACGACCCTGGGTCTTGGAACGCAGGTCTGTGGAGTAACCGAACATCTCAGCAAGGGGAACGAAAGCCTTAACCATCTTACCGCCGCCGATGTCTTCCATACCTTCTACACGACCACGACGGGAGTTCAGATCACCGATTACATCACCCATGTATTCCTCGGGCATGGTAACCTCAACCTTCATGATCGGCTCAAGCAGTACAGGAGCTGCCTTCTGCATTGCTTCCTTGAATGCCATGGAACCTGCAATGTGGAATGCCATCTCGGAGGAGTCGACCTCATGATAGGATCCATCATATACGTTCGCATGAACACCCAGTACAGGGAATCCACCCAAAATACCAGCCTGAGCTGCTTCCTGGATACCTTCACCTACTGCGGGGATATATTCCTTAGGAATGGAACCACCGACTACAGTAGATTCGAATAACAGGGTAGGAGGATCGTTGATCAGAATGTTTGCCTTCGGATCGAAGTCAAACTTCTCACAGTTAGCCTCCAGGGGCTCAAACTTAACTTTACAATGTCCGTACTGTCCACGACCACCGGACTGCTTAGCGTACTTGGAATCCACTTCCACAGCCTTGGTGAACGCTTCCTTATATGCAACCTGAGGAGCACCTACGTTAGCTTCTACATGGAACTCACGAAGCAAACGGTCAACGATGATCTCCAGATGCAACTCACCCATACCGGCGATGATGGTCTGACCGGTCTCCTGATTGGTATGAGCACGGAAAGTAGGATCTTCTTCTGCCAGTTTTGCAAGAGCCTCACCCATCTTGCCCTGACCAGCTTTGGTCTTAGGCTCGATAGCCAGCTCGATAACGGGCTCAGGGAACTCCATGGACTCCAGGATTACAGGGTGCTGCTCATCACAGATGGTATCACCGGTAGTGGTGAACTTGAAACCAACTGCTGCTGCGATATCACCGGAGTAAACCTTTTCCAGCTCTGCACGCTTGTTAGCATGCATCTGCAGGATACGTCCAACACGTTCCTTCTTATCTTTAGTAGCATTTAATACATAAGAACCGGAATTCAGCGTACCGGAATATACACGGAAGTAAGCGAGCTTACCTACGAACGGGTCAGTCATGATCTTGAATGCAAGTGCAGCGAAAGGCTCTTCATCAGAGGACTTTCTCTCTACTTCATTACCGTCAAGGTCAACACCCTTAATAGCCGGCACATCCAGAGGAGAAGGCATATACTCGATAATAGCATCCAAGAGCTTCTGAACGCCCTTATTTCTGTAAGCAGTACCGCAGCATACAGGAACGGCTCTGCACTCACAAGTAGCTTTTCTCAAAGCAGCCTTCATCTCTTCAACAGAAGGAATTTCACCTTCCAGATACATCATTGTCAGATCATCATCCAGCTCACAAACCTTTTCAATGAGCTCATCATGATATAAAGCAGCCTCATCAGCCATATCTCCGAGATCATCGGTAACAGTGATGTCATCACCCTTCTCATCGTTGTAGATGTAAGCCTTCATCTCGAACAGATCAATGATTCCCTTGAACTCATCTTCCTTACCGATAGGCAACTGAAGGCAGATAGCGTTCTTACCAAGTCTGGTACGGATCTGATCTACTGCTGCGTAGAAATTAGCACCCAGGATATCCATCTTGTTGATGAATGCCATACGAGGTACATTGTAGGTGTCAGCCTGACGCCATACGTTCTCGGACTGAGGCTCTACACCACCCTTTGCACAGAAGACGCCGACAGCGCCATCCAGTACACGAAGGGAACGCTCAACCTCAACGGTGAAGTCTACGTGACCCGGGGTATCAATGATATTGATACGATGCTCCAGAGCACCGGGCATGGGTTTGGTCTCTTTTTCAAGAGTCCAGTGACAGGTGGTAGCTGCAGATGTAATGGTAATACCTCTCTCCTGCTCCTGAGCCATCCAGTCCATGGTAGCAGTACCTTCGTGAGTATCACCGATCTTATAGTTAACACCTGTGTAATACAGGATACGCTCGGTAGTAGTGGTCTTACCGGCATCGTTATGAGCCATAATTCCGATATTTCTGGTTCTCTCTAACGGATATTCTCTTCCAGCCAAGTTTTTTCCCTCCTACTAGAATCTGTAATGAGCAAAAGCCTTGTTTGCCTCTGCCATCTTGTGCATGTCTTCTTTTCTCTTAACTGCAGATCCGGTATTGTTGGCTGCGTAAGAATTTCGTTAGCAAGTCTGTCTTCCATGGTCTTCTCACTTCTCTTACGAGAGAACATGGTCAACCAACGAAGGCCCAGAGCCTGACGTCTCTCAGGTCTAACTTCGATAGGTACCTGATAGGTAGCACCACCGATACGTCTTGCTTTTACTTCCAGAACAGGCATGATGTTGTTCATAGCCTCTTCGAATACTTCCAGAGCAGGCTTGCCGCTCTTCTCTTCAACCTTAGCAAATGCTCCGTATACGATCTTCTGGGCTACACCCTTCTTGCCATCCAGCATGATGTTGTTGACAAGCTTGGTAACCACTTTGTTGTTGTATAAAGGATCTGCTAATACATCTCTTTTCTGAATATGTCCTTTACGTGGCACGGTTCTTCCCTCCTTAACAAATTGTTCTCGTGAGATTACGTTATCTCGGCATCTAAGATGCCTCGATGTCGGCTGTTCGCCGACCCAGCCCTTCCATAAAAGTTCGTCTGCAAGCAAGCTTGCACTCGCTTTTATGTCAGTTCTGTTCTTCTCACTAGTTACGTTAAATCATAGGTACTCACATGTGTTTCCCCAAGTGTTCGCGCTGTTATATCTGTATCACAGAATTCCAACACTTTTCTTAGTTTCGTTTTTGTGGTACAAAGACGATGTTCGCATCGTCTCCAAAAATCCTTACGGATTTTCATCGAACTCTCGGTCCGACGTTCAAAACGCCCCGGATACTACTTATTTCTTAGCATCCTTAGGTCTCTTAGCGCCGTACTTGGAACGAGCCTGTTTTCTGTTAGCGACACCGGCGGTATCAAGGGTACCACGGATGATGTGGTATCTGGTACCGGGCAGGTCCTTAACACGACCACCACGGATCAAAACAACGCTGTGCTCCTGCAGATTGTGACCTTCACCGGGAATGTAGCTGGTAACTTCGATTCCGTTGGAAAGACGTACTCTGGCGATCTTTCTAAGAGCAGAGTTAGGCTTTTTAGGAGTTGCTGTCTTAACAGCAGTACATACACCACGCTTCTGGGGAGCAGAAACGTCTGTTGCTTTCTTGTGAAGAGAGTTGTAACCCTTCTGGAGAGCAGGTGCAGTAGACTTCTTAACAGAGGTCTGACGTCCTTTTCTTACTAACTGGTTAAATGTTGGCATTCTGTTTCACCTCTTTCTTAATAGTATAATAGACGCACCTTTTCTGGCACGCTTTAATAGTATACTTGTTCCAACTTCCGTTGTCAACTGGTTTTTGGTGAAATTTACAGGGTTTTTCACGACTTTTTCATATTATTATAACCAAAAGAGGAGCAGTACCGTTTCCGATACCGCTCCATGAAGTATTTCCCATAAATTTCCCCCTATACAGGGGCTGCTTATATAAGGAACCGCTACTGTATCTGTGGCAGATAGCGTTCCAGTGCATCCTGCCAGGAAGGAAGTCTCTCAAAACCGTTCTCTGTGAGCTTTTCCTTGCTCATGCGGCTGTTCTCCGGTCTCTTCGCCTTCGTGGGATACTCGGACGCCGGTACGGGAGCCACATCCACGTTCATGCCTGCCTTGCGGAAGATTTCGCAGGCAAATTCATACCAGTTACAGATACCTTCATTGGTCGCATGATAAATGCCGTATTTGTCGGTCAGCACCATGTCCACCAGAAGCCTTGCCAGATCATAAGTATAAGTAGGCGAACCAAACTGGTCATTCACCACCGTGAGATGATCATGGGTCTTACCCAGATTCAGCATGGTCTTGATGAAATTCTTACCATTCACACCGAATACCCAGGAGATTCTTACGATAAAATACTTCTCCAGTGTATTCTGCACTGCCAGCTCGCCCTCGTATTTGGTCTGTCCGTATACGTTCAGAGGATGGCGCTCATCGTCGGGCTCCCAGGCTCTGGTACCTTCGCCGTCAAATACATAGTCCGTGCTGATATAGATCATCTTGCAGTCTAACTTTTTGCAGACATTGGCAATATTCTGTGTGCCGTCCGCGTTGACCCTGCGGCAGAGCTCCACGTTGTCTTCCGCCGCATCCACTGCAGTATAGGCTGCACAGTGGATCACAGCATCCGGTGCTACCTCACCGATCACTTTTTCCACACTGGCAGCATCCGTGATATCCATGTCCTGAATATCCACACCAACCGCCTCAATGCCGCGCTTTGTAAGTTCATTTACCACATCATATCCCAACTGACCCTTTACGCCTGTTACCAATACTTTCATAGAATGCCTTGCCTTCCTTTTCTTTCTTATGTTCCTGCACATATTGCATAGGTTCAACAACTCTGATTATAACATCCACACTCAGCATCAGCAATCCCAGAACAGTCAAAAGAGGCTCAATGATCACACCGGTTACGATCAGAGTGCCAGCAGCCACCACGCCGAACCAGTTTATCTCCACATAATCTCTCTTCATATTTTCCCCTGTCTTTCCGAGAATCAGTATTCTCCCCGAGTTCTGATCTCTCTAACAGTTTAAGACGTCCTTTCACACCAAAAAGGTTCATCTTTTGAGAAAAATATTTTATGCTGTTTTGTTATTATCTATACATATTTCATTACTTTAATAGGCATCATCATGCTTCAGCAGAACAATGAACGTTTTTAATATGATCTTGATGTCAGACATAAGTGACCAGTTGTCAATGTATTCCACATCCATCTCAACAATATCGTCAAAATTATCTATCTTGCTTCGTCCGTTCACCTGCCACATTCCTGTAATTCCCGGCTTGATACTGATGCGACGCCATTGTTTTCTCTCATATTTTTCCACTTCATCCAGTGTAGGCGGTCTGGTACCTACCAGACTCATGGATCCGCCTACTACATTAAAAAATTGTGGCAGTTCATCAATACTGAACTTGCGTATCACCCTGCCTACCTTTGTGATCCGGGGATCGTCCTTCATTTTAAACATTACACCGCCGGCAATCTCGTTTTGAGCCATCAGTTCTTTTTTACGCTCTTCCGCATCAATATACATACTGCGGAATTTATAGATTTTAAAATTTCTGCCGTTCTGCCCCACCCTGGTCTGTTTGAAGATCACAGGTCCCGGCGAATCCAGTTTGATGGCAACCGCCGTCACCAACATAACCGGGGAAAATAAAAGGATCCCCACCATACCACCGATAATATCCATAAGTCGCTTTATAGCCATTTCATAAGTGTTCAGGCTGATGGTATGATACGTGATGACCGGATAGGTGCCCACGGTACTCACATAACTATAGGCACGTCTTCTCTTATAAAAGTCCACCACCAGGCGTACCGTCACTCCCATGTCAATACAGATATCTACATATTGCTGTGTAAATCGCAGTTCTTCCCCATGCTTCTGAATAATATATATCTGATCCAGATTATTCTCCCTGATCAGCTGCTCCAGTTCTTCCAGACATCCCAGATATTCTTCCTTATCCGCCTCATACTCATCTCGCTTCATTGCAATATAACCAACCATTTTGACCGGTATGGATGTTTTATCCAAAAAATAACTGAATTTATTGAATTCTCCTTTTTTTCCCACATATGCCGTTCTGGGTGCCCTGCCTTCTTCCAGCATTCTGATCAACGGTTTGCCAAAAATCATTTTTACACTGATCAACAGATAAGCCATGATCAGATAAATAATAAAGAATTCTCTTGCCTCCTGTCCCGGAGCGACAAACTGCAGCAGGATCCCCGTCACCAGCATGGCAACAACGAAGGATTTCGTAATCTTTCGGTGCACTCTGTCCAGATAATAAAACATTGTTACATTGTATAGATATCCTTCTTTGTTGGAAAGAAGATAAAGCAGCAAAAATACTCCCGTCAGAACCTCCAGTCGCAACTGTGTCTGATCATCCAGCCGCTGTCCCCTTATCAAAAACGTAATTCCAAATGCGCATACAAGCACAAAGATATCCAATAATATCTGAGTCGTATTCGTATTTGCCCCTGAATTTGTCTTGTTCAATTCCCCGTCTCCTCTCATAGTCTTACACATCCAACAGCTCAATTTATTTTATTATAAGAATCCGGCAAAATCAAGTTGCGCGATAGCTTTTCTCATTCCACATATTAACTTTTTACTCTGATAATGATACAATAGCAATATAGTAAGGCATTGACATAGGAGGTGTTTCATGGCAGTGATCCTGATGATAGATGATGATCGTGAAGTGTTGGAAATCAATAAAAAATATCTGACCGGCGAAGGCTTCGACGTATCGATCGCATCCTCCGCAGAGCAGGGGATCCGTTTGGCAAAGCAATGTTCTCCGGATTGTATTCTGCTGGATGTTATGATGCCGGACATGAACGGTTATGAAGTGTGCCACATACTCCGCACTTTCACTTCCGCTCCCATTCTGTTTCTTACCGGAAAAAGCAGCGAGGACGATAAGATCACCGGTCTCACCAGTGGCGCCGATGATTATATTGTAAAGCCATACAGTCTGCGAGAGCTGAAAGCCCGCATTGATATACTCCTCCGGCGTATGGGACAGTTGAAGTCGGCATCCGATAATCACACTTTGGTCATCGGCAATCTTACCATTGATAAGGTGGCACACAAAGCCCTGTTCCTGGGCGAGGATCTTGGACTTGCTAACCGGGAATATGAGGTTCTCCTCTATCTTGCGGAGCATCCCGACCGGGATATTACCTTTGAAGAACTGGGCAATGCCCTATTGGGGACTTATATGGAAGCCGATCGCCGTTTAGTTATGGTGAATGTAAGCAGACTGCGCAAAAAATTAGATTGCAGCCATGAACTGTCTAATCACATTGAAACTGTATGGGGCAAGGGATATCGTTTTATCATTGCCTCTTATCGTCAATAATATTGCAGGGGGAATTCCAGAATGAATAAAGCCAGTTTTGTCTCTCCTTCCGTAGAAAAAGAGACCATTGAAAGTCTTTCCCAGAAGCTGTTGTAAGTCAACCGGCAGTTAACCGAAGCAAATAAGGAATTGAAGCGCGTACAATCAGAAAAGGAAGAAATGCTTTCCAATATCTCGCATGATCTGCGGGCTCCCATAACCGCTATCCGGAGTGCATTGGATTATCTGAATTCCGGTCAGGAAATATCCACGGAGGATTACATAGCTTCTCTGCAGCTGATCGACCGCAGGACACAGACACTGGAAAATCTGATCCAGGATATGTATTATCTGTTCTGTGTAGAAGATACATCCCGGGAACTTGAGCTTGTCACCTTGGAGGCAGCACCGTTTCTGGAAGAATATTTTTATGATATGATTTCAGACAGACGCTATGACGATCATGACATGGTATTGGACCTTCCGGAGAATCTTTCCTGTGAGATTTCTGTTGATGTCCAGAAAATGATCCGGGTATTGGACAATCTTTTCACCAACGCCGCAAAATACTCCGGCACCGGCAGCCGCATCACCCTACAAGCCGGATGCAGCGGCAAGCAGCTGCAGATCAGAGTCATCGACAATGGACCCGGCATTCCGGAAGATTCCCTTCCCCATATTTTCCGAAGGACCTACACAGTGTCACATTCACGCACCCCGGGATCCGCTACCGGAAGCGGTTTGGGGCTATCTATCGCCAAAGCTATCGTAGAGCGTCTGGAAGGAAGCATCTGCTGCACCAGCGAACCGGGAGAAGGCTGCTGCTTCCTGATTCAGCTGCCCTGTATCTGACATTTCAGAATCTGATGCAGGATATGAGCTACTTCCGTTGTGCTGTCCCCTTCTGCCGGACGTGCTATATAAAATGTCGGAACCGTTGCAGCCATGGCAATACATTTTGACCCGATCTGAGGAGTGTATTTCTCCTCTTGCAGCAGATGCCTCAGGAAAAGATTATCCGCATATACCGGGAACCTATGGATTCCCATAATCTCTCCGGTCTGCACCTTTTCACCCTTTGTAATCCCCAACATAATGAACGCTTTTACCGGTCTGGCTTCTGTGGAAAATGCTCCCCTGTAAGGCACCAGAAATTTATCCTTTTCTTCATTAATATAAAGTAATCGTGTCAGATCATATCCTTGTTCTACCGCTACATTGCGGCACAACTTCTGATAAGGAAATGCAGGATATACAAAAGTCCTGTCAGTCCGCGGTTCCACTACCGCCATATCATCTGCCATCAGTTCATACCCTTGTTCAAGCAGCATTGTGGTGATCGTGGATTTTCCGGCGCCACTCTCTCCTGCGATCAGCACAGCGCCACGCTCATCTGCTACTGCGCTACAATGAATGGCCAGCTGTCCCCGCTGCATTGCAATCATCGCCATACCATATCCCAGCAGATAAGTTTTCATATAGAAGGGATTAGCTCCCTCCTTCCTGCGGTATCTGATGGATCTACCCTGTTCCACCACCATCCACATGGTTCTGTTACTTAAGAAGCTAAAGTCCGGTCCAAAGTCATATTTCCGTGTTGTTTCCCGTAAAATTTCTTTCGGGATCTCTCCCTCTTCGATCCGGATCTCCGGAACCGGTTCTGTAACAGTTTCCGCGTCTTCCGCCACCAGCTGGGGGAATTCCAGATCCGTCTTTATCCGCAGTCCGTATAGTCTGTAGCTGTACTGTGCCATTTTCTTATCCTTCCATGAGTCCGTCGTCTATATCACCTGAAAATCGCATGGATATCTTACGAAAACTATGTTATCATATCCTATATTACGAAACAAGTCGGTTTCCGCACTGATTCGACTGTCGAAGTCCACAAAAAGGGGGTCATTTTATGTCGGCAATCTGGGGAATCATTTCATGGGATGCGCCACTACCACAGAATATAAAAGAACAAATGCAGCTACCGTTTCAAAAAAAATGTAAAATTGACCGTTATTCCTCCGTACAGAAAGATACTGTTTTCATGGGATGCGGAATACAATATCTGACAGACGAGTCTCTGTCAGAGGTGCTGCCCTATACTTCTGATAGCCCCGATTTTTTCATGACCGCAGACTGCCTGTTAGACAACCGGGAAGAACTCCTTTCCTTACTGCAGCTTCCTGCCTCCACTCCGGACGGCACCGTGATGGCACAGGCCTACTCCCGCTTCGGGATTTCCTGTCTGAAATATTTCCGGGGACTGTTTTCCCTGGCGGTCTACGATTTTGCCAAGAAGACTCTGTATCTTGCGGCAGATCAGATGGCTTCCCGCTGTCTCTATTACTACGAATCAGGAAAACATGTGTCCTTTTCCACTCTCAGTTCTGCGATTCTCCAGGTATTTCCGGAGATTCCTGAAAATCCCTTGTTTTTCAAAGACTTTTTGACTGCTCCCGGTCTTGCTCCCAATATTTCTCCCGAGGATACTCCTTACAAGGGAATGTATAAATTAAAACCGGGCACCTATCTGGAGATCACCTCACACGGAATTACGGAACACACCTACTGGACTCCGGCAGACGAGGCATCCCCTTTTTCCTGCGGCAGCTTTTCCGCCGCCCGATACGGCCGGTCCTTCCGGCAGTTATACAGTGATTGTGTCAGGGATGCTCTGCGCTGCAACGGCGAAGTCGGAATCTGCTTAAGCAGCGGTCTGGATTCTGCCAGTGTCGGTACCCTGGCTGCCACCCATCTGCAACAGGGGCATCGTAATCTGTATGCCTATACTTATGTTCCCTATGAGACACCTCATCCGGATAAAAACCGGGACCATGTCACGGATGAGACCGCAGACGTGCAAAAAATACTGGACATGTATCCCAATATGAAGCCCCACTTTCTGAACAATCATGGGAAAAATTGTCTGGAGGCCTTGCAGGAAGAGTTGGAAATAATGGAAATTCCATTTAAGGCCTACGCAAACCTTCCAAACCTTATGGAAATCTATGCGGAAGCCTCCGCAGCCGGCTGCAAAGTACTCCTAACAGGACAGGCTGGCAATAGTACCGTTTCCTATGGATATATTGACACTATTCTCTGTCATGTCTATCATCGTAAACACTATATGACGTTCCTGTACTGGCTTAACCGCTACGCAAAACATGTAAAGGAGAGTCGAAGATCTGCATTGAAATCCTGTATCCGCTATTACAATGCTGCCGCCCGACAGCAAAATCTGCCGGATACGGTCCCCGGATCAAAGACTGACAACCCTTTTGTGAACTCTGAGATTTTAACAGACTATCCCCTGGCAGCGCGTCATACGAAATATGCCCCCACCCGTACTCCGGGGTTCCCGATGACGGAGAAGGATTATCGCTCCTGGGTCTGGTTCGCACCGTTTCTGACTTATATCGGAGAGCTGGAGACCAAAATGGGACTTCACTATGGCCTGATCCTGCGGGATCCCACCAGAGATTCCCGTATGGTGAATTTCTGCTATCACCTTCCCTATGAGATCTTCGCATGGCAGGGAACTCCCCGCTGGCTGATCCGGGGGAATTTCCGGGATCTGCTGCCCACAGATCTGCTGGACCGATGGATGCGCTACGGTGTACAAAATTCTGATTACTATCTCCGGATCCAACGGGACTGGCAGAAACTGCTCCCGGATCTGGAGAAGGAACTGGAAGCCTCT
>Ga0129313_1002024_pt1 | contig 11455 bp, 11 predicted proteins | sample O1105metagenome_FD_94436 | JGI IMG/M metagenome (GOLD analysis project Ga0129313, IMG submission 94436) | Orangutan group fecal microbial communities from fecal samples from Wisconsin, USA - O1105 metagenome | ecosystem: Host-associated > Mammals > Digestive system > Large intestine > Fecal... | reverse complement strand
TTGTTACATCTCGAACGGTGGTTCTGTAGGAGAAACTTCCACTTTTCAGAAGTGGAAGTTACGGAAAGAGTAATTTCCACTTTGCTCCCCATGGAGTGGAAGTTACTTTTTCACTTCAGGAAACAGTAAAACCGTAAAACGGGGCTTGACGCTTCTGTAAATATGAGGTAAGATAACATCTGCTTCGAGTGATTGGTTCGCAGTAGCAGATACAAATCGAGGCGTGGCTCAGTTTGGTAGAGCGCCGCGTTCGGGACGCGGAGGCCGCAAGTTCGAATCTTGTCGCCTCGATGGTGGTGAGAGCCCCGGAAACGTTGAGAAATCAAGGTTTCCGGGGCTTCTTCTTTGCAAAAATACGGGGACTTATGTCCTGAAAATGTTGAGCCCCCTTGAGCCCCTTAGGCATCTTTCTTCAGTTTTTGAACCGTTTTGAGCCCCCTTTTGAGCCCCTTCTTTTCCAGCTGTTTCCGTGCTTCTTCAAAATCAATGGCATCGGAATAATTTTCTTCACAAACTTTTTGATCGTTTCCAAGCAGATGTGAAGAAAGGTAACTATTTCCGAGGCGCTTGGCAAAATTTCGCCGCCATGCATGAGGTCCACGAATCCGGTCTTTCTGAATCCAGACACCGACTGCGTCGCAGGATCTGCGATAGTGTTCGTAAACGGAGTTGATTCCGAGGCAGCCGTCAGCAATTTCTCCCGGAAAAACATAGGTTCCATCACCGGTAATCTCATAGATGGCATCCAGAAGGTCATTCAGCTCTTCCCAGACAGGAATGGTACGATCTTTGGAAGTTTTGGTTCGGTCGGAAATTTCCTGATGTTCGGGGATGCCGCCATGTTTTGGAACCTTTCGCAACATGCGCTCAATCGTAATGTAGCGATTGCCGTTTTCGTCCGTAGTGATATCATCCCATCGGAGTGCACAGACCTCACCCCTCCGGAGTCCCAGCTGCATCTGAAGCAGCATCGCATACGGCGTGATAAAACGGGGGCGGCGGGCCAGAATGGAAAGCTCATGATCCCAGAGAAGATTCATTTCCGTATCCGTATAGGTACGCTGTTTGATGCCGGGACGATTGATAAATTTGTTGCTGTATTCGTCACTGTCCCATTCGACCAAGTTGCAGGGATTGGAATCGATCATTTGTCTTCGATAAGCTTTGTCGAAGACCAGCTTTATAATCTGCACCATCGCATTAAAAGCACTTTTGATCACTGGATAGCGTCGCAGATTCATCAGAATGAAATCGTTGATATCATTAGGACCGATTCTGTTCAAGCGCATAGAAACAAAGCTTGTTTCGCTGAAAAATCGCTTGTAGGTTTGATTCTGCCGGGTCACGGTTGATGTCCGTGCCCCTTTTTTGTCGGAATCTGTGATACCATCGAGCCGCTGCTGCTGAATCAGTCGGTACATCTCCTCAAAGGTTTTCATTACCTGCCCGATATGGCCGGATTCAAAGGCCTCAATTTTCCGGACCAGATCCGCGTATGATTTAGACTTAATCCGACGTCTTCCTCCTTTTCTGGTACGATCTGGAATGTATATGTACCAATAGCCATCTGATCTGGGTGCGGTCGGCATCCAGTGTTGATATTTTTCTATAATCTCCTGTACTTTCATCGTCATTAAGTACGGAGCGTCATCCGCATTTATTATACAGGTGTTGACGAGATTTGAAACGAATCTGTAATAATCCGCCGCATTATCAATATTGAAAGAAATCAACGCAAACCTCTCTTATAACAACATAAAACAACCTGTGTGGGGAAAATGCCCCTATTTTCTCAAAAAGCCCGTAGAATCAACGCTCAGAGAAACTTTAGGGTGTCGGAGAATATTCCTGACACCAGGGGCAGTTTTAGCCTTTGGGAAGCAGCTTCTGCAGCAGCTCGTCCAAGCGTGTCTGGTCTCCGCGTAGAAAGATCGTGCAGTGCCGAGCGCATACATTTCTCATTGATTTCATCGTGTCATATCGTGATCGGCGGTCCCTGTCAGTAAGCTGAAGGATCGGCCTCAACGAATCCAGTGATAGCAGGAGCGGAACGTGGGATTTTGTTTCCTGATGCATCAACTCAAGGAGAAATGTTTTTCGCCAATACCGGTCGTCGCTTTTGGAAAGCTTTTTTAGAAGCGTCTGTAAGTACTGATCACGCAACTGGATTCTTTTGGGGTACTGACCATAGATGTTGTCTCGGATGAATGCATTCAGACATTGATTCAGATCCTCATCTGAGATGTCAGAGACAACGTTCGATTTCAAATACTCGCGGACTTTGCGCGGCGTTTTAAGTGTCAGCTCAAATCGGATGCAGTTCGGAAAAATTCTATCTTTGACGGTTTGATTGAGCTGAGCCCCCTTGTCGTAGATCTTTACTGAGATTCCATTTTTTCCGGAGTCCTTGATAAAAGTAGCAGGACGCCTTTGATATTGAGACACATGCTCGGTGTGATGATCTGCAGAAAAGAAGTCATGTTCTTTCAGCCGTAATCGTGGTCGGACTAAGCTGAGCAGGAGTTCAATTGGTCTTTCATACAGGTCGTAACTGTCTTTTATGAGAAAAGTCCGGTTAATCTCTATATAACGAAATTTGATTTTGGAAACGTCCATGGTGATGCCATAGAGGCTATAAAGCTGACTGACGATGCATTTAATGCGATGCCACAGATCTCTCATGTGCCAGCAGTTCAAGTTGTGATACGGCTTCTTATAAGAGGCTTCTTCCAATTCTTCTGGTGGCAAGGGTTCGTGGATGGAAAGATCAAGTTCGGCGTATACACCATGCGGACCATATGTGTAAACAAAACGGTCGAAAAGAGACGATTCTGGAAGTATGACCGAATCGAATGCACAGTTTTCAAGTAATATTTTTTTTGATGATCCATTTTTTACAATGAGAATGCCGTCCGTCAGAAGCTTTTCTGGATCTGCAATGCTGGTTATGGTAAAACCAGTAAGAACGGTTTTATCAATAAGAGCATCTATTTGGTTGCGTATCTGTATCAATGCGATACCTCCGTGGATGAGTGATAGGTTACGCATTCTATGATTGATCTCGAAAAATGAACTTCCGCACGGGTGCGGAGAATGGCAAAAAAATGCAAAAAAAAGATAAAAAGGCATCAGTACAGCGGCAGACAACTTGGAATAAGGTCAATGCTGCTGATCAGAAATATCTCAAAGAGGATGGAAAAAGGAATCGGGTGTCTGTCACTTCATGGAGAGAACGGCAGGTACATCTTGTCGATATGGCCAAAGATATGCTGGCCGATAAGCTGGATAAACCGGGAGTTGAGTCGAAAGGGGGTAGATCCTATCGGGTCAGCAATCAAATGCTGGCAAACTACTATAATTCGCGATTTACGGAAAGGCGCCTCAGTGCCGATGCCTTACAGCGAGTGATGGATATGTACCGTAGATCCCAAGAATCGGCGGATGCAGGAAATTTGGAGCGAGACGGGGCTCACTCGCTTCACTTCGATGAGGCATATAATCTGGCGGAAATAGCAGACCTTGCGTTTCTTCCAGTGACTGAAGACGAAGGGCAGCGCGCCATTGATAAGAATGACTTGAGTAAAATGCTTTCTATAATTTTAGAAAGTGTGAAAGCTATTGTGGATGATACAAAAGATGTTGTGGATGAGCAGGGAAAAGACATCGAACGGCCACAAATGCTGAACGTACTTATGCAATATGTTACAGCATATGCACAAAAATTGCTCTCGGCACAGGATGATTTTAAAGATGGCGATTTAGAGGAAAGTTACTATACTCTCCGAAGTGTGCAAAAAAAGTTGAGAGATATAGAAGACAATTTCCAGTTCATGACGGGAGGACCGCAAAGAACTCTATACATGGGCCTTATATCTTTTACACAGGCAATGGTTACACTTTTGATTGAAAAGATTGAGCTGGAAGAGATCACGCGAGGGATGCAGGCCAACAGCAATTTGCCAGAGCAGGTAGAGGCTTTTCGCAAAATTAAAAAACGACTGAGAAAATTCTGCAGCTTAGATTATGACCAGAATGATAGGGAGTAATTACAAAAGATAGCACTGATCAATTAGAACAGTGCCATCTTTTGTGAAAAGGTTTATCGATGATGGTGCCCTGAGTGTACAAATTCGGTCATAAGTGTCTCTTTGTCCTGTGGGATCCCCGTATACTTTTCAAGCCTTGAACTGCGAATCTTATGACCATATTCATCGGAATAAGTTATGTCTCGCCGAGTATCACTCCAGCATACAGTAATCCCCGCCTTGGCAAGCGTTTCTACATATTCCTCACGAGAGTGCGCGCGTCGACGAGCATCCTTGATTTTACAGGAGATACTATAAACATAGCTATCAACTTCACCGTGTTTTGCGCGTTGCATAAGATGATAATCATCCTTGGACCAAATGGTTGGCTTTTGCCGTTTGAAACCATCAAAATCATAGCCCTTTTGGGTGATAGTTAGTCCATGGCGGAGGCAGATTTCATCTGATATGTGCTTGGCTTCTTCTAGCCAATGACTAGATGTATGGAGTTTGTGCCCATCGACGTACGAAACAGAATTAACGATGACATGGGAATGCAGATGTTTGGTGTCGGTATGTGTTGCTATCATGACTTCAAAGCCAGAAAATTCTTTTTTAGCCCACTCAACAGCAATGGCATGCGCCTCTTCAGGAGAAATTTTTTCTTCTGGCGCAAAACTTTGGACATAATGATCGTAGCTACGGCCTGTGGTTTTGCCCCATATTTTTTTAGTGACCATCATTTCAGTAGCTGCTGAATCTGGAGAACAGAAAATTCCTGTCATCAATGCTGCTTCTGTTTTACAAGGACGCTCGATGTACTGGATGACGGCAGCTATGCTTGCCTTTGAATGGACCGATTTAACAACTGCCATATATATGTCCTTTCTTCCATTAGTGTATTGATGAGATGTATCAGCTCTGGGGATATAGAGTCACCAGAATTTACAGCTCGTGTGAGCTGATTCAAATTGTTGCCTTGTCTTTTGTACTCTGTGAGCAACTCGCGATATGCGGCAGGATTGGTGATGGGGGCTTCAAGAGCGGCTTTCAGCAGATAATCCTGTTGAGAAAGACCGGAAGAAGCAACTTTCTGTCGAATTGTGTTGGCAGAGTGCTCATCCGTGCGGATCAGAAACTGAATGTTCTTTTTTCGTGACATGTTGAAATTCCTCTCTGTATATTGTGGTGGATGTGGCTATTAGTAACGTAGCTGGTGTGTTTATGTGTGATAAATGGTTATAACTCGCGATTTGTAGCAATTTATTGGTCATATATGGATACTTGGGCACTTATGTCTGCGCTTCTTGAATCCGTTGAAAATTCTGTTGGAATTGAGGGAGCATTTCTGCAAGCTCCGCCTCTGGCTATCCATCACCCTTTGGTGTGGATCAGTCCTGAGGCACGCTTGCAGGGGGAGAGTGGCTCCCCCATGTCCCCTACCAGTGCTGCTGCCGAACAGTGGTCTGGCGCGCACACTTTATCTCCTCTGCGATTTGAGTAGAAGAAATTTCTGTTTTATCCTGCGGATCCAGACCGTTGTTGAGCAGCACCTGCTCTGCGGCATTTTGAATGGAAATCTGCGGCGGAAGCTGAAGTACACCGGATTCACCAGACTTGCGATTGGTATCGTAGAAGTGATAGGAAATTTGTCCGTCGTAATGGTTAGAAGGATCGTTGAGTCGATCTACGGTAAGGAAACCGGTTGGTATCTGATATGCGACAGAGCTACGCTGCTCACTCCGTTGCCGCTCTATGGCTGCATCAGTCTGGTCGATGATGGATACTGCGGAACCTTTTATACTTGTAATCCGGGCAAGCAGTTCTTTATCAGTCATTTCTGCGGACCAGCCACCGATGTATGGAAAACTATAGTCATCAGTGGCGATTCCGTAATGTGCACAGACAAGAAAAGCAATGCTCTCTGCTTCGGTTTCGCGGGCAGCGGCTGTTTTCTTTTGTGAAGATGAAGTATTGGAGGGATTATGGACTGTTGCATGACCGATTTCGTGTGAAAGGGTTTTAATTGTTTGTACTTCGCTCATGCCGCGTTTAATGACGATTTTCTGTTCAAACGGGCTGTAGTACCCTTTTGATTCATCGGCAATCGATTCAAAGGACACCGGCACGGGACTGATACTGATAAGGGCCTTTCGGATTTGATCATATCCATCCACGGATCCTTGTAGTTCTTCGGCGAGTAGCGTAGGAAGTGGCTCTCCGGAGGTCTGAGAAACATCGAAAACAGAGGTGGGGCGAAAATATAAATGTAGGGTATCGGACTCTGAGTTATCAGTAGCAACAGGTGAATCGGACGGAGGATCCCTTTTCTTATATGTATGCGGCGTGATTATTCTGATTCCACGTTCTCCAGCGTTCACCTGTCTTCCAAGCGAGTGCCAGACAGTGTATCCGGCTACCTGAGTCGCATCTGGTTTTTGCGCGAGAATGAGTAAGCAATTCCGGGCAGAATAGTGAGGAAAGCGCGACTGTACTTGAAGGTAGTTTTTATATCCATCACTCGTTCGGAGTGCTTGGATCCCGGCCTCCAACTGCGCAGTTAGTCGGTCGATCTCTTTTTGCTTGTTTTCTTGCATAAAATGTTATCCTCATTTTGTTTGTAATGGAGGGGATGAGAACGCTGAATATAGACTATGTAGAGCAGGTATATGCGCTGCAGATCAGACGGAGACATCGGAGTGTGGCTCATATGTGGCGTTTCCTCTCAGGAGAAGGCAACTGCTTTTCAGGAGAAATTTCCTCATTCAGCATTTCTTCTGCATCTGCCAGACGGTGAGTCTTCTTGTCATAAAGCATTACTCGATTTGCCAGGCGATCCTGTGGCTTCACTTCATTTTGATTGATAGAGTTAATCAGGTCATTGAACTGATTGGGGGAAACACCACCATTTTCGGGGAAAAGAAGTACTTCGTGAACAGATGAGGGAATGACAAAAAGCTTGTCGGACTTTAACTTGTTTGCTGCTTCATCCATGGCAGTCTGATTCAATGCTTCAGAGCTTCCGCAGAATGCCCTATTGTTGGTGAGAACCATTAGAGATGATGGAGCGATTTCAGTATTGAGGCCCAACATTTCTTCAATAGAAGAGAGATGATAGGGATTTTGCATCTGATTCTGAATGGCACGATCCAGGATTTCCTCCCCGGTCATGGAGTGATCGGTCGCGATCTTTCGGTCTACAAGTGTTTTTGTTTCATTGGAAAAGGCGATGCAGACAATTTCGTCAGTGACATCGCGGTGCGGACATACTGACAAGAGATCCTTTTCGTGTTCCCGGTTGACCAGTATCGGTTGAAGCGACTGTTGAAATGTATCTGTACTTTTGATGTCAGAGTGGTTCATCATTAATCTTTACCTCATCCTTCCTTTTTTGTGCTGCCTCAATGGCGATGTCACGATTCCGCATCAAGGAGCTGAGCTGATAATCCTCATAGTATTTGACTTTTTTCACCTGCATAAAACTGCCGTCAATGAAAAGCACGACAGAATCTTTGCTTTTTAAATTGAAAAATTCTTCCGGATCCATACATCGCCTCCGCTCTTGACTGTAGCCGTAAGAAGCTGGTAGCTTGAAAAGTCCTTTGGCTTGTGTTCCAGTTTTCTCTTCTTCATACTGCCCCGTCATTTTTGAAAAAAGTTCCGCGGTTTCCGTATTGGCAACACCAAGAACAACCTTTACCAAGCAATCGTCGAGAATGGTGTTGGCACGCTCTTTCCCGTAAGTGCCTTCCAGCTGTGAAATGGATTGGCAGACAATATAGACGGAGATTTTTTTCGACCGACAGGTGCTGAGAAATTCGTCCAGACGAGGAATCGATCCGTAGAGAGGCGCTTCTTCCAGCAGAACCCAGACAGGGAGTTGTGCACTGGTGAACTGATTTTCCCGGTCGGCAATGAGATACTGGAAAATCTGCGAGTAAAAGAGGCGGATGAAAGCACCGTACTCTGCAATCCGTTCCTGCTCAATACTGAGAAAAATGGAGTGATCATATGCGATATCGTATGGAGTGACCATCCTTGGAGACTCGGCAAGCGCCCAGTCTATAACGGAAGAAGCTGCGAAAATATCGATAGAGGTAGTGACCTCTGTTTGAATCGACTCCATGTCCTCACCTGACTTCCCGGAGTAGGAAGAAAGCATTTTTTTAACAAGCTTGCTGTCCGACTCATCAAGAGCCTGCCCGATTAAGGCCATCACATCGTGTGTACTGACAGCAGTCATTGTTTCGGGAAAATTCTTCCCTTTGCGGATGAGCCAAGCGAGAAGTCCAATCAAGATTTTGCGTGCATTGGCCCAAAAGTACTGATTTCGTTCCCCACCAGAATCTGAAACCAATGCTTCGGCTATTGTTTTCAGGTAAGGTTCCATATCCTCATCAGACATGGAGGCTTTGTACCAATAAAATGGATCATAGCCATACTTTTCACGATCAGTCAGAGAGATAACCCTTACATCAGGCAGATCTGCAAATTTTTCTGAGAGTTCTCCTTTGGGATCGGTAGCGATGGTCAAAAAACTTCGATGCGGTGAGCAATAGTTTCCCAGAAGGCTGGCCATCATTGTCACGGACTTCCCAGATCCCGGAGAGGAACAAACGAGTGCACAGAAAGAATCCCGAGACGGAAGAATGCGGACATACTTTTGGCCCATGCGACCGAGAACATATCCTGTGGGTGCAGGGGAGAGATATTTTTCAGGCACAGCAGGGTGTGATGCGTCCAGCTTCCGGCGGCTGGGAAGATCGCTGTTATGCAGGGCTGAGCGGATAGTAAAATCACGCTTCCCCCATGCGATATATTGGTAGACATGGATCCCGGTGATAACCGCGCAGCCCAGCAAGGCATATAGCGCGGCTAGAAGATATCCTATGACCGTAAGATCGCCGCCCCAAGAATGCATGATGCTGACGACGCACACGAAAGTGAGAGGCAGCGTCCATATACCAGTGAAAATTGCTCGATTGCGTGGGATTTTTAAAAATATTTTTTGAAAATGTTTCACGGGCTCTCCTTCGAATGGCGGCATGAGATGATAGATATGACTTTCGCGTTAAGGCAGTAAGATGAGACGCCGCCGATCCCATCATGAGAACGACTTACATATATAGTGTACTTTATTGGCTATCCAGAGTGTATATGTCGCATTTTCTGTGGCTGATCTGTGCAGATGGGCTATAATTGCAAGTAGGAATGACAGAAATGATACATGATTCTATTGGAATTATGAGTTAACTCTTTGCAGGCATCACTGACAGGCTGCATCGGGGAAGGGAAATGACAATGGCAGATAAGAATACAGCGGATATCGGGTTTGAAAAACAGATATGGGATGCTGCTTGCGTATTGCGGGGCAACATGGACGCGTCCGAATACAAAAATGTCGTGCTGGGCTTGATCTTTCTGAAGTATATCTCTGACCGGTTCGAAGAAAAACATAAAGAATTGTTGGAAGAGGGAGACGGTTTTGAAGAGGATATTGATGAATATACCTCGGAAGGCATCTTCTTTGTACCGGAGGGCGCACGCTGGAGTGAGATTGCAGCTAAGGCACATACGCCGGAAATTGGGACGGTGATTGATGATGCCATGCGTGCTATTGAAAAAGAAAACAAGCGCCTTAAGGATATTCTTCCTAAGAACTTCGCGCGCCCGGAACTGGATAAGCGCAGATTGGGAGATGTGGTGGATTTATTCACCAACATTAAGATGATCGATCACGGAAGCGAGAAAGATATCCTTGGCCGCACGTATGAGTACTGCCTGTCCATGTTTGCTGAACAGGAAGGAAAGCGCGGGGGTGAATTCTTCACACCATCCTGTGTGGTGCGTACTCTGGTAGAGGTTTTGAAACCATTCAAGGGAAGAGTGTATGATCCGTGCTGTGGATCAGGGGGGATGTTCGTACAGTCTGCCCGATTCGTAGAGCAACACAGTGGGAACATCAGCAGCATTTCGATATACGGACAGGATTCGAATCCGACGACATGGAAGATGGCGCAGATGAATTTGGCGATCCGCGGAATCGAACCGGATCTTGGAACATATGCAGCCGATACATTTCTTGATGACCGTCATCCGACCCTGAAGGCCGATTATATCATGGCGAATCCTCCATTCAACATGTCTGACTGGGGAGCAGATAAATTGAAAGATAATGAACGGTGGCAATATGGAACTCCGCCCGCAGGAAATGCTAACTTTGCATGGATGCAGCATATGATTTATCACCTTGCTCCGGCAGGCAGAATTGGCATGGTACTTGCCAACGGTTCGCTGTCTTCCCAATCCGGCGGCGAGGGTGAAATCCGTAAGAAAATCATCAATAAGGATTTGGTGGAATGTATCGTTGCAATGCCGGCACAACTTTTCTATACAACGCAGATCCCAGTCTCTCTTTGGTTTCTTAATCAGAAAAAGAAGCAGGCGAAGAAGACGCTGTTCATTGATGCCCGTAAGATGGGAACAATGGTAAGCCGCAAGCTGCGCGAACTGACAGAAGAAGATATCCGGAAAATCGCAGATACATATACGGCATTCGTGGATGGGACACTCGAGGATGTGAAGGGATATTGTGCGGTAGCGGATACGGCAGAGATCGCGAAGCAGGATTATATCCTTACACCGGGAAGATATGTTGGCATCGAAGAGCAGGAAGATGACGGAGAACCGTATGAAGAAAAGATGGATCGTCTGACATCGGAGCTTTCGAATCTGTTCGAAAAGAGCCATGAACTGGAAAAGGAGATTCGGAAGAAGTTGGGAGCGATTGGGTATGAAATTTAAGACTTATACAATGGAAGATGCCCTAGAAGCGATCATTGACTACAGAGGGAAGACACCGAAAAAATCGGACTCAGGAATTCCAACACTTAGTGCAAAATCAGTGAAAAATAATTATATTGATTATTCTTTGTGCTATTACATATCACCTAATGAGTATAAGAATTTTATGGTACGCGGTTTTCCTAAAATTGGTGATGTACTTTTGACAACAGAAGCACCTATGGGAGTGGTTGCAAGACTTGACCGAGATGATGTTGCTATAGCCCAGCGTTTATTGACGCTTAGGGGAAAGAAAAATATTCTAGATAACGAGTATTTACTCTTTTTTTTACAATCTCCTATTGGTCAGGCATTATTAAAGACCCGTGAAACAGGCACAACAGTAACTGGAATAAAACAAGCTGAATTTAGAAAAATACAAATAAACATTCCGGAAATTGACATTCAAAGGAAAATTGGAGGATTCCTAAGAACACTGAACGAAAAAATAGAAATTAATAACAAAATAAATGAGAATTTAGAGCAGCAGGCTCTGGCGCTTTTTCGTCATTATTTTATAGATTTTGAGCCTTACGGTCGTTCTGCCCCTTCCACCTGGTCAAAGGTTTCCTTAGACGATGTATGTA
>Ga0129313_1002021_pt1 | contig 11465 bp, 12 predicted proteins | sample O1105metagenome_FD_94436 | JGI IMG/M metagenome (GOLD analysis project Ga0129313, IMG submission 94436) | Orangutan group fecal microbial communities from fecal samples from Wisconsin, USA - O1105 metagenome | ecosystem: Host-associated > Mammals > Digestive system > Large intestine > Fecal... | reverse complement strand
AGGGCGTGGAAACAGGGGGAGCCGGATCGGTTCGTCCCACAACTGGGACAGGTTTTGAAAGATGGGTTCTTCCAAAATTCAGAGAAAGGGCCTTTGATTCCCGCGATTTTTATGGGAGTATCCCGAAAAACAAGAAGAAAACAGCATGGCGCAAGAAAAATTTTCCTTTTCTGGTGAAATACAGGAATCTAACTATTTTGAGCACTCAAAGCCGGGAAAACTGCAAATTCTGCGGAAAAATTAACAAAAAGTGCGCATGATAGAAACACACTTGTCTGCTTTTGAACGTCAATTGGAGACACAGAGTTGTTGACAGATTGTAAACTTATCTGATAGAATCAAATAAGCACAACGCATCCGCGGTGTAAAGAACAGGGGCGACCCTGTTCATCGTTTCTTTTGGAGGAGAGGCGATGCAGCGGAAATAATGAATTGGAGGTAAACATGAAAAAAGCAGTATCTATGCTCTTGGCCCTCGTTATGGTGCTCTCTTGCGTTGCCTGCGGCAAGAAGCCTGAGGAGAAAGACGACACCTACCACATTGGTATCGTGACCGGTTCCGTCTCTCAGTCTGAGGATGACCGCCGCGGTGCTGAGGCTTTCCAGGCCGAGTACGGCGAGGATATGGTCAAGCTGGCCACCTACCCCGACAACTTCGGCGACGAGCTGGAAACCACCATTCAGACCATTGTAAATATGTCTGCCGACCCCCAGATGAAGGCGATCATCGTGAACCAGTCCGTCCCCGGCGTCACCGAGGCCTTCCGTAAGATCAAGGAGTCCCGTCCTGACATCCTCTGCATTGCCGGCGAGTCCCACGAGGACCTGCCCGAGATCGGCTCCGCTGCCGACCTGGTGTGCAACAACGACTTCGTGTCCCGCGGCTACCTGATCATCCGTACTGCCCACGAGCTGGGCTGCGATACCTTCGTGCATATCTCCTTCCCTCGGCACATGTCTTACGAGACCATGTCCCGCCGTGTGGCCATCATGAAGGCCGCCTGCGAGGAGTTTGGCATGAACTTCGTGCTGGAAACCGCTCCCGATCCCACCTCTGACGTTGGCGTGTCCGGCGCTCAGGCTTATGTTCTGGAGAAGGTGCCCGAGTGGGTTGAGAAGTACGGCCAGAAGGCAGCTTACTTCTGTACCAACGATGCCCACACCGAGCCCCTGCTGAAGCGCCTGCTGGAGTGCGGCGGCTACTTCATCGAGGCCGACCTGCCCTCTCCTCTGATGGGCTATCCCGGCGCTCTGGGTCTGGACCTGACCGAGGAAGCCGGCGACTTTGAGAAGATTCTGGCCAAGGTTGAGTCCGCCATCGTAGAGGCGGGCGGCGCCGGCCGCTTCGGCACCTGGGCTTACTCCTATGGCTACACCCTGTCCGCCGGTCTGGCCCTCCACGCCAAGAACGTGCTCGACGGCAAGAGCGAGCTGCGGGATATGGACGATGTGGCCGCTGCCCTGCAGGTCTACTCCCCCGATGCCGCATGGAACGGTGCCGGCTATACCAACGCCACCACCGGTGTCAAGTCTGATAACGTGTTCCTGATCTATCAGGACTGCTACATCATGGGTGATCCCGGTTACTTCATGGGCAACGCCACTGTGGAAATTCCCGAGAAGTACTACACCGTCAGCTGACGATAACGCTTGCAGAAAGCAACCATTCAAGCGGGGAGGGAGGGTTTCCTCCCTCCCCGCTGTTTTAAGTAGGGATAATTATGGAAAAGAACAATACTCCGCTGCTTGAACTGCGGAATATCCAAAAGGACTTTTTCGGCAATCAGGTGCTTACGGACATCAACTTCACCCTGGAAGCGGGCCAGGTACTGGGCCTTGTGGGTGAGAATGGCGCCGGGAAAAGCACCCTGATGAAAATACTGTTTGGCATGGACGTGATCCGCGAGACAGGCGGCTATAAGGGGGACGTCCTGCTCAACGGAGAGAAAATGCAGTTCAACACCCCCTTTGACGCACTGAAGGCCGGCATCGGCATGGTGCATCAGGAATTTTCTTTGATCCCCGGCTTTACCGCCACGGAGAATATTCTGCTCAACCGCGAACCCATTAAGAAAAGTGTCTTTTCAGAAGTGTTCGGCGAGCGCATGGACACTCTCAACTATAAGGAGATGGATCGCCGCGCTGAGGAATCCATCAAAAAGATGGGCGTTGACATCGACTCTAAAATGGTCGTAAGCGATATGCCCGTCGGCCATAAGCAGTTCACCGAGATCGCCCGCGAGCTCAGCAAAGAGAATCTGCGGCTGCTGATCCTGGACGAACCCACTGCCGTGCTCACCGAGCGGGAGGCACAGGCGCTGCTGGACTCCATTCGCAGCATGGCGGCCCAGGGCATTGCCGTGATCTTCATCACCCACCGCCTGCAGGAGATCCTCTCTGTTTGCGACAAGGTGATCATCATGCGCGACGGCTATGTGGTCAAGGACGTCCCCGCCAAAGAGACGGACGTGCGCGAGATTACCCGCGCCATGGTGGGCCGTGAGGTCAAGGAGGGCGGGAATGCCGCCCGTGAGGTGCGGGATCATTCCGACGCCCGCACCATTATGTCCATCCGCAAGCTGTGGGTGGATATGCCCGGCGAGATCGTCCGCAACGTCAATCTGGACATAAAAGAGGGCGAGATCCTGGGCATCGGCGGTCTGGCCGGTCAGGGCAAGCTGGGCATTCCCAACGGCGTTATGGGCCTGTACGACGCCGGCGGAACCGTGGAGTTTGACGGCAAGGCCATTGACCTGAACAATCCCCGCAAGTGTCTGGACGCCCAGCTGGCCTTCGTGTCGGAGGACCGCCGCAGCGTGGGCCTGCTGCTGGATGAGTCTCTGGAGTGGAACGTGGCGTTCCCCGCCATGCAGATCCAGAACAAGTTCCTCAAGAAAATCGGCTTCTTCACATGGCGCGATGAAAAGGCAATCGCCAATGTGACCAATCAGTATATCGATGAGCTGAAGATCAAATGCACCGGTTCTGCCCAGAAGGCCAGGGAGCTTTCCGGCGGCAACCAGCAGAAGGTCTGCCTTGCCAAGGCATTCGCCCTGGAGCCCCGCTTCCTCTTCGTCTCCGAGCCTACCCGCGGTATTGACGTAGGGGCTAAGGCCCTGGTGCTGGAGGCACTGCGGAAGTTCAACCGCGAATCCGGCGTCACCGTGGTCATGATCTCCTCCGAGCTGGAGGAGCTGCGCATGATCTGCGACCGCATCGCCATCGTATCCGGCGGCAAGATTGCCGGAATCCTGCCCGCTGACCATTCCTCCGAGGAGTTCGGTATGCTCATGGTCAGTCAGGTGAAATAAGGAGGAAGAAATGGGCAATACGACCACTCTTGGAAACAAGACTAAACTGAAAGAACTGCTGGACAGCTTTGGACTGCCCCGTCTTATCATCGCGGGCTTCCTGCTGCTGCTGCTGATTGCCGCCCCCATTGTGGGGCTGGACTTTGCCACCCAGATCACCAACATCATCACCCGCTTCAGCTGGAACGCTGTGATGGTGCTGGCCATGGTGCCGATGGTGCATGCCGGCTGCGGACTGAACTTCGGTCTGCCCCTGGGCATCGTCTCCGGCCTGCTGGGCGCTACGCTGTCCATCGAGCTGGGCTTTACCGGCTTTACCAGCTTCCTCGTCGCCATCCTGATCGCCACCCCCTTCGCGCTGCTGCTGGGCGGCGGCTACGGCTGGCTGCTGAACAAGATCAAGGGCGGCGAAATGATGATCGCCACCTATGTAGGCTTCTCCTCCGTGTCCCTTATGTGCATGATGTGGCTGCTGCTCCCGTATAAGCACCCCACCATGGTTTGGGGCTTTTCCGCCAAGGGACTGCGTACCGTTATTTCTCTGGAGGGCTTCTACGACAAGGCGCTGGCCAACTTTTTGACCATTGACCTGAAGAAGTTCGGCGTCAATCTGGTGATCCCCACGGGGACGCTGCTGTTCTTTGCGCTGCTGGCCTTCCTCATGTGGGCCTTCCTGCACACCAAGACCGGCACTGCCATGACCGCTGTGGGCTCCAATCCCGCCTTTGCCCGCGCCGCCGGCATCAATGTGGACAAGATGCGGTTCATCTCTGTGATCATGTCCACTTGGCTGGGCGCCGTCGGCATCCTGGTGTATGAGCAGGGCTTCGGCTTTGTGCAGCTGTACACGGCCCCCTTCTGGATGGCCATGCCCGCCGTGGCTGCGATCCTGATCGGCGGTGCGTCGGTGAACAAGGCGTCCATCGGCAATGTTATTATCGGTACGATCCTGTATCAGGGTATTGTGACCATGACCCCCACCGTGATGAACTCCGCCTTCCAGATGGATATGAGCGAGGTTATCCGTATTGTGGTGTCCAACGGTATGATCCTCTACGCCCTGACCAGAAAGACGGAAAGGGGGCGCTGACATGAAAACCAAAAAGAACTTTAACCTGGGGAGCTTGATCAGCGCCAACTCCGTGCCCATCCTGTTCGTTATTATCTGTGCCGTTATGATCCCCCTCTCCGGGCTTCCGGCCAACTATCTGCTGAACGAGGTCGTGACCCGACTGGGCCGCAACACCTTCCTGATCCTCAGCCTGCTGATCCCCATTATGGCCGGTATGGGCCTGAACTTCGGCATGACGCTGGGCGCTATGGCCGGTGAGATGGCACTGATCATGGTGGCGGACTGGCAGATCTGGGGGATTCCCGGCCTTGTGCTGGCCACCATTCTGTCCATTCCTCTGTCCATCCTGCTGGGACTCTTGTGCGGCAGTATACTGAATCGCGCCAAGGGCCGCGAAATGATCACCAGCTACTTCATCGCATTCTTCATGAACGGTGTGTACCAGCTGATCGTGCTGTATATGATGGGCTCCATTATCCCCATTATGCACAGCACCCTGAAGCTGCCCCGCGGGTATGGTATCCGCAATACCGTCAGCCTGCTGCAAATGCGCCAGAGCCTGGATAACGCCCTTGCTGTCAGCATCAACGGGGTAAAGATCCCCTTCCTGACGCTGATCATTATCGCGCTGGCCTGCCTGTTCATCGTGTGGTTCCGCCGCACGAAGCTGGGTCAGGATATGCGGGCTGTGGGCCAGGACATGAATGTGGCGCGTGACGCCGGTATCGACGTGGACCGCACCCGTCTGATTTCCATCGTGATGTCCACTGTGTTTGCCAGCTTCGGCATGATCATCTATCTGCAAAACATGGGTAACTTCCCCACTTATCAGGCGCATACCAACATCGGTATGTTCTGTATCGCTGCGCTGCTGGTGGGCGGAGCTTCCGTGGACAAGGCATCCATTCGCAACGTATTTTTGGGTGTTATCCTGTTCCACACCATGTTTATCGTGGCCCCTGCCGCCGGCGGCAAGATCACCGGCGACTCCATGATCGGTGAGTACTTCCGCGTGTTCATGTCCTATGGCGTCATCACTGTGGCGCTGGTCATGTACGAGGCAAAGAAGCGCAAGGAAAACCGCACAATGGGCCAGCAGCTTGCCAACGAGCAGAAAGCCGAGGAGGAGGGGAAGACCGCATGAAGACCAAGACCCGTTCATGGATCATCCGCAGCGCCTTTGTGTTGGTGCTGGTGCTCCTCGCCGTGCTGATGCTGCGCATCGGCCGCGGCCATACCATCTACTTTGATAACCGCGCGCTGGAGTATCAGGGCGCGACTACCGCCGCCCCCTATAAGATCACTGTGATTGTCAATGGCGAGCAGATCTCCAAGCTCTATGAGAAGGAACGCTGCTCCGTCACCAATATCGGTGATAAGCTGGAGCTGACCGTGGAGGTTATGCAGCAGAAGGGCGGCAGCGAAACCACTTCCGTATACTCCCTGAAGGTGCCCCATGATCTGGATGGCGTCATCATCAACCTGCCCGGCTATATGGCCGGTCTGCCGGAGGAAGCGTATCTGGAGGAGTTTATCCCCGCGCCTTCCACCGAAAAGGATGACGAAGCGCCGCCCACTACCGATGATATCGGTCTGGGCGAAGTGTAATATCTGCATGACCGGCGCAGCCTGTGCTTTGCATGGGCTGCGCCGGTTTTGTGATATAAAAAATCCCCGCCTGTCCTTTTGAGACAGGCGGGGAACAGGGATGACCGGAGAGCGGCTTTAAGCCTTCCAAAGTCCGTGGAGGTTGCAGTAGGCGTAGACGGAGACGACTTCGTCGCCGGGGCACAGGGCGAAATCGGCCTTGGGAGCCTGACCGGGCTGCAATACCTTACGCTGGTTGCCCTGCTTGGTGTGCAGCGAGATCCACTGGATGTAGTGTTCCGGCAGCATGGGGTGCTCGACGGAACCCACGGTGACGTGGACCAGATTACCCTCTACGGTATAGACGGGCACATGCTTTTCAAAAGCGGCATCCACCGTGTTGGGGACCAGCTGGGTCATCTTTTGGCCGCAGCACATAACGGGCACGCCGGTGTCGTTGACCATGGCGATGATATTGCCGCAATGCTCACAGATAAAGAATTTCTGTTCCATATTTGTTCCTCCTGTTTTGATGTCAGATCAATAGTTTTCAGCGTGGACCTCGAAGAAGCTCTGGGGATGGGCGCAGACGGGGCAGACCTCGGGGGCCTTGGTGCCGACCACGATATGGCCGCAGTTCCGGCACTCCCAGACCTTGACCTCGCTCTTGGCAAAGACCTCGGCCGCCTCGATGTTGTGCAGCAGGGCGCGGTATCGCTCCTCGTGGTGCTTTTCAATCTCGCCCACCATACGGAACTTGGCGGCCAGCTCGGTGAAGCCCTCCTCCTCGGCGGTCTTGGCGAAGTCCTCGTACATATCGGTCCACTCGTAGTTCTCGCCCTCGGCGGCGTGGAGCAGGTTCTCGGAGGTGTTGCCGATGCCGTTGAGCTCCTTGAACCACAGCTTGGCGTGCTCCTTCTCGTTGTCGGCGGTTTTCAGGAACAGAGAGGAGATCTGCTCGAAGCCCTCCTTCTTGGCGATGCTGGCAAAATAGGTGTACTTGTTCCGGGCCTGAGACTCACCGGCGAAGGCGGCCTCCAGATTCTTTTCGGTCTTTGTTCCGGCGTACTTATTCATAGTGATTGTCCTTCCTTTCAAAAAAATTGGCGCAGGATAAGAAAAGATAAAAAGATTAACGAGAATAATTCTTGTTTATGAGTCCATTATACGCGATCCGCGGGAAATGTCAAGGGGAAAACAGGAAAAAATTTGCACCTCCATAGACTGGGGGAAACGGAAAATCAAAAACAAGTGTCTACAATATAAAAACAGAAGGTGAGGAACACTGGGTATAATTCCACAAAACAGCCGTGGAAATTCAGAAAATCAGATGGGGCATATTAACAAAATCTTCTGTGGAAATACGAAAAAGATTGACATGTGTGCTTTCGAGTGATAAAGTAAGGCCATATTTCAGGAAAGGAGCGGAGGACTATGAATATGATGAAGGCTTATCAGTTTAATAGTGCCATGACGGCTGCTCAGGCAGGCGCCGACTCTTTCCGCGCTTTTTCTGCTATGAATATCGCTCTGCTGATGGACACCATTCTGATGGTGTCCATTTTTGTTATTTCCGGCGTAGTGTCCGTATTGGCCGTAGTAGCTCTGCTGGTCGTCCTGTTGTCCATTATTCTGATTATTGAGACAATTGAATATGGTCGGATGAGACAGTGACTGCGCAGTAGGGCAGGAAAAACGGGAATGTTAAGAGGTCTCACCGGCAGCGGTGAGGCCGCTTTTTTATATGCGATATGCAAAGGCAAATGAAGAACGGCAGAAACAGGAGGAATTAGAAGATGAAAATGAGCGGTGCGCAGATCTTGCTGGAATGTCTGCTGGAACAGAATGTGGACACTATTTTTGGCTACCCCGGCGGAACCATCCTGAATGTTTATGACGCGCTGTACGGTTACAGCGACCGGATCCGCCATATTCTAACGTCCCATGAGCAGGGGGCGGCCCACGCCGCCGACGGATACGCCCGCAGTACGGGCAAGGTGGGCGTGTGCTTTGCCACTTCGGGACCCGGCGCGACCAATTTGATCACCGGGATCGCGACGGCGTATATGGACTCCTCCCCTGTAGTATTTATCTCCTGCAATGTGGCCCAGAATCTGATCGGAAAGGACGCTTTTCAGGAGGTTGACTTTACCGGTATCGCCATGCCGATCACCAAGTTCACCTATCTGGTGCGCAATGTGGAGCAGCTGGCTGATGTGGTGCGGGACTCCTTCGCCCTGGCCCGCAGCGGCCGCCCCGGGCCGGTGGTTATTGATATCACCAAGGATGTGACCGCCGCCGAGTGCGACTACGAATATCTGCCCCTGGAGAAGCACGCAGCTTCCGGCCATTTGGCCTCCCTCTACCGCCGGGCGTATACCAGCTGCCTGAAAATGCCGGAGGCCGACCTGGGGGATGTGGACAAGCTGGTGGAGATGATCGCCCAGTCCAAGAAGCCCATGCTGATCTGCGGCGGCGGCGTGGTCCGCGGCCGCGCCCACGAGGAGTTCCGCCAGTTCGCCCGGCGGATCGACGCCCCCGTGGCAGTCACCATTATGGGCGGCGGCGGCATCCGGGGCCGGGATCCCCTGACCACCGGCATGATCGGGATGCACGGCTCCATGGCCTCCAACATGGCCTGCGACAACTGCGACCTGCTGATCGCCGTGGGCTGCCGCTTCTCCGACCGGGTGGCCCTGAAGCCCGAGACCTTCGCCCACCAGGCCAAGGTGGTGCAGATCGACATCGACCGGGCGGAGATCAACAAGAATGTCCGGACTGACCACCACATCATCGGGGACGCCAAGCAGGTGCTGGAGCTGCTGCTGGAGCGGGTGCCCCAGTACGACCACAAGGAGTGGAAGGACTATGTGTTCTCCTACCCCACGGAGACAGAGTATGAGGAAAATCCCAGCGCCCTCACGCCCAAACAGATTTTAACTGCCATCGCCCGGATTTGCCCCCAGGACACCGTGGTGGCCACCGATGTGGGCCAGCACCAGATGTGGGCCATCCAGCATTTCCACTTTGACTATCCCGGCCAGCTGCTTACCTCCGGCGGGTTCGGCGCCATGGGCTTCGGCCTGGGGGCCGCCATCGGCGCCAAGCAGGGCAATCCGGAAAAGACGGTGATCCACATCACCGGCGACGGCAGCTTCCGTATGAACGGCAACGAGCTGGCCACCGAGGAGTTCTATAAGCTGCCCGTCATCACCTTTATCTTCAACAACGGCAACTTAGGCATGGTGCGCCAGTGGCAGAATCTGATCTACGACAAGCACTTCTCCCAGACCGTGCTGGACCGGGGCCCTGACTTTGTGAAGTACGCAGAGTCCTTTGGCCTGAAGGCCCGGCGGGTGACCCAGCCGGAGGAGCTGGAGGCCGCCATCCGGGAGGCCCTGGAGGAGGGCAAGAAGGGCCGCGGCTATGTCATCGACTGCGCCATTGATGCAGATGAGATGGTCCACCCCATGGTGGGCGGCGGCCACCATATCACAGAATTTATGTTGTACTAAGGGAGGTAGCCCACATGGATGAAGCAAAGCTTCGCACCCTGTCCGTCCTGGTGGATAACGAGGCGGGCATCCTGTCTCAGGTGTCCCGCCTGTTTTCCCGGAAGGGCTTTAATATCGAGTCTCTGGCGGTGGGTCCTACGGACGACCCCACCATTTCCCGCATTACCATCGAGGTGCTGACCAACGACAACCAGACCCAGCTGCTGTGCAACCAGCTGGCCAAGATGGTCCCCGTCCACTCCGTTCGCCTGCTGTCCGCAGAGCATTCTATCCGCCGGGAATTGGTCCTTTATAAGGTCAAGGCGGAGAGCCGGGACGTGCGCAACGAGGTGATCCAGCTGGCCAACATCTTCCGGGCGTCCATTCTGGACGTATCCACCATGTCGCTGACCCTGGCCGTGATCGGCGACGAGAACAAAGCGGAGGCCCTGGCGGACCTGCTGCGGGAATTCGGCATCCTGGAGCTGGTGCGCACCGGCATTGTGGCCCTGGAGCGGGGCCAGTACACCATTTCCGACGAGCGGAAAGAGACGGTAGAGTTCAACCTCGGCAAAAGCTTGCTGTAAACAGGCGGCGGCGCCGTTGAAATAATTTAGATCAAAGGAGAAATTTAAAATGGCTAAAATGTATTACGAGAAGGATTGTGACCTGAACTACCTGAACGGCAAGAAGATCGCCATCATCGGCTATGGCTCCCAGGGCCATGCCCACGCCCTGAACCTGAAGGACTCCGGCTGCGACGTGTGCGTCGGCCTGCGTAACGGCTCCAAGAGCTGGGACGCCGCCGAGAAGGCCGGCCTGACCGTGAAGACCGTGGCCGAGGCCGCCAAGTGGGCCGACGTGGTCATGATGCTGATCAACGACGAGGTCCAGGCCGACGTCTATAAGAAGGAGATCGCCCCCCACCTGGAGGAGGGCAACGCCCTGGCCTTCGCCCACGGCTTCAACATCCGCTACAAGCAGATCGTGCCTCCCGCCGGTGTGGACGTGTTCATGGCGGCCCCCAAGGGCCCCGGCCATACCGTCCGCTCCACCTATGTGAACGGCAAGGGCGTGCCCTGCCTGGTGGCTGTGGAGCAGAACGCCACCGGCCACGCCTATGAGATCGCCCTGGCCTACATCGCCGGCATCGGCGGCGCCCGCGCCGGTATCATGGAGACCACCTTCAGCGACGAGACCGAGACCGACCTGTTCGGCGAGCAGGCCGTGCTGTGCGGCGGCGTTGTGGAGCTGATGAAGTGCGGCTTCGAGACCCTGGTGGAGGCCGGCTACGAGCCCGAGAACGCCTACTTCGAGTGCATCCACGAGATGAAGCTGATCATCGACCTGATCAACAAGGGCGGCGTGGCCGCGATGAACTACTCCATCTCCGACACCGCTGAGTTCGGCGAGTACGTCTCCGGCCCCCGCGTCCTGCCCTATGAGCAGACCAAGGCCAACATGAAGGCGGTCCTGAACGATATCCAGGACGGCACCTTCGCCGGCCGCTGGATCTCCGAGAACAAGAGCTGCGGCCGCACCTTCTTCAACTCCAAGCGCGCCCAGCTGGCCAAGCACCAGATGGAGACCGTCGGAGCCGAGCTGCGCAAGAACATGCTCTGGGGCAACGACACCGACCTGGACACCGCCTCCAACTAAGCTGCCAACAGCAGAAATGCGCTCCCCCGGCACTGCCGGGGGAGCGCATGAAGCGTCGTTATGGCGCGGGATCGTCCTTGTCCTCGTCCTGATTTTGCTGTTCATACAGGAAGTATACGATCCTGCTGCCCACAAAGGCGATCGCCAGAACAGCGCCCATATCCAGAAAGACCCTGCCCAGCAGCAGGTCGCCGAAGAAGCCAAGCAGCGCCGCGCCGAAAAACGTGATGATGTCCAAGAGATGACCTCCTTTTTATGCTGTGCCGCTGCCCACCAAGGGAAGCTGGAGCAGCTTCATTCAGAATCCTCAGATCCATTCCAGGATTCATTCCATTTCCGCTT
>Ga0129313_1002014_pt1 | contig 11501 bp, 6 predicted proteins | sample O1105metagenome_FD_94436 | JGI IMG/M metagenome (GOLD analysis project Ga0129313, IMG submission 94436) | Orangutan group fecal microbial communities from fecal samples from Wisconsin, USA - O1105 metagenome | ecosystem: Host-associated > Mammals > Digestive system > Large intestine > Fecal... | reverse complement strand
CAGTAGTTGCTATCAATAAGGGCAGCAATGCTCCTGTACAGCAGTTCAACTTCAGCGGAAGAACTATTACAGACGTAACACGTTACAGAACATCTGCTAATGAGAATATTACAAAGACTTCAACCCCTGATTTCAGCGGCTCATCATTCAGTGCACAGCTTCCTGCAAACAGCGTTTCCACATTCGTTGTAAGCCTTGTAAGCGACGGCAAGGGCTTCGAGGGCGGAAAGGATCCTGTTCCTCCAGAGCCGATAGAGCCAGACGCAAATGGTTACTACTACCACGATACATTTGAGGACGACAACGGCAGCTGGGAGAGCAGAGGCGGAGCTTCTGTAAACACTGGCGGCACAGCTTACAAGGGCAATAAGGCTCTGACAGTTTCCGACAGAAGCAGTGCATGGCACGGCGCAGCAAAAACTCTCGACTCGCTCACATTCAAGGCTGGACAGGAGTACAGCTTCAGTGCCGTTGCAAAGGGCTCAGGCAATATGATGCTGTCACTGGAATACAAGGATTCATCGGGCACAACAGCTTATGCTCACATCGCAGACGGTGTTTCAAACGGCGAATACGTACAGCTTTCAAATACCAACTATAAGCTCCCTGAGGGCTCTGGCTATATCCTCTATGTTGAAACAGAGGAAGGAACAAGTGATTTCAGCATTGACGAAGTTGTCGTTGCTAAAGCTGGTGTAAAGGTTGACGGTCCTGTGGTTACAACTACTACAACAGTACCCGTTGCAACTGCGCCACCTGTTGAGCAGGATCCTAAGGCTGCATACGAAGCCAAGGTTTCCTTGTGGGGCGACGCAAACGGCGACAACACAGTAGATATGGGTGACGTAGTTCTTATCATGCAGTCCCTCGCTAACCCCAACAAATTTGCTCTAAAGGCGCCAGGGCTTTACAATGCAGACGTTTACGAGGCAGGCGGCGGCATTACTTCAAACGACGCGCTTTCTATCCAGAAGTTCCTTTTAGGCACAGTAACAAAGCTCCCCGAAAGCTGGTCAAACAACCTCAAAGCTGAGCCTGTTACACAGCCAACAACTCAGGCAACAACAACTACTACCACAACTACAACTGCAAAACCTGTTCAGCAGATAGATTTCTCAGCAATGTCACAGAAATTCGGCAGCGTAAATCCTGCAAAGTCATACAAAAAGGATAACGAGCACAATCCGCTGATATCTCAGTATTTCGGCGCTGACCCCGGTGTTATGGAATACAACGGCAGAGTATATATCTACATGACAGATGACCACCTGCTCTATAACAACGGTCAGGTAACAAAGGAGACCTACAGCACTATCAACTGCCTGCGCTGCATCTCCTCAGATGACCTCGTAAACTGGACAGACCACGGTCTTATCAATGTTGCAGGTCAGAACGGTATTGCAAAATGGGCAGGCAACTCATGGGCTCCGACAGCCTGCCACAAGAAGATCAACGGCAAGGAAAAGTTCTTCCTCTACTTTGCAAATAATGCAAACGGCATCGGCGTACTGACTTCCGACAGTCCCATCGGTCCGTGGTCCGATCCTAACGGCCGTGCAATGATAGACCGCAAGACCAACGGCGTCACAAATGTTCCGTGGGTATTCGATCCTGCGGTACTCGTTGACGATGACGGCAAGGGCTATCTCTACTTCGGCGGCGGTACAGACAATCTGCCGAAGGATCATCCGAAATCTGCCCGCTGCGTACAGCTCAGCGACAATATGACATCTATCGTAGGCACACCTGTTACTATCGACGCGCCTTATATGTTCGAGGACAGCGGTATCCACAAGTACAACGGCAAGTATTATTACAGCTACTGCACAAACTGGAGCACAAACGGCAATCAGTACGGTCTTTCCACTGCTGCTATCGACTACATGGTAAGCGACAGCCCTCTCGGTCCATTCACCTATAAGGGCGAGGTATTCAAGAACATCGGCAACTTCTTTGGTACAACAGGCAACAATCACCACACTATCATGGAGTTCAAGGGACAATGGTATCTCTTCTATCATGCACAGTATCTTCAGGACGTTATGAATCTGAAGGATATGGGCTACAGAAGCTCACACATCGACAAGATCACCATGAATACAGACGGCACAATGCAGCAGGTCAAGGGTACAAAGACAGGCGTTTCACAGATAAAGCCGTTTGATCCGTATACAACTTCCCGTGCTGCAACATTCTCACATCAGGGCGGTATCACTATCAGCGGCAGCGGCAATTCGACTGTCAATGCAGAAAAAGGCAGCTGGTACCGCGTATCAGATGTTGACTGCGGAAATGGTACTGCAAGTCTTACAATAAAGGCTTCTTCCAAGAACGGCTGTATCGTTAAGGTATGCAAGGGCAGCCCGTCAGGTAATGCTGTTTCATACGCAGAGATACCCGCAGGAAACTCTATGCAGGAAATAACTGTTCCCGTTCAGGATCTCAGCGGAGAGCAGGATCTCTGTTTCATATTCAATAACTCAGCTTCAATTGACAGCTGGAAGCTCAATAAATAAAAATCACGCCTGCGGCATTAATTACCGCAGGCGTATTTTATTGCCTTTCCAGCCTTGCTTTGGCGTTTCAGAAGACAACTGCCTCTATTATATTATTGCTCAATGGACAATGAAGGAATAAGCTTGAGAAGATATTTCTGGATAGTTACCGCATCTTCATTGGTCATTCCGTTATTACCGATAACATCAGCGTTTATAGCTCCCTGCTTTGTAATGTGATGCTTGTCTGAACCCGTCACACCGAACTTGTTCGGATTTGCAAGAGCCTGCATTATAAGAACTATATCTGACATATCAATTTTGTCATCACAGTTTGAATCGCCTGCCGTTTTCACTTTGAGCTCAGAAGTCGTTGAAGCCGTAGATGTTATGGTTGTAACAGCTGTAGTAGTTGTTGTTGAAGTTGTGGATGAAGTCGTTACTGGCGCTTCATCATTCCCCATATTGCTCTCAAAGTATGAAAGCACCCATGCAAAAGCAGCCTGCCACTGAGGTGTGACAGAATTGCAGGTCCATGCCTGAACAGAGTCCGCATAGAGCTGCTGGTCAGGCGTCTCGCCTATTTTCAGACCGACACTCTTAACAAAACTGTCGCCTATACCGTCAGGACTTCCAGCCAGTCCCGTAGGCCCGCCTACCATTATTCCGTTGGGAGCAGACGGAAAGCTCTTGTCTACTTCGTTCAGCCAGTAATTGCTGCTGGGGTTATTAGTATGATACGAACCATAACCCGTTACGTAGGATATGCCAAGACCGTTTCTTCCGAAAATATAGTCAAGAGCATAGCCTGCATGATCCCTGTACGTCTTATCGCCTGTTGCGTCACAGGCATATGCCAGAATGACCGCGTTATTGACTATGGAAGAGTTGGAACCGTATTCATAGGTCTTCCAGCTGTCGGCATATGTTGAGTAAGGATCTATTCCGAATCCGCATTCAACCTGTCTGTATGGGATATCCATAGCGTTGGCGTATTTTTTATTTTCAATATTTCTTGTGGCTGCATCTACTAAATTATCAGCAGCCTTGCCGATATTTACAGTTATCAGCTTTCTGTCATCATCTGATATCTTATCGCTGAGATACAGCGATATTGTACCGAAGTCAAGGGTATCAGTCTCACCGAATGCCTTGAATCTATCATCAGGCTGCGGCCAATGAATGATCTTATAATAATCAGGTTCGCATTGAGTAAGCTTCAGCTCAGGATTGCAGGAAGTAAGACAGTCATAATACTCCATATCGCCTGTAGTCGCAAAAAGCTCGCAGGCAGCCCAATAAGCCTCATCATTTATATTGATGTCGCCGAAGTCCATATCGTTGATATCATATGCAGTAGAACCCTTGTTAGGAGCAAAATGTTCATCATGTATGGAAACGTTTTTCCACTCATCTTCATGCTTCTTGACTGCTTCCCACGAAGCCTTTGCCTGTTTCAGGCACTTCGCGGCAAAATCGGGATCAGAGCCTTCCCAGAGGCGAGCTGCCTGTGCCGCACAGGCTATAAAGTCAAAAGTTGCAGCATATGTCGGAGGATTAACTAATCTGACAAGATAATCATGTTTCATATCAAGAGTATGAATGACAGGATCATAGCTGTTGTAATATCTTATGCCGTGATATACCATGTCGGCATAATCCTCGCCCCACATACTGTCTTTTTCCGGATCAACCACCATATCAAGCATGAATTCAAGCTCATATCTTGCTTCGTCAAGAGCGTCGTTCAAGCTTTTATCTCCGTTTTTCTCCGAAAGCTCATACATATTCTGCAAAAGCCATACCGTATTTGCTCCTGCAATAATATTTTTTCCGCAATTATCATCAGTGTACCAGCCGCCCGAAAAGTCCTTTTTCATGTTCTTTTCATTGGACGAGTGCCAGTATTCCCTGAAATATGCTTCGTCCTTTGCATGGTAGGCTTTATGTGCGAGCTTAGCCCTGTTCTCATCGGAAGGCGAGGAAACTATCTTTTCCGCCTCAAGATCAGTATCAGAGCGCTGCAAATAGAAGTAATTCATTGCATCTCTGTATATATCACCGTAGATACTGTCTCCTACCGTAAATTCGTGGCTGATATAACGTTTATAAGTCTCTCCGCTGTAAGGATTTGTATATACGTTTTTCTCGTCATCTACCTCTATCGTATACCTGCCCGGCTTTTTAACTTCAGAAAAGTCAAGCTTGTGGAAAAATCCGCCGCCTGCTTCGGGATCAGGACCGACAGGAACAGTTCTGCCCTTTAAGACTTCTTTGCCATTTTCGTCGAGAACTCTGAAGTCCATTGCTTCTCTGTCGTCCGCAGTCACATATGTAGCCGCTTTCTTTGAATCGGGATAATAGCCTGCCTGATTGAGACGAACATCGCTTCTCGGTATCACATAGCCAAAATCACCCGTGCTCTGCCAGCCGCACATAGAATCACCCGACTCCTCACAGGTAAGGCATTCTATGACCATATCATCAAACCATATCTCGTCTCCCTCACGAGCATTGCCCTGATACTTAACTCCTTTTGCATAGTGGAAAGACCACTCCGCAGACTCAATATCCTCTGTGGGCTTGAATACTCCCTCGAATGTCTGCCATTCGGTCGAAAGCTTTACTGCTGATGCAGGCCACTGCCCTCCCATATCAGGTCCCATATGCATATCATTTGTCATACCGTCCAGCACGAAATAGTTCTGGTCGTTTCTGACATCACATATCTGCGAGCAAAGTTCAAAGCCTTCCCTTTTGCTCTTTGCCTTGAAGCTTACCTTGTACTCATGACCTGCTCTGAAATTGAGATTTCTGTGTCTGAACTGCAGATCCCACTTTTCGCGGTCAGCTCCCTCAGGACAGCGTATACTGATGTTGAACGTACCGTCCTCAAGCTCAAACGACTGCTTTGCAGGAAGCGCAGAACTGATGTGCCACGGCAGAGATTTTTTCTCGAATGTGCTTTCTCCGATGACCATGACCGTTCTGATCTGCTCGGCAGGAGCCGCAGAGATTGTCGGTACAGCCGCCATAGCTAATGCCATAACGCCTGCAATAAGCTTGCTTGTTTTATTATACATATGAAACCCTCCCTTTTTTAAATATAACATATGTATTTATAAGTGTCAGTTATAAAGGATAAAAGGCAAACATACTTATCGCCCCTCTAAATCGAGCTGAAAAATAATACATTCTTCTATTCCTTTATCAGAATTATAGCATAAAAAGAAACCTCAGTCAACATCTGTTAATGCAATACTTAAACACCCTCCACGTTAAACAGGCTTGGTGAAAAAGCCTTATAAAACAGTTTCTGAATGTGCTTTCTTTTCATAAACAGGCTATATACAGTTATTTGCGGTACGTACATAAAATTTTTTATTCGGGTGTATTGACAAACAGATCAATACGTGTTATACTGTATATACGATAATATATACAGTATAACACAGGAGTGCACTATGAAGATAGTTATAAAAAATAAATCTGAACTGCCTATCTATGAACAGATAGAGCAGCAGATAAAGGCTCAGATACTTGAGGGCAAGGTCGCGGAAGACGAGCAGCTGCCGTCTATCCGCCAGCTTGCAAGAGATCTGAAAATAAGCGTTATCACAACCACAAGAGTATACAATGACCTTGCTGAGGAGGGCTTTATTATCTCTGTCACAGGCAAGGGATATTTCGTTGCGCCAAGCAACAACGAGCTCCTCCGCGAGCGTATGCTCTGCGAAATGGAGGAAGGCTTCGAGAAAGCCGTCCTGAACGGCAGAAATGCGGGACTTTCCGATGACAAGATCGTCGCCGCGCTAAAAAAATTCATGGAGGAATGATTTATGGAGAACATTCTGGAGATAAAAGGGCTCAACAAGGCTTACGACAGCTTTGCACTTAAGGACGTCAGCTTTACACTGCCAAAGGGTTATATCATGGGATTTGTAGGTGAAAACGGCTCGGGCAAGACAACTACTATCCGTTCCATACTCAATATGGCTAACATAGACAGCGGCAAGATAAGCGTTTTCGGTCTTGACAGCGTTACTGACACTATCGCCATAAAGGAAAAGCTGGGCGTAGTTTTTGACAGCCTTTACCTTGCAGACCACCTCACTGCAAAACAGATAGAAAAACAGCTGAAGCCCTTCTACAAGGACTGGGACAGCAAGGAATTCGCAGGCAGGCTCAGATCCTTCGGGCTTCCCGATAACAAGCGTGTGGGAGAATTCTCAAAGGGCATGAAAATGAAATTCATGATAGCTATCGCACTGTCCCACAAGGCTGACTTCATGATACTTGACGAGCCTACCAGCGGACTTGACCCTGTTGCCCGTGATGAGCTCCTTGATATACTTGCGGAGTACATCGAGAACGAAAACAGAAGCGTCCTTTTCTCCACACATATCACATCTGATGTGGAGCGTATCGCCGACTACGTTACCATACTCCACAACGGCAGAGTGTGGTTCACGGGAACAAAGGACGAGCTCAGTGAAAAATACGTTATCCTCAGAGGCGCCGAGGAGGACATCTCCTCTGCCCTGCGCGAAAAATGCATAGGCTTCCACGGCTACAGAAACGGCTTCGATGCACTTCTAAGTACTGAATATCTCGGCGAGGTATCAGACGGGCTTGAGACCGAAAAGGCTAACATCGACGAGATACTGGTCTATGTTGCAAAGGAGGACAGACATGAACGACATAATGAAAATGATAAGGTTTGACCTTATCTCTGTCAGCAGGCTCACTGTTCCTTATGTAGCTGTATTTGGCATTGTAAGTATCATTGCGGCACTGTTCAGTCTACCTATCGGTATCCTTTGTGTTGTAAGCTTTGTAATGATAATCGCCCCCGTGCAGGGTATCAACAATTCAAGCTGCAAGAAGCTCTACGGTATACTGCCTGTCAGCAGGAGCGCTGTAATAAAGGCACTTTTCACGGAAATATTCGTTACTATGTTCATAGGAGAACTGCTGTCTTTTCTGTGTCTGCTAATAGTAAAGTGCTCCTCTCTGTATGAGATACTCCCCGAAAAGCTTTCCCATTTCGCAGAGAGATTCCCTACAATGCCCGATTACAAATTTGAAAAATTATATTTGCTTGCCGCTGCGGCATTTGCCTTCATAACCATAGTTCTCTGCTATGCCCAGATGCGCTCGGAGGTAAAGAACATGGAGACAGCCATTCGTGAGCTTCTGATAATAGTGGCTGTATTTGCAGCCGTCACAGCATTCATATCGGTTATGATGTACAACGAAAAGCTCCGCGCTTTAAGAGATATAATTATGCCGCCAACTTCGGCAGGCAAATGGCTGTCCATTGCTATACTCAATGCCGTTACCTTAGCCGCGGCATACCTTTTCTGCACGGTCACTATTAAAAAGGCGTCCGCAAAAGAGCTGTAAGGAGGGACAATATGAAAAAGATGATCGACCTTATGCGAGTGGACCTCATATCGGCAAAGGGCAGAAACAAGGCAAGAGTCTTCGTTATGCTCCTGCTTACCGCAATGTTTGTTGTCATGGGACTGCTCACGGAAGCCATATTCATGGTATTCAGCATAGTTGTACTGGGAGTCATGCTCGTGCCGTTTATCACAATGGCAGAAAAGACTCACAATGCAGGAAAAATATTCTCAGTCATCCCCACCGACAGAAAAAGCATTGTCATTTCACGCTTTGCTCTCACAACGGGGATATATACCGTATTTTCGGCAATTATTTTTATCCTGTACCTCATAATGGAAAAATTCAGTGAGTTTCATGGAATAACCATTTCCAAGGACGTAAGAGATGTATACGAAGTATCACACGGTTTCGGCACAGGTGTACAGATGAAAGCTCTGGAAAACTCAATGTTCTGGCTTGTTTTCGCTGTTACCCTTATAGTCATGGCAGGACAGCACAGAAGATACTTCAAAAAGGGCATTTCAAGCAAGAGCAACTCCCTGCTGATAAGCTTCCTTAAAATCTTAGGCGGAATTGCTCTGTTCTATGCCATAGCTGCTGTCATTATCCTGATATTCAATGTAGATATACTCAAGCCTGTACTTATAGTACTTTTAAATATGATAATGGCGCTGGCAGCTCCCATGAACGGACTGCTGCTCAGTATCGTACTTATCTTTATCGGCTTCGGCTTCACACTCTATCAGCTTGTATGCTCGGTAGTGGACTATGAAGCCCGTGAGCTTTGAGGAGGTGGATATACATGAAAGGATTTCTGCGCAGCACTGCCGCTTTTATTGCTGCGGCAGTGCTTACAATCTGCACTCAGCCATTCAGTGCCTTTGCAGAAGATGAAGACGTTCTTAAATTTCCGTCGGGAGCAACAGTCAGCTCTGTTATTAATGGTTGGAAAAAAATAGACGCACATCCCGACATTATCAAAATGAACAATACCTCCAGCGCTAATGTTTCCCTGGTATTCCACGGTGACGAGATACTCTATACCCGTTACTACGGCTGCACAAACATCGGGGAGCACGAACTTGCTGACGAGAACAGCGTGTTTGAGTGGGGCAGCATCTCCAAGACCTTTACATGGGTAAGCATCATGCAGCTCTGGGAACAGGGAAAAATCGACCTTGACGCTGATATCCGCACATATCTCCCCGACAATTTTTTCCGCCACCTTAAATACGACGCTCCCATTACACTTACCGACATTATGAACCACAAGGGCGGCTGGTGCGAGAAGTTCTACGACTCCACCTCAGAGGACATGGCTGAAATGCCGTCACTTGAAGAAGCTCTCAGAAATACCGAACCCGCCCAGACCTACCGTCCGGGAGAGGTAGCTTCCTACTCAAACTGGGCAGCTGCTCTTGCAGGACTTATTGTTCAGCGTGTCAGTGGCATGGACTACGTTGAGTACGTCCACAAAAATATTTTTGAACCTCTCGGTATGGAGCATACCTCAGCAGGTCCCGACTTTACCGATAATCCGTGGGTAAGAGAGCAGCGCATGAAAACGATGTGCTATGAATTATCCCTGCATCAAAGCTATAAAGAAAATGAAGACGGAACAATAGAGGACGGGGTGAGAGAAGAATACAAGTCCAAGGGCACCTGTATGTTCAACGATCAGCTTTATCCCTGCGGCGCAATAACGGGTACTCTCGGCGACCTTGCTACCTACGCACAGGCTTTCGTCAATGACGATCACCCGCTTTTCCAAAATGCCGAAACTCAGCAGAAGCTCCTGTCAGGCTCGTCATTCTACGGAAACACGGATATTCCTTGCTTCAGCTACGGCTTTGACGTCAAGGAATACAACTATACCCGCACCTTCGGACATACAGGAGCTACCTTTGGCTGCGTTGCAAATATGGAATTCGATCCCGTATCAAAGTTCGGAGTTGTAGGTCTTTCAAACACCCGTGATGATTTTCCAAACTCATTATGCTCATCTGTTTTCGGCAGATTGAAAACCAAAAACTATATCGGTGAAAACTACGAAAAAGCAGATCTTACACCTTACAGCGGATACTATTCTGACACACGCACCCATGCGGCAGGTATGGGAAGATTCATATTATATATGGACGCATTCTCAATTGACGGTATAAACGCTGCAAAGGTTGCTGATGATGTATTTCTTGAATATCATTCCGAGGATTATTACGATGATACTATATATGGCATAGTTGAAAATTCGGACGGCAGACGCGGCTTTGTAAACAGCTGCTCGGAATATCTTGAAATAAAGCATTATGTGCCTAAGCTCTGTCTGCTTGCAGGCTTTATGCTCTGCGGAGTTGCCTCGCTGTTCATACTCCTTGCAAAGCGAAAGCTCAATAATGCACACAAGGCTGCTCCCCTTTCCTTTGCACGCATCATCACCGCAGGACAGTTTGCAAAGATAATATCACTTGCTGCAATGATATCCATTGTTGCCATTCGCGTAAACGGAGACAACGACGGTCTCACCAAGACCGAGGGCACAGTCATCGGAGTTATACAGATTATTTGTCTGGCATTATGCGGACTTGCGCTTCTTGCCGCTGCTTACTCATTCATTTCAAAAAAGAAGCTCCCCTACGGAAGAATACGCAGTCTGTCCTGCTTTGCAGGCAACCTTATAACCGTATCCGCAATGATATTCTTTGAGATGTACAACTTCTGGTGCTGCTGATTTTAAAAAATCATAGCCATGTTAACATTTATCGCATCAGATCCTTATTATAAAGTAACAGTTTCAAAAGAAAATGATCTTATTCAGTATCTTTTAATACAATTGATAAAGTAAAAGCCTCCCTCGGGAGGCTTTTACTTTATTTAAAACTCTGCTGATTTATTTAAACAGAGCCTCATAATATTCGGGAGTTCTACCTTGTTCACTTGTTGTCACATATATCCAGCAAACAAGGTCGTCATCAAGCTTTCTCATATAGAAACAATCGAACGCCTTGCCGTCCCAATAATAAACTACATCTCTCGAAAATTCTTCGCTGCCAAGCTTTACCTTTTTACGTTCTTTCCAGTCAGCATTATCGCCATCATTAGTTATCTGGCCATCTACCCATTCCTTGCAATAATCCATAACGTCTTCTGCGGTAGCGTCAGCAGAATCAGGGAATCCTATCTTTGTATTTACAAAGAATACCATTACCGCTTCTTTAGAACTTGCAAAATCAGCTTCCATAACCTGCGACCTTTCGCGCCTGATCTCTTCTTCATCAGTAAGCTCTGCAATGTAAGCTTCTTTATCCTCGGGATCAGTATCATTAGGGAAATAATTCAAGTTTCCAGGAACGTTGATTTTGATTTTAGCGTAATCATTGACATAAACGCCGTCCTTGAAAAGACCTGCTTTATAATTAGTACCTTCCAATGCAGGATCAAGTACAGCTACAGTCGGCGGATCAAGAATTGTCTCATGCTCTGCCTTAGCCTTGAAATCACCGCCATAGCTGAGTCCGTAGCCTCTTTCCAACCAGCACTTGTCTGTACCTATCTGGTCTAATGAGCCATACCATGGTGCTGGCAGCTTGCCCTTGAAAT
>Ga0129313_1002013_pt1 | contig 11508 bp, 13 predicted proteins | sample O1105metagenome_FD_94436 | JGI IMG/M metagenome (GOLD analysis project Ga0129313, IMG submission 94436) | Orangutan group fecal microbial communities from fecal samples from Wisconsin, USA - O1105 metagenome | ecosystem: Host-associated > Mammals > Digestive system > Large intestine > Fecal... | reverse complement strand
TCTATCCCTAACAACGAGATTTACGATAATCTGTTTATTTCTCAATATCTTCCATAGAAATCAGTGCCTGTGATACATCCACCTGGGAGAAACGAAGACCATGATCCTCATACTCAAATTCTCCTCTTTGATTATCTATTGGATCGATACGTAGCCATTTTTTCTCAGGCATGAATTCTTTTTGGATTTCAGAATTAGCTGGCATACGGAAAATGTCCAAATTTCCAAAGTAATAATTCCAACGCTCTTTGTCTTCTTCACGCCATGCACTTCCACCAAAAGAAGGATCAGCAAATACCCATCCATAAGGTGCTACATAGAATTGTGCCCAATCATGGCATCCTGTATAATACCTTGTTGCATAAAGGCCTGACTGCCAACGTGCTGGAATCCCAGACATGCGGCAAAGTGTGATAAATAGTAGTGCCTGTACACCACAATCACCTTTCAGGTTAATGGCACAGTATTCTGGAATACACTCAATTGTAAAATATTCTCTCATGAAAGAATACATCACTTTTGTTGTCACAAAATCATAAAATCGACGTGCCAAGATAATGGGATTTGTCTCATCTCCCGCCAGCTCATCTCTCAGTTCTCTTAGGTAAGGAGTGAATACAATATGTGGTGCCTGCTCTTCTAAAAAGAAATCTGGCTGTTCTTCAGATACCTTGGCAGGATCTAATTCTACATAATTTACATGGTAGTCGAATGAATAATCTACCATAAACTCCTGATTCTCTTTCAGTTCAGTCTCGAAACACACTGTTCTTTGTGGTGCATCAAGAGGTGCTATATATGTAATTTCTGGACTAGATGCATTGATTTCTACATTAAACACCTGCTCATATACCTTCGGAATCGGAAGATGTACACGAACCTTGCGTCCTACCTCTTCAAATTCTTTCTTAACTTTTATTGTTGAACGTATACGAGTATGTACAGTTCTTCCTCCATGCTCCTTCATATAATCTATATTTTCGTTCAGTAGTTTCTGATTCAGATTATTTTGTTTTTCATCCTCTGTATTTTCTGCAATAACACGCTGGGCAAAGTCTGGACGCGTCTTAATGAGATTTTCATAGAATCGACGCTGAAAATGTACTTCACCGTCAATATAAATCCAATCTGCTGCACTGATTTCTTTCAGATAATCTAACTCTTCTTTTTTGAAATCACGCAGATGATTCGTCATAATCTCCAATGCCTCATCATAAGTAAATGGGTATTCATTTCCACCCATAACACCAATGACTTCCTGTTCAATTTCCAGACGTTTTCTAAGCGCCTGTGGAATATCCTTCTCTTCCAGAAAATAACGAATCATTTTCTGGGCTCCAGCATAATCACCATAATTTTTTAATTTAAGAATGTCCTCTGGAAGAGGAACCTTCATAAAAGATAAATCCTGATACATGAGTTTATACCTCCACATAAATTTATATTACTGTTCGATTTCAGAACAAGTTAACTACTAAAACTAAAATGGCATATCTGTAAAAATTGAATACAGATTTGCACGAGTAATGTGCTTTGTTTATGCAGTTATACCTAGTTTACTCTCAATATATATTCAATAACTCATTCTTGGAGTTAGTGAACCAACACCATGCTCGAAATAGAATAATTGTATACTTTTTATTGCCTCATAAGCCTGTTTCTCACCTATTAACAGTTGAGTATGATACACCTAATGCTTGTACAAATTCTATCTGATTCATCAAGTTTTGTTGTCAAACTTCTTTTATATATTTCGAAAAATTCATTTATAATCCTTTTTCCAAGTGTCACCTCTTCCCATATTGTTCTGTATATTCTATCTGTAGCTCATCCGCAAGATAGAGATCACTCATACAATGCATATCAGAGATGCCTTCTCTCATCAATTGATATGTTACAGAATGGTAGAAAAAATCTAATGCATCATCTAGTGAAAGCCCCTGCTTTTGTGCAAAGTATTCAATAACTCGACTATATTTTTTCTGAAGAAGAATAGGGTTAGCCATCATAATATTTCACTTCCTTCAAAGTGTAATAAAGAGAGTGCTTTATCTGTGCGGAAACATATTTGAAGATTTTGTTTTTCATAACGCAAGCGATTAATTGCTTCAGTTTTATTAATTAGTCCATCAAAAAATAATTCTACTGTATTGAAAACCTTATCGTTCGCAATGCCACCAACTACAAGATCATAATCAGTGAAGTCTTTTCCAGTACGACAGTTCAATATGAAATCTAGCCACTCTTCAGAATAAGATTCGAATTTTAAGATTTTCAGTTCTGATTCTTCACTTTCAGCATAATCATATTGAGATATAACGCCAACTTTCCCACGGCGTTTAAATCTACTGCACCATTTTACAGCTTGTTCATAGAGTGGAGTTACATAGAATCCTCGACCAAAATCTAAATTAGGACGAGAATGCGTTAAATCTGGCTTTGCAACTTCTAGAAAAGATCCATGATAGAGAATCATATTACTACTCCCCTTTCTTTCATTACATCAAGAATATCTTGTACAATATATTCCTTGCTTTGGGTATGCAATACTTCATATTCAGGAACAATATAATCATATAGAATATTGCTCTGTTTAGTTAATGCTTGGTAAACATTGATTGCATCAACTCCTAATTTAGCTGCTATATTTTCAATACAGAATATCGCAAATTCTAATTCATTTGAATTCTTAATTTTTTTATTATTCATCATACACACCCTCTTCTTAGATATAATCATATCATAAAAATGTAATTATCCGGATAGAAAAAAATCTCACTTCAGTAAAAGTGAGATTAGAACTCTTCATTTCCACGATAATAATCAAGAAGCATTTTTAATCCTTTAATATCTTCCTTGATCTTCTTACCATTATCTGTATCTTTAACCATAATTCTCTTAACTGCAGTTTTCACTACTTCTGATTCAGATTCAATATCCTTATTTTCAGCAAGAACCGCATAGACACTCTGGAATGGATGATGGGATTTAATTCTCGTACCATGAGAATTAAATATTAATGTATAGCCTGCAATACCTGTTGTCTTGTGATAACTTCTGCAGAACCCTCCATCAATCACTAATAGTTTACCATTCGCACGTACTGGATGTTCTCCTTTTGATGTACGAACAGGGGTGTGACCATTAATAATATGCGAACGCTCTGAGTAGAGTCCAAACTCATGAAGAATCATGTTACAAAACCTTTTCTCGTTCATAGAATGAATAATAAGGGTTAGAAGGTTCTTTCCATGTCAATTCATCTAATACATAGGTACGTTCGAATGTCTTGATATTTCTACCAGATAATGGTGATTTACTGCCACACCATAAATACCACATAAAATCTAGATCCTTTTGTCTTGCTTCTTTTGAACAGGCGCGTCTTGCAACTTTTTCAGCATAATCAAGATATCCTCTGCCATGATACTGCTTCTTATTGAATGTTACACTATCTAGATTACCCATTTCATCTAATGGAACACATCCATGATAAAGAAGTTTTTCATTATGAATCAAATACATACTCCCCTTCTTATATAAAAAATCAATATGTGTATGAAGACGTCTGCTGTTCATAAAATCTCTTTGAAGAAGAGACATCACTTCTTCTTCCTCTTCACTTAATGTATAGACATCCTGAATACTATCAAAGTTAACAGTTGGGAATGCTTCATCATTAATAGGATATTCGATATTGTTTATTGTGACAGTATGATGAGTCATATTTACCTTATCAAGAAGAAGTTTATCCTCCATATGATAATCAGGATTTCTTAAAATCACCTGTCCTTCTAGTTTAAACAACATCACTGATATCGCTTTAAGTGAAGCTTCCATTGGATCTAGATCTGGATAAAGCTGTTCTGCAAATAAAGCGAGTTTTCTTAAGCTGATACCATAACTATTTTCTAAGATTTTGATATTGTTGTATTTGAGGTTATTACGTACTACATTCGCAATACAGGCACGACTTCCTGCTGCTGCACCCATCCATAATATATCATGGTTACCCCATTCTATATCTAATGAATGATAGTTCATCAACAAATCCATAATACTATCCGCACAAGGTCCTCTATCAAATATATCACCAACAATATGCAGATGGTCAACAGCTAGACGTTTAATAAGTTCTGCAAAAGCTTCAATAAACTCATCACCGTTATTTAACTTTAATATCGTATCTACGATATTTTGATGATAGACAACCTGGTTATCATCTTCATCCTTTTGTATATGAATCAGTTCATCAAGTATATAAGCATATTCTTTGGGCATCGCCTTACGTACTTTTGAACGTGTATATTTAGAAGATAATAATCTTGCAATCTCTATAAGTTCTTTAAGTCTCATACGATACCAGTCTTCATTAATATTTCCTGATTGACGCATGAGTTCTATTTTTTCTACTGGATGGTAGATCAAAGTACAGATTTCTTTACAATCAAAATTAGATAGTGTTTCCTAAAAAAGAAGATCCACCTTCTCTCTAATAACCCCAGAACAGTTATTTAAAATATGACAAAATGCTTCATACTCCCCATGAAGGTCACTCATAAAATGTTCTGTTCCCTTAGGAAGAGACAATATCGCACTTAAGTTAATAATTTCTCTACATACTGCCTGCTGAGTAGGGTATTTCTCTGCAAGTAAGTCTAGATATCGTTGATCATTCATAATCATCGCCTCCATCATATAATTTATTACTGTATACTCTTGTTACCATATCATTACCATAAAAAATGCATGTGTTTTAAGACGCTCTCTTCATACGTGATCTTTCTTCTTCAATAATTTGTGTTAAAGACGCTGAATCAATTTCGATATTATCTGCAGCAGCAGATTGATCTGCAAACGCATTAAAAACATTTGTCTTACGTGCAAGAATATCAGTGATTCTTTCATCAATTGTATTACTGCATAATAAACGATAAACCAGCACATTTCTTGACTGTCCCATACGATAAGCTCTAGAGATAGCCTGACTTTCTATAGAAGGCTTGATCTGAGGTTCACAGATAATAACTACACTTGCAGATTGAATATTCAATCCTGTACCACCTGCCATGATCTGTGATACAAGTACCCTACCTGCTGAAGCCGATTCAAACCCATCAATGATTTCCTGGCGATGCTTAGGTGAGACAGAACCATTAATAATTTCTGTACATTGATCACCTAATAGTTTTGATATCTTTCTTATCGTATCTAGATAGAAAGAGAAAATAATCACTTTTCTTCCTTCTTCCTTAGCTTCTTCAATAATCTCCAACATTCTTGATGCTTTACTTGAATCATGAAGATCATCAACATTCCAAGATACCTGACGTATTTCATGGTAATTATGACCTTCTTTACTTAAACACTCATAATATTTCCACTGTTCTTTATATCCCATTTCACACCATTCTTCATTTTCTAATAGTTCAGGTAATTCAGAAAGCACATCTTCACGCTTTCTACGATAATAAACAGGTGCTATTGTTTCTCTAAATAGTGGTGCAAATGGCATCATTTTCATACCTTTGATTTTATTTGCAATATCAGGATTTAGAATATGAATCAAACGAATCATTTCATCAATATTATTTTCTAAAGCTGTACCTGTCATAAATAGAAGTCTATCTGCATGAGTACATAAACGTTTTGTATTGTTTGTACGTTTTGCATCTGGATTTTTAATATAGTGTGCTTCATCTACAACTACAAGACCACATTTTAATGACTCAGGTAATTCAAATAGAGAAGTTGTTTCATATGTTGTCACCGCAATACCACCACGATCAAGCCAGTCTTGAAAGCCAGATTGTCTTGTACTTCCATGAACCTTAATAGGTTGAATATCACAGAACTTTTCAATTTCTCGACACCAGTTAATTAGAACACTTGCAGGACAAACCACTATAAAATGTGTTTCTCCCTGATTTCTTAAAGCCACCATTGTCGCAATAGCCTGAATAGTTTTACCTAGACCCATTTCATCACCTAGAAGCACTTTTCTTTGATGAAGAATATAGTTCACACCAAATTTCTGATAGCGGCGCAGATTGCAATGAAGACCATCTAGTGAATAATCTTCTGTCTGGATTTCTTCCACAATAGTTTCTGGTAAGCCATATACATCATTCTGCCCACCTATCAGCTCTGGAATAATCTCTTCTAGAAGTGTATTGAAGCAAATAGGATTCTTTGTGAACTCATTCCAGGCATAATCATTTGAAATGGATTGTTCTAAAGAGAGAGAATCCTTTTCTATGTTTTCAATCTTTTCTTTAAAACCAGATGATAATACCATCTCTAAATAATCATAGCTTTCAATAGCTTTTTGTTTTGCATTTCCTGAAGAGAATAACCATCTAAAGAATCCTTTGGCTGTTTTCAAGTTTCTTAATGCTTCTTTTCTTTTTTGTGAATCTACTTGATAGATTTCATCTATTGAATACATCAGATCATTCACATTCTTAAGTCTCATTGTGTTCAAGATAATGTCCGTTGTCTCGGGTGTTTTATGATCAACGTTTAATTTTAAATAAATCCCTTCTTGAGTTGCAGATTTAGCATTGGCTACAATATCCTTAATAAGTCGTGCTTTCTGTGGACTTATACCCTTGATTTTAGAAATAGTCTTCACAGAAACATAATCAACATCTGCATAGCTATTATAACCATGTGTTCTCAATAGCTTGACACGTATTCCCTTCTTACCGCGATTTAATTCTTCAACTGGAATACCTTCAAGTACCCTCATTGTCTCATTTTTCAGATAATTCTTTGATGCCTTTACAATATTCTTCTTGTATTTATTACTTTTCTTTTGATATTGATTTCTATTCTTCTCAATTTGATTAAACTGAGATAAGACATTTCTTGCATCCGCAAATGAAAACTTTTTTTCCTGTTTCATAATCATTTCCTTTCTTTTAAAAAAAGAATCTTTAAGATTCTCCTTTATTCATCATTGAACGTATTTTCTGCATACGTTCATCTAATTTAGCACTCTCTACTGAGCAGTCATAAAGTTCCTGTGCAATAAGTTTTGCTTCATCTTCAGGAATGTTCTTCTTATAACGTAGCTTATGTTCTAGACTTGCCCAAAAATCCATCGCAATCGTACGAAGCTGTACTTCTACATAGACATACTTCTTTGTCTTCTGCAAGAAGATTGGAACCTGTACAATTAAGTGTAAGCTACGATAACCACTTGGTTTAGGATTCTTGATATAGTCCTTCATTTCAATCAAAGTAATATCATCCTGTCTTAAGAAACTATCTGCAAGTTCATAAATATCTTCAGGAAATGAACAGACAACTCTCACACCTGCAATATCTCTTATATTTTCTTCTAATGATTCCATAGTCATTGGAATATTCTTACGTCTTACTTTTCTTGCAATACTATCATATGATTTAATACGTGACTTAATGCTTTCAATAGGATTACCATCATACTCTAAAGAGTATTCCTGGTCTAATACTCTAAATTTTGTTTCTATCTCCATCACCGCACAACGATAATAAGACATTAAAAGATCAAATGGTTTCTTATTTTTATCCAATAAATCTAAGAATTCATCAGAGAGGATACTCTGTTTCATAAATTCTTCTCTTTTTTGTTCGATGATCTTAAATCCACTTCTTTTTATATCTTCTAGATTTCTCATATATTAACCTTCTTTCAATCTCTATTATTATAATGTATTTCTATGAAAAAAAGAACTGAGAATCTCAGTTCATATGTTCAAGTGCTTTCTTGAATTGTTTTCTAAATAGTAATACCGTAAATGTAATCGCAAAAAGATCTGCAACTGGTTCAGCCAAGTAGACAGCCATTGTCTTATTTGTAAGTAATGCTGGCATAATATAAATAAGTGGGATTAAGAGAATGAATTTTCTTGTTACTGCCACTATTACAGATGCTTTCGCATTACCTAAAGCCACAAATGTCATCTGACAGGCAATCTGAATTCCAAATAAGCCTACAACTGCCATATAGATCCTTAGTGCCTTTGTAGTAAAGAGTGATAACTCTGGCGCATTCGTAAAGAGACTGACAAATAATTGTGGGAAAATCTGAATCAAAAGCCAAATAGCCATGGAGAACAGTAAAGAGACTTTAACTAATAATTTAAATGTCTTTTGTACACGTTCTTTATTTTTAGCCCCATAGTTATAGCTAATGATTGGCTGAGCACCCTGTCCTAATCCCTGTAAAGGAAGCATCGCAAACTGCATGACACTCGTCAAGATCGTCATCGCACCAACCGCAATGTCTCCTCCATATTTTAATAAAGAAGAATTGAAACAGACCTGGATGACACTTTCACTCGACTGCATGACAAAAGTAGATAGTCCTAAGGCAAGACATGGTAAAATGACTGAATTGTCTAATGATAAGTTCTTCTTTCTTATTTTAAGTTTTGTCTTCTTACCAAACAGGAAGCTTAAAACATAAAGACATGAACAGCCCTGTGAGATGATTGTCGCAAGAGCTGCCCCCTTGACACCTAGATTGAATCCAAAGATTAAAATCGGGTCGAGTATGACATTACATAATGCCCCTATGACAACAGAAATCATCCCATTCTTCGCAAAACCCTGAGCAGTAATAAACATATTCATGCCAAGTGTCAATTGGACAAAAAGTGTACCTATCGCATATATATTCATATATTCTACTGCATAGGTAATTGTATTACTGCTTGCCCCAAAGGCAAGTAAGAAAGTACGGTTTCCAAAGAAAAGAATAAGTGTTAATACAACAGAGACAATAATCTGTGTAATAAAACAGTTTCCTAAAATCTTTTCTGCATGATCATGATTTCCCTGTCCCATATAAATAGAAGCACGTGGTGCCCCACCATTGCCTACTAGAGAGGCAAAGGCTGTCACAATCATAATAAGAGGCATACAGACACCAACTCCTGTTAAAGCAAGTGCACCAGTATGGGGAATATGACCAATAAACATACGGTCTACAATATTGTAAAGCATGTTGATTAATTGGGCTATGACTGTAGGTAAAGCAAGTTGTCTTAATAGTTTACCTACTGGTTCAGTCGCAAGAAAATCTTTATTTTCTGCCATATTATCCTCCTATTCTTTGTGATTCAATAAAGATGAGATCTTCACTATTTTCTATTGTCAAAATACCATGACATTGATTAGAGATACATAATGGATCATGAGGTTCTAATGTATAACCATCAAGTGGATAATCACAATTCTTTAATGTGAGAATACAAGTCTTTTCAGTAAAGCAAGAGAAGTATTTATACTCAGTACAGTCTATCTGATGTATTCCTTTAGGCAGCAAATAGATTCTATTGATATCATCATAGAGTGTAATCTTAATATCCGGATGCTGTCTTAAATAAATGAGTACTCCTAGAAAATGATCAATACGTCCACCAATGACACCATAAAGATCTATTTCATCATAACCTCTATTAAGTGCTTCGCTAATGGCTAGTTCTGTATCTGTTTCATCCTTGTGTGTAGGAAAGCTCAAAACTTCCAGCCCCTCAAGGTATTCTTTATGTTCTAGAGAATCAAAGTCTCCAATTGCGAATAATGGTTTAATAAATTGACGGTGCAGATGTTCCAAACCACCATCAACCGCAATATAAGGGATGTCTTTATTAAAGACATCCCCATTATTCATGCTTGCGTATAAGCCTATTTTCATTTGAGTGAATCAATAGCTTCCTGTCTATTTTCTGCCTTGAAGACATAGCTTCCAGCCACAAGAACATCTGCCCCAGCTCCACGGCATAGGTTGGCTGTATTTTCATTGATACCACCATCTACTTCAATAAGATAGCGTCTATCATTTCTGATTTCTTTTAATTCAGTAATCTTATCTAAGGCTGAAGGATTGAATGACTGACCTCCAAATCCTGGTTCAACACTCATTACAAGAACCATATCTAAATCATCTAGGAATGGTTTAACAGCTTCTACATCAGTTCCTGGTTTAATAGAGATAGAAGCAAGGCATCCTGCATCATGAATACGCTGAATAAGGACACGTGCTTCCTGCACGCTTGATACAGCTTCAATATGGAATGTAATGAGATCTGCACCTGCATTGATGAATTCATCTAAATACTGACCTGGATCAGTGATCATTAAATGAACATCAATAAATAAATCAGTGACAGCACGGACATTACTTAAGATACTATAACCAAATGAAATATTTGGGACAAAGTGTCCATCCATAACATCATAATGAATCCATGATTTTCCTCCATCATAGATTGTATCAATATCTTCTTTAAGATGCGCAAAATCAGCGGATAATACTGAAGGTGCAATTTTAACCATATCGTTTATCTTTCCTTTCTTTTACCTGCTTTAATAACTGCAGATAATCTTCATATCTTGTTTGATCTATGTCTCCTGCTTCAACAGCTTCTTTCACAGCACACTTTGGTTCACTATCATGAAGACATCCCCTAAACTTACAATGATGAGATAATTCTCTAAAATCATGATAAGTAGTTGCAAGTTCTACTGGTTCCATCTTAAGTTCCAAAGAAGAGAAACCAGGTGTATCGGCAATATAGCCACCATACATCGGAATCAGTTCAACATGTCTTGTTGTATGTTTTCCTCTTCCTAATGCCTGTGAAATTTCATTTGTCTCAATGTTCAATTCAATGTTTAAGGCATTCAAAAGACTTGATTTACCCACACCACTCTGTCCTGTCACGACTGTGACACGATTCTTTAAAAGTGGTTTGATCTCTTCAATACCCTCATTTTCTTTACTTGATACAAAATATAGATCATATGCATTGTACTTCTTTTTGATAACCGGAACAAGTTCTCTATTAAGATCTATCTTAGTAATAATGATAATTGGCTTAATCTTCTCATATTCAACCATTGCGAGGAACTGATCAAGAAGCATCTGATCAAAATCCGGCTCAGCAATAGAAAATACAAGGAGAGCTTGATCTATATTACAAATAGGAGGTCTTTCTAACTGGTTATGTCTTTCATCAAGAGAAAGGATATAACCTGAACCATCCTTTTCTTCCTGGAAACTGCAGAAGTCTCCTACAAGAGGCTTCTGTCCTCTGTTTCTAAATTTACCACGTGCCTTACAGCTTACAACTTTTTCGCCTGTATCTACATAGTAGAATCCTGCAAGGACTTTTATAATCTGACCTTTAGGCATATATTCTGCCACTCAAAATGTGATTAAATATACTCACATCGAGATAATGTAAGTTCTCACGAACATTACTTACTATGTCATCGTGTATGCTTTTGATTGACCGAAATCATATCTACTCACAAGTTCATGTACACTCCATAGTCGTAAATTCCCGAAGTAGCCTCCGGTACATACCTACGCTTGCGTTTATCTATGCAACTTCGTAAGTTGTAGCATCTCTCAGATTAAGTGCAGCATTGAAATCTCTGTCTTCGATATAACCACAATCACATCTGAAAATTCTATCTGAAAGCTTTAAATCTTTCTTGATACTTTTACAG
>Ga0129313_1002012_pt1 | contig 11509 bp, 10 predicted proteins | sample O1105metagenome_FD_94436 | JGI IMG/M metagenome (GOLD analysis project Ga0129313, IMG submission 94436) | Orangutan group fecal microbial communities from fecal samples from Wisconsin, USA - O1105 metagenome | ecosystem: Host-associated > Mammals > Digestive system > Large intestine > Fecal... | reverse complement strand
TTTGGCCATGGATACTGACCGTCACCTCTCATGTTTGTCTGGAGAGGATGCTTGTGTTTCTTCTTGTATGGAGCCATATACTCAGCAAACTGAGGGATGACGATACCTGCGTCGCTGAGGTCGGGAGCCCAGCGCTTTACCCATTCAAGGGTGATATAGCCTGTGTAGTTGATAGTGTCGAGAGCGGCTATCATCTCCTTTACAGGGATATCGCCCGTGCCCATGATACGGTACTGTACTTTTCCGTCAGCACCCATAACAGAGTCCTTGACTTGTATGTACTTGATGAATTCGCTGAGATTCGCAACTGTAGTCTCAGGAGATTCACCGTTATAGCGGTATGGGTGGTGCATATCCCACAGAGCTGCTACCTTGCGGCTCTTAACACCTTCCAGCACCTTTGCAAGTCTTGCAGTATCTGAATAAACGCCGTTTGTCTCAACGAGAAGAGTAACATTGTACTCCTCAGCGATAGGTACAAGTTTCTTCAGAGCTTCCACTATATAGTCGTCATCGACTTCGCCTCCCGGAGCAGGCTCAAGGTCTCCGAGCACCCTTATATATGAAGCACCAAGCTTGTTTGCAAGCTGAGCATATGCTTTTATCTCGTCCTCAGCTTCCTGATATTTGTCCTTGAATTTAAGGCAAGCTCCTGACGAAAGGCATGGTATTTCAAGTCCCAGCGACTGCAGCTTGGCAATGGTATTAGGCAGCTGTCCTTCTGTAAACGGTTGTGCCTTGACAGAGAATATCTCATTGCCGAGACCTCTTATCTCGATGCCGTCGAATTTAAAATCCTTTGCCAGTGAATAAATGTCTGACCATGCCCAATCGGGGCAAGAAAGAGTAGAAAAACCAATCTTCATTTTTATCATTCCTTTACATATTTTTGAGTACTAAAATTCATTAACGCCGCAAATTCTGTTTATAACATAGATGTCAGGATATTAGTGATAGCATTTTTCACCTTCCTTTGCTTGGAACGATAAAAACAAAACCCGTCCCAAAGCGTAAGATTGCTTTGAGACGGGTATTATACAATACTCGCGGTACCACTCAAATTGCGGATATAAAAATCCGCCACCTCTTCGAAGTCTATCAACTTCTATGCACTAACGCAGCATTCACGGGAACCATCTACTGGGTGTTTAAACCTTTGGGAGTTCCAGCTCAGAAGGGAGAAGTACAGGTTCCGGGCATTACTGATTCGCACCAACCATCAGTTCTCTGAAATGCTTTCGCCCTGACTATTCTTCGTCACAGCTTTTCTATTACGATTTGCATTATATCACAAGTTGTATCTCTTGTCAAGTGAGAAACGCTCAAAAATGAAAAAAATAATTTCTAAAAAGCGTTTGATTATATAAAAATAAATTCTGCCATCAAGCTATCTTCTTCAAGTATTTCTAAAAGTTTATTCGTCAAATCATCATCTTGGGTAACTATATCTCAGTTGGAGCGATGGTATATGACTTCATGCCGCCATGTCCGCCGAATATCTGCCATTTCCCTATACCGAGACGTTGAAACAGTGCTGTTCTCTCGGCAGTGCAAAGCACCTTGTCGGTATCTACTGACGTCATAAGTATTGGTGCATATCGGTTGTACTGTGCCTGCTGAGCGGTCATTTCTTTCATATTTACGAAAATATCACCTGTAAAAGCGAGATGGTGATCGTAGTCAATAAGAATAGATTCTCCGGCAAGATGTCCGCCTTTACCTTCAAACAGCTCAAAATGCAGTTCTCCGAAATCAAAGAAACCGGTTTGTTCTATAAGCTGACTTATTTCTTTTTCATCTCCGACAACCTTCAATTTTTCAGCTGACACAGCAGTATATGAAGTAAGGACTTTGCAAATTCGTACATACGGCTTGTGCAGTGGATTCATCTCCCGGAATCCGTCCTCGTTGTTACTTTCAAGCCAGAGACACTCCGCTGTTTTAGCGCTTGCATATACAGTATCGAAAATCGGAAGCAGTCCGCAGTGGTCAACGTCCGCATGAGTTATAAAACATTTCTTTTCAATGCTGTCAAACTCAGAAATCATGCTTCTGAAAATCGGCAGCATTTCCTCTTTATAGCAGGCATAGCCCGTATCGATGAACAGGTATTCGTCACAGCTTTTTATAATTGCCGTTTTGCTGCCGCACGGAGGCTCGATAAGGGTTATTACTATATTATCAGTAATATTATGATGAGTTATCCTTGGCGAGAAATTCCTGCCCCTTGAAGTTGCAAGTAACTCTGCAAAACGGCTTATACTGTCAAAAGTCCGGTAAGGAGATACCCCAGTATCGTCCAGTATTTGCATAGCAAGATTTGTATTGACTATAAGTTCATTTTTGGATTCGGAGGATATTTCCATCGCAGCCGAGAGTTCATTAACGAATGTGCTGTAAAAGAAGCTGTTGTCATATATCTTCTCAGCATGATTATATTCGATAACTCTGACACTGCAAAGCTTTTTCGCTTCTTCTATGAAATCATTAATTTTATCTGAATTATCAACTATAAGTCCCATTTTGAAAAGCTGATATTCTGTACCGTTTTCCTGTGAGCTTATGTATGAAATATTGAAATTATGTGCGCTTATAAGCTCAAGTATCGAAGTAACACTTCCGGGTTCATCTTTAAGACAAAATTCAAGAAGCATAACACTGCGATTATCCTCGTCACACTGGAGATACCCAATATCTGTCAACTCTTCGGAAGCTTTTGCAAGCTGCTGAGGAGTTCCTTCTGCATCGATAAACAGCATATGGGAATCCACAGCTTTATTATAGCTTACTCTCGTGATATTTATACCGAGTGAGGCAAAACATTTGCTTGCCTTTAGAAATGCCCCTATATGATTCGGCATTTTCGTTACGAAAGTCTTGTTCATTATTTCTTGTACTTTGCGTTATCCATTTCACGGATAGCAGCACGGCGGATCTTTCCGCTGCCGACGGTCTTTGGCAGCTCCGGAACGAATTCAACAACTCTCGGATATTTGTAAGGCGCTGTACGCTCCTTGACGTAATCCTTGATCTCTCTAACCAACTCTTCTGATCCTGTCTTATCCTTTGTGAGAACAATGGTTGCTTTTACTACCTGACCTCTTATCTCGTCCGGAACACCAGTAACAGCACATTCAAGCATATAAGGAAGTTCCATGAGCACACTCTCGATCTCGAACGGTCCGATACGGTAGCCTGATGACTTGATAACATCATCAACACGGCCCACATACCAGAAATAGCCGTCTTCGTCTACCCATGCGGTATCGCCTGTGTGGTAGTAACCGTCACGCCATGTCTCGGCTGTGTTTTCCTCATCGCCGTAGTAGCAGAGTGCAAGTCCGGGAACGCCATAGCCGACAGCATTGCTGTCCTTCAGCTTAACACATATTTCACCAGTCTCACCGACACCTGCGGGAGTACCGTCAGGGAGAAGCACCTGTACGTCATACTGCGGATTTGGCTTACCCATGCTGCCTGGCTTGGGCTCCATACCAACAACGTTTGCGATTGTAAGTGTGGTCTCGGTCTGACCGAAGCCCTCCATGAGCTTGATGCCTGTTGCCTTGTAGAACTGGTGGAATACCTCAGGATTGAGGGCCTCACCGGCGATGCAGGCATATTTAAGTGATGAGAGGTCGTACTTGGAAAGATCTTCCTTGATGAAGAAGCGGTACATAGTAGGAGGTGCGCAGAATGAAGTAACATTGTACTTCTTGAACATGGGGAGTATATCATCTGCATGGAAACGCTCAAAGTCATATACGAATACAGCAGATTCGTTCATCCACTGACCGTAAAGCTTGCCCCAGAGAGCCTTGCCCCAGCCTGTATCAGAGATAGTGAAGTGGAGACCGTTAGGATCGGCATTCTGCCAGTAGCGTGCAGTTACATAGTGACCCAGCGGATACTGGTAGCTGTGGAGAACGAGTTTCGGATTTCCTGATGTACCGGAACTGAAGAAAATGAGCATAGGGTCAGTACCACAGGGCGTCTCGGCAGTGCGCTCAAAATGAGTGCTGTATGCCGAAAGCTCCTCGTTGAAATCGTGCCAGCCTTCTCGCTGTCCGTTTACGATGATCTTTGTCTTGAGTGAAGGAGAAACAGCACAAGCCTTATCAACTTCATCTGCAACCTCGCCATCAGAAGTACATACGATAGCAGATACTTCGGCCGAATTGAATCTGTATTCAAGGTCGTGTTCCTTGAGCATATTTGATGCGGGAATTACCAGCGCACCTATACGGTGGAGAGCGATGATCGAGAACCAGAACTGATAGTGGCGTTTAAGGATAAGCATAACTCTGTCACCTTTTTTTATGCCCAGGACTTGAAGTAGTTGGCAGTCTGGCAGGAATACTTCTTGATGTCTTTGAAAGTGAACTTTCTCTCATTATGATCTACATCAACATAGATCATAGCAGTTTTATCAGGACATTTTTCTGCCATTGCATCAACGATATCATATGCAAAATTGAATTTATCCTCATTTACAAACTGAACACCGCTGAGAATTCCGTTCTCATCAGTCTCGCATTTGACAAACTTTTCTGAAACCGGATTCAGAATACCTGCTTTATCAACATTTGTAAGATGATGTTCAGCAATATGCTCGCGGAATTCGGTCATTCCTGTTGTACCGCGCGGAGCCATAACGAAAGCGTAGATCTCACAGTCCTCACCACCGAGAGCGACTTCATCATGCGGCATGGAGCTGTCGTAATAGATACAGTCTCCCTCGTGGAGTATCTCTGTATGTGAACCAACTGTCATGCGAACAGTACCCTTTAAAACTATATCCATTTCCTGTCCGGCGTGGCTTGCCATGTGCAGTGGCTGTGAAAGAGCTTCCTCTGAATATGGAATAACTACATGGAAGGGTTCAACGATCTTGTTCTTGAATTTTGATGCAAGGCGGTTGTAGGCAAAGCCCTTTCTGCGGACGATAGGCAGGCCTTCTCCCTTACGGGTAACTGTATAGCCGCTGAGTTCAGGGCTGCTTCCTTCCATGAGGTCAGTGATATCGACATTAAAGGTATTAGCACATTTGTAGATGAACGTGAAACTGAAATCCTGTTCACCTGATTCATATTTTTTGTAGTCTTCAACAGAGTATCCTGTATTTGCAGCCATTTCTTCGACTGAAATACCAAGGTCTTCACGCAGATTTGAAATACGCTCTGCGACCTCTCTGATTCTTACTTCTGCATTCTGCAATTCCGTCATTTTACTCATAATAATCTCTCCTTTTAAAATTTGATACTGGAAAATGAAACGGTCGCAGAAAAATACTGCCGCTGTCTTTACCGCGAAAAACAAAAAAACTCGTCTCAAAGATAAATACTTTGAGACGAGTATCATAATCTGATTACCCGCGGTACCACTCAAATTGTGCCGCTATTGCGTAACACCACTTCAGACTCCAGCAAGTCCTATTCATTAACGCAGAATCACGGGAATGCTTACTGAAATTCTTTCAGCATTCCGGCTCAGAAGGGATACATCGTATTGCATATCACCGGCTCACACCTACCGCCGGTTCTCTGTAGACATTGGCAATTCTCTGCTTGTCTTCCTCATAGCTTATGTTCTGGATTATATCATACAAAAATCCATTTGTCAATACCTTTTTGAAAAAATATTTTTTAATTATTGTGAGATTTTGTTTAATCAAAACACAAAAAGTCAACCACTACGGAGTTAAAATTGTGCTCTGAACCTTATTCCATGACTGAAATTAGATATTTTGTAAGTTTTTTGAAACTTTTCAATCAGATATGATTTTATTATTGATAAATAATCCTGTCTATGGTATAATACATATATTTCCAAAAGCAAAAATATAAGGTCATTTTCTTATATACTCAGGAGATATAATATGTATTTTGATGATATGAAGCTCGGAATGACAGTAAATGTTGCACCTGCGGTTATAGACAAAGATAAAATGCTTGAGTTTGCGAAAGCATATGATGATGTACCGCTCCATACTGATGAAGAATATGCTAAAACTACGCCGTTCGGAAAGCTTATTGCTCCTGGTGTTATGTCTTTCATGGCTGTATGGGCTAAGTATCTTGAGGTGGATTTTTTCGGAGATGAACTTCTTGCTGGAAAATCAACTAAGATCGAATGGGTGAAGCCTGTATTTGCTGAAGATGTGCTGACGGGTAAAGCAACTATAACAGATCTTGTTAAGCGTAATGAGAAAAATGGTATAGTTGCCGTATCATTTGAGGTATATAATCAGAACGGCGAACTGGTATTGACAGACGTTACAGAAGCAATTGTAAAATGCAGATAAAAGTAAGGGGGACAGATATGTCTCAGAATGTTATGATAACCGGAGCAGGTAAGGCGGTAGGACTTGGCTTCAATTTAGTACTTCGCTATCTTGAAGAAGGAGATAATGTTGTAGCTACGATAAGAAAGCCTTGTACTGAACTTGATGAACTAAAAAATCAATATGGTGATAGGCTTACGATACTGACAATGGATATAAGCAATATTGAATCAGTGCAGACTGCTGCAGCTGAGCTGTCAAGGATACTGGACCATCTTGATCTTCTGATAAATAATGCAGTATCTGTTTCTCCCGATTGTGATAAGGGATTCTTTGATGCAGATCTTGACTATATTGCAAGAACTGTGGATATTACGGCTGTGGGAGCTATGCGTGTAATAAAAGCATTCTATCCGTTTTTGATAAAGAGTGACAAAATAGCACTTATTATGAATATATCATCAGAAGCAGGAAGTATATCGAAGTGTTACCGTACTGATCTTATTGACTATGGTATGGCGAAAGCCGCACTGAATATGGCTACAATGAACCTTTACAACACTTTTAGGAACGATAGGGCAGTTAATATATTCTGTGTTCATCCAGGATGGATACGAACTGATGGAAAAGCTGATAATCCTGCTCCGATCTCATCTTATGAAGCAGCAGAGATACTGCGTGAGCTTTTTGAGAAAAAGAGAAATGATTTTGACAGCCATAGGTTTATAACTAATCTTGATGAAGATTATCCGTTCTGAGGAGTTGAGATAATGCAACAGAAAACAAAAGAAACTTTAGTCAGGCTGATACTGTTATTTATTGGACTTGTGATCGCTCATCTCGGGGTTACATTATTTCTGCTTGCAGATTCGGGAGCATATCCTTTCAATGTTATGATACAAGGACTTCGCCTTCTTGTCATTAAAACAGGTCTGTTTGTACCAATCATGGAATAGTGCATATGTTCATTTGCTTTTTGATCATTCTTATCCTTTTGATCGTCGACAGAAGCTATATAAAGCTTGGAACGATAGTTTGTATGTTCTGCGGCGGACCGATAATCGATTTCTTCACATGGCTGCTGAGCGGTTTGAAAATCGGAGATGCTGTACTGCCTGTAAAAATTGCTGTACTGATCATAGGTTGTGGGATACTGGCATTCGGAATGTCGATTGTTATTAAATCTGAGGCAGGTACAGGTCCAAATGACCTTGTAGCAGTTGTCATAAGCGACAAAAGAAAGATACGATTTGCAGCTGTAAGAATCACTACAGATGTGATATTTGTAGTGACAGGCTTTCTGCTTGGTGGAAAATTTGGCATAGGTACGATAATCTGCGCTTTTCTGGTTGGACCTGTTGCAGATATCTGTATGCCTTTTTCAAAATCTATTGCAGAGAGATGTGTACATAGAATAAGCAAGAATAATTCATAGGAGGATGCTTTATGTCTGAAGAAAAAGGAACCGTAAAATGGGGCGTTATGGGTACGGCCGGAATCGCATCATGGGGTACTATCCCCGGAATGCAGAAAGCTGAAGGCTGCGGGCTGTATGCGATAGCAGGCAGAAGCCTCGAAAAAGCCCAGGCTTATAAGGAGCGTTTCGGATTTGAAAAAGCTTATAAAGGATATGATGCGCTGCTGTCTGATCCGGAAGTGGAGGCGGTATATATTCCATTGCCGAATGATATCCACTGCGAATGGGTAATAAAGGCTCTTAAGGCTCATAAGCACGTATTGTGCGAGAAGCCACTTGCTATGAACGAAGGCGAGCTTCGCCGTATGTTTGCAGCAGCAAGGGATAACGGCGTTATACTTATGGAAGCTTACGCATATCTCCATAGTCCGTATATATGCCGTCTGAAGGAGATAATTTCATCAGGCGAGATAGGAAAGGTAGACTATATAGATACCGCCTTTCTTACACAGGACTATTCAGAAGATATCAGACTTCACAAGGAGCAGGGCGGAGGAGGAATATATGATGTAGGCTGTTACTGTACATCTATGATACTTTCGCTCATTGATTCACCGGTAAAGTACATAAAGGCTGATGCAGAGTTTGGCGGCACAGGTGTCGATTATATGGCTTCTGTTCTTATAGGTTTTGAGGACGGTTCAAGAGCTTCATTCAATGCTGGCATGATACTCGGTACTGATACCAGCGACAGGTACGACAGACTGTTTATCCACGGCTCCAAGGGATATATTCGTTCCGATGTTGAGTATAACGGTGAGGGAGAGCTGTCATTTGAGGTAACAGTTAAGGATTCAAATGGAGAAAGAGTTACACGAACCGAAACTGTTGATGCTGGTTCCAACTACAGTATGGAGATGGAGCAGATGAATGAATGCATTAATGGAAAAGCATTGCCATATATCACTGAGGAATTTTCAATCAGAAATATGCGGATTCTTGATAGTATACTTGATGCAGTGGGATATAATGACTCAAAGAAGCAGTTCATTCTGCCAAATGGAACAGTGATACCGGCAGTAGGCTATGGTTCATATCTTTCAACAAAAAAAGGCGGAGTGCATACTATTATAGATGCCCTTGAAGTCGGATACCGCTATATCGACACAGCGGCATTCTACGGAAATGAGAAACAGATCGGTGAAGCTATTGAACGTTCGGGTATTACAAGAGATGAGATATTCCTGTGCAGCAAGGTATGGCATACCGATCTTGGCAGGGATAAGACGCTGAGATCATTTGAAGAGTCCTGCAGGAAGCTTAAAACCGATCATCTTGATATGTATCTTATACACTGGCCTAAGAGTGACGGGAATGATGATGAATGGTTTGAAAAAGTCAGCGGCTCATGGGCAGCAATGGAAGAGTTATATGAGCAGGGAAGAGTAAGAGCCATAGGCTTGTCTAATTTCCTTCCGCATCATATAAGACCTCTTTTAGAAGTCGCACGAATCCGTCCTATGGTAGACCAGCTTGAACTTCATGTGGGCTATATGCAGGAATATGCCCTTTCGTACCTAAAAAAAGAGGGGATACTTCCGCAGGCATGGAGCCCTCTTGGCAGAGCGAAGCTCATAAATGATGATAATATATCGAAAATAGCTGCAAAATACGGCTGTACAAATGCCGCGCTGTTACTAAGATATCTTAATCAGAGAGGCATTCCTGTTATCCCGAAATCTTCATCAAAGGAAAGAATGAAGGATAACCTTGATATATTCGGTTTCAGCATTTCTGAGGACGATATGTCATACTTGTCATGTCTGCCTGAGAGAGGCTGGTCGGGAGAGCATCCTGATGAAGTATAGGCGATTAATGGACAATTTTTAATTCCGCCAATATGGGCGGAGATCACTTTACATTCTGACATTTTTCAGTATTGATGATATTTATGCTGAAATGTGTTCAGCAAAGCTATAAGGAGGAAGATTCAATGAAAGTACTTATAATCAATGGAAGTCCCAGAACCGAGGGCAACACATCTGTCGCAGTGAATGAGTTGGTAAGAACATTTGAGGCAGAGGGTATTGAGACCGAAGTCTGTCAGATAGGCAACAAGAATATCCGCGGATGTATTGCCTGCGGAAAATGCTCGGAGCTTGGACGTTGTGTATTCAATGATGATGTCAATGATATTGCAGTTAAGTTTGAAGCTGCGGACGGCCTTATAGCAGCTTCTCCTGTATATTATGCTTCGGCAAATGCAACTCTCATAGCCTGTCTTGACAGACTGTTTTACAGCTCTCACTTTGACAAGACCATGAAGGTCGGTGCGAGCGTTGTTGTTGCGAGACGCGGAGGATGTTCGGCAACGTTTGACGAGCTGAACAAATACTTTACTATCTGCGGTATGCCTGTTGCTTCAAGCACCTACTGGAACAGCGTTCACGGCAGATTACAGGGCGAAGCTGCATTCGATGCAGAGGGCTTGCAGACTATGAGAAACCTCGCAAGGAATATGTCGTTCCTGATGAAGTCCATAGCTCTCGGTAAGGATAAATATGGTTTGCCCGAAAAGGAAGTGTGGAATCCAACACATTTTATCAGAAATGATTTGAAGTAAGAGGTAAGTATATATGAAAAGATTTGTTGAAGTACATTACTACATAAAAGATGGAAAGCGCGATGACTTCTACAGGACGTTAATGGAGAGCGGCATAGCTGATGCCTCCCGTGCTGAGGAAGGAAATGAGAAATACGAATACTACTACAGTCCCGATAACGAAAACGAGCTTCTGCTGCTGGAGGTGTGGAAGTCAGCAGAGGCTGTGGAGCTTCATCAGCAGTCGGCTCACTTCAAACAGCTTGGCGAGTTGAAAAAGGAATACGTTACCGAAACCGCATTTATGCGATATGAAATAGCGGAATGAGATAAACCAAATCGAGATTAGAGGTGAGTGAGTATGGCATTAAAGTTAGACAGCATCGTTCCGTGGGGAAGAAATATAGACGAATACACAGAGATGTTTTTGTTAAGCGACGAAGATCTGAAAAAACGAATTGCCGGATTTGGTGATGGTCCTGCAAGTTTTAATTATCAGGCAACGATGCGTGGTTATAGCGTTACATCTTTTGATCCTATTTATTGCTTTTCAAAATCGCAGCTTGAAGCACGAATAAACGAAGTAAGAACTGTTATTATGAAGCAGATGTCTGAGAATAAAGAAAACTACGTTTGGAATAAGATCAAGTCACTTGAGGAACTTGAATCCATAAGAATGGCATCAATGATGCTGTTTTTACAGGATTATGAAAAAGGCTTGATCGAAAAAAGATATGTATTCCACGAATTACCTGACAGAATTGATTATCCCGATGACAGTTTTGAAATAGGTCTGAGTTCCCATTTCCTTTTGATGTACACATCCTTAGGATACGATTTTCATATTGCTGCTATTTCAGAGATGCTCAGACTATGTAAACAGGTACGCATATTCCCATTGTGTGATCTTGACAGCAATGCATCCGAAATGATAGAACGTGTTATAGATTATTTTCGTAAAAAATATAACGTGGTTATTAGATGCACAGATTACGAGTTTCAGAAAGATGCAAATAAATTATTAATAATCAATAAATGACATAATGCAATGATTAAGTTCAGTAACCAGGAATTCTGAAGTATATCAATAGCCCACGGTCTATTGAAACAGTAAAAAATGTTTCATATAAGTGATATATTGGCTTTTGAAACGTTGCAAAAGTAATTGACACCCTATTGGGAATAGAGCCGTTGCAGTATTTACTGC
>Ga0129313_1002010_pt1 | contig 11519 bp, 9 predicted proteins | sample O1105metagenome_FD_94436 | JGI IMG/M metagenome (GOLD analysis project Ga0129313, IMG submission 94436) | Orangutan group fecal microbial communities from fecal samples from Wisconsin, USA - O1105 metagenome | ecosystem: Host-associated > Mammals > Digestive system > Large intestine > Fecal... | reverse complement strand
TACAAATGTATAAATAATAATTTGAATATGCAAGGATGAAAGATGGGATATTTAATTGTTTTTCAATTTATTACAACAAAAACTATGGATTAATTATACAATTTAATGTTAAACTCACGAAATGAAACAAAAAGGGATAACAGCAAATGCCATTATCCCTTATGCTATCTGTATTGTTATTGTTATCTGTTGATGATTGTAATAATATCTGGATAAAAATATGAATTTTGGTATTCCTTTGATTTTACGTCTGTGAGACCACTTCTCATAGAGCCGTCATTAGGTCTTTTCCCTTTAACAAGAAAGCAGTTTACAGTTGTTTTAATATAACAATCACTGTTTTCATTACCAAACAACTTATCTATAAAATAGATCAATTCTCGCCCCGTCTTTTCCCAGTTAATAGGGTCAATGTTTTCCGACAAGTCTCCTTTACCACAAATGTTCAGCCATTGATTGATGTTCGCTTCTGAATCAATATAATTCATTTTCTGTAGCTTGGTAAATATATTTGTTAGTTCTTCAATGGTTAATTTTGTTTTGAAATGCCTGTATTTCCCATAATTTATAACTGGTGAAAAATCAACCTCCTGGTACAATCTCATTATATTTTCAATCTTGGCTACCTTATCAATTTGATTCGCTGGTATTATTGCAGCTGGCAAATGCGTTTTTCTCCACAGCTGTTCAAATGGACTCCAGATAGGTTTTAGATTGAGGATTTTTCCAATAGCATAGGCAATCAATTTTAGTTGAGAATTTGTAGTTGCTTCTAAGGGCTGATACTCACTATTTAGGAAACCAGTTTTTATAACCCTATTAAGTAATTCTACAGCCTTTTCATTTGCAAGCTCTTTGGGCAACATCGAATATGCTCCTTTAATAAGTACCTGTTCCTGCTTTATCTCGGATCTTAGTTCTGCCATAGTATCAACATACATACTTATGGCACCTGTAACATCATCTGGCAATTTTGCACTTAATAAGAGCTTGTAGAAGTTTGCAGATGATCCTATGTTTAGAATCTGTTCTGTCAAGGCTGGTTCTTTACACTCCCTCCAGAATGTTTGGATCTCCAATGCCCATAAGCCGATATTTGAAAACTCTGGATCTAAAGCTGATGTATAATAATCATCTTTACATTCCAGCAAATAGTTGAGTTTTTTGTTAATCCTATTTAACCTTGCTATGCTTATGACAACCTTTGATCTTTCCATATTGTTAGCGTTTGCCTGTTTGAAATACTATGCTCCAATTTGTATTATCTCCATAAGGATTTGGAGATTTACCTGGTAAATAATCAGTGATAAATTCTTGTTTCCACTCACAGTAGGCATCTGCCAGGTTCTTGTTTGTGTCTGCCTTATCCTGGTACGAGAAATGAAACTCTCTCTCATACTCCCAGAAAGATGCAGCCAAAGGGTGTTCAGTATCTTTAGAATATGGATTTTCTATTTCTCCTTTGTACCAGGTATAATTGCTATAGTCCTCAATCATCGCAACTTTTCTTTTATAGTAGATTTAGTCCCAGAGGATGTGTACATTAGGTATTACTTCATATTCTGTAGAACCACATTCAGAACAGATACAATGAGTTTCCTCAAATGGCTCTTCAAGATCATTTATGATATGCTCCTTTTCTTCTTTTGATATTTCAAGGTGCAACCATTCATTGCCACATTTTTTGCACTTAACCATTTTGCCAGTTCCCATACCTTATTGTATTAAAAATCTATTGAATCTACAGCCTCTTGTTTTTTCTTGTCAAGTACCTTTGCATAGATTTGAGTAGTGGCAAGTTCTTTGTGACCAAGAAGTTTTGAAACAGTGTATATATCGGTGTCCTTTTCAAGAAGTATCACAGCGAATGTATGCCTCGCACAATGAAAGGTAATATCTTTAGTGATTCCAGCAGCTAAAACCCATCTTCTTAACTCCAGTAAAGTCCAGGAGCCATATTTGAATCCTCTAAAGACTTTCTCATCATCATTGCCTTGCTCTCCCATATATTGCTCAGCTCTATTTGATAGATCTAAATACTCTTGACCTCCTGTCTTTTTTTGCTTAAAAAACACTCTGGTTCTATCTCCCTCCTTATGAACATCTCCCCAGGTAAGCTTTTCAATGTCGCTTTTTCTTAAACCTGTCATACAGGAAAAAAGGAAAGCGTTTTTTAAGTATGGATATTTACAAGGAGTTTGATCTAATTTCTTTACCTCATCTAATGTAAGGTACATTCGTTGTGTTTCTGCAGCTTTAAAACCCTCAACGCCTCTCAATGGATTTACTGGAATAATCCTCTCCTCATAAGCCTGGTTAATGCAAGCACGTAATTTGTTGAAGTATGAAACCTTTGAGTTTTGAGAAAGAGGCTGGAATAATTCATTATCTTTATTCCTCGTTCTTTTATGAGTATCTTTCTCAACCGTGTTAAGAAACTCCTTAAAGCCCTCCACCCATTCAGAATCAATATCTCTGAATGTGGTTTTTTCATCACAATAGATCTCCAGATATTTTAAGCAACTGTGCCAGTTTCCCCAGTTGCCTTTGCTGTCTGGATTCTGATGTCGATCCTCACACATCTTCCTATAATACTCTAAAAACGGAGTATCTGTTTTGAATTGCTTGGTGAATCCATACTCACCGTTTTGGATCTCAATTTGTCGCTTTGATCTGATTGCTTGGGCTGTCAGTAATGTTTGCTCGTTCTGCTTGCGATCTTGGGGAGTTCTCTCCTTAATGAGATATAATTTCAGAAATTCATACTCTCGTTTCCCATTCCTGTATATATCCAAATACAGACTAATGTTTCCATTTGCCAGTACTTTCTCCCTTAGTTTTACTGGCTCCTTTTTTGTCTTACTGATCTTGCTCGTTTTCATAACTGGTTTGTTGCTGAGCAACAAAATTTGTTACTCATATTGTTTCGGGTAACAAAGTAACAACAAAATAACGAGAAATAAAAGAAAACAATGAAAAAATATAAAAATGAATGGAGAACTGATAATGCAGTATAAACAACTGATAATCATATATATTTTGTTGTATTTTTTCTTTTTATAGCTGCTTATTTTCATTTGAATTTAGCCACATCACTTTCCGATGCAGAAATTCCGAAATATATTCCCCAAAACTTCCTCCGTGCTTATCTCCCCGACGATTTCCCCGAGATGATACAGCGCCTCGCGAAGGTCCTGCGCAATTAGGTCCGGAGGCAGCGTCGCCACCTGGAGCCCGTCGCGGACACGCCCGAGAGCCGTCGCAGCGCGTACCAGGGCCTCATAATGACGGATATTTGTCACCAGTGTCTCATCGGTATCACCCGTAATCCGTCTGCCGATTTCCGCTAGAGCTTCTGTCAACACAGTTAGACCATAACCTGTTTTTGCCGATATCGGAATCAGCTTGGCGGAGATACCTTTCGCGCGCAAGGCGGCTTCAATTCTCTCCATCTTTCCGGTCTTGGCAGCAGAACCAGCCCCAGAACCTGTCTCGGTAGAATCGGTCCCGACATAACCTGGGACATGACCTTCACCGACCATCACTGACTCACTTTCATCGACATCACACTTGTTGACCAGCAGCAAAAACTCGCGCCCGGCCCCACAAGCATTGACCTTATCCCAAATATACTCGGCATCGGCCAGAACAGAATTCTCTCCGCGGGACAAATCGGTCATACCCAATACGATAGACGCCTCATCCATCTTCTTGAACGTCCTCTCGATACCGATCTTTTCGACTATCTCATCAGTCTCGCGAATGCCCGCAGTATCTATGAAATGGAACAGTACGCCGCCAAGATTCAGCATCTCCTCTATGGTATCACGCGTCGTACCGGCAATATCGGAAACGATGGCACGATCCTCGCCAAGAAGCGCATTCATCAGAGTACTCTTTCCAGTATTAGTCGCACCAACGATAGCGACCGGGACACCATTCTTGATAGCATTGCCACGACTGAAAGAATCAGTCAGACGGCCGATATGGGACAATGCCTCATTGACCAGAGCTCCAAGTTCGGAACGGCTGGCAAACTCCACATCCTCCTCACTGAAATCCAATTCGAGTTCCAGTAGGGAAGTCATCTTTAAAAGCTTGTCTCTCAGGACTTTAAGCTCAGACGAAAAGCCACCTTTCAGCTGATTCATCGCCACCTTGTGGGAAGCAGCGCTCTGAGACGCGATGACATCCGCAACAGCTTCAGCCTGAGCAAGATCCATCTTGCCATTGACAAAAGCACGACGCGTAAACTCACCAGGAGCGGCAATACGCGCTCCCGCATTGACAAGAAGCTCCAGAATCGCATTGACAATAAATCTGGACGCATGACAGGAAATCTCCACCGAATTTTCGCCGGTATATGAATGAGGCGCGCGGAACACACTGACAATCACATTGTCGAGCACGCTGCCGTCAGTCGCGAAAACCGTCCCGTAGCGAAGCCTGTAACCTTCGGTTTCAGAAAGAGACTCACCCTTAAGGTCAATGATTTTGTCCGCTATTGCCAAAGCCTCTTTCCCGCTTACGCGTATAATAGAAATCGCACCCGTACCAGGAATCGTGGCCGGCGCACAGATTGTGCCTTCCGTAAACTGATAATTCACCATAACAACTAACCCAGAATCTGTTCAGCGTGATTTTTGGTGTTCACCTTATCGATGACCTCGACGAGAATGCCCTTCTCATCGAAAATGAAAGTCTTACGCAGAATGCCCTCATAAACCTTCCCGTAAAGCTTCTTCTCTCCCCATGCACCGAAAGCTTTGATTATCAATGCTTCCGGATCAGAAAGCAGAGGGAACGGCAATGTGTATTTGTCACTGAAATTTTTCTGCGCCTTCACGCTGTCCTTGCTTATGCCAATGACATTGTACCCCAATGCCAGAAACCTTTCATAATTATCCCTCAGGCTGCATGCCTCCGCAGTACAACCTGGAGTATTGGCCTTGGGATAAAAATATACGACGGTCTTTTTCCCGATAAGATCACGTGATGAGACAATGTTACCATTCTGGTCATGCGCCGAAAAATCCGGCATAGGATTACCTGTTTCAAGCATAGCGAAAATATTTTATACCAAACAAAGTTACATAAAAACTATCATTATTTTCGTATCTTCGCGTTCTTTGAACCAGACAGCTATGCAAAGAGACGCAATCGATTTCGGCTCGGACAATATTCCGAAGCTCTTCGGCAAAATGCTTACGCCGACACTTTTGGGAATGCTCTGCATCTCCTTGATGACAGTAATTGACGGTGTCTTCATCGGACACGGCGTCGGAAGTGACGCATTGGCAGCCGTCAATATATTCTCGCCATTCTGGCTCCTGATGACCGCTATCGGACTGATGCTCGGCATCGGCTGCTCAGTCGTCTCGTCCATCCATTTGTCCCAGGACAATGCCAAGGCGGCCAGAATCAATATGACACAGACCATCATATTCGGATTGGCATTGACATTGACCATAACCATTCTGGTACAGTGCTTCAGCACGCAGACCGCTTACCTGCTCGGATCTTCGGATAGGCTCCTGCCGCATGTGCTTGATTATCAGCGGTGGCTGTCATTGGCCTTCTGCGCCATGTTCCTTCAGTCGGTTGGACTCCTCATCATACGCCTGGATGGTTCGCCGACCTACGCGATGTTCACATCCTCGATACCGGCGATATTGAACATCGTCCTGGACTACATATTCCTGTTCATCCTCGACAAAGGACTTGAAGGCGTCTCATTCGCCACGTTCATAGCTCTATGGTTCGGTGCAGGCATGGTCATCTTCTATATACTCTTCCTGTCCAGGTCAATGAAATTGTACCGGCTGAAATGGTCTTTCAAGAGCATCTGCCTGTTCGCGAGAAATATCGGTTACCAGTTCCGCCTCGGCTTCTCAGCATTTCTGGGAGAATGCAGCATCTCTATCCTTATGTTCATCGGCAACTACGTGTTTATGAGATACTTGGGCGAAGATGGCGTGGCTGCGTTCTCTATCGCATGCTACATTATGCCCTTCATCTTCATGACAGGCAATGCCATTTCACAGTCCGCCCAGCCGATTATCAGTTACAACCACGGCGCAGGCAAAAGGAGCAGGGTAGTGGAAGCCCGCAAAGTGGCATTGATCACAGCAATCGGCGCCGGAATCCTCCTCTCGTCCGCACTCGCCTTCGGCGTAAAATACGTTGCCGCGCTGTTTCTCAGCACCGACGCGAACGGCTACCGCATCGCCTCCGCCGGAATGCCGCTGATGGCGACAGGATTCGTTTTCTACATTGTCAATGTTACCGTAATCGGATACTATCAGAGCATTGAGCGGATTATTCCTGCGACCATCTACTCTCTTGCACGAGGACTTGTTTTCCTCGTTCCGGCATTCCTCCTCATGCCGCGCATTGCAGGCACCCCGGGAATCTGGCTGGCCCTGCCCGTTTCAGAAGCATTGACCTTCATTCTTATCGCCACCGGCAGGTTGTTCCGTCGAAAAAATTAAATATCATTATTATTCATTATATTTGTCAAATCAGGCAAGGCAAATAACCAATGAATAATATAGCATTTATCGATTTGGAAATCGACGGCCGAGGCAAAATTGTAGATGCCGGAGCCGTAAAAGCCGGTAAATCAATACATACATCACGCATCGCGGATTTTGTGAACTTCATCAGCGATGCACATTTTTTGTGCGGACACAATATAACAGAACATGACTATAAGTACCTGAGGCCATTTCTGTCGAGGGATTACAAACTTATAGACACATTGTATCTGTCGCCTCTAATGTTCCCGAGAAAGCCATATCACAAACTTCTTAAAGATGACAAATTGCTTTCAGATGAACTGAACAATCCTCTCAATGACGCCGTAAAGGCAAAGGAACTGTTTGAGGATGAGGTCAATGCATTTCGTGATATCGACAAGCGGATGCAGCAGATTTATTATGATCTGACATTTGATGACATTCACTTTAACGGCTTTTTCGACTATGTCGGTTATTTGCCGGAGAGGCGCCTGTTCTTCCTGAAAAAATCTACGGCCGACAATGTGAAAGAGGCGCTCGACGGAAAGATTTGTGCCAATGCTGATGTCAATGATGCCGTGCGGAATTCCAAAACCGCGACAGCCTATTCTGTAGCATTGATTTCGACAGACGACAGGAACTCGATACTGGCACCTTGGGTGCTCAAGAACTACCCTGATACTGAGAGGATTATAAGGAAATTCCGCGAGTGCGACTGCGGAAGATGCAATTATTGCAAATCCAAAAGAGACCCTGAAGTTGCCTTGAAAAGATGGTTCGGCTATGACCATTTCAGGAAATTCGGAGGAGAACCTCTGCAGGAAAATGCCGTCAAGGGAGCGCTGCATGGCCAGTCCATACTTGCAATATTCCCGACTGGAGGCGGAAAGTCATTGACATTCCAGATTCCTGCATTGATGGAGGGGGAGTCGATGCGGGGTCTTACGGTCGTCATTTCTCCGCTCCAGTCTCTGATGAAAGACCAAGTCGAGAATCTGGAAAAGCGTGGTATTGCCGATGCGGTCTATATCAATGGCCTTCTGTCTCAGGTAGAGCGCAAAAATGCATTGGAAAGAATCGTGTCCGGAGAAGCTTCGATTCTGTATATCGCTCCTGAATCATTGAGATCCAAGACGATAGAAAAGGTATTGATGGGAAGGACAGTCGTCCGCATTGTCATTGATGAAGCCCATTGTTTTTCGGCCTGGGGACAAGATTTCCGCATTGAATATATGCATATCGCGGATTTCATCAGGCAGCTGCAGGCGAAAAAAGGCATTGACAAACCTATTCCGGTATCGTGTTTTACAGCGACCGCCAAACCTAAGGTCGTCAGCGACATTACCGATTATTTCCGCGATAATCTCGGGCTGGAGTTGAAATTATATACGACTGACGCGACCAGGACGAATCTTCATTACACTGTTCTGCATCGCAGTGAAGATGAAAAGTATCCGACATTGAGGAATCTTCTTTTCGACTGCAAAACGCCCGCAATTGTCTATGTTACAAGGACGAAGACTGCAGAGAAGATCGCCGGCCGCCTGAATAGGGACGGACTGGAAGCGAGGGCATTCCATGGTCAGATGGATATTCGTGAAAAGGTCAAGGCTCAGGATGATTTCATCAATAACAGAGTCCGGATTATTGTCGCAACCTCCGCCTTCGGTATGGGTGTGGACAAGAGCGATGTCGGCCTTGTCGTGCATTATGAAATTTCTGATTCGCTGGAGAATTATATTCAGGAGGCGGGCCGAGCCGGAAGGGATGTGACTTCCAATGCCGACTGCTATGTCCTTTACAATGACGATGACCTGAACCGCCACTTTACATTGCTGAACCAGACAAAACTGACACTCAGCGAGATAAATCAGGTCTGGAGAGCCATCAAGAGCCTCACTTCGAAGCGTTCGACAATTACGATTTCCGCTCTGGAGATAGCCCGGAAAGCCGGTTGGGATGAGATTCGGGATATAGAAACCAAGGTCAAGAGCGCTATAGCGGCATTGGAAAATGCGGGATTCATCAGGCGCGGAATGAACAGCCCGAGAATCTTCGCGACCAGCATTGTCCCGCGGACGATGGATGAAGCTGTAGAGAAAATTCTCAGCTGCAACGAACTCACCACCGAGGATAAGGTCAATGCCAGACGCATAATCAAGTCCCTGATTTCTGAGCGGAGCCGTGCAAAGGCAGGAACCGCAGAGGCGGAATCCCGTGTCGATTATCTTTCTGACATGCTTGGGATTGAAATCAGGAAGGTCATAAACGTTGTGGAGAGTATGCGTATGAACGGCATTCTCGCCAGAGACAATGACATGACCGCATACCTCAGAATCAGTCAGATAAGAAAACTGGAGTTTTATGGAAAACTTGAGAGAAGCATCATTGACTCCATCTCTGGCGAAGAAAATAATTTCAGTCTTAAAGAACTGAATGAAAAGGCTATATCTGACGGTATCTCAAGTTCTACTGTAAAGGATATCAGGACCATCTTATATTTCTGGATAATCAAGGATTATATGATAAAGACCTCATTGTCCGACGAACATATTGACATAAGACTTAAGGTTTCCTGTGATGACCTGAAGAGTATTGCTGAACGGAGGTATGCAATTTCAAGATATATCCTAGGCAAATTCAAGTCGCAGCCTCATGAGGGTGAACAGGACATAATGGTCAACTTTTCATTGACCGAACTTGTCATGGGATACAATGCAAGCAGTCTGTTCATGACAGAACTTGCTGATGTCAATGCTGTCGAAGAGGCTCTCCTGTTCCTGGCCAAGACTGGTATCCTGAGCATCGAAGGCGGTTTCATGGTGCTGTATAACAAGATTGAACTTGAGAGGCTGAACATGGACAACCGCAGCCGTTACAAGAAGGAGGACTACAAGAACCTTGACGACTTCTACAGGCAGCGTATCCAGCAGATTCACATAGTCGGCAAGTATGCCAATATGATGGTTGCCAATGAAAGTAAGGCATTGGAGTATGTCCACGACTATTTCACAATGGATTTCAAGGCCTTCATAAAGCGTTATTTCGACAGCAAGGAAGCGGAGGAGATAAACCGCAATGTCAGCAAAAAGAAGTTCGACGAAATCTTCGGAAGCCTGACGACGGTGCAGAATAGTATTATCAATGATAGAGATTCCCGTTTCATAGTCGTTCCGGCAGGTCCTGGTAGCGGAAAGACCTTTGTCCTTGTCAGGAAGCTGGCATCATTGATATTGATGGAGGACATCAAGTCCGAACAGCTGCTCATGTTGACATTTTCACGTGCTGCAGCCACGGAGTTCAGCAAGCGCCTTGCAGATCTTATCGGAGGCGCGGCCAGATATGTAGAAATCAAGACTTTCCATTCGTATTGCTTCGACCTTCTCGGTAAAATCGGAACAGTCGAGGACTCAGAGCATGTGGTCAGGAATGCAGTGGACGCCATATCTGCCGGCAACGTCGAGCGCAGCCAGATTACCAAGTCGATTCTTGTCATTGATGAGGCCCAGGACATGAGTGCCGACGAGTTCGCCCTTGTGGAGAGTCTCATAAAGTTCAATGAAGACATGCGTGTGATAGCTGTCGGTGATGATGACCAGAACATCTATGAATTCCGCGGCTCCGATTCGGGCCATATGAAGGCTCTGATATCTGAATACGGAGCGACAGTCTATAACATGACGGACAATTTCCGCAGTTCCGACGAGGTCGTCAGCATCGCCAATGCCTTCGTGAGAACGATTCATGACCGCCTGAAAGTGATTCCTATCAATGCCGTGAAGCAGTCTCACGGTAAGGTCAATGTTACTTTCCATCGTTCTCCAAATTATGAGAAGGCCGTTATCAATGAATTGATTGCGGATGCGCATAAGGGCTCGACATGCGTGCTGACATTGACCAATGAGGATGCTCTGGTCGTTTCGGCACTTCTCAAGCAGAACGGCTACAAAGCGCGTCTTGTCCAGTCAAGGGAGGACTTCAATCTGAAGGACCTTGCCGAATTGCATTACTTCCTTTCTCTTGTGAAGAAGCCGGGAACAACGGTCATTTCATTAACTGACTGGGAGCAGGCCAAGGATGATGTCCATAATAAGTATCATGACAGCGAATATCTCGAAGTGTTCAGGAACTGTATTTCAGAGTTTGAGTCAGAAGGTCATCATACAATCTATCTGTCTGATTTCGAGACATATCTGAACGAGTCCCAGCTCGAGACCTTCATTCCGGGCAACGCCTCTGAGATAATAGTCTCGACCATCCACAAAGCCAAAGGGCGTGAGTATGACAATGTCTATGTCTCGCTCAAGGGATTGCATTATATAACGGACAAAGAGCGCCGTGCCATCTATGTCGCCATGACACGTGCAAAGAACAACTTGTCAATTCATTACGACAACAGCACGCTGTTCGGCCAGGATGTGCTTTCGTGTGCATCTTACTCCACAGACGACACCGACTACGGCAGGCCTTCACGCATACTTCTCCAACTTGGTCACAAAGATGTGGTTTTGAGTGCCTTCATGAACCAATGGATTCCGTTTGACACCATCCATTCGGGTAGTCCATTATCCGTCCAGTCGGAAGGCCTATATGCGGAAATTGACAATAAGCCTGTCAGAGTAGTAAAGTTCTCCAACGCCTTTGTCAATGCCTACAATTCAATCCTCTCCAAGGGTTATGTACATGCATCGTCCAAGGTCCGGGCCCAAGTTTTCTGGCATCACGAGGACAAAGACGTCACCCCGCCCAAATACAGCGAGAATCTGATTCTCCTCCCCGACATAACATTGGAGCTGGTCCGGTGAAGGTCTTTGCACAATATGGACATGTGGACATAAACCCCAGAATCCATCTTGCTTTAACTCAGAAAATCTGTATATTTCGTGAGTTTAACATTAAATTGTATAATTAATCCATAGTTTTTGTTGTAATAAATTGAAAAACAATTAAATATCCCATCTTTCATCCTTGCATATTCAAATTATTATTTATACATTTGTA
>Ga0129313_1002009_pt1 | contig 11527 bp, 14 predicted proteins | sample O1105metagenome_FD_94436 | JGI IMG/M metagenome (GOLD analysis project Ga0129313, IMG submission 94436) | Orangutan group fecal microbial communities from fecal samples from Wisconsin, USA - O1105 metagenome | ecosystem: Host-associated > Mammals > Digestive system > Large intestine > Fecal... | reverse complement strand
TGGTCGGGCTCGCTCTGGCCCGGCAGCCGGAACAGCCCCCGAGGCGGGCCGGAGGGTTCTTCCTCCTCCTCTTCTTCCTCCCCGTTCTCCCCTTCCATGCTCACATAGCCGCCGATGGGCAGCAGCCGCAGGCTGTACTGGATGCCGTTTTTCACCCAGCAGACCAGGGCCGGGCCCATCCCGATGGAAAACTCGTTCACCCGGATGCCGCAGCGGCGGGCCGTCCAGTAATGGCCGAACTCATGGATGAGGATAACAACGCTGAATACAAAGATGGACGCTATTGTGGTGATGATCACCGACATGAATGCCTCCCTTTTTCCGGTGGGTTTACAGATGGCTCAGCACATAGTCCCGGGCCATCCGGTCGCAGTCATACACGTCCTTCAGGGTATAGGTGCCGCCGTAGGTGTCGCTGTCCACCACCGCTTCCACCAGACGGCCAATATCTAGAAAGCCGATCTTATCTTCCAAAAACAGCCGCACGGCCTCCTCGTTGGCGCCGTTGGCCGCGCAGGGGCCCAGGCCCCCCTTGGCGATGGCCTTTTTGCAGGCGGCCAGGCAGCGGAAGGTCTCCTCGTCGGCCACGTCGAAGGTCAGGGTCTTGAGGGCAGCAAAATCCAATTCGCCCACCGGGCTGGGCAGACGGTCCGGCCAGGTGAGGGCGTACTGGATGGGGATGCGCATATCCGGCAGGCCCAGCTGGGCCAGCACCGAGTTATCGCTGAACTGCACCATGGAATGGATGATGCTCTGGCGCTGCACCACGATCTGGATCTTCTCCGGCGGCAGGCCGAAGAGCCAGACCGCCTCGATCAGCTCCAGCCCCTTGTTCATCAGGGTGGCGGAGTCGATGGTGATCTTGGCGCCCATGTTCCAGTTGGGGTGCTTGAGGGCATCGGCCCGGGTCTTGCCGGCCAGCTCCTCCTTTTTCATCCCGAAGAAGGGCCCGCCCGAGGCGGTGAGGAGGATCTTGGTGAGGGTCTTGGCCGAGTGGGCGTCCTGCAGGCACTGGAAGATGGCGGAATGCTCACTGTCCACCGGCAGCAGCTTTACCCCGGCAGCCTTGACCGCCTGGGTAACCAGATGCCCGCCGGTGACCAGACTCTCTTTGTTGGCCAGGGCCACGTCGGTGCCGCTTTCCAGGGCGGCCAGGGTGGCGGGAAGCCCCGCGATGCCCACCACCGCGTTGAGTACCACATCCGCCTCGCCCAGGCCGGCCAACTGGCGCAGGCCCTCGGGCCCCCGCAGAAGGCGGGGCGGGTTTTCAAAGCCGGCCAGTTCCCGCTCCACCCGGTCGGCGGCAGCCTCATCCACCACCGCCACATAGCGGGGATGGAACTCCCGGATCTGCTCCAGCAGCTTTTCGGCACGGGAATGGGCAGCCAGGCCCACCACTTCATAGCCTTGCATCCGGGCCACATCCAGGCTCTGGGTGCCGATGGAACCGGTGGAGCCCAGCAGAATGATCTTTTTAGCCATATGATACGCTCCTTTTTCCCTGCCCGGGGTATTTTGCCCACCCAAAGAGGGGCGGCAAAAACCGGCCCGGGCGGCAGTACGCCCCTTTACTTGCGCAGGGCGTAGAACACCGAGGTGACGCAGCTGGTCACAAAGGGGGCGATGAACATGACACTGTCGAACCGGTCCAGGATGCCCCCATGCCCCGGGAAGATGGTACCGTAATCCTTAATGCCGCACTGACGCTTGACCGCCGAGGCGAACAGATCCCCCAGAATGCCCAGCACCGAGGAGAAGGCCGCCAGGATGGCCAGCAGGAAATAGAGCTCGGGGCCGATGAAACCGGCGGTAAAGGCCTCCACCCGGTTGGCGATATCCCCGTATACGTCGGTGAGGGCCAGGGCCAGGATCACCGAACCCAGCACCCCGCCCACGGCGCCCTCCACCGTCTTGTGGGGGCTTACCTCCGGGGCCAGCTTGTGCTTGCCCAGGGCCCGACCGGTAAAGTAGGCCGCCGAATCCCCGCCCCAGGCGATGCAGAGCACCAGCAATACGAAATACACCGCGTCGCTGTGGTACTCGGCAGCGGGCAGCACCCGCTTGAGCTCCACCAGGGAATAGAAACAGAGTTCGATGACGGCGCTGAAAAACAAAAAGCCGCCCAGTTTTTCCACCGACAGCGTCCGATGGTTTTTGATGACGCAGAGGCAGTAATACAGCGCCAGGCAGAAGGACAGGGGCAGGATGGCCTGCCGGGCTGCCCCCGCGTGGCCGAACATCACCACCAGAGTAAAGGGGATGGCGGGCAGGTACAGGTACAGATCCTTTTTGCGGAAACCGAAGGCCTCGTATGCCTCATGCACGGCCACCAGACAGATCAGCGCCACCGCCACATCAAAAACGGCGGTATTGAAGTTGATCAGCACAACGGCAAGCACCGCCAGGCCGACGATGGAAGTCAGTATGCGGGTTTTCAATGGAATTTCCTCACTTTTGTTACTCCCGGCTCAGAGCCCGCCGAAGCGGCGGGAACGCCGGTTGAATTCTTCAATGGCCAGATCCAGATCGTGCCGGGTGAAATCCGGCCACAAGACGTCCATTTCCACCATTTCGGAATAGGCTGCCTGCCAGAGCATGAAGTTGGACAGCCGTTTTTCCCCGCTGGGCCGCAGGATAAAATCCGGGTCCTTCTGGCCGCGGGTATACATGGCAGCCGAGAGGGCCGCCTCGTCGATCTGCTCCGGGCTCATCTCGCCCCGCTGCACCTTTTCGGCCAGCAGTCTTGCCGCCCGCACGATCTCGGGCCGGCCGCCGTAGTTGACGGCGATGTTCAGGGTCATCCCGGTATTATTTTGGGTCTTTTTCTCGATTTCATCCATCAGAGACTGATAGCGGGGCTCCAGCGCCGTGCGGTCGCCCATAAAGACCACCCGGTTGTTTTCTTTCTGGTAATCAAAGGCCTTGAGCAGGTATTCGCCGAACAGTTTCATGATGGCGCTTACCTCTTCGAAGGGGCGCTTCCAGTTTTCGGTGGAGAAGGCGTAGAAAAAGACGCTTTCCACCCCCAGCTCGTTGCAGTAGCGGGTGATATCCTGGAATACCTCTGCCCCCCGCTTGTGGCCCGCGGTGCGGGGCAGTCCCCGCTGTTTTGCCCAGCGGCCGTTGCCGTCCATAATAATACCTATGCTCAGGCCCTGGGCAAAATGTTCTTTATCCGCCATTGCGGTTTTTCCTCCTGTGGAAACCCCGTGCCGCGCAGCCAGAGCGCGGCACGGGGCTCGTGGGTCCGGATCTTCCGGGCAAAGGCCAGAGCCCTTGCTCAGATCTCCATGATTTCCTTTTCTTTCTCGGCGCAGATCTTATCCACCTGCTTGATGTACTTGTCGGTGGCCTTCTGCATGGCCTCTTCTTCGGTCTTCAGGTCGTCCTCGGTGAGCTCGCCGGCCTTCTTCTTGGCTTTGAACTTATCCAGGGCGTCACGCCGCACATTGCGGATGGCCACCTTGGATTCCTCGCCCATCTTGAGCATATCCTTCTTGAGCTGCTTGCGGCGTTCCTCGGTGGGGGCGGGGAAAACCAGCCGCAGCACCCGGCCGTCGTTGGTGGGGTTGATGCCCACATCGCTGCTCAGGATGGCCTTCTCGATGGCACGCACCAGAGAGCTGTCCCAGGGGGTAATGGTGAGAACCCGAGCCTCGGCCACGGCCACGGCTGCCACCTGGTTGATGGGGGTGGGGGTGCCATAGTAGTCTACAGTGACCTTGTCCAGCACTGCGGGGTTGGCCCGCCCGGCACGGATGGCCGCCAGATCCTTTTCCAGGTGGCGGAGGGTGCTTTCCATTTTATCCTCGTAGGGTTTGGTGTTGGCGCTCATAATCATTACTCCTTTTCAAACAGTTTTGGGGAAAAGCCGGGCCCATGCCCCGGCGATATCTTATTCTTTTACCAGGGTGCCCACCGCATCGCCCCGCACGGCGCGGGCGATATTTTCGGGCTGGCCCAGATCAAACACCAGCACCGGCAGGCCATTGTCCCGGCAGAGGCTGGCGGCGGTGCCGTCCATCACGGCCAGGCGATCTTCCAGCACCCGGGTGAAGGTGAGGGTGTCGTAGCGCACCGCATCCGGGTACTTGTGGGGGTCCTTGTCATATACGCCATCCACCATGGTGGCCTTGAACATGGCGTCGGCGCCGATCTCCAGCGCCCGCAGGGCCGAGGCCGTATCGGTGGAGAAGAAGGGGTTGCCGGTGCCGCCGCCGAAGAGGACCACCTGGCCCGCCTCCAGGGCTTTCACCGCCTCATCCCGCACAAAGGGGGCCGCCACCTGGGGCATGGCCATGGCGGTCTGCACCGTGCTTTCCACCCCCAGCTGCCGCAGCATATCCGAAACGGCCAGGCAGTTCATCACCGTGGCCAGCATGCCGATCTTATCGGCGCAGGTGCGCTCCATATCGCCGCTGGAACGGCCACGCCAGAAGTTGCCGCCCCCGACCACAATGCCCACCTGGGCGCCCAGGTCCCGGGCCTGTTTGACTCCTTCGCAGATGGAGCGCATGACATTTTCGTCAAAACCGGAGCCCTTCTCGCCGGCAAGCGCCTCGCCGCTCAGCTTTAACAGGATCCGATGGTATTTGATATTCATCCCTTATTTCACCGCCTGACAGTTTCATTATTAAGCTTTATTTTACAATAAAACCAGGTGGATGTAAACCACAAAAAGCGCGCCCCCGGGAGAATGTCCCCAAAGGCGCGCTTTTCAAGGTTTTGCGGATGGCATGGCCTTACAGCCGGCCGAAGATCCGCTCCATTTCCCGGCGAAGGCGCAGGCTGCGGCGCTTGTTTTTAAAGGCGCTTTCGTCCGCCGAGCAGAGCCTGGCCCCCGCAGCCGGGGCGCAGGGCGCCCAGAGGGCGAAGCCGGCGTTTTCCTGCCCTTGGGCCGCTTCCAACTGCCAGCCCATGGCACGGCAGAACTCCCCTGCCAGCACAAGGCCCGCCTTCTGACCGGCAAAGCCCTCGGCCAGGGGCCCTTCCCCCAAAATCGCCCGGCCCGGGCCCTGGCAGGGCCTGAGATCCCGCAGGCTCAGGGCGGCCTCCTCCCCTTCCAGGGAAAGGCTCAGACGAAGGGAGCCCCGGCCCATGCCCGCCGTTACCAGGGAGCCGATGAGCCAGACCAGCACCCGCTCGGAAAGGGCCGGGTCACCCCGGACCCAGAGTTCTTCCGGGGCTTTCACCTCCAGGCTCACCCCTTCCCGCCGGGCGTAAGGGGTGATGACCCCGGCCAGGCTTCGCAGTTGGGCGGCCAGGTCCATCTCGGTAAGGGCCAGCCCTTCCTGCCGACAGAGGGAAAGATCCCGCATATTGCCGGCGTACTGGTTGAGCACCACCAGGCTGTCATAGGCGGCGTCCAGCAGCTGCAGGGCCTTGCTGCTCAGGGGTTCGGGCTGTTTCTCCATCACCAGCTTCAGCAGGCTGATGGCGTTCATGGCGTTATTCAAAGGCGGATACAGGTCCTCGGTGAGCAAGCCGTACAGCTGCGCCTCACTCAGGTTCTGCCCGCTCAGCAATTTTTCCAGGGGCGTACGTTCCTCCATTTGTTCTCCATTCTTCCTTTGCGATCTGCATGGCAAGGCGGCGCAGGAACCGGCCGTTGGATACATTGCCCCGCTCGTCCATATAGGGGCGCATCTTCTCCGGCTGTTCCTGGGCAAGATGCTGCACCGTGCGCCGGATGCCGCTTTCCACCGCGGCGGGCCGCACATTCTCCTTGCGCCCTACCTCCTGATAAACGGCGCTCACCAGCTTGCAGTCCATCCGATGAAAGAGAAGGACTTCCACCGCCAGCACCAGGTACCGGCCGCCCACATCCTCGCTCATCAGCCCGTTGCGGCGAAGATAGGCCCGGATCTGCCCTTCCCCGGGCGTGGGCAGCACCCGTTCCCGGCAGAGCAGCTGGGCTGCCCGGCGGAAGATCTCCCCCGCGTCGGCGGGCTGGGGCATACAGTAATAGGCCCCGGCGGCATAAAGCTGGCTTTCCAGCCCCGGCCGGAGGGCAGGCAAAAGCACCATCACCCGGGGCCTGCGGGGCGCCGGCAGGGCCTTTAAACGTTCCAGCAGACCGAAGGCATCGGTATCCCGCACCGAAAGGCTGGTGATGAGCATATCACAGCGCTGGGCCCCGCGGCTGGCCAGCATCTCCCGCACCGAAGTAAAGCTGCCTCGGATCTCCATGGGCAACCCTTCCATGGCGTTCAGCTGCTGGCGCAGCAGGCTCAGACGGGAAAGCCGGCCATCCAGCAGGATCAGTTTCCACATCTCAGCGCCCCTTTCCCGGCGGCTCCTGACCCGGCAGGCAGTCCTCGTTCATATACAGCTCCAGCGACTGGGTCAGGATCTCTTTCCAGTTGGCCAGCAGCACCGCGTTTTCGTACAGAAACCGCACCAGCTGCGCCGCGCATTCCTCGCCCAGGCCCCGCAGACAGAGCTCTTCCCTTTCGGCCCGATCGCCGCTGCAGCTCAGCACAAAACGGGTCTGCCCGCCGGGGCCCTTTTCCGCTTCATAACAGAGCTGGCACGCTTTTTGCAGGGGAAGGATCTCTGAAAAATCGCGTTTGAAGCTGCATATTTTCGACACAAAAAACGCTCCTTTTCCGTTTTTATGTAAGCCAGTCTCATTGTAGCGTAGATATCGGGCCGTTTCAACCAGATTCTTCCATTATTTTTCGTCGTCTTTTCGCCGCCGGGCCGTCGCCCGGGCCCCGGCTTCCTTTACGGCAGCTGAGCGAAATCCAGGGCAAAATCCGGCCCTTCCAGGGGCGCGCCCTCCCCCAGCAGATAGCGATAAGCCTCTACCATCAGGTCCAGGCGAGGGGTGGGCACCCCGTATTTTTTGCCCAGACGGCTCACTGCCCCATACCCATAGGGCACATCCTCGGTGAGGAAGCGGTGGTAGGGGGTCTTGGGCAGCTTCACATGCTGCAGGCTGGGGTTATTCAGGGCCAGCTCTTTCAGATTATCGTACTTGACCTCCCAGACATCGTTCATCAGTTCCAGGATGGTGCGGGGCTCGGCCCCCACCTCCCGGCTTACCTGGCAGCGCTCGGCATCGGCAGCCATGACGAAATCCAGCAGCAGCGGAGGCAGGCATTCCCCGTAGAACTGGGCATCCTCCCCGTTGGCCATCCGAGTGATGTTGAAGATGCAGAAGGGCACATGCACCGGGGGATTGGTGTTGTTCATGGAGGTATCCAGCACGCTGGCCACCGGGTAAAATTCCGGGAAGGCCTGGCGCAGCTCCCGCACTACCCCGGGGGCTGCCGCCCGGGGAATGGTGGCAAAGCTCATTTTCTTTTTGGAATGGCCCATCACGGTGGTGGCCGGACGGTGCAGCACCGGCGAAACCGCCAGGTTGCCGCTGGTCTCCCCGATGATCACCCCTTTTTCCCGGGCCTCCTGTTCCAGAACCGTATAGAACTCATAGGCGCCCCAGTTGCCGGTGAGGATGATGATCCGCTGTTCCGGCTGCAGAAGGCCCCGCAGGCTCTGGGCCAGGGGCTTGTGGCCCGCTGCCGTGGTGGTGACCACCAAAAACCGGGCTCCGTCTACCGCTTCGGCCAGATCGGTGGTGGCCCTGACCCGGAAATTCCCGTTGAGGGTGCCGGTGACCGTGATGCCGAACCGGTTTACGTCCTCCGCTTTGGCGGCGTCCCGGGTATAGCCGGTGACCTCATACCCCCGGGCCGTGAGCAGGGCCGCGGTGTTGTGGCCGATCTTGCCCAGGCCGAGAACTGCGATCTTCATGGGTTTCGCTCCCCTTCCGTTCCGGGCATGGCCCGGCTTTGTTTTTTTCATTATACCTCTTTCCCGGGCGCAAAAAAAGCCGGCAGCCGCTTTTTCAAGCGTCCGCCGGCTTTTCCCGTTTTTTGTTCAGGCAAACCACAGCTCCATGGGATACTTGAAGGTGCGGTAATTCTGCATGGTGCACTCATAGGCGTATTCCCGTATCAGGGTGCCGGACGAATCATATTCGCCGAATACCATGGCCACACCGCTGTTCACCACCCAGTTTTCCCCGCTGACGCTGGCATTGGAGACAATGCTGGAATAGGGCACGTCAAAGGATTTCTCCAGGGAGAAGGTGCGCTGGTTTTCGTCGATGCGGTAGATATAAACCTGGCTGCTCTCGCTGCCCGAGGAATACAGCCCGGTGCCCACGCTGGGGTCCACCTCCAGGGTGAAATCCCGGCTGTTCAGGGACCAATAGTTGTTATTAAAGAAGGAAAGATAGTAGGCCCCTTCCTCCTCGCCGGGGCCATAGTATTCCACACAGTGCTGGCCGTACTGGGGCAGGAACTCCCCTGCCTGGGTCAGGCAGTCCTGGGCATAAGGGGTGTCCTGCCAGAAGCGGTCATCCCCCGCGATTCACTCCATCTGGGGATCCCCGTGCAGGTCGGTGAGTTTGAGGATGGCCGAGGTCTCCCGGGAAGAGAGAATAAGGGCATCCTCCTCGGGCAGATAAACCAGGCTGTTCAGGTGGATCCAGTCCCACTCCCCTGCCTGCCAGAAAAAGTCATCGGACGGCCCCACCGGCCGGGTCATGGAATAATAGGGCTCCATCCACCGGCTGAAATCCAGCAGCTGGGTGACCCGGTCGCTTTCCAGGTCGATGGAAAGCAGGCGGTCCTCCACCGTCTCGGCGCCCCGCTCTTCCGTCAGGGCCAGCACCTCTCCCTCGGCCCCAAAGCCGATATCGTGGTGCAGGTCGTACTCGCCCAGGGCCCATACGCCGGTCACCCGGCCCAGCCCGTCGATCCGGGCCAGTTTGGAGGAGGAAACACAGGTGATCATCTCGTCCCCTTCAAAGAGAATTTGGTCGGGGCCGTAGCCTTCCAGTACCAGCTCGTAGCGCAGCACCCCCGCATTGTCAAAGAAAAAGCCGTAGCCCAGGTGGCCGTTCACCCGCATCATGGCAAACAGGCCCTCCGACTGCTGCGCCTGAGACTCTCCCTCGGTCACTTCCAGCTGGGTATCATAGCCCGAGCGGTTTTCGGGCATGTCCACCGAGAAGCTCACCACCTGGCGGGTATTGCCCCACTTGCCGGTGATGGTGAGGGTCACCTGGTTGGTCCTGCCCGCCACCAGCCCGATGAGCTGGAGCTCGTGGGTGCGGGTGTATTCCTCCCCCGAGGCCTCGGCGGCCTGGGCGGTGAAATCGGGGATGTCCGGGTCCTCCACATGGATGGTATAGCTCACGCTGGTGGCCATGTCGGTCTCAAAATATAGATGTGCCGAAGGGGTTGAGCACCGCCAGGGGCCGGGTGGCCGACCAGGATACCTCCGGCAGGTTTTTCAGGTGATCCAGTGCCTGATCCAGCCGGCCCTGCACCTCCAGATCATAATAGGTAAAACCTTCCTCCTCTATATCCTGGGGCACCAGCTGGAAGGTGGGCAGGCCTTCGCCCAGGTCGGCGCGGGCAATATCCACCTGCCACTGGTCCCCGGCCTCGATCACCTCGCCGATATCAAAGGCCCAGTCGGTGCGCACCTGCTGTTCCTGGGTGGTGAATGCCTTGGATACCCAGATCACCGCCCAGGGCGCCAGGGCCGCCAAAAGGACCAGGATCACAAGGATGCCCAGAAGGATTTTTACTTTTTTGCTGCGCAAACGCATATCCCGTCACCTGCCGTAATCTGTAATACTGTATGTTACAAAAAGCTGACCCACAAAAGCACCAGCCCCAACACCGTGAGGATGATGCCCACCACCCGATTGAGCACCGCGGGCCGGGCCCGGGTGGCAATGCGGGCCCCGATGCGGGCCCACAGCAGGGTGAAAAGGGCGCAGAGGGCCAGCAGATCCAGCCGGGGCGGCCCCCCTAAGGCAAAATGGCTCACCGCCCCGGTAAGAGCTGAAAAGGTCATGACAAAAACACTGGTGCCCACGGCGGTTTTGAGGGGGTAGCCCAGGAAGGAGGTGAGCACCAGCAGCATCATCATGCCGCCCCCCGCCCCAAAGAAGCCGCAGATCAGCCCGATGACGCAGCCCCCTACGGCCCCTTTCAGGAACCGGTGGGCCGGGTCCCGGGTTTCTTCCTGCCCAGAGGCGGCCGGCACCAACAGAAACTTAAGCCCCAGCACCAGGGTCATGACCACCGAAAAGCTGCCCAGGGTGCCGTCCGGCACAAAGGAGGAAAGCCAGCTGCCGGCCATGGTCATGCTCAGGACCCCGGCCATCATCACCAGGCCGTTTTTCAGGTCCAGGTAGCCCTGCCGGGCATAGGTGCGGGCGCTGACGGCGCTGGCCAGCACATCACTGGCCAGGGCGATGCCGATGGCGTCATAGGCGGGCAGACCCAGGAAGGTGAGCAGCATGGGGCTGATGACGGTGGCGGCGCTCATGCCCGCAAAGCCGGTGCCCAGCCCAGCCCCCGTGCCGGCCAGAAAACAGATAAAGATTTCAAAGACCAAACCGCTCAACCCTGTATCTTCTCTCCTTTTTTCACTGGCATGATAGTCCCTTTGCCGGTCGGTGTCAACCGTTCCTTGTCGGTTTTGCTACCACCATACCAAAGGCCGCTGAAATGAGCCTGAAAAGAGGGAGTGTCGACAGACAAAGAGAAAGCCGGCCCCGGTAAAATGCTCCGCGCACGGAAAAGGCCGACCCGCACACCGGCGAGTCGGCCCTGTTTTATGGAATTTTTCAGTCCAGGGGCGTGGGGAAAGGAATCTGGAAATGCGCGCTCAGCCCCTTGAGTTCCTTTTCTACCGCCGCCGGCAGGGATACGCCTTCCCGCCTGGCCTTTTTCCAGTTTTCCCGCTCGGGCTGGCCGGGCAGCAGGATCCGTTCCACCCCCGGGCGGCGGGGGCAGGCCTGGATCGAACCCAGCAGCGCGCCGATCCGCTCTTCCCATTCCGGGCCTTCCACCACCCTGCCCAGATTCAGGGCAGCAAGGCAGAACCCGCTGTTTTGGGTACGGCTGAAATTATAAAAGCTTCCCATGGTCTGCCCGTTATCCGCCCCGGCCAGGCAGCTGCACAGCACCTCGATGAGGAGGGAGAGCGCATATTCCTTGGGCCCGCCCCCACCGGCAGGCTGACGTTCAGAGGGTTGGTGCACAGCAGGGCCCGGGCGCCCCCGGTAGGCGGCAGGGCCCCGGGCCCGTTGGCAATGGCCAGGCCCAGCATTTGTTATTCCGCTCTACCGCGCAGACGGTTGTTCCGGAACTGTATCCCTGATTGCAGTGGTTATACATGCCTGGCATCAGGAAAAGGCGACCTGACCGGTAAATGTCATGATCCCGAAAAACAGCAGAAACGCAGTCCACAAAAAGCAGTAAGCTCCGCCGAAAACAGGCTTTCGGGGTCTGTTTTCAGTAATGCATTCAGGCTTAGCCGGGTCATAGTATCCGACCACCTGCCGCCCCAGATCCCGCTTGCCGGACAGCGATTGACGGCTCGAGTACCGATAGGTCGTGCCATTCACTGTGTACTCATAGGTCGGCAGATAGTACGTCTCCCGGCGCAGCCGATCACTGCCGTCCTCCTGGTGCTCCCACCTTTCAACGACCGA
>Ga0129313_1002003_pt1 | contig 11555 bp, 10 predicted proteins | sample O1105metagenome_FD_94436 | JGI IMG/M metagenome (GOLD analysis project Ga0129313, IMG submission 94436) | Orangutan group fecal microbial communities from fecal samples from Wisconsin, USA - O1105 metagenome | ecosystem: Host-associated > Mammals > Digestive system > Large intestine > Fecal... | reverse complement strand
CCTTAAGGGAGGGTCCACCTCTCATCTCGGTCTTCTCCCCTCAGGGAAGAAGAGGAAACCGCCCTACTCGGTGCTCAAACCGCTACGCTATAAGGTTGGCGGACCATCAGAGGTCTGCGCCAGGTTTTTGTGCGGGATGAACCGCATGGACATGGAGCTGCTGACTTCAGCTGAAACGTATTGCTTGCTTCTGCTGAAATGTGTTGCTTGCTTCTACTGAAATGTGTTGCTTGCTTTTGCTGAAACGTGTTGCTTGCTTCAGTTGAAACGTATTGCTTGCTTCAGTTGATGGTATGTTCTTCTGTGAAGTTAAAGGACAATAAACTCATTATATGGCAGGCCTGCACTGGGAGGGCGTGGCATCTTGCCCGCCCATAAAAAATGTCCCAACCACTAACATTAAACACTTAACATTAATCATGGGCGGGCAGGATGCCACGCCCTCCCCAGTACATGCTTGCTGAGCATTTGCAAAAAATATGGACAAACAAAGAGTTGTTTGTTTATTTGTTTGTAATGATATTAGCTATTTTTTGGTTGAAACGACTGTCGTCGTGGGGAGTTCCTAACTTACCCCTGACGGAATGATCGCTATCGCCTTCTAACGCGATGGTCAACTTGGTGACGTTTCTTTCCTTGATGACACCCTGACTACACATTATATATATAATATGCGCGACGAGATTGCGATTGAAAGTGGTGTTCTGTTGCTTGCCTGGCTCGTAGACGAGGGATTCTACCTCTGGCAGGGCGAGGATCTCTTTCCATAGGGAAATATAGCGGTTCTGCCACTCCTTGGACACATGGGGCTTCAACCTGCTGACATAAGAGATAATCTCTGACTTACGCTGCTCACGCTCTGATTCCTGAAGGGGTTTGGATGACTGGGGGATGGCTTTCTGTTGCTCCCCGTAATTGTTGGTGATGACAGTGGTAGCGTTAGGTACATAGTTCTGCACATAATCAATGTGTACTTCCTGGAATGTGTTGCCATGTCCAGGATTGCCTTTAATTTCAATCTCCATAGTTTGTTTCTTTTTTGTTTTGTATATAGTTAGTTTTTAAGTAGAAAGAAAGAAGAATTTATCATGCTTCTTTCCTTCTTGATTTCGCTTTTCGGATGTTGTACCTTTGCATCGCAGTTCAGCAATTAGTTTAACCTCTGCCGGACGCAATGACTGCTTGCGTAAATACCAAGTCCCATACCGGCGATGGGCGAATGTATGATTAACTATTCTGTATTTATGATGCCTAACCCTATGGACAAGGATGCTGCTCCTAAGGCTTATGCTAAAGCGCAGGTGAGCGAGGTACTGTCGTTTCGCAACTTTACCAAGCATATCGCTGAGCACGGTGGCTACACCCGCGGTAAGGTGAAGGGCGTCATCTCTGACATGTGCCAGTGCTTGGTGGAGATGCTCTTGGAGGGCAAGAAGGTGCAGCTCGATGAGCTCGGAGACTTCTGGGTTTCGCTCTCTTGTGAAGGCGCAGAAAGTTGCGAGTCCTTTACTTCTAACGCTATAAAGGGCCTAAAAATTGTGTTCACACCTGGTGTAGATTTCGAAAATCTTATAAATAAGGCTGAATTTACGCCTGTGGCGAGTCGTGCGGCTCAATCTGCTATCTTGAAGGCGGAGAAGAAAGGTGAGAAGACTGTCGACTTGGAGGCTGCTAAGAAGAAGCCTAACACTGAGGATGGTGACAACAAGCCTTCGGGTGACAATGGTGCTACTGGTGGAACTCATGGCGGTGGTGAACAGACTGGTGGTTCTGGCAACACAGGAGAGAATGGTGATAACAGCGATAATACCGAAAATGGTTAATTCGAATGTCCTCTCGGCCTCCCTTGACTTCAGGGGAGGCTCCTCCTACGGGGATTCTATCGCCCCACTCTCCTTCTAATCTTCACCTCTAATAATTGGAGGATGTAATTGTGAACTGAACTTTCGCATTTGGAGGAAGTTAAAGGAGTTAAGACGTATGCTTTATAGCTAAATATACAACCCCCAAAAAGGCTATTGGCTATAACTTCTAACGACCGAAGGGAGTGATAACTTCTTTAACTACTATAACTTCCGTACAAGCGTAACTTGAATTATTAATTATTATTTTTTTATAACGATGAATGAAACGATTGATTTTGTAAGTAAAAGCTCTAAGAAGATTTCTTGGGTTTCTGTCATGAACGCTGTTGTTCAGGCTATTATCGCTGCGCTTACGGCGCTGGGGGTAAGTTCTTGTTCGGCTCTCTTATACTGATGGGACATGAAAAGACAACTGTTTATGTCGGCTGACGATGTGAAGTATCTCATCCTGCATTGTTCGGCAACGAGATGCAACCAGGACTATACGCCTGAGATGATGCTCTGCGACCATCTGGCTCGCCACTTCCGTAACATTGGTTATCACTTCTATATTCGTAAGGATGGTAGCAAAACTCAACATCGCATGTTGTTAGAGGTGGGGGCGCATTGTGTGCCGTACAATAGGTGCTCCATCGGCATCTGCTACGAGGGTGGCTTGAATGAGGCCGGAAAGCCTTGTAACACGATGACGGCAGCGCAGAAGGAGCAAATCACGGAACTGCTTACTTGTCTGCACAGGGTGTTTCCGAAGGCGCAAATTGTAGGGCATCGTGACTTGCCGAAGGTCACATCGAAGGCATGTCCGTGCTTAGACACCAAGGATGTTTTCGGATGGATTGAAAACATCCACGTCGATCAGAGGGATAATACTCTAAGGTTGTAAGGTGTTTTTCTTTTTTTATTTTTCTTTGTTGGAAGGGGATGGATGTCGGAGGGCGCCCATCCTCTCTTTTTTTTTAGCAAGATTGGCACTGGGAGGGCGCGGCATCTTGCCCGCCCATAAAAAAATGTCCCAACCACTAACATTAAACACTTAACAATAAACATTAATCATGGGCGGGCAAGATGCCACGCCCTCCCCAGTGATACTTGTCGTTCGAATGAAAAAAAAGAAACAGCGACCATCGCTATGGATGATCGCTGTGATTATAGATGGATGGTATCGCTATACCATAAGGTTTTCGAATACTAATCCTGAAAAGATTCTTCAAGTAAAGATGCTAAATTACATGAAACAGGAAGATTAGTCCCAAGCATCCCAAGACTCTGAAAACTGATCAAAAGACTCTTCGTCGTCTTCACCAAATTCGAAAGGCTTTGCCTCTGTTTTTTCAGGAGTTGTTGTGTCTGAGATTGCTAACAACAAGGATTCTTCTGTGTCTATACCCACTACCTTGGTAGTAGGCTTTACGTATTTCTTTTTCATCAATATGTTCTTTAAAATATCTTTATTATAATACTGTTGAATAACCAAGAATGAACGATTATCTTATAACGATCTTCTTGCCATTGTGGATGTAAATACCCTTGCCTGTAGGACGGTCTACCTTGGTACCATTCAGGGTGTAGTAAGGGGAACGAGCAACATTCTGCTGAGCATCAACATCTACGATGGGGCTATCCTCAATGCCTGTGGTTTCGCTCTCGTCTTCGAAGACCAAACTGAGTTCCTTGGCAGCAGAACTACCACCATAAGGATGATTGGTCAAGTCAAGATAGCATTTGTTCATAGGAACAACACCATTAGAAATATACTGAGCAAAACGGCTTACACCCAACTCTTTTTTATACTTCAAGGCATATTTGGTTTTGTCTGCATTGACATAAGTAGGTATAGGACAGCCCACGAGCCAGTTTTCCTCACCTTCAGAGCCTAAGATATCCGCTCTTTTCTCCTGAGTTTTATATGAGAAATCTCTTTCTCCCATACGATACCAATTGCCATCCTCGACATAAGTCTTGTCACCCTTTACCTTATATAATTGCACGATTGCTCCTACATATTTATCTTGTTTTTTTCCGATACGTGAGGGAACATAACAGTCTAAAGATGTGCCCTTTACACTATTTGGATCTCCCTTATTATATTCTTTGATAATAAAGGCTCCAAGATTGGTTCCTCCAAATTCAGCATCAAAGTCTCGACAAATCGAAAAGAACCGCCCCTTCTCTGTGATTGGAATAGGAATCTTATAACCATAATACTTCATATCTTTAGTCCACTCTTCTCCGTAATAGTTATTTAAGAAAGAAGTCCTCTTGACATAAAGATTGCAAGATACTCCCAAAAACGCTGTTTTTGTAGCAGAATTATTATTTAAATTAATAGGGGCGAGAGTTGGTGCCTTGAGTGGCATCATAAACAAATCTATGTTGTCGGCAGTAGTACTACCTCCACCTAAAAGAAAAGAACCCACTGAGGTTACTTTGGCAGGAATGGTAAGGCTTTTAACTGCTGCATGACGGAAGGCTCCAACACCAATTTTCTGAAGTGTTGTGGGAAGCACCACGATCTCCATCAAAGAATTATCAAAGCAGTAAGGGCCAAGGCTCTTAATGCCCTTCACCTCATTCTCTACCACCAAGCCTTTGACGTTCTTATATTGGGAACCCATCTTTGTCGAATACTTATAATTCTCGGGACAATGTATCAGTTCCATGGTTCGCTTGTCGTACAATAAGCCGTGATCGGAAGCTTCGTAATTGGCACCTGCACGGAGTACAATACGAGACAAATTACGACAACCAAAACTAAATGAGTATTCCTCATAGTTATTACCATAGGCTCTGAAATTCTGCGGATGTCGTTCGTCAGCCCATTCGAATTTCACTAAGGTTTTGGGCAAATTAATTGTCTCGAGCGTATTATTACCTTGGAATGCGTATTTACCAATCTCTGTCACACCTTCTGGGATGGTGATCGTTTTAAACTTATTACCATTAAAGGCAAAGGCACCTATTGTCTTCAAAACGGATGTACTTCCACCTGTTGCTGTGTAAAAATGTATATCGCTGGATATTTTACAGTTCATAAAAGCACCATCACCGATGGTTGTCAAAGCAGAGAACCCCGCAAGGGTGAAAGAGGTATTAAAATTATTAGAAATTCCGCTAAGAGTTCGAGCAAAAGCATACTTGCCGATTGTTTTCAGACTGGCAGATTGTTTATTAAATACCCAACCCTGTAGATTACAATTAGAAAAAGCGAAATCACCTATCTCAGTAATCATGTTATCATCAAATGTTACATTTTGCAAACCTTTACAGTCCTTAAACAGTCCCTCTGGCAGAACACCATAATTTCCAGAACCTGGTGTTGCTCCAGTAAAGTTAACGCTCACTAAAGAAGGACAATTGTAAAAAGCATATTTGCCTAAAGGAGTCAATCCTGCTCCTGGATTGGAAGTATATTTAGGGAAATTTACTTGTTGCAAATAGGGACAATTTGCCATAGCATAGTCATCGAGACTGATCGACATATAATTATGAGGATTATTGGTAGGCCAGACTATCTGCTTTATACTTGAATTATAAAAGGCATTTCCTTCAATATTACAAAGCTTTCCTCCATTAAATGCATGTGTGCCTAAATCTAATTTCACCAATCCCGTATTAGCAAACGCATAAGAACCAATTCTGTTAACAAAGACAGAACCGAAATAAACAAAACAGATGGAACTATTCTGAAAAGCATACTTATTAATAGAGATACCAAAAACATCGCAATTACTAATATACAATGTCTGTGTACGTTTAACATCATCAAAGGCATAAGGAGCTATATTGAGCAAGCTTCCTCCACCATCGAGACTATAAGTTAATTTACTTCCAGTATCTTTATTATCAGGGAAACACAGAAGGGATTTGTACTTGGTATATTTGCCAGCACCATCTTTGTACATTTCAAACAAAAGGCCGTCTTTTGCAACAAACTTTTCGTTGATCGTTGCTGATCCTGGTTTATAGTAATCAGCATTGAGGAACTCTGCAAGACCAGAAAAACCACAGAAGGCAGTCTCGTCGATGGTTTCGAGACTTGCAGGTATAACTAATTTTTTAAGTCCGCAACCAAAGAAAGCATAAGGACCAAAACTCTTGATTCCATCAAAAACAACGTTAGTAAACACTGCTGCAGGTGGACAGCAAATCAACTCGGTTCCATCATGAGACAACAGCATCTGGTTGTGCCATTCCTTCAGAGATGTATTCTTGGAGTCAACATAAAAATATTTCAAATTAGGTAATTCGACAACTCCTTTAGAATGATCATTGTATGTTATTTTTTGATTAGACTGATTCGTAAAATTATGAGTATATATAGGATCATAAAGTCTAAAATAAGTAACACTTTCAGGTAACTTGATAGTCTCAATGGTAGAGCAGACGTCATAGTTATGGTCTAAGCAAACTCCATAAACAGTATAATTTTTACCATTTATTTTGACAGTTTTAGGAATGGTAACAGTAGTTTTATCCTCTAACCCATCAGACACAAATCCTACAACTTCCACTAAATTCATACTTAAGTTTGTTTCGTGATTAGGGGTATGAGCCCCATTATACACGATTCCATTTTGGGTAAAAGGCAATATTGAAGGCAATATTGTAAGAGCAAAGGCAGTATTACCCCCCCCACCTAAAACTACATAGCGTTAAGAATAAAAATAAAAGAATCTTTTTAGTATTCATATTATTTATTTGTTAGCATCTCTTACTCCCCTTGAGATTTTTTTTTCACTGAAACGAATATGGGAGCAACTTTACTGATGGGTGTGTTGTGTGGAGTGTAGATAAAGGGATGCGACTTGTACTTCATCGCATCCCATGTAAACAGATAACATACTAACTAAACGCTGAATCATCTTTTACATGCAACTCATCATCTTTTTACATTCTATTACTGCACTTCAGTAAGCACATTCATTGGCTTCTGTTGATATTCGCTATCATCATCTTTTTAACTTTTCTCTGCTGCAAAAGTACGACTTTTATATTGTACAGATATTTTATTTCCCTCAAAATCGTATGTATAAAATGATAAGAGTTAACATTCTATACGTATTTTCTTCATTTTTTAGTTAAAAAGTATACATATTCTTCTTTAAAACCTACTTTTTTAAATTTTACTTTTCTTTTTTACCTAAAAAATGACAAAGCAATATTTTTGTTATTCATGAATAGCTTACGTATATTCTTGCAATCCTCTCTTGGATATACAGATATTCATTGTACTACTTATATGGAGCACGAAATGGTTGCAAACCTTCTTCTTGACACTTCTTTACTGGTGGTAAATAAGCTATAAATAATGTGTATTTTTTAGACATAACGGGTGGGCAAGATGCCACGCCCCCAGTGCAGGCTTGCTAATAACTACTCTACGATAGCGAAGTCCTCTTTATGGACACCACGGATGGCAACGGCAAGGCCTCCGAAGTCGAAGACGAGTTGACGGTCGCGGTCGATGCGAACGATATACCCTTCATATCCCTTAAAAACACCTGTGAGGACACGAAGTTTGACATGGTCTTTGACAAAATTCTCAAAGGGTTCGCGAAGAAATGTAATCTGCTGTGGATGGGTGGCAGAGAGGCGCATAAAAGACTGCATGGCGGAGTCGCGGATGGTAGCAGGAAGTCCTGTGCTACAGTCTTTTACAAGATGATACTGTGGAAAATAATACTTCAGAAACTGTTGGATGCTTCTGACAGAGCCTTGTAAGAAGACAAGGCCACTGATTGTGGGGACAACGGTTTTCTTGACTCCTCGTTGGGTCTCCTTATTCTTATACTGATAACGATAGGTGTGATGTACAAAATAGGGCTGATGACCACGATGGGTATTGTAGGACTCGAGCCACTTCTCGAAGTTGCGAGCTGTGAGATGTTGGAGAAAAAGGTAACTCCAAGAGGTTGTGTCTTCGGCATGGGGTAAGGTCATCATAGGGGGTGTCGAAGCCACTGTTTCTTTGGCTTCGACTATGTGTATCCCGGATGGGATATTGGAATGTTTGTCAATACTTTCCAAATTCTAATCGTATTTTAATAATATGATGGTTCTTCGCTTTTAAAAAGCTCTAAATCATCTTTTAAAAATCACTCCTTGTCAAGAGGCTTTACGACCCCTTCGGTTCCCCTTGTAGGGGACAGAAACCCTTTCCAAAGGGAGCTCCACCACGTTTTTTTCGAAAACCTACCCGTCCTTCCTTACCGTTAAGGAAGGCTCCACCTCTTCCCCCAAGCCCCCTCCTCCTCAGAAGGAGGGGGATGTAACCGCTCCTACTCGGAGCTCAAACCGCTACGCTATAAGGTTGGCGGACCATCAGAGGTCTGCGCCAGGTTTTTGTGCGGGATGGGACCGCATGGACATGGAGATGCTGATGATATGTTCTTTCTGAAGTTAAAGGACAATAACCTTAATTACATGGCAAGATTGCACTGGGAGGGCGTGGCATCTTGCCCGCCCATAAAGAAATGTCCCAACCTCTAACATTCAACACTTAACATTAATCATGGGCGGGCAAGATGCCACGCCCTCCCAGTGCAGGCTTGCTTATGGGTTGCTTACGAGCGGGCAAGATGCCACGCCCTCCCAGTACATTCTTGCTTATGGGTTGCTTACGAGCGGGCAAGATGCCACGCCCTTCCCTGTATTAGAATGGGAGATCGTCAGAGCTGCCAGACTCGGTAGCTGGAGCTGCAGGACTTGCTGGAGGGAAAGGAGCTGTGGCTCCTGCTGCTGGAGCTGCTGCTACTGGTGCTCCTGCTGGAGGGAACGGAGTTGCTCCTGGCTGCATGCCACCTGCCATACCTGCTACGGCATTGGGATCGATGTGCTGAACATTCCATGCACGGATGTTGTTGAACCAACGGCCATTATACTCATGAGCATCAATGTCGAAAGATACCATAATCTCATCACCACTCTGAATGTTGAACTGCTGTAAACGATCGGCACCGAAGACGTCGAAAACTAACTTCTTGGGATACTGCTCGTGAGTTTCAATAACAAATGACTGTGATTTCCACTCGCCTCTCGCTGAGACACCGCTTCTTTCTGGCAAAACGGCAATAACCTTTCCTTGTAATTCCATAATTTATAATATTTTTGATTGTTTCTACTCTACACTCCCGACACTGAGATGAAAGCGGGATGGTGTTTTCTCTTTGGACTGCGAAATTACTAAAAATAGTTCATAAACTGAAACTTTTTGCTGTTTTTTTTGTAGGACAACGATATTTTTTGTATTTTTGTGGTCAGTAAAGAAAAGAAATGTAGAACATAACAAAATTATAAAAACTCATGAGATTTGTTTTATCAAGCTCTGCCCTAAGCAGTAGACTCAACATGCTTTCGAAAGTAATCAGTAGCAAGAACTCTTTGCCGATACTCGACTGCTTTCTCTTCCAGGTTGCTAACCAGGTGATGACGATCACAGCAAGCGACAGTGACAACGTGATAAAAAGCGTCATCGAACTCAACGAGAACGAGGGGGAAGGCGAATTCTGCATCCCTAACAGAGTGATACTCGACGCGCTGAAAGAACTGCCTGAGCAGCCTCTTACCTTCGACGTGGATACTGAGAACTATGCCGTGAAAATCGTATACCAGAATGGTTTGTATAACTTCACAGCACAGAACGCTGAGGACTACCCTCGCGCCCAGAGCATGACGGATGCAGCCAACTCGGTTACGATACCTGCACAGGTGATGATAGACAACATCTCACGCTGTATCTTCGCTACGGCTAACGACGAGCTGAGACCTATCATGAATGGTGTGTACTTCGACTTGACGCCTGACGCCTTGGCTATCGTTGCCAGCGACGGACATAAGTTGGTACGCAACAAGAACTTCTTGATCAAGAGTGAGACTCCTGCTTCGTTTGACCTGCCTAAGAAGCCTGCCAACCTGCTGAAGAACATCCTGAGTAAGGATGGTGGTGATGTGCTCATCAAGTTTGATGACAGAAATGCAGAGATCAAATATGATGATGGCGTCCTGAACTGCCGACTGATAGATGGTAGATATCCTAACTATAACTCTGTGATACCTACTGACAACCCCAGCCAGACTACTGTAGACCGCCGTGCGCTGCTGAGTGCTCTGAGACGTGTACTGCCTTTCGCCAGTGAGAGTAGCCAGTTGGTGAGACTCCACATGGAGAATGGTCGCTTCGAGGTTTCTTCTGAGGATATGGACTTCGCTACTTCGGCTAAGGAGCAGTTGTCTTGCGAATACACGGGATCGCCTATGAGCATCGGCTTCAAGGGTAGCAGTCTGATGGAGGTGCTCAGCAACTTGAACAGTGAGCAGATCATCATCATGCTCGCCGACCCAAGTCGTGCTGGTATCATCGTTCCTGCCGAACAGCCCGAGAACGAGGATGTATTGATGCTTATCATGCCTATGTTGCTGAATGAATAAGAGAGCGAAAGTTCTATAAAATTATTTGATAATGAAATTAAATCTGAAAAAGCCCTTAGTAGTCTTCGACTTGGAGACTACGGGGCTTGATATGGTTAAAGACCGTATCATCCAAATGTCGTACATCAAGGTGATGCCCGATGGTACCGAGAAAAGAAATAATCTCTTTGTTAATCCAGGAAGACCGATTCCTGAAGAGGTGGTGGCGCTGACAGGCATCAGCGACGAGGACGTGAAAGACGCACCTACCTTCAAACAATTAGCTGCCAACTTAGAGAAGGAGTTTGAGGGATGTGACTTTGCTGGATATAACTCCAATCGTTTTGATATCCCTATGCTCGCGGAGGAGTTCCTACGTGCGGGCATCGACTTTGACTTTAGTAAATGTAGACTGATTGACGCGCAAACTATCTTTATGAAGATGGAACGACGCAACTTGGCTGCTGCCTATAAGTTCTACTGTGGAAGAAAGATGGAGGAAGACTTTGAGGCGCATCGTGCTGACCAGGACACGGAGGCTACCTACCGCGTGCTGATGGGTGAGCTGGACAAGTATGCCCCTGGGGTGCAGGAGGAACCTGAAAAGGTGCTCAACAATGATATGGACGAGTTGGCGAAATTCTCCATGCAGAACGACAACGTGGACTTTGCAGGTCGTATCGTATGGCAAGAGATGAAGGATGCTCAGGGCAATGTTCTCACCGATGAGAAAGGAAACCCTCGCAAGCATGAGGTGTTCAACTTCGGTAAATACAAAGGTTGGGACGTAACGGAAATCCTGCACAAAGACCCTGGCTACTACACCTGGGTGCTCGGCAGCGACTTCACCTATAACACCAAGCAGGTGCTCACACGCATCAGACTCAGAGAATTCAACAAGAGAAGTTGAAAAAAACAGTGACCTGCAAGCGGAATATCGCTTAACGGTAAAAGGAAAGAAAACATGTTAAAAGGAAAGAAAATAGTACTGGGCATAACTGGTTCTATAGCTGCCTATAAAGCGTGCCTCATCATCAGAGGACTCATCAAGCGAGGGGCTGAAGTACAGGTGGTCATCACACCTGCAGGCAAGGAGTTTATCACGCCTATCACGCTTTCTGCACTGACCCATAAACCTGTAGTCAGCGAGTTCTTCTCGCAGAGAGATGGTACATGGAACTCGCACGTAGACCTGGGGCTGTGGGCTGATGCCATGCTCATAGCTCCCTGTACCGCTGCCACCATGGGAAAGATGGCAAACGGCATCGCCGACAATATGCTCAT
>Ga0129313_1002000_pt1 | contig 11563 bp, 10 predicted proteins | sample O1105metagenome_FD_94436 | JGI IMG/M metagenome (GOLD analysis project Ga0129313, IMG submission 94436) | Orangutan group fecal microbial communities from fecal samples from Wisconsin, USA - O1105 metagenome | ecosystem: Host-associated > Mammals > Digestive system > Large intestine > Fecal... | reverse complement strand
CTTGTTCACACTGATTGTGATGCTTGTCATGCCTGGAATTTTACATAACTTATCCACAAGTTTTTCTGCGTGCGGCAGTTTTTCCCCATTAATCACAAGACAGACCATGATTTCATCCGTTTTGAATCCATAACGGATCAACACATGACGCACCAGTCCTTTATGCTTTTCCTCGTCATAAGCAGAAATGTGATTATTCTCCATAAAATGCAGAATAATCTCGAGAATTTTCTGATTGACCGCTACACCAAGTGCACAGTCTGTATTCGGAATGATGCTGTGTGTTCTTCCTGCGTAAAATCCAGTGATAATGTGTCCTTCTTTGTCTGTTCCAATTGGGAACTGCGCTTTATTTCGATAATGAAATGGCTCTTCCATGCCAACAATAGGCTGCATAACTTTGTCAAGAAGTTCTGTCGGAACTTCTCCGATCCGTTCCAGATTACCACGGACTTTTCCTTCTTTAAATGCAAGCTGGGCTCCATACTTCATCTCCTGAATCTGGCAGCCACCACATCTTCTCGCCATCGGACACGCTGGCTTTTCTACACGATTTTCAGACGGCGTAACAATATTCATAAGTCTTGCATAACCGTAGTTCTTCTTTGCCTTCACAATCTTGGCTTCAACCACATCACCGATAATCGCATCTTTTATAAATAAAGTATACCCATCTACTTTACCAATGCCTTCTCCCCCGACACCAATATCTTCAATTGCCACTGTAACCAAATCATTTTTCTGCATATTCATACCTCATAATAAGAATTGGGGCACCCCTTTTTACAAAAAGGGACACCCTTAATCACTGGTGGGGACGTAGTATTTTTACGTTTTGCTACGTCCCCATTACATTACTATATTGTTGTTTTTCTTAAGTTTGACTCGAACAATCTGTTATATCCAAGCCACTCTCCGGCTTTTTTGTCTTTGAATATTTCTTGTAATGTCTGCATCTTGGCGTCTGCGTTGTCGGCAAGAGTTAGTGCCATGGCTTCTGCCAGTGCCGGCTTTTTCGGGGAACCGTATTCTAACTCTCCGTGGTGTGCCACGATGCAGTGTTTCAGCTCACTTGCAAGCTGTTTTGGGAATTCTGGAATCTCGCGGATTGCATCATCGATCATCTCGATTCCGATAATGATATGACCAAGAAGCTGTCCATCGTCTGTGTAATCATTTTCCGGGAATGGTGACAACTCAATTGTCTTTCCGATATCGTGGCACATAGCTGCTGTGTAAAGCAGGTCTTTGTTGAGAATATCATACTGTCCAACCATATACTCGCAGAATTTCACAACACTCAATGTGTGCTCCAAGAGTCCTCCGGCAAATCCGTGGTGTACACTCTTTGCTGCGGAATGTCCTTTGAATGTGCGAATGAATTTCTCGTCTTTTTCAAAATAATACTCGATTACTCCACGCAGATACGGATTGCTGATCTGTCTTCCGTAGGAAAGCAGTTCTTCGTACATCCCATCTACGCTTTTTTCTGTCGAAGGCATATAATCTGCAGGTATGTATTCGCCTTCCTGTGCTTTTCTGATCTGACGGATGTTCAATTGAAGATTGTTATTATAACTGATGACATCTCCGAATACTTCAATGAAATCTTTCTCATCATAATCAGCAATTCCATTGGAATTCGGATCCCAGACTTTTCCGTCCAGAGTTCCTGTCTTATCCTGAAGTATCAGATTGTCATACGGCTTTCCATTCCGAGTCTCTGCGGATCTCTTTCCTTTACATAAATATATATTTCGAATTGTTTCTCCTTCTACAAGAGTATCAATATATCTCATAATTCGTGCCTTTCTTTTCTTAATTTTATATCAGTCAGCTTCCGCTGACATTTGTTCACTATTTTCTGCTATTGTTGCAACACACCATCATAGTTTCGCATAGTATTCCTTACTGTTTATACCCAACTGTGACTCCAAAGTCAATATCCACATATTCTCCTCCGGTTCCCTGACGTTTTCCACGAACAAGAATTTTATCTCCCACATTTTGCTTCATAAGCGTATTATGATAACCAAGAAGATTGATGATATCTGTATCTGCAATATTGGTAATGATATCACCACTCTGAATTCCTGCTGTCATAGCCGGAGATCCTGCATCGACTTCTTTCACATAAACACCTTGTGGAATTCCCTGTCCCTGCATCTCGCTGCTTACCTCTACACCGGACACTCCAAGATATGGTACATTTTTCCCATTAGAAAGTAATTCTATCACATCTTTGATATCAGAAATTCCATATCCGGAAATCTTATTTGTCTGATCATCTGTTCTGACAGAAGTGTTGATAATTCCAATCACCTCTCCACGGATATTCGCAAGAACTCCGCTTCCGGAAATCTCTCCTGCCACATCCGTATAAATGGTCTGATACTGTCCATCTGCCTTATCCAGATAATTTTCGCCAGACTCGATCACACCATATCCGGCAATCGTATCACAGCCATACAATTTCCCGACAGCAATAACTGTATCGCCTTCGGACACAACTTTTGATCCGCCAAGTGTCGCTGTCTCAATCTGTGCCCATACATCATCCGCAATATTCTTTCTCTGAACTGCATAAACACACAGTCCCAGCCCTGCATCCCGGCTCTTCAAGATGGCATCGCACTGACTGTCTCCGGAAAATGTAACACGGATGATCTTCGCGTCTTTTACCGGAAGCTCTCCTGCGAGAATCAGAAGTTCCTGACCATTATCTGCCACGATCATTCCGGAAATACTCTTTTCCTTATCTTCCTGATCTTTCGAAAATTCCTCTTCTGTAACAGCGCCCTGAATCTCTACAACACTTTTTCTCACTTCTCCTGACACCTGCTTCAGATTATTCAGCATTTCCTGATAGGTTTCTGTTGTCAGAACGGTTTTTTGTTCCTGGACTTGTTCCTCTTCCTGCTGTGTCTGATCTTCTTCCTGCTGTTCGTCCTGTGGAATTGTTACTTCCGTCGGATCTTCTTCAAATCTCTTCTCCACCCACGGTTTGCACGCAAAAAAAGTAAAGCAGGCCACCAGTCCGAATATTAATCCTAACTGAATCCTTCTAAGGACGTCGTGTTTCCACTTCGCCTGATCTCCTGCCTCATCTTTAATGATTTCCTGTAAAAAAGAATACTCCTCTTCTTCCGAGTTCTGCTTTTGCTCTAATGGTTCTTTCTCATCTTTCATGCGTACACGCAGGCTCCTTTACAAACCTTATATTCAACAAAGAAGATATTTACAGTATACCTTATCCCTCTGCCTTCGGCAACGAGAAAATGAACTCGGTACCGACACCTTCTGTACTGACTACATTAATATTTTCACCATGCGCCTGTATCGCCTCTTTGACAATTGCAAGCCCAAGGCCAGTTCCTTTTTTATCTTTTCCACGGGACAGATCGGATTTATAAAATCTCTCCCAGATCTTATTCAGTGCATTTCTCGGAATTCCAATTCCATAATCTTTGACCGACGTGTAGATCTTATCCCCACGTTCGGTCGTTTCAATCGTAATGATTGAATCCTGGTCACTGAATTTGATCGCATTATCAAGCAAATTGTAGAGCACTTGCTGAATTTTTCGCTTATCTGCTACTACTTTCAAATGCTTTCTGGCAAAGACCAGCTCAATAGAAATCTTTTTCTGCGTGCAACGTCCCTCAAAGGAGGCTGCCACATTTTTAATCATTTCATGAAGGTCAAATGGAACTTTATCCAGTAATAAATTCTTCGTATCGAATTCATTCAACGTAAGGAGATCCTTAGTCAGATCGGTCAGTCTCTCTGTCTCAAATAAAATGATATTCAGATATTTCCCCTGCATTTCCGGCTGGATTGTCCCATCTGCAATTGCCTCTACATACCCTTTGATTGATGTCAGAGGAGAGCGAAAATCGTGTGACACATTTGCCACAAATTTCTTCTGATAATCTTCCATATCCCGAAGCTGGGAAGACATGAAGTTCAGCGATGCTGACAGATAACCAATCTCATCTTCTGTGTTCACAGGAATCTCATAGTCCAGATTACCGGACGCATATTGTTTCGCTGCCTCGGTTATCTTGCAGAGCGGTCTGTACACGATAAACTGAATTCCAAGCAAAATGGAAAATGACAACAGATAGATGACTACAAGTGTGATATACGCTGCATTCATTAACGTAATCTGTAATTGTCCAATCTGAGTCATGCTTTTGTGTATCAGCAGATACCCTTGTGTGGAATATCCATGTACAACCGGTGCAATGACTGTGATCATATCTTCTTTAAAATAATCGTGATATGTTCCGACTTCATACTTTGCGCTGCCAATTTCTGCCGGGTTAAAATCTTCAATCGCAGTCGGTGCTGTCGGATATCCGTCGGAATGTGCGGAAGTGATCATATTACCTTCCCGGTCTACGAACCAGACTGCCCCATCCAGATGCGCTTCCATTCCAACAAGTTGTGTATGGACAGCACTTTCATCAATCTGTCCAAGGAAATAATGTGGCAGATACTCATTTGCCACCAGGTTCGCTTCCTGATAAACATCCGCAGCCAGATCCCGTTCAAGAGGTTCTTCTGTCAATGTTCTTGTAAGCGTTGCTACTGTGAACAAACTCATGAACCCGAAAATCATATATATGATGATAAATTTTAAATACAATGTACTTTTCATACAATGCCTCTTCTATGTGGTTTCCTGATCTGTTACTTTACTTCAAACTTGTATCCAATGCCCCATACGGTGGCAAGTTTCCAGCCATTATGATCTTTGATCTTCTCGCGCAAACGCTTAATATGCACATCAACCGTACGGGTATCTCCAATATACTCATATCCCCAGATTTGATCCAAAAGCTGCTCTCTTGTAAACACCTGATTTGGCGAAGATGCCAGGAAGTAAAGAAGTTCCAGCTCTTTCGGCGGCATCTCCACATTCTGCCCATCGACCAGAACAGAATAATTCGTCAGATTGATCTCGATTCCCGGGTATTCCACACATTTTCCCTTATCTACTGCAGGAACCTCTGGTTTCGGCACTGCCTGATAACGGCGGAGCACTGCTTTTACGCGCGCCACAAGCTCTTTTGAATCAAATGGCTTCATAATATAGTCATCGGCTCCAAGCTCCAGACCAAGTACTTTATCAAAAACCTCCCCTTTTGCGGAAAGCATGATAATCGGTGTATTTGCCCGCGCACGGATCTCGCGGCAGACCTGATACCCGTCAATACCCGGAAGCATCAAATCTAAAAGTACCAGATTCGGGTGATAGGTGTCGAATGCTACAAGCGCCTTCTCCCCGTCATGAACCATCATCGTGTCAAAACATTCTTTCGCAAGATACAAAGATACAAGCTCTGCAATTGCCTCATCGTCATCCACGATCAAAATTTTCTGTTTATTAACCATTATTTATTCTCCCTGATTTTTGCATTATTTCAGTTCTACAATCGTCACTCCGGCATCTCCTTCGCCAAATGCTCCTAATCTGTAAGATTTCACATGCTTCTGGCGTTTCAGATATTGGTGGATACCCGCTCTTAAAGCTCCGGTTCCTTTTCCGTGTACCACGCGCACACTTGTCAAATGTGCCAGAGACGCATCGTCCAAATATTTATCCAGCTCTGCGACCGCCTCGTCAACGGTCTTTCCAAGCAGATTGATTTCCGGGCTTACGGACAAAGATTTGCCCATCTTCACCTTACCTTTACTTGTTCTTGCAGCAGTCTTTTTCAGATATGCCGGCTTCTCATCAACAATCTCCAGATCAGAAATGTGTACTTTTGAGCTAAGAATTCCCATCTGAACCATAAGATTGCCTTTTGTATCTGGCAGTGAATGCACTGTTCCGGTCAGATTCATGCTCAGAACTTTAACCGTCTCGCCTAATTTAAAATCAGATGGCTTATACTGCTTCTTCGGCTTCTTCACTTCCTCTGTCATGCCCTCGCGTGTCTTCTCCATCTTCTTTCTCAGGCGCTCACGCTCTTTTTCCATCTCCGTTGCCGAAACATTGGCCTTTCCAAACTTATGAAAGTTACGCATTGTCTCATCTGCTGTCTCTTTGGCATCTGCCAGAATCGCATGTGCTTTTTCATTCGCTTCTCGTAAAATGCGGTCACGCTGTTCTTCCAGCTTTTCTTTCTTCTGCGCCGTCTCCTGCTTCAGAGCCTCCAGCTCACGTCGGTAAGCCGCAATCTCTTCCTGTTCTTTCGCGATGGTTCGTCTGCTGCTCTCCAGATCTGTCAGCAAGTCCTCAAAAGATTCGTCCTGCTCCGTCAAATGTGTCTTTGCTTCCTCGATAATATAATCCGGAAGTCCCAGTTTTCCTGCAATTGCAAATGCATTACTCTTTCCTGGAATTCCAAGAAGCAGTCGATACGTCGGGCGAAGTGTCTCCACGTCGAACTCGCAGCTCGCATTTTCTACCCCTGGTGTGGACAAGGCATACACCTTTAATTCACTGTAATGCGTAGTCGCCATAGTACGGATTCCCTGACAATGCAAATGATTCAATATCGCTGTTGCCAGTGCCGCACCCTCAGTCGGGTCAGTTCCTGCTCCAAGCTCATCAAAAAGTACAAGTGAATCTTCATCCACCTGCTTGATAAATGACACTACATTTGTCATATGTGATGAGAATGTACTTAAGTTCTGTTCAATACTCTGCTCATCACCGATATCTGCATAAACTTCACGGAATACACCCAGTTCAGAACGGTCCAGTGCCGGAATGTGAAGACCTGCCTGCCCCATGAGTTGAAATAATCCAACTGTCTTAAGTGATACAGTCTTACCACCGGTGTTCGGTCCTGTCACAATCAGAAGATCAAAATCCCCGCCCAGTGTCAGACTGATCGGAACGACTTTCTTCTTATCTAATAACGGATGTCTTCCCTCGCGGATACGGATCCTTCTCTCCTGGTTGAACATCGGTTTGCTGGCATTCATATCCAATGCAAGAGCTCCTCTTGCAAATATAAAATCAAGCTCTGTCAATGTTGCATAGTCCGTACGGATTTCAGAAACATATTCTGCTGCGTCTGCACTCAACCTGGCAAGAATGACCTGAATTTCTTCCTGTTCCTTTCCATATAATTCTTTCAGATCATTATTCAGCTTTACAACTGCCATCGGCTCGATAAATAAAGTAGAACCTGTTGATGACTGGTCATGGATCATTCCCGGGACCTGGCCACGGTACTCGGCCTTGACCGGGATACAGTAACGATCCCCACGCATCGTAATGATCGGATCCTGCAAATATGTGCGGAGTGAACCATTCACCATGGAAGACAATGTTGCATGAACCTTGTCATTGATCTGCCCCATAGCACGACGGATTCTCTTAAGCTCCGGACTTGCATCATCACTGATCTCATCTTCTGCCGGAATACATCTGCGGATTTCCGTGGACAAAATAGATACAGGAACAAGCTGTTCAAAGTATCCGTCCAATATATCCTGCATATCATCTGCATTGTCATGGCGCCCGTAATTCTTCACATGTCCTGCAGTCTCCAGAACCTTACATATGCGAAGTAACTCCCCACTTCCAAGTGTTCCTCCGATTTCCAGACGCATCATAGATTCACTTACCGGACTACAGCCTCCAAAAGATGGACGTCCTTTCTTTATGATCCGTGTAAATGCTGCGGCCGTTTCTTCCTGCATTCTCTCAATTTCAGAGATTTCCGTCTTTGGTTTTAATTTTCTGCAACGCTCCTGGCCTCCAAAAGAACCTGCGTGCTCTGTCAGTTTTTCAATTATTTTATTGTATTCTAATTTGTATAAAGATTTCTTATTCATCATATTCACCTAGCATTTATTTTACCCTATTTGCGTCCCATTGAAAAGAGCAAAGCGCAAAAGAAAATCCCTGCAAATGAAACTCATCTGCAAGGATTTTCCTGTCTATTCACACATTTATTCACACATAAGATTATTTTACATCATACGACTTAAATCTAAGTCATACATTTTCCAGACTAGCATCCACCACAGCCGCCGCAGCCACTCTGACTATTACTATTCTTTGGATTATGACAGGAGTGTGGACAATTGGCACACCCACAATCACATCCGATAAATGTACCACTTCTCTTTTTCTTTTGTATCATGCCTCTTATGATCCATGCTACAATCGCAATGATTACAAGTGCTACAATCATTGTAGATAAAATACTTGTCTGTGCTGCCAATGCCATCATAAAATCTCCTTCTTTCTGCTTATTTATGTTATGTCTCAAGGTCATTTCTTCACCTTTGTGCAAGCACAGGTGAAGAAAGACTTTTCGACATTATAATCATTATTTTGATGCTGCTTTTACACTTGAAACGGTGTTAGCGTTAAGTGATGTACTCTCTTTGTAAGGACGGAACAGCATGTAAAGGAAACCGATCAGAATTACGATTGCTGCTACTGTTCCGATACCGAATCCGCCACCTGTGAAGAGTGTACCAAACTGGAAGATACAAAGAGCTACGAGGTAAGCAAGTAAGCATTGATATCCGATTGCGAACCAGAACCATTTTGTGTTGTTCATCTCTCTTTTAATAGCTCCCATTGCTGCGAAGCATGGTGCGCACAGAAGGTTGAATACAAGGAATGAGTAAGCTGCGATCTGTGACATGCTGTTTGCAAGTGTTCCCCAGATTTCCTGTCCGTCTTCTGCAACTTCTGCAAATCCGAAGAGCTGTCCGAATGTACCTACAACGTTTTCTTTCGCTACAAGTCCTGTAATAGCAGCTACAGTCATCTTCCAATCTCCCCATCCGAGTGGTGTGAAGATCCAGGAAATCAAGTTACCGATCTTAGCAAGAATACACTCTGCCTGTGCTGCCTCCATAGCTGCTCCCTCAAGTCCATCGAAGTTCAGCATTCCGAATCCAGCATCTGTCCAACCGAAGTTCAATAAGAACCAAACAACGATTGTTGATAATGTAATAATTGTACCAGCTTTTTTGATAAATGACCAGCCACGTTCCCACATACTTCTAAGAACGTTTCCAACTGTTGGCATATGATATGCAGGAAGCTCCATAACAAATGGTGCCGGATCTCCTGCGAACATCTTTGTCTTTTTCAGGATGATACCAGAGCAGATGATTGCTGCGATACCAACAAAGTAGGCACTTGGTGCTACCCATGAAGCGCCATCGAAAAGTGCTCCGGCGATCAGGGCGATAATTGGAAGTTTCGCTCCACAAGGGATAAATGTTGTTGTCATAACAGTCATCTTACGGTCACGGTCATTCTCGATCGTACGGGAAGCCATAACTCCAGGAACTCCACAACCTGTTCCGATCAGCATCGGGATAAATGATTTTCCGGAAAGTCCGAACTTACGGAAAATACGGTCCATGATGAATGCGATACGTGCCATGTATCCGCAAGACTCAAGGAATGCAAGGAAAATAAATAATACAAGCATCTGAGGTACGAATCCAAGTACAGCACCAACTCCGGAGATAACTCCGTCTACGATCAGACCTGTTAACCAGTCCGCACATCCGATTCCTTCAAAGAAGCTCTGAGCTGCCGGAATAATCCACTCACCAAACAATGTATCATTTGTCCAGTCTGTCAATATAGAACCTACTGTTGTTACAGACACATAATATACAAGCCACATAACTGCTGCAAAGATTGGAAGTGCAAGCCATCTGTTTGTTACGATACGGTCAATCTTATCAGATGTTGTCAGTTCCTGTGTTTTATTCTTCTTTAAGCAGTCTCCGATAATAGAACCAATGAAACTATATCTCTCATTTGTGATGATACTCTCTGCATCGTCATCCATCTCTTTCTCTGCACGAGCAATGATATCTTCAACGTCCGGTGCATTTTTCATAGCATCTTTAATCTTATCGTCACGCTCAAATAATTTGATCGCGTAAAATCTTTTCTGCTCTTCTGGAATTTCATATCCAAGTCTGCCTTCAATCTCATTCAGGTAGTTCTCAACTTCCGGTGCGAACTCATGCACAGATTCCTGTCCGGCTTTCTGTCCGGCGTGCTTTACTGCTCTTGAAGCTGCATCTTTGATTCCATCACCTTTCAGAGCAGAAATTGTTACAACTTCACAGCCAAGCTTCTCAGCAAGTTTCTTTGTGTTGATCTCATCACCATTCTTGCGTACAATATCCATCATGTTAATTGCCATAACAACCGGGATACCAAGCTCAAGTAACTGAGTTGTAAGGTATAAGTTACGCTCCAGGTTTGTTCCGTCTACGATATTCAGGATTGCATCCGGACGCTCTGTGATCAGATAATTTCTGGCTACAACTTCCTCCAATGTATATGGTGATAAAGAATAGATGCCTGGAAGGTCCATAATTACAACTTCTTTGTCTTCCTTCCATTTTCCTTCTTTTTTCTCAACAGTAACTCCAGGCCAGTTACCAACGAACTGATTGGAACCTGTCAAAGCATTGAAAAGTGTTGTCTTACCACTATTCGGGTTTCCGGCAAGTGCTATCTTCACTCCCATTTTTTTACATCCTCCTGTTTTACTCTCTAATTAGTTATTTAACTTCGATCATCTCTGCGTCTGCTTTTCTCAGAGACAATTCATATCCACGTACAGTAACTTCCACCGGATCACCAAGTGGTGCTACTTTACGGACATAAATGCTGGTTCCTTTTGTGATTCCCATATCCATAATTCTTCTTTTTGTAGCTCCCTCTCCATGAAGCTTTACTACGGATACTGTCTGATCAACTTTCACATCTCTTAAAGTCATTCTCCCGTTCCTCCTAGACCATTATTTTATTAGCAATTCCTTTGCTGACTGCAACTCGTGATTCTTTGATCTGGGCAATTATGTTACCCTCGTTACTGGAAATAACTTTCACCTCACTTCCAGCTACGAATCCGAGATTCTCCAGGAATCTTTTTGTTTCTTCATTTCCACCTACCCGGACGATAGATGCACTTTCGCCTGGATTTAACATCGTTAACGGCATCATAATCCACTCCTTCTCCTCGCTAAATTCTCACAACCATCTCTTTATGGATCAGTTCCATATCTTCCAACAGTTGCACAGTACGATACACAGTTGCAATTCCGACTTTGTCATCCTGCTTCTTTGCCGCATAATAAATCTCCTTACAAGAGGAGTATTCATTATTCAATATAATGTATAAAAGAAGCTTTCTCTGTTCGGTAATCCGATAGCCAGCTTTCTTTAATTGATTTAATACTTCTTGAAATCTCTCTTCTTGGCTCATATATATTACCTCGCACGATTTGAAACTGATTATCATTTCCATCATGTATTATATTGTTAATGATAATCATTGTCAATAATGTTTTATCAAAAAAGTTTGTCCTGACTATCTTTTTTATGTTTTTCATTAATCTTTCACACATCATTCCTATTTTTTTGTGCATAATTGCACTTCAGGCTGCTCCAGTACGGGGCAGCCTAAAGGTATTATCAAGGTATTTAACAGGAAATGCAATTTCCTATTATACAAAAAAAGTACCACCGCACGAATTCGTGCGGCGGTACTTTCATTCAAAACTCTTACGCAAGTCTTATTCTTCTGTTGTAAGTTCATTT
>Ga0129313_1001990_pt1 | contig 11613 bp, 11 predicted proteins | sample O1105metagenome_FD_94436 | JGI IMG/M metagenome (GOLD analysis project Ga0129313, IMG submission 94436) | Orangutan group fecal microbial communities from fecal samples from Wisconsin, USA - O1105 metagenome | ecosystem: Host-associated > Mammals > Digestive system > Large intestine > Fecal... | reverse complement strand
GCCGAGCCTCAACCGTGGCGACTGGAACGAGATGGAGCTTGCCTGCCGCCGCTGGGCGAAACAGCATGGCAGCCTATACGTTGTCTGCGGCCCCGTGTTCTATAAGAAGTCGCGCCGCAAGACTATCGGTCGCAACAAGGTGGCAGTGCCCGACGCATTCTTTAAGGTGGTGCTATGCAACGATGGCACACCCAAAGCCATCGGCTTCATATACAAAAACGCTGACGGCAACCGCCCGATGGGCGACTATGTAAACACCGTCGACGAAGTGGAACGCATCACAGGTTTCGACTTCTTCCCTTCTCTGCCCGACGAAGTAGAGAAGAAGGTGGAAGCGAAATGCGACTTGAACGAGTGGAACTAAAACCCCGATTTTGCTTTGCACAAGATTATCATAGCGTGTGACTCCTACAAGGGATGTCTCACAAGTAGAGAGGTCAACGAGGCGATCGCCTCGGGACTGAGAGACGACGACGCTGACAACGGTTGTCCGTCAGACCCAGACACCGTCACCATAGAGATGAGCGACGGCGGAGAAGGCATGCTCGACGCCTTCCTCGCAGCGACAGGTGGCGAGCGCGTCACGCTACGCGCCCACGACAGTCTGATGCGGTGGATAGACGCCTGCTACGGAGTGGTAGACACAAACCGCGCGGGCGCCGCTGCCGACAGCTCCACTGGCACGAACGAAGGCAAGACCGCTATAATAGAGATAGCACAGACCGCAGGTCTGGCTCTGATAGAACCCGAGCAGCGCAACCCTCTGCGCACCACGTCGTGGGGCGTGGGCGAAATGGTGATGGACGCCTACCACCGCGGCATAAGACACTTCATCGTGGGGCTTGGAGGCAGCGCCACGTCCGACTGCGGCATCGGCATGCTCAAAGCTATGGGCGACGACTGGCAGAAAGTGTGCCGCGACAGCACCTTTGTGCTGGCGTCAGACGTCACCAATCCTCTCTGTGGGCAGCATGGTGCGGCACACGTCTTCGCACCGCAAAAGGGTGCCGACAGCGCTATGGTAGACACATTGGAGGCGAGAGCCATACGCTTTGCCGAGGCGTGCAGCCGACATTTCTCCTACGACAGGAGCGACTGTCCTGGAGCTGGAGCTGCTGGCGGACTGGGCTACGCCTTTCTACAGTTTTTCAACGCACAGTTTCGCCCTGGCGCCGAACTGCTGTTTGAGGCGACAGACTTTGACGCTCTGCTGTCAGATGCCGACATTGTGGTGACGGGAGAGGGCCACAGCGACGCTCAAACCCTCATGGGCAAGCTGCCATACAGAGTCTTGCAACACGTCATGGGCAAGCAGACGGCAAGCCTACCGCAGACATGGCTCGTGAGTGGAGGTGTCAGCGATCGCCAAGCCCTGTGTGACGCAGGATTTGACCGCATAGTGGCGGTCAGCCCGACAACCATACCTATACATGAAGCCATGCTGCCAAAGACGGCAAAAGCCAACATCGTGGCGGCAACACGCTTGCTGCGAGACGTCATAAAAGCGCAAAACGTTAAATAAGAGTAAAAAGCCCCGCTGCGATAATAAGAAAACAAAATTTATTTGTTACCTTTGCAGTCTGATAACATATAAAATGCTGAAAAGCGTGAAAATAAAGGAAGTGATTGCTGCCCTTGAACAGTTCGCGCCTCTGCCCTTGCAGGAAGGATGGGATAATGCCGGCCTGCAGGTTGGATTGACAGAGGCGGATCTATCAGGGGCATTATTGTGTCTGGACGTTACGCCACAGATTCTTGACGAGGCAATTGCCTCGCAGTGCAACCTCATTGTGTCACACCATCCGCTCATCTTCCACAAACTCTCTTGCGTGTCAGACGGCGACGATGTGCAGCGCGTGGTGATGAAAGCCATACAACACGGCATTGTCATCGTGTCGATGCACACCAATATGGACAACGCTGTAGGCGGAGTGAACTTCAAGATGGCAGAGAAGATGGGGCTACAAGACGCGCGGCTGATTGCCACCAAGATGGTAGACGGCATAGAGTGTGGCTCTGGCGTTGTGGGAGAGTTTGCCGAACCGATGGCTGCCGACGACTTCATAGTGATGCTCAAGCGCGTGTTCGACGTGGAATGTGTGCAGGCCAACCAACTGTTGCGACGCCCCATACGTCGCGTGGCGATGTGCGGCGGCTCTGGGTCGTTTCTTCTGCCCGACGCCGTGAAGGCCGGTGCCGACGCTTTTGTGACTGGCGAGATGCACTACCACGAGTTCTTCGGGCACGAGCAGCAGCTACAGATTGCTGTCATCGGGCACTATCAGAGCGAACAGTTTACAAACGAAATATTCAAGTCTATAATTGAGGAGAAGTGCGGTGGCGTGCGCTGTGTGCTGGCTGCCACTAACACCAATCCCATAATCTATTTTTAACAAGCATAAATTATGGCAAAGAAAGATCCTACAGATTTATCAGTAGAAGAGAAGCTGCAGACCCTTTATCAGCTTCAGACCACATTGTCGGCCATCGACGAGAAGCGTGCGCTCCGTGGCGAGCTGCCCCTTGAAGTTCAGGACCTGGAAGACGAGATTGAAGGTCTGAACATCCGCATTGCTAAAATCGAGAATGAGATAGAGGAGTTTCAGAACGCCGTGGCACAGAAGAAGGGCGAGATTGAGCAGGCCCAGGAGAGCGTAGAGCGCTACAAGCGTCAGCTCGACGACGTGAAGAACAACCGCGAATACGACACCCTGACAAAGGAAATCGAGTTCCAGAGCCTTGAAATCGAGCTGTGTAACAAGAAGATACGCGAGGCATTGGCTAAGGTTGACGACAAGAAGCGTGAGCTTGCCCACACCCACGACATGATGGACGACCGCCAGTCTGCACTCGAGGAGAAGAAGAACGAGCTCGACGAAATCATGCAGGAGACACGCGAAGAGGAAGAAAAGCTCAAACTCATCGCAAAGGATCTGGAGACCAAGATTGAGCCGCGCCTGCTCTCAAGCTTCAAGCGCATCCGTAAGAACGCCCGCAACGGTCTGGGCATCGTTTACGTGCAGCGCGACGCATGCGGCGGTTGCTTCAACAAGATTCCGCCACAGCGCCAGCTCGACATCAAGATGCACAAGAAGGTGATTGTCTGCGAATACTGCGGACGCATCATGATAGACCCTGAGCTTGCTGGTGTAAAGCCCGTTGTCGCAGAGACAGAGGACAAGCCCAAGCGTAAGCGCACCGTGCGCAAGACTAAGGCTGCCGAGGAAGAATAAACCTCTAAGCGCCCAAGCGCAAGACATAAACGACAGTTACGAAAAAGAGCTGTGCCCTGTTGCCGTAATGGCAACGTGGCACAGCTCTTTTCTTTTAAGCCTTTATTGTATAGTCAACAAAGCCTCATCATGAAGTCTACTCGTCGGCATGCTCCTCAAGTGTGTACTTGCTGCTACCGTCGAAGCAGTGGGTACATACCTTACACTTGGGCAGTCCGATGGCCTCGATGAGTTGTTCTATGGTGTTGAACTTCAACGTTGTGAGTCCCAGCTCCTGGCGTATGGCCTCCACCATGCGCTTATATTCTGGCGTGTCGGTGGTGGCATATTTCTCCAAATTCTTGTTGGCGTCACCCTCGAAACGCTCTATTATGCGGCGCGTGATAAGCTCCATGTCGCTCTTCGACGATGTGAAGTTGATGAACGGACAGCCATATACCAGTGGCGGACAGGCTATTCGCATGTGACACTCCTTCAGACCCGCCTTGTCAAACAGCACCTTCACGTTGTCGCGAAGCTGTGTTCCACGCACGATAGAGTCGTCGCAGAACAGCACTCTCTTGTCCTTGAGCATGGCTTTGTTGGGTATGAGCTTCATCTTAGCGACAAGCGAGCGCATGGACTGGTTGGAAGGGGTGAACGAACGCGGCCACGTGGGAGTATATTTGGCTATGCAACGCTGGTAAGGCACACCCTTTCCGGCAGCATAACCCATCGCCATGCCCGTGCCAGAATCGGGAATTCCACTACAGCAGTCTACCTCCACATCGTCGCTCTTGGCAAGGTTGTAGCCGTTTGCGAAACGCGCTTCCTCCACGTTCTTACCCTCGTAGGTTGACGTCGGGAAGCCATAGTAGACCCAAAGGAATGAGCACACCTGCATCTTCTCATTGGGTTTGCGGAGCTGTGTCATGCTGTCTGCAGTGAGACGGACAATCTCTCCTGGTCCCACATTGTAGCATTCTTCGAAATCGAGGTTAGGAAAGGTGGTCGATTCGCTTGAAGCGGCATAGGCGCCATCCTTCTTGCCAATCACTATAGGGGTGCGTCCCCACGAGTCGCGGGCACATATTATAGAGTCGTCGGTCAATATCATCATCGTGCACGAGCCCTTAATGTGGCGATACACGTTCTCTATGCCATCGACAAAGGTTTTTCCTTGAATCAACAGTAGCGCCACAAGCTCGGTCTGGTTGGTAGAGCTCTGCGACAGTTCGGCGAAGTGCATGTTGCGCGAAAGCATCTCGTCCGTCAGCTCATCCATGTTCGCTATCTTGGCAACGGTGCATATAGCGAAGCGCCCGAGGTGCGAATTGATTATGAGCGGCTGCGCATCTGTGTCGCTTATCACGCCGATGCCTGCTGTACTTCCCTCAAAACGGCCGAGGGTGGGCTCAAACTTGGTGCGGAAATAAGAGCTCTCCAGATTGTGGATGGAGCGCACGAAACCTTTTTCTTTACTATATGTGGCCATACCGCCACGACGGGTTCCGAGATGCGAGTTGTAGTCAGTGCCGTAGAACAAGTCAGCTACACAGCTTTTCTTGGATATTGTTCCGAATATGCCTCCCATAATTTTACGCGATGGTTCTTTCTATTTGAGTTACTGTATATATTTGTCTGCGAAATTAAAAAAAAATATACAACGGGCAAAACGTTGCACGTTTTTTCTGTCATTACGTAACGCATTTCTTGACATATTCCTTTCTTCAGATTTGCTTGAATGGGCAAAAATAACTATATTCGCACCCGACAACAAAACAAACAAGACACAAGACGCATGCAAGACAAAGACACTACGACGGTGCGTAGCGCCGAAATAGAAGAGGTAACAGAAGCCACCGCAGCGCTGGCGGCAGACATCGACGCACTCATAGGGCAGCTGTCGTCTACGCCGCACAAGTTCACCATCGACACGCTGAGGTCTATCGTAGACGAGGAGCACACCCATCTGTACGTCGCTACAGTAGACAACCAGACGGCAGGGATGGCAACCGTCGCTTTCTACACGTCGCCTACAGGTCGCAAGGCATGGATAGAAGACGTGGTGGTGGACAGCCGATTTCGCGGCATGAAGATTGGGAAGCAGCTCGTTGACCACGCCATTAGATGTGCTAAAAACTACGGTCCGTGCTCCATAGCACTCACGTCGCGCCCCTCACGCATCGCCGCCAACGCCCTTTACCGCAGCTCTGGCTTTCTGACAAAAGAAACTAACGTGTACAAAATGAATATTGAAGAAGGCGCAACACACAGCTGAAGAAGGCGCAACACATAATTGAAAACGACACAACACATACACTATGCAAATAGAACTGAAAGGACTCGTCAAGTCGTTTAAGGACAAAACGGCTGTAGACATAGACAGTCTGCACATTGCAGACGGCGAGATGGTCGGCCTCGTAGGTAATAACGGTGCTGGCAAGACCACTCTATTCCGCCTCATGCTCGACCTGCTGAAGGCGGACAACGGCTACGTGGAGCTGACATTCGCGACCGACGACGCCGACCCCAACGACACTTTGACCGTCAATCCGGCAATGCTGGAGGACTGGAAACAATATACTGGTGCCTACATAGACAGCGGTTTTCTCATCGAATTTCTCACACCGGAAGAGTATTTCGACTTCATTGCTAAAGTAAGTAACATAAGCAAAGAGCAGCTTGACAACCGACTCGACGAGTATGCGCAGTTTATGGGCGGCGAGATAATGGGACAAAAAAAGCTGATTCGCGACTTCTCGGCAGGCAACAAGCAGAAGATTGGCATCGTGGCAGCGCTGATAAACCAGCCGCAACTGCTCATCTTGGACGAGCCATTCAACTTCCTCGACCCGAGCAGCCAGAACATTCTGAAGCAGCTACTCACCAACTACAACAGCCGTCACGGCGCCACCATACTGCTGTCAAGCCACAATCTGCAACACACGGTAGAGGTTTCGTCGCGCATTGTGTTGCTTGAGCACGGCAAAATAATAAAAGATTTGCCCAACACGGAGGGCAGCGCCGACGCTGAACTGGAAGATTACTTTAGCGTATAGATGTAATATGGGGCAGCGAAGCGAGCGTCTTCATCTATTCACTCTATAGTGCAGGAAGCAATATACCTTCCAGCAATAGCGCGAAACCATATACATGCAACCGATGAAAACATAGATTAGAAACAGTTGCAGACGCCCCACATACAACCCGTCAATGCTTGCACCAGGCAGCGACGCCACCGCGCCAACCGACCAATCGAGCAACTTCACCGCCCATCCCAACACCAACGCCACCGCCGTAGAGACGTAAGGCACGAACGAAGTGCACAAGAAAGCCAGCGCAAGATATATTACCACCGTGGCAAGAGGTATGGCAACAATGTTTGTTAACAGGAAGTAGCAAGAGAAACGACCGAAGTAATAGAGCACCAATGGCGCCACTCCAATATGTGCCGCCACAGACACGGCGACGACAGTCCATACCCATCTACCGAAGCGATGGGTGAAAGTCCACTCCTTCGGCACCACACGGTAGATGGGGAGGAAGAACACAAATATCGCCAACACTGCCGCAAACGACATCTGAAAGCCCACATCCCACAGACAATAAGGATTGAACAGCAGCATCAGCGTGGCGGCAATACCTATATTATTGCCCACCATGCCGTCGTTGCCAGCCGCTGCGGCAGAGGCATAAAGAGTAATCATCAGTGCGGCACGCACCACACTTGCAGGCATGCCGACAAGCAGCACATAACACCATATCGCCGCCACGGCAGCGACTTGTCCCCACACATTCCACCTCCTACGCACCACAATAAGCGACAACACCACATATATGACGCTGAGATGCAATCCTGACAAGGCGAGCAGATGGGATGCGCCAGAGACAGAATAACGCTCCTTGAGTTCTTTATCGAGCGAAGACTTGTCGCCAAGCGCCATCGCCGACACCACGGCGAGGGTTTCGTCGTCAAGTGTCGAACCAATATTCTTGAGCAAACGGTCGCGCAATCGCAGCGCCGCAAGCCTCAGACGTTGCACCTTTGAGACGGAGGTGAGACGCAAGACCTCTGTCTTCCAGTTGCCAGGCAGCACGAATGTCTGCGCCACGAAGTCGTGGGTGCGCAGCCACAAGCTGTAATCAAACCGCCCGCGCTGGCTCCGCGTCCCGTCAGCAGGGGACTTCAGTACCGACCACAGCACCAATCCGTCGCCCAATCTCACACTGTCGGCACATGGAACGCCATCGTCGCGCAACAGCGTGACCTTCAACATGCGCCCGTTGCAAGCCCCACCAACTCCTAAAGCGTCAAACCTTACGACGCGACCCTTCACTACTGGCCGCGACATCACAGCCACACGGGTCTCCACATCATGCTTCGGCAGCATCGTTTCGTGCACTTTGACATAATGAGCAGTGTACCACGCCCCTACCACAGCCACCGCGACAAAGACGAGACAAGTCTGCAACACGGGCTTACGCCAACAGAACAGACTCGCCACGACAAGCGCAACAGCCACCGAGGCATACACGATCTGCGCCACGCTGCTGCTATATGCCTCGCCCACCACGACGCCGACGACAAGCATCAGCGCCACACGCAAGAAGGGATATAGCTGTACACGGCCGTTAGTTATCATTTAGGTCTGGGAGTTATATTATTGTTTGATGTTTCAAGACAGGCTTTTTGTTTATCCGAAGCATGCTATCTGTTGTTTCAAGACAAGCCTTATGCCTCTACAATTTGCTGCCATCCATAATCTTTGGACACACCGCTGCCAGTCCACACTCTGCACAATGAGGCGCGCGACTGGTACACACATAGCGTCCATGCAGCAGCAGCCAGTGGTGCGCATTAGGCACATCGGCTTCTGGAATGTGGCGCATGAGCGTCTGTTCTACCTTCAATGGCGTGTTATCGGTTTTGGCTACAAGCCCCAACCGATGGCTCACGCGATAGACATGCGTGTCTACCGCCATAGTGGCTTTGCCGAAAGCCACCGCCTGTACCACGTTCGCGGTCTTACGCCCCACCCCTGGGAGCGACACAAGGTCTGACGCAGAGGAGGGCACCTCACCGTCGAAGCGCTCCATCAGAGCCTTTGACAGTTCTACAAGATGGCGCGCCTTAGCGTTGGGATAGGACACACTGCGCACATATTCGTACACATCGTCCACATCGGCACTCGCCATCGACCGCGCGTCTGGATAGCGACGAAATAGCTCCGGAGTGACCATGTTCACACGTTTGTCCGTACATTGGGCGCTAAGCACCACCGCCACCAGCAGCTGATAGACGCTGCCAAACTCAAGTTCTGTCCCTACGTTGCCGACATGTTCACGGAAATAGTCGAGCATAAAGACGTAACGTTCACTTCTTCTCATCTTTACAACCACAAAATGGGGATTTATATAACACGAAACAGGGATTTATAAAACACGAAATGGGCAACGCAAGCCATTCGCATTGCGTTACCCATTCCCCCGTAATATCATGTATTTACGTTATATGGAGCTTACTTTTTCTCCTTGCCTGCATCCTTGAGGGCGGGCGACGACTTGTAAGCCTTGTTCAGTCCAGCAATCACTTCGTTGGTGATGTCGTGAGCCTTGTCGGCATAGAGTATGTTGTCGCCAGCCTTGCTGAGTATGAGGCTATACTTCTTGTCTTTGTTATAGCTTGTGAGGAAGTGCTTGATGCTGTCACGAAGAGCATTGTTGTACTTCTCTGTCTCGTTCTGGAATTCACCGATCAGACGCTGGTTGAGCGCCTGCAAGTCTGCGCTCTGGCGCTGGAGCTGAGCCTGTATGCCCTGAGCCTGCTCACGTGTGTAAGCGTTCTGCTGCACCTTCTGCTGGAAGTTTGCTGCTGCTGCCTCGAGCTGTTGCTGCTTCTGTGCCAGTGTGTTCTGTATGTTCTGACCCTTCTTCTGAAGTATGAGTGAATACTCTTTGCAGAACTTGTACTGTGTCATAATGCTGTCCACCTCGACAAAAGCAATCTTTGTCTCTGTGGGAGCCACCTTGCTACCGGCAGCCTGCTCGTCTACCTGCGACTTTGACTTGTCGCAAGAGGTCATTGCCACAACAGTCATAGCTGCCACAGCAAGAGAAGCGTAAACGTTTTTTTTGTTCATTTTATGTTGTTTTTGATTATTGTCTGTTAGTATGCACCGTTCCTCTCACGTGCCTCACGGTCTTGGTCCATCACGCAGTGTATGCCCTGCTTGCGCAGCCCTGGGTTATCGTGGACATGCTGTGAGGAGAAGCGTCCGTTTTTCTTGAAAATGAGTTTCACGCAGAATAAAGCCATCGAGATAGCAATTATTAACACGCTAAGAAGTAAAGTTTCTATCATTTTTATTAATTTTGTGCCTACAAAGGTAATGCAAATCAAGCAGAGCGCAAAATAAATCGGTCAAATTTATCTCACGTTTGTGCGTTGTTGGCATTTCTTTTGCAAACTTAACGATTATTTTATAGCATCAAACAAGAAAACACATATAATAACTACAAAGATGAATATAAACGAATTGAAACCTGCTCGCGTGTTCGAGCAGTTCGCAAAGATTAACGCCATTCCCCGTCCATCGAAGCACGAGGAGAAGATGATTGACTATCTAAAGCAGTTCGGCAAGACCCACGGACTGGAAACCGAGATTGACGAGACAGGCAACGTCATCATACGCAAGCCCGCAACAAAAGGCATGGAAAACAAGCCCACCGTCATATTGCAGAGCCACATGGACATGGTGTGCGACAAACTCGTAGACGTAGACATCGACTTTATGAACGATGCCATCCAGACCTACGTCGACGGCGAATGGCTCACAGCTAAAGGCACAACATTAGGCGCCGACGATGGTATCGGCTGCGCCATCGAGCTGGCAATCCTCGACAGCGACGACATAGAGCACGGACCTATCGAATGTGTGTTCACACGCGACGAAGAAACCAGCCTCACTGGCGCCATGGGCATGAAGTCTGGCTTCATGAAGGGCGATATGCTTATCAACCTCGACTCTGAGGACGAGGGTCAGATATTCGTGTCATGTGCTGGCGGCAAGACCTCTACCGCTCGCTTCAACTTCACACGCGAAGCAGCGCCCGAGGGCATGTTCTTCATGGAGATTTCAATCAAGGGTCTCTACGGCGGTCACTCTGGCGACGACATCGAGAAGAAGCGCGCCAACGCCATCAAGATTCTTGACCGTTTCCTCTACAAGGAGCAGGAGAAGATGGATCTCCGCCTTTTCTCTTTCAACTCTGGCAAGATGCACAACGCCATTCCGCGCGACGGAAAGGTAGTGTTTGCCGTTCCCGCAGCAGAGAAGGAGACGGTACGCGCAGACTGGAACATGTTCACCGCTGACGTGGAAGACGAGTTCCATGTTTCTGACACCGCCATGGAGTTCCATCTCGAGAGCGCTGACGAGGCACCCGTACTGCCCAAGACCGTGAGCCGCAACTTCATCCTTGCCATACAGGGAGTGGACAACGGCGTGTTCGCAATGTGTCAGGACGAGGCGCTGGCACGGCTCGTAGAGACATCGAGCAACGTAGCAAGCGTGGCAACAAGCGACAACGAAATCACTGTAGTGGCATCGCACCGCTCAAGCGTAATGAGCAACCTCGAGAATCAGGCCAACACCGTTAAGGCCGTGTTCCTGCTGGCTGGCGCAAAGGTAGAGGAGAGCGACGGCTACCCCGCATGGAAGATGAACCCCAACAGCAAGCTCGTTGAAGTGGCTGTTGCGTCGTATAAGAAGCTGTTCGGCAAAGAGCCCATCGTCAAAGGCATACACGCCGGACTGGAGTGTGGCCTCTTCTCAGAGCGCTACCCCAACCTCGACATGGTGTCGTTTGGTCCTACGCTCCGCGGCGTACACACCCCCGACGAGCGTCTGCTCATCCCCACCGTACAGATGGTGTGGGATCATCTGCTCGACATCTTGAAGAATGTAGAGAAATAAAAACGTCAGTTCACGCTGACGACATGTAACACAAAAAAGCACAAAGCGTAAAGGTCCGCCCGGCAACGTTAAATCTCGTTGTCGGGCGGATTGCTTTTCACTTTTGTCAACCAAGCCTGGAGGCGAAATAACACGTAAACAAAAATCGGCCATTAGACATGAACAGGCAGTGCTGTTGACCGTCTAATGGCCGATTTCGATATATCTTTTTTATTCGCAGTCCTATCGCGTCACACTCTGGCAACGCTATGGTGCGGCATCAAATCTTCAGTTCTTTGAGAATCTCCGAAATGCGCTGCATTGTCTTCAGACGTGTAGGCACAAGTGGCAGACGCAACACATTGTCGATGAATCCCATCTCGTGCAGTAGCGCCTTCACGCCAGCGGGGTTACCGTCGACAAAGAGCAGCGAATAGAGTTCG
>Ga0129313_1001987_pt1 | contig 11639 bp, 11 predicted proteins | sample O1105metagenome_FD_94436 | JGI IMG/M metagenome (GOLD analysis project Ga0129313, IMG submission 94436) | Orangutan group fecal microbial communities from fecal samples from Wisconsin, USA - O1105 metagenome | ecosystem: Host-associated > Mammals > Digestive system > Large intestine > Fecal... | reverse complement strand
CACCATGGCCACCAGGGCCGTAAGTCCCGCCCGCCGCGTGGGCTTCCATGCCAGCATAGCCAGAGACAGGGCGATCCACAGCAAGCCCGCGTTTCCCAACTGGGTATATAAGCTCACAAGCCAATCCAACGTCCCCCGCAGGTTCTCTTGAATCCACAGCAGGGCCGGTCCCTCCAGCTGCGCCAGTTGTGCAAACACCGAGCCATTCCTCCTTCCCCGGCTTGACCCTTGCGGCCCGCCGGGGTATAATCAGTGTTCAGATTATACACCCCCGTTTTCATTCGAGCAAGGAATTTTTCCCGTCCCGAAAGGAGGCCATTCCCGTGGAGCAGATCATCTGTCTGGCCGACCGGCCCTGGAGTTCCATTCCGGGCCGCACGCAGCAGCTTATGTCCCGCCTGAAACAGGCTGATATCCTATATTTCGCCCCCGACTCCCCCGCCGGAGAGCAGCGGGTCCGCTCTAATATCACGGTCTACGGCCTGCCCCAGCTGCCTCAGCTGCCTCAGCTGACGGGGGTGGAGCTGCGCCGTCAGGGCCGGTTCATCGCCCGCACCGCCGCCCGCCGCCGGTTTACCGCCCCGCTGCTGTGGACCACCCACCCCCGCCAGGTGCAGCTGCTGGACGCGCTCCCCCATGAAGGGGTGATTTACGACTGTTTTCAGGAGTGGGCCGACCAGCCCTCCCAGTGGGAGGGTGCTTTGGCCCGGGCCGCCGACCTGGTCTTTGCCGCCTCGCCGGAGCTGGCGGACCGCCTGTCCCCCTGCTCCGACAACATCGCCCTGCTGCCCAACGGCGTGACCTATCCGCTGTTCTCCGGCGACGACCGGCCTGCTCCCCCCATGGCCTCCGGCCCCGTCCTGGGCTTCGCCGGGGCCCTCACGGACGACTTGGACCTGTCCCCTATTTTTTACGCCGCTCGTCAGCGTCCCAATTGGACCTTCCTCCTTCTTGGGGAGGACCGGGGCGCCCCCCTTCTCCCCCGGCTTTGTAAGCTGCCCAACGTCAAAACAGCGGGACCCGTTTCGCTGTCAGAGGTGCCCGATTACCTGTTCCGCTGCCACGTTCTGCTCGACCTGATCCATCTGGACCAGGCATACAGCGGCGTGATCTCCACCCGAATGTACGAGTATCTGTCCACAGGCCGCCCCATTGTATCCATGCTCCCCCCAGACCAAGTGGAGCCCTTTCCCGATGTGGTATATACCGCCCACAACCCGGAAGAATTTCTTCTTTTGTGCTGCCACGCCCTGGAAGAAGCTCCGGACTTTGTCCGCGCCCGGCGCATGTCCCACGGCCGCTCCGCCGCCTGGTCCCGGCGGGCGGAGGAGGTCAGCCGCATCCTGCACACGGCAGGATTGCTGTAAGAAAAACCAAACCCCTGCGCCGCTCAAACACGGCGCAGGGGTTCTTTTGTCAGATTGCCTTAGGCAGATTCCACCGGTAATGGGTGGCCAGCATCCGCACGCAAAATACGATCACCATTCCAGTCAGCGAGGCCATGGCCTGCTCCACCCCGAACTTCACCAGCTGGTAATATCCCAGCGCCCCCAAAATAGAGGCCACTGCGTAAACCCGCTTTACCAGAATAAAGGGCACCTGCATCAGCATGATATCCCGCAGCACGCCGCCGCCCACACCGGTGATCACGCCCAGAAACACTGCAAAAAACAGATTGTCCCCATACCCTGCCGCCGCAGCGGTCTGCACGCCGGTAACGGAAAAGGCCCCCAAGCCCACAGCGTCAGCCACATTGTTGATCTTATCCACCAGATCCGCCCGGGTGAGGTAAAGTTCCTTCTGCCACCGGGCGATCAAAAACAGGACCGCCGAGGTGACCGCCGCCATCAGCACATAGCGGCTGTTGGTAAAGGCCGCCGGCGGGACGCTGCCCAGCAGCACGTCCCGGGTGACGCCGCCCCCCACAGCGCTGACAATGCCCATAAGCATTACGCCAAACAGGTCGGTCTGTTTTTTCACGGCCAGCATGGCCCCAGACAGTGCAAACGAGACTGTCCCCAAAACATCCAACAGTTCAAAGAAGAGCTGTGACCAATCCACGGCTGTTTCCCCCTTCTCCCATACCCCGGAGCTAAAAATACCCGCCCCCCTCGCAGGAGGGGCGGGTGGCTTACGTCAGTTTATTCCCGGTCCGTCTCGTTTGTGCCGGGCTGCTGGCCGCAGATCTGCTCCAGCTGCTCCAGCTGCCCCGCCTGCCGGTCCATCAGGCGGCTGATTTGATCCAGCGCCTCCCCCGCCCGGTCCAGCTGGGCGGCCGCATGGGCCACAGTGGTCTCCGTCTCGGTCCGCAGGCGGTCATACTCCTGCTCCAGCGCCTTCAGCCAGCTCTGGGCGCCCTCGCGCACCCGCTGTGCCTGTCCGGCGGCCTGGTCCTCCACCTCTTGAGCCCGGCGGTGGGCCTCCAGCTCCACCCCGGCGGCGCGCTCCTTCAGTGCCAAATAGGCCTCGGCGTCCGGCTCCAGTCTCTCCGCCTTCGCCCGGCTCTCCGCCAGCTGGCCGGACAGCTCATCCCGTTCGCCCTCAGCCTGCTCCAGCCGCTCCGTCAGCTCCTGGCACGTTCCCTGCAGCTGATCCCGGCTGCTCTCCGCCTGTTCCAGCCGGGCCCGGAGGTTTTCCACCTCCGCCTGCGCGCTCTCCAGCTGCTTGGTCTGCTCCTCCGCCCGCTTCTGCAGCTCCTGGAGCTGCTGGGCATGATCCCGGGAGTTGGCTTCTAAAAAGTCCAACACATCCTGCTTATGAAAACCGCCAAAGGCGACGCTGCGGAACTGATGGTCCATGTGATATCCCTCCTGTCCTGAAAAAGGACACAATCGCTCATTTTTTGTCATTCTATCACAGCTTCTGCAAAAACACAACGGCTTTGGCCGCTTTTCCCCGCCGTCATCCCGTTATATTTTAATGGAAATCCCGCCCATTTTCATTGACGAAATAAGCGGTGGATGATATACTATCATAGTTTTTAAATTTGTTTTATTAAAGTGGAAAGGTGTGTCCTTCAATGTGGGTTTCCGATCAGTGGCGGGACTATGAGCTTATCGACTGCGGTCGGGGCGAAAAGCTGGAGCGGTGGGGGGACCAGCTTCTGGTGCGGCCCGACCCTCAGGCCATCTGGAATACCCCCCGATCCCACCGGGGCTGGAAGGTGAATGCCGGGCGCTATACCCGCTCCTCCACCGGCGGCGGACAGTGGCAGAACAAGTCCATGCCCCAGCGCTGGACCGTTGCTTACAAGGACCTGACCTTCAATATTAAGCCCATGAACTTCAAGCACACCGGCCTGTTCCCCGAGCAGGCCGCCAACTGGGACTGGGCGCGGCAGCAGATCACCGCCGCCGGACGGCCCATCAGCGTGCTGAACCTGTTTGCCTATACCGGCGGAGCCACCGTGGCCTGCGCCGCCGCAGGGGCCAGCGTGTGCCATGTGGACGCTGCCAAGGGCATGGTACAGTGGGCCCGGGAAAATGCCAGATCCTCCGGACTTGAGGACGCCCCCATCCGTTGGATCATCGACGACTGCGGCAAATTTGTAGAGCGGGAGATCCGGCGCGGCCGCCGGTACGACGCCATCATCATGGACCCCCCTTCCTATGGCCGCGGCCCCACGGGCGAGGTGTGGAAGCTGGAGGACAACCTGTACCCCTTTGTAGAGCTGGTCAGCCAAGTGCTGTCCGACCACCCCCTGTTCATCATTCTGAACTCCTATACCACCGGCCTGGCCCCCAGTGTGGTCACCTACATTTTGGAGACACTGATCTCCAAGCGCTTCGGCGGCCACACCGTCAGCGGTGAGCTGGGTCTGCCTGTCACCGAGAGCGGTCTGGTACTGCCCTGCGGCGCCACCGGCCGCTGGCTGGCCGACCAAACCTAAACGAGGAACATAACTTATGAACGAACCCATTATCAAAACCGAGCATTTGGAATTTCACTACACCGATGCCGAGGGCGTCACGCCCATCGTCCTGGATGGCGTGGATCTGGAGATCCGGCAGGGCTCCTTTGTGGCTGTGCTGGGCCACAACGGCAGCGGTAAGTCCACCTTGGCCAAGCACCTGAACGCCGTTCTGCTGCCCACCGGCGGCAAGGTCTATGTATTGGGCATGGATACCGCGGATGAGCGGTACCTGCTGGATATCCGCCGCACCGTAGGCATGGTGTTCCAGAACCCGGACAACCAGATCGTGGCCAACGTGGTGGAGGAGGACGTGGCCTTCGCCCCGGAAAACCTGGGTGTGCCCTCTGACGAGATCCGCCGCCGTGTCGATGACGCCCTGAAGGCCGTCGGCATGTACGAGTACCGCGAGCACGCCCCCCACCTTCTGTCCGGCGGGCAAAAGCAGCGGGTGGCCATCGCCGGCGTGATCGCCATGGAACCCCGGTGCATCGTTCTGGATGAGCCCACCGCCATGTTGGACCCCATCGGCCGGGCGGATGTGCTGCGCACCATCCGCACCCTGAACCGGGAGAAGGGCATCACCGTGGTGCTGATCACCCACCACATGGACGAGGCCGCCCAGGCCGACCGTCTTGTGGTCATGTCCAAGGGGAAGGTCATCGCTGATGGCGCACCCAAAGAGGTGTTCCAGGATGTGGAGGGCTTGAAAGCCGTTGGTTTGACCGTCCCCCAGACCACCGAACTGCTGTGGCAGCTGCGGCAGGAGGGGCTGAACGTCCCCCTGGACGCTTTAAGCGACGAGGAGTGCGCCGCCGCTCTGCGCGATTTACTGGCATAAACCCGGATCTGACCCCATGGGGCAGGTACCACCGATATAAAGGATTGACGCCATTTGAAACCCATTATTGAAACAAAAGAGCTGACCCATATCTACTCCCCCGGCACGCCCTTCGAAAGCGTAGCCCTGGACCATGTAAACTTCACCGCCTACGAGGGGGAGTATCTGGGCATCATCGGCCACACCGGCTCGGGGAAGTCCACCCTGATCCAACATCTGAACGGGCTGCTCAAGCCCACCTCCGGTCAGGTGCTGTTCCAGGGCCAGGATATCTGGTCCGACCCCCAGCGCACCATTCAGACCCGCTTCCATGTGGGCCTGGTCTTCCAATATCCCGAGTACCAGCTGTTTGAGGAGACAGTCTATAAAGACATCTCCTTCGGCCCCAAGAACATGGGGCTGGACGTGGGAGAGGTAGACCGCCGGGTGCGTCAGGCCGCACGCTTTGTGGGCCTGCGGGACGACCAGCTGGAGAAGTCCCCCTTCGAGCTGTCCGGCGGCCAGAAGCGCCGGGTGGCCATTGCCGGCGTGATCGCCATGGAGCCCGAGGTGCTCATTTTGGACGAGCCCACTGCCGGACTGGACCCGGTGGGTGTAGAGTCCATTCTGGAGAACATCCGGGACTACCACCAGGCCCATAATGCCACCATCATCCTGGTGTCCCACTCTATGGAGGACGTGGCCCGCACCGTGGACCGCCTGGTGGTGGTGAACGATGCCCACATTCCCTTCCGGGGCACCCCCCGCGAGGTGTTCCAGCACGGCGCCGAGCTGGAACAGATGGGCCTGGGCGTCCCCCAGATGACCCGGGTATTTAACCGCCTTCGGGCCATGGGGGTAGATATCGACCCCTCCGTCTACACCATTGAACAGGCAAAAGCGGCCATTCTGGCCAAGTTGGGAAAGGGGACGGTGTAAATGGCGCTGAAGGATATTACCTTGGGCCAGTACTTCCCCGGCAACTCCTTTGTCCACCGTCTGGACCCCCGCACCAAGATTCTGGCCGTAACCTTATACATCGTGGCCCTGTTCCTGGCCAAGTTCTTCCTGACCTATGCCTTGATGTTCCTGGTGCTGGCCCTTGCTGTGAAGATCTCTCAGGTCCCCCTGAAATCCCTGATGAAGGGCATGAAGCCCATCGCCTTCGTCGTGGTTTTCACCGCTGTCCTGAACCTGTTTTACACCCCGGGCACCCATGTGCTGGCCAAATTCTGGATCTTTACCCTGACGATGGAGGGTGTCTATCAGGCCTTCTTCATGGTCATCCGCATCATGATGCTCATTTCCGGCTCCTTCCTGCTGACCTATACCACCTCCCCCATCCTGCTGACGGACGGGTTGGAGTCTTTGCTGGGTCCCCTGAAGAAGGTCCATGTGCCGGTACACGAGCTGTCCATGATGATGTCCATTGCCCTGCGCTTTATCCCCACCTTGATCGAAGAGACGGACAAGATCATGTCCGCTCAGCGGGCGCGGGGAGCCGACTTCGAGTCCGGCAGTCTCATGCGCCGGGCCAAAGCCCTGATCCCCCTGCTGGTCCCCCTGTTTATCTCCGCCTTCCGCCGGGCCGACGAGCTGGCTGTGGCTATGGAGTGCCGCTGCTATCACGGCGGCGAGGGACGCACCCGCCTGCGCCAGCTGAAGTATACCGCCGCAGACCGCGCCGTGATCGTGCTGTTTTTGGTGATGGTCGTGGTCACCGGCGTACTGGGCCACTTCGGGCTGTGACCGAACCCAACTCTTACTGCCGCTCCGTAAAAGGGGCGGCAGTATGCAAAACCGCCGGAGGTGACGAAATGGAACGAAATATCGCCCTAAAGCTGATGTACAATGGCACGGCCTACCACGGCTGGCAGATTCAAAAGAACGCCATTTCCGTGGCAGAGACCCTGGAAAAGGCGCTGTCCACCGTGGTGTGCCACCCGGTAAAATGCACCGGGGCGGGCCGCACCGATGCCGGCGTCCACGCCGAGACCTACATCGCCAATTTCCGCACCACCTCCACCATTCCCTGCGACCGCATCCCCCTGGCCGTAAACACCCGCCTGCCCAAGGACATCGTGGTGGTAAAGGCCACCCAGGTACCTATGGAGTTCAACGCCATCGGCTCCTGTCACCGAAAGGAATACACCTACCGCATCTACAATTCCCGCTTGGGCAACCCCTTTTACGTAGACCGCGCCTGGTTCTACCCCAAGCATCTGGACGAGGCCGTAATGCAGCGGGCGGCGGACCAATTCGTGGGCACCCACGACTTCCGGGCTGTGCGCTCTGTGGGCACCGAGACCCGCACCACGGTGCGAACGGTCTACTACTTCAACGTGTCCCGCACGGAGGAGCTGATCGAGTGCAAGGTCTGTGCCAACGGCTTTCTGTATAACATGGTTCGGGCCATGACCGGCACAATCGTCTACGCCGCCGAAGGAAAGCTGTCTCCCGAGGATATCCCGGCGATCCTTGCCTCGGGCAACCGCACCCTGGCGGGTCCCACAGTCCCCCCCGGAGGGCTGTATATGACAAAGCTTTGGTATGATGAGGACGTATTATAATGGCAAAGGATACTGAACAGAAAAAACCGAATCTGTTCCTGCGCATCCTGATCCTGGCAATGACCGCCGCCCTGATGCTGGGGGCCTTGTTTCTGGTGGTAAATCGGGATACCTACAATCTGAATACGCTGAAAGCCTGGCTGTCTCGCCGCTCCCTGTCCGCTGACGAGACGGGAATCGGAGCCGCATTTTCTTACTCCGGCGGCAGCAAGCAGTCCGTCACCCTGCTGGACGACGGCATCTTATTTGCCAGCGATGCCGGAGCGCGGTACTACTCTCTGTCCGGCCAGCTCTACAATGAAGAGATCACCCCGCTGGAAAATCCGGTGCTCACCTCCGCCCACAAGACCGGCGTGGTCTATGATGCAGGGGGCGAACAGCTCTATCTCTATCGGAACGGCCAGAAAGCCTTTTCCCTCTCCCTGCCGGACGGCGGCGACCTGCTGTCTGCCCGCTGCAATGACAGCGGCTGGTTGGCCGTCACCGCCCAAACCAGCGGTTATAAAGGGGCCGTAACCGTATATGATGACGTAGGAGCAAAGGTCATCGAGATCAGCCTGTCCTCCACCTTCGCCGTGGACGCCGCCGTCTCCCCCGACAAAAAAACCGTGGCCGTAGTCACCATGGGGCAGGTGGAGTCCTCCTTTGAAAGTCAGCTCCTTCTCTACCCCACCGACAGCGACCAGCCCTCAGCCACCGTATCCTTGGGCAGCTCCGCCGTACTGAATCTGGAGTATGAACAGAACTATATCTGGGTCCTGACGGACGACAGCCTGCATATTCTATCCGCCGACGGTTCCTCCCACGCGGTATACTCCTTCGGCCGCAGCTATCTGAAGGGCTGTCGGCTGGGGGGCGACGGGTTTGCCCTCCTCCTGCTGGGACACTACCGGGCCGGCGCAGCGACCCAGGCCGCAGTAGTGGGGCCGGATGGCTCTCTGCTGGCCGATCTGGAGTTGCGGGACCAGATATTGGCCTACGATGCCGCAGGCAGCAGATTCGCTCTGCTCACTGGCGACGAGCTGACCCTCTACTCCCCCGATGGACAGGTTCTGTCCGCCCTGAATGACCCCCAGGGGGCCAAATACATGGCCCTGTCCTCCGACGGCTTCGCCCTCTTGGCGAACCAGCAGGAGGCGTGGTTCTATCTGCCCAACTGATTTCTCTTGAAAGGAGAGGCTCTATGAATCCTATCATCTATGACGTGCTTGCCGCTGCCGTGCTGATTCTGGCCTTATGGCAGGGCTACCGCAAGGGCTTTGTGCTCACTCTGTGCGGCTGCTTGGCCTTCTTTGTGGCCCTGATCGGCGGTTCTATGCTGGCCTCCGCTCTGGCTGAGCCTGTCAGCCAGTTGATCCTGCCCCTGATCCAAAACCGGCTCACCACGGTCGTCGCCGCCCAGAGCTCCGCCGCGGCGGAGGGCGTCACGCTCCCCGCCCTTCTGGACGCCCTGCGCTCCTCCGAGTTTTATAAGCAGTTTGTCTCCGCTGTGGAAAGCGCCATCAACGAGGGTGTGATCGCCGCCACTGGCAACCTTGTCCACGCGGCGGCTTCTTACATCGCCCTGCGTCTGGCCTGGGGCGTGCTGTTCCTGCTGTCCTTCGTGGTGGTTCTGGTCGCCTGGACTCTGCTCAGCCGGGCCTTGGATCTGGCCTGCAAGCTCCCCGTCCTGTCCACTTTGAATCACTGGTCCGGAGCCGCTGTGGGTCTGGTGAAAGGGCTTATCATCGTCTATGCCGCCACCTGGCTTCTGAAAGACAGTCTCCTTACCCCAGACATCGCCGCCCAGACCCACCTGGTCAGCATTTTCTACGCCTATATCCCCATGCCCCTGTAAAGACGGGTCTTGGACAAATTATCCACACATACCGTTCACAACCAGTTCACATTTACCGTGTATATTGTGCTTAGAGCCGGACCGGGGCTGTCCCCTGTCCGGCTCTACAGGAAATTTATTGATTTTCTCCTGAGAGGAGTGACTTTATTATGCAGCCTTCCCTATGTTCCCGCTGCGGCAAAAACGTAGCGGTCATCTTCATTACCAAGCTGGAAAACGGCCAGACCAAAAGCGAGGGGCTCTGTCTGAAATGCGCCAAGGAGTTGGGCATAAAGCCGGTCAATGATATGCTCAGCCAGCTGGGCGTAGGCGACGATGACATCGACAAGCTGTCTGAGGACCTGACTTCCACCCTGGGGGATCCCTCTGCCCTGGCCTCCATGTTCAACCCCCAGCAGGAGGGCGGCGAGGACGAGGACGACACCGGACGCACCGCCACCTTCCCCTTCCTCAACCAGCTTTTCGGCTCCAACCCCGCCCCGCAAAAGCCCGAATCCGGCGAAACGCCCCCGCCCCGGGGTGACAAGGCCAACGCCCCCAAGGGGCCCAAGCGGAAGTATCTGAACGACTACTGCATCTCCCTGACCAAAAAGGCCCGGGAGGGCAAGCTGGACCAGCTGGTGGGCCGCGAACGCGAGATCCAGCGGGTCATCCAGATCCTGAACCGCCGCCAGAAAAACAACCCCTGTCTGATCGGCGAGCCCGGCGTGGGTAAAACCGCCATCGCCGAGGGCCTTGCTCTGGCCATCGAGCGGAAAGAGGTCCCCTATAAGCTGCTGGACAAGGAGGTCCATCTGTTGGATCTCACCTCCCTGGTCGCCGGCACCCAGTTCCGCGGCCAGTTTGAAAGCCGCATGAAGGGCCTGATTGAGGAGATCCGCAAGATCGGCAACATCATCCTGGTGATCGACGAGGTACACACCATCGTAGGCGCAGGAGACGCCGAGGGCTCTATGAACGCCGCCAATATCCTCAAGCCCGCTCTGTCCCGGGGGGAGATTCAGGTCATCGGCGCCACCACTTTGACGGAGTACCGCAAGCACATCGAGAAGGACTCCGCCCTGGAGCGCCGCTTCCAGCCCGTGCTGGTGGAGGAACCCTCCATCGCCGACAGCATCCGTATTCTGGAGGGGGTCGCTCCCTATTACGCCAGCTTCCACCAGGTGACGATCCCCAAGGAGATGTGCCGTCTGGCCGTCACCATGAGCGAGCGGTACATCACCGACCGATATCTGCCGGACAAGGCCATCGACCTGCTGGACGAGGCCTGCTCCAATGTGAACCTCCATAACGAGAATCTGGCCCGCCTGTCCCAGGTGGACAAGGAGCTGGACGACCTGGAGAAAGAGAAAGAGGTCATGACCGCCGCCGCCACAGACGATGCCTATCAGCGTCTGGCCGCCATCCGCAGCATGGAGCTGCGGCTTCAGGCCGAGCGGGACAGCCTTCTGGAAAAGGGGGAGCCCGTGCTCACCTCCGCCCATCTGGCCAATGTGATCGAGCTGTGGACCAATATCCCCGCCAGCCAGATCCAGGAGCAGGAGTATGAGCGGCTGGCCAAGCTGGAAGACCGGCTGAAGACCCATGTGATCGGTCAGGACCAGGCCGTAGCCGCTGTGGCCGCCGCCGTCCGCCGCGGCCGGGTGGGCATCAGCCCCAAGCACAAGCCCGTGTCCTTCATCTTTGTAGGTTCCACCGGCGTGGGCAAAACGGAGCTGGTAAAGCAGCTGGCCGCCGACCTGTTCAACGCCCCCGACGCCCTGATCCGCCTGGATATGTCCGAGTACATGGAAAAATACTCCGTCTCCCGGATCATCGGCTCCGCCCCCGGCTATGTGGGTTACGACGACGCGGGCCAGCTGACGGAGAAGGTGCGGCGCAAGCCCTACTCCGTAGTTCTCTTTGACGAGATCGAGAAGGCCCACCCCGATGTGCTGAATATCCTGCTTCAGATCCTGGACGACGGCCGCATCACCGACAGTCAGGGCCGGGTGGTAAATTTTGAAAATACCGTCGTTGTGATGACCTCCAACGCCGGCAGCGGCGTTAAAACGGGCAGCGTGGGCTTCGACCGCACCGCCGACCAGCAGGGCCGTGACCGGGCCATGAAGGCTCTTCAGGAGTTCCTGCGCCCCGAATTCCTCAATCGGGTGGACGAAGTGGTCTACTTCAACCAGCTCACCCAGGAGGATTTCAAGAAAATTGCCGCCCTCATGCTGGAGGAACTGCGCGGCAGCTTGGCCGAGCGGGACATCGCCCTCTCCTGGGACGACTCCCTGCTGGACTATCTGGTGAAAAAATCCTACTCCGCCGCCTACGGCGCCCGGAATCTCCGCCGCCAGATTCAGAAAGATCTGGAGGACGCCATCGCCGGCCGCATCATCGACAACTGGCAGCACCCCATTACCCAGATCCGTGCCTGTGCCAACGGCGAAGCCCTGGAGTTGTTGACGCTGTAACAGCGAATTTTTTGACAAGCTGAAATCTCCCTGCCCCGAATTG
>Ga0129313_1001986_pt1 | contig 11642 bp, 8 predicted proteins | sample O1105metagenome_FD_94436 | JGI IMG/M metagenome (GOLD analysis project Ga0129313, IMG submission 94436) | Orangutan group fecal microbial communities from fecal samples from Wisconsin, USA - O1105 metagenome | ecosystem: Host-associated > Mammals > Digestive system > Large intestine > Fecal... | reverse complement strand
GACGGTATATCCGGCAGCCTCCTATATCCAGTACTTCCGCGGGAAGTATCTCGTGATCATCAATCGGGATGCGCTTTCTGTACGACTGGGTGCGGATACTCTGCTGATTCAGGATAAAATCGGTGAGGTGTTCACGCAGCTTGCGAAGCTGCAGGGGCTATAGCAGTTGTAGCATATCCTCCGGGAGCGGTGCGGTCAGTTCGAGGAGCTGCCCGCTGATTGGGTGTCGGAAGCGGAGACGCCAGGAGTGGAGTGGCTGTCGGGTGATGAAACGCTCATCCGGATGGTAGAGAAAATCGCCCGGGAGCGGGTGCCCGAGGTACTTCATATGCACACGAATCTGATGGGTGCGTCCGGTTTCGAGCTTCAGGCGCAGGAGACTCAGGTCCTTTTCTTCATTATAAGAAAGCAGCAGGCCGTGCGTGACGGCGTAGTCCCCCTGCACGTAGTCGATGCAGCGTTCGATGACGGAATCTTCCTTCCGACCGATTGCAGCGTTGACGGTGAAGTGCAGGCCGAGGACAGGATTCGTCGGATCGAACAGCGCCGGGATGTCCGCGAGGGAGTCCGGAAAGCGGCCATCCAGATTCTGCAGACGGGCGTGCGCATAGGCTGGATCTGCGGAACGGCTCAGATAGAGGCCACTCGGAAGCGTGGTGACGCTTAGTGTGCGGATGCTATCCTGAGGGCTTTCTTTAACGGAGCGTGTTTCATACTGGTCGGCGTGCGTGCAGCGGGACACAGTGGATGCCTGTAAAGCAGCCTCTGTATCTGCGCATGGGAAGAGGTCCCGCACATCTCCGGAGGCGATGGCGAGGTACTCGCGCTGGATCGCATGCGCGCGAATCATATCGCCGAGGCGGGCTGCTGCGTGCATGTTTTTCGCGGCGATCAGCAGCCCGCTCGTGTCGCGGTCGAGGCGATTCACGATACGGTTCACATAATGCTCGTAGCCGAGGACGTGGTGTGTGTACCAGCAGAGTGCGTTTCCGAGCGTGTGCTCATAGTGCCCCATCGAAGGATGGATCGGAAGCCCGGCCGGTTTATCGACGACCAGGATATCCTCGTCCTCATAGACGATCGACAGCGGGATCTCGGTCTCGACGACATGCGGACTGTCCTCGGTCTCGAGGATGTTGCAACGAAGCCGGTCGCCGGTAGCGAGGACTTCCTTCAGGTAGCTCCGGTGCCCGTTCAGGACGAGCCCGTCGATACCGTCCGCCTTCGTTTCCGCTGTGTGGCCAATGCTGGCGGTGGAAGCACAGGTGGTCCGGCCGTCTGCATTGGCCGCCGGTAGATCGGTGGGGATGTGCTCTGCTGCGCTGAGCGCACGGGTGTTCCGGAGGTGGTAGAGTGTCGTCCGGGAGTAGCCCTCGGAACGAAGAAAAGCCTCCACGGTGTGGCCGTGGAAGCTTTCTGGGATGATATAGTCGATCTGTCGCAGGTTTTCTGCCATAATCTCACTTTCATAGAGGACTGCGGGATGCAGCCAGATGCAGTTGCTTTTCTGCCGAAGCGGAAGTGATCTGTGCACGGCAGAAGGTGTTCTGCATGGAAAAGAAGCAAAATCGGATTACTTTTCGCTGCTGAAGTGGAAGGTGTCCTTGAGGCCGAGCCACTTCTGATCCTTATCGGAGAGGTTGAGCGGGGTGCCATCCTCGAGGGTGTAGCCTTCGGCACTTGCAGAGCCAGGGTAGGCGCCCCGGAGCTGCGGCCACTGGATGTTGATTTCCGGATCGTTCCATGCGAGACCGGACTCATCACCAGGATGCCAGAAATCGGTGACCTTATAGCAGAACTCAGCGACATCGGAGAGTACCAGGAAGCCGTGCGCGAAGCCCTCGGAGATGTAGAACTGCTTCTTGTTCTCCTCGGTGAGCTCGACGCCGTAGTACTGGCCATAGGTCGGGCTGCCTTCACGGAGATCGACGGCGACGTCGTATACAGAACCCTTGATGACGCGGACGAGCTTGCCCTGCGGGTACTGCTTCTGGAAGTGCAGACCACGAAGAACGCCCTTCGTGGACATGGACTGATTATCCTGAACGAAGACCATGTCGAGGCCGGCCTCGTGCATATCCTTCTGATTATAGGTTTCCATAAAATAGCCACGTGCGTCGCCATGAACGCTCGGCTCGATGACATAAAGGCCTTCAATCGGTGCCTTGGTAACTTTGATCTGTCCCATGATATATCTCCTTACATCTTTATAAGCATGAATCGGTTGTCTGACCGAAGTCGTACCTATTATAAGGCGACGCGACAGAAAAAGCCACAGTGGATTTTCTGACATAACGGTCCCGCTACCTGACCTGTAGCATCCTATTTTAAAAATGCAAATATTTATCGATTTTGCTTGACGTGCAGATCAAAAAGGAGTAATATACAGATAAATCAATAATAGTTATTGATTTTGAATTCACTGTTTAGGAGCAACGATGAATTATTCAAGACAGCGCGAGGAAGTCCTCGATCAGCTTAGCGGGCATAAGGATCATCCGACGGCGGATGTGATTTTTGCAGAGCTTCGTGACAGGGATCCGAACATCAGCCTGGCGACCGTCTACCGTAATCTGAAGCTTCTCGCGAAGAACGGTACGATTCAGAAGCTGAGCTTCGTATCCGGTGCGGATCACTTCGATCCGAACGCTGAAAAGCATGTGCACTTCGTATGTGACCGCTGTGGTGGCGTCTTCGATGTGCCGATGCCGGAAGCGGATACACTGGATGAAGAGGCAGCACGGCATGTGTCGGGGATCGTCACCGGCCATGATCTGGTATTTCATGGGATCTGTGAGCGGTGCTGTGAAGCAGGCGAAGCGGAGTGATCTGCAGGCGATGCGCTCGGATGATTCAGCGCGAAGAGATGAGGATATGAAGGAAGTGACCGGTGTCCGCGCTCATCGGCAGCGAATGGAGTAAGAACGGATAAACGAAAAATTATGCAGCAGAAGCTGCTCATTTAAAAGGAGAATGAATTATGAAGGTAAAGACTTGGGTATGTTCCGTATGTGGTTATGTTTATAAGGGAGAGGTTCCACCAGAGGAGTGTCCGGTATGCCATGCGCCTGCAGATAAGTTCGTAGAGCAGGAAGAGGAGATGACCTGGGCGGCAGAGCATGTGATCGGTGTTGCAAGTGATGTTCGCGAGGATATCAAGGAAGACCTGCGCGCAAACTTCCAGGGTGAGTGCACCGAGGTTGGTATGTATCTTGCGATGTCCAGAGCAGCTTACCGTGAGGGTTACCCGGAGATCGGTGAGTACTATAAGACCGCTGCATTTGAAGAGGCTGAGCACGCAGCAAAGTTTGCAGAGCTTCTCGGCGAGGTCGTTTCCCCGTCCACGAAGGAGAACCTCACCGTACGTGTCGCTGCAGAGAACGGCGCAACGGCTGGTAAGGTAGACCTTGCGAAGCGCGCGAAGGAGCTGAACCTCGATGCGATCCATGATACCGTTCATGAGATGGCACGTGACGAGGCGAGACATGGTAAGGCCTTTGCGGGTCTCCTCAAGAGATACTTCGGCTAATATAGTAATAAAAACCACGTGAAATGGTGCTGTATATTTTTTAACAAAGGGAGGGCAGAGTCGTTGACGATGCCCTCCTTTTGGTATAAACTACAAGCGATTATGGCTTAAAAGCTTCATTTTTAAGCGCTACTGAAACCCCATGTTTATGTTGAAGGATAGAAATAGAAGGTGGCATTTATGACAGAGAAGAAACCAGTTTTACTGATGATTCTTGATGGATATGGTATCAATCCGAATCCAGAGGGAAATGCAATTGCGATGGCGGATACACCGGTGATGGATCGGCTTGAGAAAGAGTATCCGTTCGTAGAGGGTCAGGCTTCCGGACTGTATGTAGGTCTTCCGGATGGTCAGATGGGTAACTCCGAGGTAGGCCACATGAATATGGGTGCCGGCCGGATCGTTTATCAGGACCTCACGAGAATCACGAAGTCCATCCAGGATGGCGATTTCTTTACGAATCCAGAGCTCGTGGCAGCGGTTGAAAACTGCAAGAAGAACGACTCCGCACTGAACCTGATGGGTCTCGTTTCAAACGGCGGTGTACATTCTCACCTCGAGCATATCTTCGGCCTTCTCGAGCTCGCGAAGCGTCATGGCTTAACGAAGGTATATCTCTATGCCTTCCTCGATGGTCGTGATACACCACCAGATTCCGGTAAGGCGTTCCTCGAGGAGGTCGAGGCGAAGATGGCAGAGCTCGGTGTCGGTGAGATCGCGATGATCTCCGGCCGTTACTATGCGATGGATCGTGATAAGAACTACGATCGTGTCGAGAAGGCATACGATGCGATGACGAAGGGAATCGGTCACCACTTCGCGTCCGTATCCGAGGCTATGCAGAGCTCCTATGATGAGAAGGTATACGATGAGTTCGTGGTTCCGTGCGTGATCGAGAAGGAGGGCGCTCCGAGACATATGATTCAGGATGGTGATTCCTGCATCTTCTTCAACTTCCGTCCGGACCGTGCACGTGAGATGACCCACTGCTTCTGTGATGATGAGTTCAGCTTTTTCGAGAGAGGAAAGCGTCTCGATACTACGTTTGTATGCTTCACCGATTATGATGCGACCATCCCGAACAAGCAGATCGCATTCCCGAAGCAGAGTATCACGAAGACCCTCGGTGAGTATGTTGCATCGCTTGGTTTAAAGCAGCTTCGTATCGCAGAGACCGAGAAGTATGCACACGTTACCTTCTTCTTTAACGGTGGCGTCGAGGAGCCGAATGCCGGTGAGGATCGTATCCTCGTTCCGTCTCCGAAGGACGTTCCGACCTATGATCTGAAGCCGCAGATGTCCTGCCCTGAGGTGTGCGAGAAGCTGGTGGAGGCGATCAAGTCCGGGAAGTATGACATGATCATCGCAAACTTCGCAAACCCGGATATGGTCGGTCATACCGGTGTGATTCCAGCGGCTGTAAAGGCCATCGAGGTGGTGGATCATGCCGTCGGAGAGGTTGTAGATGCCATCAAGGAGGTCGGCGGTCAGATGATGATCGTCGCCGATCATGGTAATGCCGACATGATGATCAACTATGAGACCGGCGAGCCATGGACCGCACATACCACGAATCCGGTTCCGTTCATTCTGATCAATTCGAATCCGAACTGGAAGCTTCGTGAGGGTGGCGCACTCTGCGATATCGCACCGACACTGCTCCAGATGATGGAGATCCCGCAGCCGGAGGAGATGAGCGGTAAGTCTCTCATCGTTGAAAAGTAAGCGCTGCTGAGCTGCCGTGCCGTCCGGCTTCGGCCTCACGGCACTGTACAGAGAGTTTGAGGTAAATATATATGAACGTTGGCGTTTCAACTGATTCCGGTAGTGGTATCACACCACAGGAGAGTGCAGAGCTCGGCATCCGTGTCGTTCCGATGCCTTTCCGGATCGATGATCAGGAATATTACGAAAACATCAACCTTACAAGAGAAGAGTTCTTCGAAAAGCTGAAGAATGATCATGACATCGCGACATCGCAGCCGAGCATGGAGGATGTGATGAAGGTCTGGGATGAGCTCCTCGAGACCTGTGACCAGATCGTGCATGTGCCGCTGAGCTCGGGACTGTCCGGTTCGACACAGACAGCGATGATGCTGGCGCAGGATGAGAAGTACGAGGGCCGTGTATTCGTGCCGGACGATCGTGGTGTATCGGTCGTACAGCGTCAGGCTGCGATCTTTGCGACGGAGCTCGCTGCACGCGGCTATGATGGACAGCAGATCTGCGACATCCTGAACCGTGATGCGGAGCAGAACCAGATCTATGTCGGCGTGGATACACTGAAGTACCTGAAGAAGGGTGGACGTATCACACCGATGGCTGCGGCCATCGGCACACTGCTCCATATCAAGCCGGTGCTCGGCATCACAAACGGCGGAAAGCTCGATTCCTATACGAAGGTGCGGACGACCCGTCAGGTGAAGGATGCGATCATCAAGGGACTGAAGAGCGAGCTGGAAGGTCGCCTCGGCGATCCGGAGATGAAGAACTGCTATGTCGCGATCGCCTATACGGATAATCCGGAGCAGGCGGCCGACTTCGCAGAGGAGCTGAAGGAAGCTTTTCCGGATCGACTGAATCCGGAGATCGCCGTTCGACCGCTGTCACTGCTGATTTCCTGTCACATCGGCCAGGATGGACTGGGTGCAGCCGTCATCGAGCGTCCGGCTGAGCTGAATCCATAAAATAGTATGAAAATGAAAGAGGTCGGACCTTGATGGGTCCGGCCTCTTCTGCTATGATGCTCTTATGAATGTGAAACGACCGCTTCTTCTGATGGCCGTGGTGTATGTACTTGGAGTGTGCGTATCTGCCGGGGAATGTGGTTTCGTTCTGAGAGGGGCTGCGGGGATTCTGTCCGCATGCCTCGCTTTCCATGGGATAAAAAAGAAAACGCTTCGGAAGGGTGCGCTTGCACTCTTATTTGTGCTGTTCCTCGCCGGGGGTCTGCGCTATCGGATGGCCGCCCGCGCATTTCAGCGTTCGGAGGAACGGATCCGTATCTTCAGCGGGATGAAGGTGCGTCTGTGCGGAGAAGTGCAGGAATATACGGAGGCTGCGGGAAAGGCGAAGCTGCGCGTGCGAAACGCGCTGCTGTCGAGTGCGTACGGTGCGCGGGATACCCTGCCGGCTTCGGCCACCGCGGCGCTGTGGGCGCGCTATGATCAGCCGGTCGGGACGATGCTCGTCTACTTGGAGACCGGGGATGCAGCGTCGCAGTCTGGAAAGTGGAGCGAGAAGCATCGTACATGGAGGGCGCAGTCACCGTCCGAAAAACAGGACAGGGATCCGACGCCAGATCGTCATCCGGAGGCGTCTCGGCCTCTGCCGGGGGAGTGGATCGAAGTGTATGGGAAGATCTCGCCGGTGGAAGCGCCGCGGAATGAGGGTGTGTTTGATTTTCGTCTGTACTATCGGACGATATCCGTGCATGGTTCGATGTACGGGACATCCTTCCGGGTCATCGGAGGGGAGCCGAAGCCTTTTGCGAGGGGCCTGCAGGAGCTCCGACTTCGGATGGGGGATATCCTCGATCAACTGCTGCCGCCACAGGACGCCGGCATTTACCGTGCACTGCTGACGGGAGATAAATCGGCCATGGATGAGGATGTCCGATCCCTCTATCAGGAGAATGGCATCGCCCATATCCTCGCGGTTTCCGGCCTGCATCTGTCGATTCTGGGCCTCGGTGTCTATGAACTGCTGCGGCGCTTCGGCAGAAGTAAGGCCGCATCCGGCAGCGTCGCAGCCCTGCTGATCATATCCTACGGGATTCTGACGGGCTGCTCCGGCTCGGCTCTTCGGGCAGTGCTGATGCTGCTTCTACGCTTTCTCGCTGCTGCCGTCGGACGAAGCTATGATATGCTGACGGCGATGGCCGCGGCTGCACTCTTTCTCCTGTGGAAGGAGCCGTTCATGCTGTTCAGTGCAGGCTTCCAGCTGAGCTTCCTTGCAGTACTCGCCATCGGCCTCTGTCGTGCCCTCCCGGCACCGAAGCATCCGCTCCTCGAGGGCCTGTGGCTCTCCTTTTATCTACAGCTCCTGACGCTGCCGGTGATTCTGTTTCACTATTTCCGCTTTCCGCTCTACGGGATCTTCCTGAATCTCATCGTACTGCCACTGATGGGCTGTGTGATCTACAGCGGCGTTTTCGCTGTTGGGCTCTTCGGGCTGTCAGAGAAGCTCGCGACCATCGCCGTCGGTGGTGGACACTGGATACTTCGCCTGTATACGCTCCTCTGTACGCACTGCGCAGCACTTCCGTACAGCTCCCTGCTGCTCGGCCGACCGTCGATGCACAGTATCCTTCTTTACTATACAGCGCTCGGCGTCGTGACCTGGGCGCTCGCGGAACGGCATGCAGCCGAACACGTCGGGCAGCAGCGAGTCCGGCGGTATCCTGTGCAAACGGAGATTCCGACCCGGGAAAGCTCCGTATCGCAGAGCGGAAGGTCTCGATGGGTACAGCAGCTCTGCGAAAATATAAATATACTGCCGGATCCTGGGAAGCTGGCGTGTCGACTGCCACTCCCCTGCATCGTGCTGCCGTTGATTCTTTCGATGCTGTGCCTTCCGGCGAAGCAGCCGCAGGGGCTCGAGATCACGGCACTGGATGTCGGACAGGGGGATGGCTTCATCCTGCGGAATCAGGGACTGGTGATGAGTGTGGATGGTGGTTCGACGAGTGACCAGCGCCTCGGGGAAAATGTACTTGTCCCGTATCTCGAGTCACAGGGAATCGGGCACATCGATCTCGCGCTGATTACGCACTGCGATGCGGATCACTATTCCGGAATACAGTATCTTCTTGAGGAGGAGCCGAAGATGAGCATCGGAGAGCTGCTGCTGCCACGGGTGGCCATGCAGGACGCGCGCTATGATGTGCTTCGGGACGCGGCGGCTGCACGGAATGTGCGGATCCGGTATTTCGGACAGGGCGACTGCATTGACCTCGGCGAGGTGGAGATACGCGGATACTATCCGGCGGGGACGGAGAGGCTGGAGGCCGCGAACGATCACTCGATCGGGATGCTGCTTCGCGCGTCGGATTTTCAGATGCTGTTTACGGGGGATATGGACGAGGACTGTGAGCGACAGATGCTCGCGGCACTGTGGGAGGCCGGTGCAGGCTACCCGAAGATCGATGTGCTGAAGGCGGGGCATCACGGCAGCCATACGAGCAGCTCGGAGGCACTCCTCGCCGCGCTCCGCCCGGACTATGCGATTCTCAGCTACGGCGTCGGAAACGATTACGGACACCCGCATGCAGAAACGCGGGAGAGACTGCGACGCTACGACGTAAAGATGCTCGAGACCGGCGTGATGGGGGAAATCAGGATAACAGTTTCGTCAGAGGCCCCGGAGGGTCGACAACAGAAGCCATACGGAGAGGTCGTGAAAAATCAAGCCGGGATTCCTTAGTGGCACTTGGTGTTATCTCTCCCTGGAACCCTCTGTCAACGCTGAGTTTTCATAAAGAAAACTCAGCGATTGCAGAGGGCCTAGTGCCACTTAGGAATTTCGGCTTAGAGTTTTCCGAGCTCGCAGTACTGTGCTTCTGTTGTCGGCCCTCCGAGGCCTCTCATATAAACAGAAATTAAGAAACCCTGCGGTGGGTTAACCGCAGGGCTTTGTGAGTAACGTTACTTACAAATATTTATTTTCAAGAACGACTTGAAAAAGCAGAAATCCTGTACATGATTTCTGTGCGCTTCGCGCAATCAGTTCATGGAAGCGACAGCCTTTGAGATGTGAGCAACCTTTCTGGAAGCGTTGTTAGCCTTATAGATGCCCTTGCTGTGTGCCATGCAAATCTTCTTCTGAGCCATCTTCAGAGCATCCTGAGCTGCTGCCTTATCGCCAGACTCAACTGCTGCGTATACTCTCTTGATGTATGTCTTAACCTCAGAACGAATAGCCTTGTTACGCTCGTTTCTAGTCTGAGCTACAAGAATTCTCTTCTTTGCGGACTTAATGTTTGCCATTGTGAAATCTCCTTTCCTTCAAATATCGTGTGGAGATCCGTCGGATCTCGGCGCTTTCAAATACCGGACACGGACAGTTTGAAAACACGCTAAACTATCATATATAAAACCCCCGCCGGTGTCAAGCTGAAAAGCACGTTTTTTCAGGCTCTCACGCGGACTACGTGTAACAGTTCAGACAGGGAGGGGCGGCAATGGAGGCACAGTACTGCGAGACCGGTTCAATCTAAGCCGGGGCACTTAGCTGAACTGTGACATTCTGTTGGCAAAAGATGCAGGAGTATGTTAGTATATTTCCACGGAAAATACAAGAATCCGAGAACTGTCCCGGAAATTATATTTATATAGGTAGGAACATGGCAGACATCACAAACATCGATCAGAGTAAAATCAGGAACTTTTGTATCATCGCGCATATCGATCATGGTAAATCGACGCTGGCCGACCGGATCATCGAGAAGACGGGTACGCTGACGGCGCGTGAGATGCAGTCACAGGTGCTCGACAACATGGATATCGAGCGTGAGCGTGGCATCACGATCAAGTCACAGACGACGCGTATCGTCTATAAGGCACAGGATGGTGAAGAGTATATCTTTAATCTCATCGATACCCCGGGCCACGTCGACTTCAACTATGAGGTATCCCGTTCACTGGCAGCCTGTGATGGTGCGATTCTGATCGTCGATGCGACCCAGGGCATCCAGGCGCAGACGCTGGCGAATACCTATCTGGCGCTGGATCATGATCTCGAGATCCTTCCGGTGATCAATAAAATCGATCTTCCGTCGGCCGATCCGGATCGTGTGGCGGAGGAAATCGAGGATATCATCGGCATCGAGGCACATGATGCGCCGCGTATCTCGGCGAAGACCGGTGAAAATGTGGAGGAGGTCCTGGAGGCCATCGTGAAGAAGCTGCCGGCACCGACCGGCTCGAAGGAAAAGCCGCTGCAGGCGCTGATCTTCGACTCCCTCTATGATAACTACCGTGGTGTTATCATTTTCTGTCGAATCAAGGAGGGCACGGTGAAGGTCGGTACCCGCATCCGTCTGATGGCGAGCGGTGCCGCCTTCGATGTAACCGAGGTCGGGTATTTCGGACCGGGCCGCTTCATCCCGTGTCCGGAGCTGAGTGCCGGTATGGTCGGCTACATCACAGCGTCGATCAAAGACATCCGCGATACCCGTGTCGGTGATACGGTGACCGATGATCGGAATCCGGCGGCAGAACCGCTGCCGGGCTATAAGCAGGTGCAGTCGATGGTATACTGTGGTATCTATCCGGCTGATACGATGAAGTATCCGGATCTCCGGGATGCCCTGGAAAAGCTGCAGCTGAACGATGCGGCACTTCAGTATGAGCCGGAGACCTCGCAGGCGCTCGGCTTCGGTTTCCGCTGCGGCTTCCTGGGCCTTCTGCACCTCGATGTCGTACAGGAGCGTCTGGAGAGAGAGTATGATCTCGACCTGGTGACGACGGCACCTTCGGTTGTCTACCATGTGTATAAGACCGACGGTACGATGATGGAGCTTTCGAACCCGGCGAACCTTCCGGATCCGTCCGAGATCGATCATATCGAAGAGCCGGTGGTCGATGTGGAGATCATGGTGACCCCGGAATTCATGGGGGCCATCATGCAGCTCTGCCAGGATCGCCGTGGCGTGTATAAGAGTACCGAGTACATCGAGGCGAACCGTGCGATTCTCAAGTATGAGATGCCGCTCAATGAGATCATCTATGATTTCTTCGATGCGATCAAGTCCCGTTCAAAGGGCTATGCATCCTATGATTATGAGCTCAAGGGCTACCAGACCTCGAAGATGGTGAAGCTTGATATCATGGTCAACCGTCAGGTCATCGATGCACTGAGCTTCATCGTCCATAAGGACTCGGCGTATGAGCGTGGAAAGAAGATGTGCGAGAAGCTGAAGAATGAGATTCCGCGTCAGCTCTTCGAAATCCCGCTGCAGGCATCGGTCGGTGGACAGATCGTCGCTCGTGAGAACATCCGCGCGATGCGAAAGGATGTCCTCGCGAAGTGCTATGGCGGTGATATCTCCCGTAAGAAGAAGCTGCTCGAGAAGCAGAAGGAAGGTAAGCGCCGGATGCGTCAGTTCGGT